>Ga0335081_10023177_pt1 | contig 10044 bp, 9 predicted proteins | sample Lox_Sample_35_FD_206713 | JGI IMG/M metagenome (GOLD analysis project Ga0335081, IMG submission 206713) | Soil microbial communities from Loxahatchee National Wildlife Refuge, Florida, United States - Lox_Sample_3.5 | ecosystem: Environmental > Terrestrial > Soil > Wetlands | place: USA: Florida... | reverse complement strand
CGCTGCGAACCAGCTACGTGTTCAGCTACGCCCGCGCGCCGCAGCCTGCGCGGGCCTCCTTCACACCCGCGCAGGTGGGCGTCCCGGGCGAGGCCTACGTCTACGACGTGCGCACGGGCAAGGCGCGCCGGCTCGCCGCCACGCAGCCCTTCACCTTCCCTCTCGCCCCGGGCGCGACGGCATACTTCGTGGTCGCTGCGGTCGCGCGCTCCGGCATCGCGCTCATCGGCGATCGGGATAAGTTCGTCCCGGACGGCCACAAGCGCATCGCCGCAGTCGACGACCAGCCCGGGCGCCTCAGCGCGAAGGTCACCTTCGCGGCAGGGGAGAAGTCGGTGCAGCTGTTCGGCTACGCCGCGCGCGCCCCGGTTGTCGAGGCAGGAAGCGGCGCGGCCGGCAAGGTGTTCTTCGACCGGGCGAGCGGCCGGTTCGACGTCGAGGTCTTCCCGGGCTCCGGGGAGCTGCACGAGAGCCCCGGCGGCGATGCGGTGCGCGAGGCGCTCATCTCGCTACGCTGAGAGCGCCACGGTCAGGCCACGGGCAGGCATAGTTGAACGGTGCTGGCGCGCGGACTGTTGCCCGCCGGCCATGCACCGAGCGAGCGCATGAATCGCTGCAGCGCTTCGTTTTCCGCCAGCGCCTCGCCACATAAACGCTGCACGCCCGCCGCGCGGGCGTGATGCAGCAACGACCGCGCCAGCGAGGAGCCGAGGCCTACCCGGCGCCAGCCGTCGGCGACCACGATGGCGAATTCGGCCGCATCAGAGCCGGGGCACCGGATGTAGCGTGCCTCGGCCACCAGAGCCGGTGATGCGTCTGCGACCGGTCCGACAGCTTCGGCGACCAGGCCGACGTGCTCGTGCTGGTCAGGCTCGGTGAACCTGCGCAGCAGAGCTTCCGGCACCCCCTGCATCTGAGCATGGAAACGCAGCCTGCGGGTCGCGGGCGAGAGCGCGGCGAAGAAGCGCCTGAGTGCATCCAGATCTTGCGGCCGGATGAGACGGATCAAGACCTGCCTCCCGTCCTTGAGTCGCGCATGCGTGCCGGTCGTACGCGCAGGCGACCCGGGGCGCGGGCGCGTCGCCAGATAGACGCCGATCGCCGCCAGCGCGAGCCCCGCTACCTTGGAGGTCGTCAGCGCATCCCCCAGCACCGCGTAGTCGATCATCGCCGTCACAGGCGGCATGAGGAAGAATAAGGTGGCCACCTGGTTGACCGCGCCGCGCCTCAGGAGCACGAAGAACAGCGCGAAAGTGGTGAGCGAATTGACGCCGATCACCCAGCCGAGGCTCGCGAAGAAAGCGCCCGAGGTGTCGGCGCGGAAGCCTTCATGCACGGCAAGCGGCAGCAGGAGCGCAGTTGCGGCGAGATGCTGCAATGCGAGTCCACTGCGCGGATCGACGTTCGAAGCGTGACGCTTCTGATACAGGGTGCCGACGCTGATGGCGAGCAGGCCGGCGAGAACTGCCAGATAGGCGCCGGGACCTGCCTCGCGGCCGGGCGCGATACTCTCGCCTACCGCCAGCGCGACCCCGGCGAAACCGAGTGCGAACCCGATCCATTGCGGTGGACGGACCGCATCACCCCACAGGGTCCAGCCGAGGAGCGCAGTGACGATCGGCATGGTGCCGATCACGAGCGCGATCAGCCCGACGTTCACGCCCTGCGCGGCGGCCCAGTAAAGCGCTCCGAACTGAAGCCCGAGCTGCAAGGCGCCGACCAGAGCGCTGTGCAGCGCCGCGCGCCCGCGTGGCCAGGCGGCCCCGCTGAGCCACCCGAGAGCCGCGAAGATCAATCCCGCTGCACCGAAGCGCAGCATCAGCAACGTAAACGGGCCGCTGTGGTCGAGCGCGATCCGCGCCGCCGGATAGCCCGAGCTCCACAACAGCACGAAGGCGATACCGAGCACCCCGGTCGGCACGTGACCGCCGACGGCGCGCACGGCCGCGGCGCTCGCAAGCCGCGCCGGGGTCTGCCGATCCATGGTTCTCTCAGCGAGTTGCCGGCTCATGGTCTCCTCCGTGAGCGCCGCAGAGTGTCAGCTCACTCGTTTACGCCGCAATCGGTCCTTGAGGTCCTCGGACACCAGCGTCGCGCAGAAAACACCGAGCGCGATTGCCCCCAGGAGCGCCGCTGTCGCAATGTGGGCCGGCATGGGGACAGCTCGCCTCAGGAAATGAACGCGGCTGCCAGCGCCAGCAAGGTAACCAGCGCGCTGACGATCGCGAGCGACAGGACGAAGCTGCGATCCCGATCCGTCATGACACCGCGCCCCCTCGGGCGTCGGCGGCAGGCACGAGGTCGTGAGGTTTCACTGCCAGCGGGCTCAAGATGCCTGGCGTCGCCGGACGCGCCCAGAAGCGGCTGCCGTTGATCGGTCTCGCCAGGAGGTACCGGTCACCGAGCCACCTGATCGCGTGAGCGCGCGCTTCGCTGTAATCGACGATCCATGTCGCTGCTTGCCCGCTCTTCTTCTCCCTCATGGCCTTTCCCCTTGGCGGCGTCGGCCGCACCACGCTGTGCGCCGACAATAGGGGGGGACTGCGAGGAGGGCCATCTGCCATTCAAAGGGGCGGCGTCTCTCTCGGAAGTGGCGCGAGCCGCTTGGCGGGAGGTACGCTGCCTGCGGGAGGCAACCGCGCATCCGGAGGCGGCGTTGAGTGGAGGTATCACAGGCCAGGATCCCGAGCTGCTGCGCCGCCTGCTGCGCGCGAAGGACCGGATGGATGCCGCCTCGCATGAGCACTGGCCGGTGCGGCGGCTGGCGCGCGTCAGCCGTGTTTCGGAGGCCCACTTCGCGCGCTCGTTCCGCCAGGCCTTCGGCGTTCCGCCGCACCGCTACCTGCTCACGCGGCGCATCGAGCGGGCGAGCGCGCTGCTGCGCGACACCGATCTGCCGATCACCGAGATTGCCTTCCAGACCGGCTGGGGAAGCCTCGGCACCTTCGGGCGTATCTTCCGCGACGTCACCGGCGACAGCCCCGGAGCGATTCGCGCGCGCGCCCGGGCCACGGCGCAGGAGCTCGCTCCGGTACCCACCTGCCACGTGAGCGCCGCGCAGCGGCCCGACCTGACGATCGCAGTTTCGGAGAAGCGGCGGCGGGTCGCGCGGCGCTATAAGAGCCCCTGAGGAAACAAAGGAGATGCCATGACCCAGGGTGTTCAGGTAGCCGGACTGTACGTGCGGGATCAGGACGAGGCCCTCGCCTTCTATGTCGAGAAGCTCGGGTTCCGCGTGCACACGGATGTCAAGAACGGTGACTTTCGCTGGCTCACGGTGCAGCACCCGGAGCAGCCATCATTCCAGCTCGGCCTGTTCGTGCCGGGGCCGCCGGTGCTGGATGCGGCCACCGCGCAGACGGTGCGCGCGCTGGTGGCCAAAGGCGCGATGCCGCCGCTCGTGCTGGTCGTGGATGACTGTCGCGCCGCCTGCGAGCGGATGCGTGCGCGGGGAGTCGAGTTCACGCAGGAGCCGGTGGACCGGTACGGCACCGTGGACGCCGGCTTCCGCGATCCGTCGGGAAACGGCTGGAAGATGCTTCAGGCGCGCCGCTGAGACGCGGGCGCTGCGCGCCGCGGCCGTTACGCCGGCCCGGCGCTGCAGAGGCGCTGCCGGTATTCGGCGACCGAGATGATGCGCCGCGTGCTCTTGTCCCACAGAATGCACTGCAGCGCACCGAGCACGTCGCGCAAGGTGAGGCGGGTGACGTTGCCGAACAGGTGTTGGTATTCGCCGTGACACTCGGCCAGGCGGTAATTCGGAATGCTCGCCGACAGGTGGTGCACGTGATGGTAGCCGATGCTCACGGTGAACCAGTTCAGCCAGCGCGGCAGGACCAGAAAGCTCGTGCCTTCGATCGCTCCGCTGTCGATGTCCCAGTGCTCGCCGTCGCTCGCATAGGAGTGCTCGAAGTTGTGCTGCACGGTGAATAGCACGATGCCCACGGCGCCGGCGATCGACACACTGAGAAGATAGATGGAGAAGAACCGCCCGACTCCGCACGCCCAGCACATCGATGCCCAGATGCCGAGCAGCACCAGGTTGTTCCACAGCATGTGCCGGTACTCTCTGGACGAGCTCCAGTAGCGCGTCCGGTAACTCGCCGCATGTGCCTGTATCGATACGCCGGGATGCATGAGCTTCTCCCTCACGGTGTGAGCCACGAGGCCGAAGCTGCCCTTGATCCAGGTGAAGCGCGGATTGAAGATCAGATAGATGAACCCCGCGAGCGGGGCGGCCACGACGCTGCACTTGCTGCGATACATCTGCTGCCGGGTGCGCGTGAGGGCGGCATACTCGTCCACCGACAGCGTCGTGTACGGTCCACGGTATCGGTCCCAGTTGCCGTTGTGCGCGTGATGGTAGTTGTGGTGCTGCGCCCAGACGTACTGAGGCATGCCGGAAATGACGCCGAAGAGAAATCCCACCCCGCGATTGAGTCCGCGGCTGCGAAACAGGCTGCCGTGACCGCAGTCGTGCATCAGGCCGAAGACGCGCACGGTAAAGAGAACGATGACAAGCAGTGGAATGACGGTGAGCCAGGGCGAGGCGCCGCCGGCGCACCAGAGTGCCGCCCACCACAGGAGCGCGAGCGGAACCAGAGTCGTGACGACCTGCGTCAGTCCCTTGATGTCATCCGACTTGGCGTAGCGCCCGATCATGGCGCACTTCTGGCGCCCGAAATTCTCGCGCGACACCACGATAGAGATCTGCCCCCGATTCCCGATGCCGTCTTTTGTCTGATGCGCCGTCGGGTCCGACCCGCGCGGCGGCGGCAGTATGCTGCACGCCGGCCCGCGGGCGCTAGCATTTTTACACCTGTCGCGCTGCCGTGACGCTGAGCAGGTCGATCGCCCGAGGCTAGAGCGCGCCGCGCCGCAGCCGCAGGGCGTTGCCGACGACTGAGACCGAGCTCAGGCTCATGGCGGCGGCGGCCACGATCGGGCTCAGCATCAGCCCGAAGGCCGGGTAGAGAACGCCGGCGGCCAGCGGTACGCCCAGGGCGTTGTAGACGAAGGCCAGGGTGAGGTTTTGCCGGATGTTGCGCATGGTGGCGCGGCTCAGGGTGCGCGCCCGTGCAAGGCCGAGCAGGTCTCCCTTGACGAGGGTGATGCCCGCGCTCTCCATGGCGACGTCCGTGCCGGTTCCCATCGCGATTCCGACGTCGGCGGCGGCGAGAGCCGGCGCATCATTGACACCGTCGCCTGCCATCGCGACGACATGCCCGGCGCTTTGCAGGCGGCGCACGATCGCGCTCTTCTGCTCCGGCAGGACTTCGGCTTCGATATCCCGGATGCCGAGCTTGGAGGCCACCGCCTCGGCCGTCGCGCGGTTGTCTCCCGTCAGCATGACGATGCGCACGCCATCTGCCCGCAGCCGCTCGAGCGCGGACGGCGTCGAGGCTTTGATCGGATCGGCCACGGCGAGCAGGCCCGCAAGCCGGGCGTTCACGGTTACGTACATCACGGTGGCGCCCTGTCGGCGGAGCTGATCGGCGCGCTCCTGCAGGCGATCAGCGCGACCGGGAGCCCCTCCGGCCGCCGTCGCATTGCCGATCGACACCTGCTGGCCATCGACACGGCCCCTGACGCCCTGGCCGGCCACGGACTCGAAGGCCGCGACCTCGGCGACGACCAGGCCTTGCTCGCGTGCCGAGGCAACGATCGCTGCGGCGAGCGGATGCTCGCTGGAGCGCTCGACGCTCGCGGCGAGTGACAGGAGACGGTGCTCGTCAAACTCCGCGGTGGGCAGCACCGCAATCACGCGTGGTCTGCCCTCGGTGAGCGTTCCGGTCTTGTCGATCACCAGCGTGTCGACTTTCTCGAACCGCTCGAGAGCCTCCGCATCCCGGATCAGCACGCCGAGCATCGCGCCCTTGCCTACACCCACGATGATGGACATGGGTGTCGCAAGCCCGAGCGCACAGGGGCAGGCGATGATGAGCACCGACACCGCGGCGATCACCGCATAGGAGAACGCCGGCCGGGGACCCAGGGTGAGCCAGCTTGCGAAGGCGACGAGGGCGACCATCATGACGGCCGGCACGAACCAGGCGGCGACCTTATCGGCCAGCCGCTGGATGGGCGCGCGGCTGCGCTGCGCGTCGGTCACCATGCGTACGATACGGGCCAGCACAGTCTCGGCGCCGACGCGCTCGGCGCGCATCAGGAGCGATCCTGCGCCGTTGATCGAGCCGCCGATCAGCTTCGAGCCCGCAGCCTTCGCCACCGGCAGTGATTCGCCCGTAATCATCGACTCATCCAGCGCACTCGTGCCTTCGATTACCGCGCCGTCCGTCGGGACGCTTTCACCCGGCCGGATGCGCAGCCGGTCGCCGGGACGTACCTGCTCGAGCGGGACATCCTCCTCCGCGCCTGCCGCGCCGAGTCGATGTGCGATCTTTGGTGCAAGCTTGAGGAGCGCTCGGATGGCGCCGCCGGTGCGCTCGCGTGCCCGCAGCTCGAGCACCTGCCCGAGCAGCACGAGCACGGTGATGACGGCGGCCGCTTCGTAGTAGACGGGGAGGGTTCCGTCGGCGCCGCGCAATGAAGCCGGGAACAACTGCGGCAGCAGCGTTGCGGCCAGGCTGTACAGGTAGGCGGCTCCGGTGCCGAGTGCGATGAGGCTGAACATGTTGAGCGAGCGGTTGCGAACCGACGCCCACGCCCGCACGAAGAACGGCCACCCGGCCCACAAGACCACCGGCGTCGCGAGCATCAGCTCGAGCCAGCCGGCAAGGCGCGGGGCATGCAGCGCTGCGAGAGCGTGCTGCGTCATTTCCCACACGACCAGCGGTGCCGAGAGCACTGCGCCCACCCAGAACCGCCGCGTCATGTCCGCGAGCTCTGCGTTGGATTCCCCGGCCGCCGGAGTCACCGGCTCGAGTGCCATCCCGCACAAGGGGCAGCTGCCGGGCCGCTCGCGGCGAATCTCCGGGTGCATCGGACAGGTGTAGGCGGCGCCCGCGGCGGCAGGCGCAGGGCTGGTACCGCCCGCTGGCCGGCTGGCCGGCTCGGGCGGATTCACGAATCGCTCCGGGTCGCTCAGGAACCGGGTACGGCAGCCGTCGCAGCAGAAGGCATACCGGCGACCCGCGTGCTCGGCGACATGCGGCGAGCTGGCGGACACCTTCATGCCGCACACCGGATCGGTTGCCTGCCCGCCGTGATCGTGTCCCCCGTGGTCCATGTCTGAAGTATGGACCATCGACGAACGGCGCGACGCCGCCCCCATCAGGCGAGGAGGGGCGCGTGCGTCACGATCGCCGGGTGCTGATGGCGCAGGAGGAAGTGCAGGATGCCGGCCGTGCCGAGCATGAGGCCGCCGAGGCCGGTCGCGGGCTCATAGGGCGGATAGCGCCACGGCTCGCGCGAGCGCCGGCGAACGAGCGCCACCAACACGGTGGCGATGTCCGCCGCCCGCTCCCGCCAGCACTCTTCCCCGAGCACGCGATGCGCCTCGAGATAGATCTCGCCGACGCCTGCGAGCCCGTGGCACTGACCCAGGTTGTCGCTGCGCAGCTGCGGCGCCGATGCGCCGAGCGCTGCCCGCAGGTGCTCCTCGTCAACGGCCGCAGCGCCCTGAGCTTGCGCGACGCACAGCCAGCCGAGGGCGATGCCGGGCGCTCCGTGACACCACCAGCTGGCGGGAGCCGGACGTGAATCGCTCCGCGGCCACTGCCACTTGCCGCTACGCCCGTGCCGGGCGCGGCTGACCAGCCAGCTCTCGGCCCGGCGCCACGCGGCATCCGCGGCGGCATCGGCAGCGAGCGCGGCGTAGCTGCCGAGGAAAGCCATGATGCCGGCCGCGCCGTGGGCAAACCCGGTGTAGCGCTCACCGCTCGCCCCACGGGCGCCTTCCGGCAGCGTCCACGAGCCGTCCGGATTCTGAGCGCCGACGAGGTATGCCGCGCACCGGGCGGCACCGGCGCCGAGCTCCGGCGCGCCCAGACGGCGGGCGCAGGCGAGTGCGGCAAAACCCTGGCCGGCGGCGCCGTGGGTGAAATCCGGCCAGTCCAACCGGCCGCCGAGCGCGCCGGCGACTTCCGTGCGCAGCCCATCGTTCGCCGCAACGCACCGCGCTTGCACGGCGGCGGCGACTGCCAGCGCGCGGCCGGCGCGCCCGTGTACCAGACCGGGCAGGTCCGGCGTTACCGGCGTGCGCGCCGTCAACATCGACACCGCTCGCTCGGCGAGCCTCGTGTCGAGCTGCGCGACCCGGGCCCCATGCGCGGCGGCGAGCACGTACAGCAGCCCGGCGATGCCCGAGTGCGCATCGATCACCGCGGCATCGTGAGCCGTACGCCGGGCCCGCAGCCGATCGAGGCGCGCGCGCAGAGCCGCCGTCAGCTTCTCCAATCCTTGCGTGAGCGCCGATTCGTGCGCCGCCGCCGTGAACAAGGGCCCGACGGAGGGCTGGCGGCGGGCGGCTCTCCCCTGAGCGCTCGAGGCGAGCGCTGCGAGCAGCGTCGTGCCGTCGAGCCTGCCCGCAGGCCGGTCCGCGAGCCCGCGCGCCAGCAGCTCGAGGAGCGTCGTATCGCGCAGTTGCGTCAACTCGGTGAGTCGCGCGGCAAGCTCGCGGCGCTGGCCATGCACGACACCGGCCGGATCCAGTCCCGTGAGCACGAATGCCAGCACGCGCGCGCAGGACTGCCAGTCATCGTCGTATGTCGGGGCGTGCGACGCCTGGCTGAAGCCGCTGAAGCCCGGCGTACCGAGCCGAAACGCCGGCGTCCGGCTCCCCACGACGTGTGCACACTCCCAGTCGAGCAGGTAGACCTGATCGTCAGCGCCAATCCACACATTCGCTGGGGCGATGTCGCGATGGATGATTCCGCGGGCGTGTGCGCAGCGCACACGGCGGATAAGCTGAGTAACGTAGCGCAGCAAACGCTGCCGTGCCTGCGGTCGCACGCCTATCCAGGAGCGGCCCGTAACGAGCCGGTACACGTGCTCTCCGAGGGATTGACCCTGCAGGTAGGTGATGGGCAGATAGCCGATCCCGTCGTCCTCGAAGTACTCTCCCGCCGGGGCGATTCCCGGGACTCCGCGCAGCCGCGCGAGCACCGCGCCCTCGTGCCGCAGCCGGGCGCGGCGATCGCGCCCGAGCCCATCTGCCGAGCAGAATGGCCGGGCCTGTTTCAGCACGCAGGCCACCGGGCGTCTCGCGTCATGAACGTCGATCGCGCGCAGCACGCTGCCGGCGAGTCCCGGGCGGATCACATCGGTTACGAAATACCGTCCGGCGAGCAACCTCCGCCCGTCGGCTCGCGCCGACGGCTGCGACGGGGACGAGGTTGGAAATGGAATGGCGACGCCCGGCGGACAGCTGAACGGGACCAAACGCAGATCAGGCACCCAATCGCCGTTGCCATCGGGAATCAGCGCCATGGGCTCACCGAACCGATCGTGCACGATCCTGGGACGCACCGAGCCGTAGCGCGCATAGACCGCAGCGCCGAGATGCAGATCAGTCGCGACGCGGGGCCCGGCGATCCCGCGGGTGTGCTCGATGAGCTCGCCGGCCAGAGCGACGGCCTCCGCGACGCTGCGGGGATAGACCGTGATGACTTTACCGATCTGGCTTTCGCCGAGACTGCCGGCGCTGAGCTGCACGAGCGTATCGCGCTCGGCGACCATCTTGAAATGCGCGCCGCGACGCGCGAGGCAGGGCAGCACGCGATCGAACAGCCGATCGACGCCGGTGATGTCCGCCGACAGGTGCAGTTTCCAGCCCGCCACGTGCGTCGGCGTGCCGACCATGAGCCACGGGTCCTGCCGCCGGGGATTGACTCCGAGGGCGCGCAGGCGGGCGGCGAACTCGCCGGCCCCGACCCTCAGCCCCGCGGCCCGGATGCTGCGGGCTGCGCGCGCCAGCATGCGGGGAAGCCTGTCAGGTTCGGCGGGCCGATCGGCGGCGGCGTCTGCCCGGCAGCACCAGGTCAGTGGGCTCCGTTTCCGTGCTTCCGCCACAGCGCTCGCGCACCCGCGCAGTGTGTCCCGTGCTTCCGCCGCAGACCGCATAGCCCGTGCCCTTGGCACACA
>Ga0335081_10023176_pt1 | contig 10044 bp, 9 predicted proteins | sample Lox_Sample_35_FD_206713 | JGI IMG/M metagenome (GOLD analysis project Ga0335081, IMG submission 206713) | Soil microbial communities from Loxahatchee National Wildlife Refuge, Florida, United States - Lox_Sample_3.5 | ecosystem: Environmental > Terrestrial > Soil > Wetlands | place: USA: Florida... | reverse complement strand
TTGGCCGCACACGTCTGTCGGGGAACGATTACACCAGTTTGGAGGGCCGGTTGCGCCGAATTCGCAGGTGGATTTTGCGAGAGCAGGGATAGGGTCGCCAGCGCCAACATCCACATAGGCACGAGCGCTTTGTACACATCCTCAGTATAGACGAGATCTGACTTGCGTCTTTCCAGTGCACTGGGACAACGCCCCGCCGATTACTCCCTCACTGTCATCCCGACCGAGGGCTTTAGCCCGAGCGGAGGGATCTGCGGTGCTTGGGTGGGAGTTTTCTTTTTGGCTTTTTCAGCAGCGGGTACCCGACCCCAGGTTCGCCTTCTTTTGGCTAACCTGGGTCCCCGCATTCTTCCTTCCCTTTTCCCGGTCGACATATACAATCGCCTGCTGGCATTTGTCAGAACTCCGTGGCTCTGCTCCTCAAAACCGTGATTCTGAAAGAAGGCCTGCCGAGCATCGAGCAAGCCCGCGCGCGCTTGAACTCGGAACTCCAAATCGCCCGCAGCAGCGGCATCAGAGTACTCAAGATCGTGCATGGCTACGGATCGACCGGCGTCGGCGGCGAGCTGCGCATCGCGCTGCAATCCACCCTGCGCCAGATGGCTGCCAAGCGCGAGATTCGCGACTGCATCTACGGCGAGAACTGGCGCACCAGCAACGAGCGCACTTGGGAGCTGCTGAAGCAGATGCCGGAGCTGAAAACTGATACCGACCTCGGCAGGGCCAACAAGGGAATCACGATCGTGTTGTTGTGAACACCCGCTCGCAGCCTTTTCAAAAGCGCTCCTCGCCCCGGCACTTTATAATCCTCCTCTGGCCTTATCCCCAAAGCCAATCAGCCTAATGTCCAACATCGCGAGGACGTCTCATTCATGAGCAGTGCTGCGCCAGCCGACATCAACCAGGTGAAGCCCGCGCCCCCCGCGCAGAGCGCGATCGCGGCCTGCTTCCTCGCCGGCGTCTGCACCTATTTGAACATGTACTGCACCCAGCCGCTGCTGCCCTATCTGCAGCGCGTCTATCACGCTTCGGAAATCGATGTCAGCATGACCGTCAGTGCGACCATCCTCGCCGTCGCCTTGGTCGCGCCTTTCATCGGCCTCATGGCGGAGTCGATTGGCCGCAAGAAAGTCATCGTGCCCTGCCTCTATGCGCTGACCGCTCCCACCATGCTGGTCGCGACCTCGCACACCCTCAACCAGCTCATCTTCTGGCGCTTCATGCAAGGAATTTTTGTTCCCGGCGTAGTCGCGGTCATCATGGCCTACATTTGCGAGGAGTTCGCCGGCGCGCACGTCGGCCGCGCCATGTCGGCCTACGTTTCCGGAAGCGTGCTCGGCGGCTTCGGCGGCCGCTACATCTCCGGTCTCATCGCCCAGCACTTCCGCTGGGAGCATGCTTTCATCGTGATCGGCTTCATCAACCTGGCCGGAGCGGTGGTCGTACAACACGCGCTGCCCAAGCCCAGACACTTTGTGCGCTCCACCAACGTTCGCAATTCGCTCGTCGAGATGCTGCATCACCTGCACAATCCGCGCCTGCTTGCGATTTACGGCATGGCCTTCGCGGTCTTGTTCTCGCTCGTCGGCGCATTCACCTACGCGAATTTCCATCTCGCCCTGCCGCCCTACTGCCTGAACTCCGCCGACCTTGGCAGCGTCTTCTTCGTTTACCTGCTGGGAGTCGCCATTACTCCCATGTCCGGCCGCTTTCTTGATCGCTACGGCATGCGCCGCACTGCGTTGATCGCCTTCAGTTTCATCGTAGTTGGACTCTCGCTTACCCTGACGCGGCCGCTTCCGCTCATCATCGCCGGCCTGGCGCTGTTCTCCTCCGGCGTCTTTATCTTCCAGGCGGTCGGGACGGTGCAGACCGGCAATGTTGCCGGCCGCGCGCGCTCCTCCGCTGCCGGACTCTACGTCACCTTCTATTACATCGGCGGAAGTCTGGGAGCGATCGTGACCGGCTGGGCATGGAACGCCGCCGCCTGGCGCGGCTGCGTGTGGCTGCTGCTGTGCGTGGGCGTGCTCGCGCTGGGATTGGGATTCGAAAGCAGCCGCAAGTTTGCTGTCACTCCGCAACCGTCCCTAGCCGACTGACGCTACTTCGGCCTCGGCGATCGGCTCTCGCAGTTTTGAAGAGGCACGGATTTACAGCCTGCCGGCTTTGAAAGGGCACGGCTTCAGCCGTGCCGTTGCAGCGCCAACAGCGTTGGCTTTAGCCTCTGAGGGAAGCGAATTCTGTTTTCCCGTTCATTTCATTCCGCCGAAGCTCCGCGTTACGCGACTTTGTCCTGGCCCGGCATCTGTCCGTGAATGGACTGCTCGTCATAACCCGCCTGCCCGCGATCGCGTCCGTGCTGATTTGAATGTCCTCGCGCTTCTGCGCTTCATCGAAGAATTCGCTGTAAAGGCCCACGACTACAGCAGCAGTTTGCGCCCAACCGTACCGGCTACCAGGCAGAAGATCCCGACGAACAGGAAAGCCCAGCCGATTTTGTGCACGTCCACCGGCGAGCCCGGCGGAGGCGCGTGCAAAAAGATAAGCAACAGAATGCCGATTCCGGTGGCCAGCGCGCCGCCGATTTGCAATCTGCGTCCGGGTTGGCGATCGAACTCTTCCGGCTCCATGACACAGCAGCGTAGAACGCACCACCTGAGACTTGCAAATGATAATTGCGTTCAGCGGTTGCGAACAGACAGATCGAATCCGTGCGGCGAATGGGCGGTGCTAATACGAGTTCACGCAGTCCATGTACTCTTGTTGCCCCATGTTGCTGATGCCACAGGCGAAGATTGGCCAGTTGACGCTATTGATCGGGTTCCAACGGGCTTGCGTATGAGGATTGACGGCGGTATTCCCGTTAGCAAAGTAAAGCGTATACAGCGCCTGCTGTGTGCTACTCGTGACCAGCAGCGCATCAAGCTCGATCAACGACGAGTCCAGCGGACCCTGCATGGAATAGGCAACTGAAAACGTATAAAGGCGGTTGAACTGTGGCACCGGCGACTGCAGATCACAACTGAAAGACATATAGTCTGTGGCCGCCAGTGTGTTTGGCGTGATGGTAAAAACTTTGAAGGCAGGATTCCCCCCAAAGATCGGGCTTATGCCCGGCACGCCCTCCAAAACAACGTCCGGCGAGATCACCCGATACTCGTCCATGTGCGTATGTGCACTAAGGCTGAGAGTCACAACCTCCGGATATTTCGCGAGGATCTGCAGAAGAGCCGTCTGATAGCCGGGGATCAACATCATCGACGTGGTGCTCTCGGTAACTTTGCCGGGGGTACCGGCCTTAGCGGCATTACTGGCGGTGAGCTGAGTATTGGCGCCAAGGGGAACATGCAGCAACAGCCATACCGACTGCCCGGCGGCCTGTGCTTCACCGAGCTCGTAGTCCAGCCACGCGAGTTCCGCATCCGGATTGCCTGGAGCTGCTGGCGTAAACACGTTGGTATTGAGGCTGATGACCCGCCAGCTCGGCCCCAGCGGTTCGGCGGAATAATATCCGCCGCTGGTGAAGCTGTTCAGAAATCCTTGCTGGTCCACAGTGCCCTTCGCGAGCTCGGTGTAGAACGTCTCCGCATTCTGGGTAAGAAAGGTCTGGTCCGGGCCAGTGCTGGCGTAGGAGTCGGTATTTCCAACTGCGAAGACGACCGGAATGTCTCCGGCCGACGCTCGGATCTGCGCGGTCACAAACGAAACCGTCTTGTCGATGAAGGCTTGCATGGCGGCAACGGCTTCCTGGTCCGGAGGTGGGTAGTCCAGCTTGCCGTAATAGAGAACGTAGAACATCGACGCCAGGCCATGCCCGACCAGATCGCCCGTATACACGATGACCGCGCTGCCGGCAGCTCTCTGCTTGACGGCGGAGAGCGCCAGCGCAAGCAAGGGATAATTGGGATCGCTCCCCCATTTGGAAGGAGCCGTTATTTTCGAACTCTGAAAAATGGCCGCCCACTGGCTGGGATCGGCAGCCACCAGTGCGTGGTAGAGCGAGGCATCGTAGAGGGGATTGAAGTGCAGGTCGGAGAACGCGAGAACCTGGTAGTTGCCAACAGGCTGAGGTTGGGGATTTGCTGCGCCGCCGCAGCCCAAGCTGGCCAACATACCTAGCAGGGCGACAAGGAAAAAATACGGGCATCTAGACATAGGTCTTCCCGGCCCAGTGGCTAGCTGAGTCCCTAACAGCCGCCGCAAGCCGCATGCGTCTCTGTCCTACTGATCGGCTGGGGATGGAGAGGGGTTTAGGAAGGTCTGATTAGGTTCTTGTTTTGACGGCGGCGGCCTTCATAGACTAGGTCGCGACCGTCCCGCTCGCCTGACAGGAGAATATGTACCTGCAAGAAAGAAAGGGCGGCATCCCTGCCGCCCTCTCATTCCGGGGCTAAAGCCCCGATTCTTATTTGCCGTTATTCGGCACGGCTGAAGCCGTGCCCTTTCCAATCTGGCCACTGACCACTAGCCACTGGCCACCGGTTTACGTTCCTTCGTTCCAGCTCGCCAGGTACTCTTCCTGCTCCATCGTCAGCTTGTCGATCTTCACACCCATCGACTCCAGCTTCAGCCGCGCAACCTTCTTGTCCAGCTCTTCCGGAACCACGTAGACCTTCTTCTCCAGCGAGCTGTGGTTCTTCACCAGGTACTCCAGCGAGAGCGCCTGATCGGCGAAGCTCATATCCATTACCGACGGCGGATGGCCTTCCGCAGACGCCAGATTGATCAGCCGGCCTTCGCCCAGCAGGTTGATCTTGCGTCCGTCCTTCATCGAATACTCTTCGATGAAGGTGCGCGTGGAGCGCTTCGACGACGACATCTTCTCCAACGTCGGAATGTCGATCTCCACGTTGAAGTGGCCGGAGTTGGAAATAATCGCGCCGTCCTTCATCGCTTCGAAGTGCTCCTTGCGCAGCACGCTCTTGTTGCCGGTCACGGTGCAGAACACGTCGCCGATCTTCGCAGCTTCGTCCATGCTCATCACGCGGAAGCCGTCCATCACCGCTTCAATCGCCTTCGTGGGATCGATTTCGGTGATGATGACTTCGGCGCCCAGACCGCGTGCCCGGCTGGCCAATCCGCGGCCGCACCAGCCATAACCGGCGACCACAAACTTCGATCCCGCCAGCAGGAAATTCGTGGCGCGCACGATGCCGTCGATCGTCGACTGCCCGGTGCCATAGCGATTGTCGAAGAGGTGCTTGGTGTCGGCGTCATTGACCGCAATGATCGGGTACCGCAGCACGCCCTGCTTCGCCATCGCGCGGAGGCGGATGATGCCGGTCGTCGTCTCTTCGGTACCGGCAATCACGCCGTCGAGAATGTCGGTGCGCTTGGTGAGCGCGGTGGTTACCAGGTCGGCGCCATCGTCCATCGTGATGTGCGGCTTGTGATCGAGTGCCGACATGATGTGCGAATAGTAGGTCTCGTTGTCCTCGCCCTTGATGGCGAAGACCGGGACGTTGTAATCGCGGACCAGGCAGGCCGCCACGTCATCCTGCGTGGACAGCGGGTTGGAGGCGCACAGCACGACATCGGCGCCGCCATCGCGCAGCGTGATGGCCAGGTTGGCGGTTTCCGCCGTCACATGCAGGCAGGCGGAAACGCGGATGCCCTTCAGCGGCTGGTTCTTGATGAAGTCCTTGCGGATAATCTGCAGGACCTTCATCGATTGGTTGGCCCAGTCGATACGCTTCTTGCCCATATCGGCAAGCGCAAGATTGGCGACGTCGCCGGCGATGCGTGTGGTTGTCGTAGACATAATCTCCTTGGAACGGTTTCGAGTTTCCAGTTTCGAATCTTGAGTGGCCGTCGTTTCGCAGACGACGCCAATCGCGGAACGCGGTCGCCTCGTATCAGGGCACGACTTCAGTCGTGCCGAACAAGGCTAGTTACATTGCGGGCTTTAGCCCCTGTCTTGCAGCGGCTAAAGCCGTGATTGAAGACCGCCACTACGGCACGACTGAAGGAAAACGTCGCATCAAAATTCAGAGTCCCTTTAGCGACGGCAGAAGCCTTGTGTCGTCCTGTCGGACTCGCAAAAACCTGACGCAATCCAACCCAGGACTTACGTCCTGGGCTACGATTGTGTCGCCCTGCGGGCTGACGCTACGGTTGCGAGTGCGGTCTAACCGACAACTGACAACCGATAACTGACAACTGGTTTTACTTCGCGACCTGCGCGCTCTTCTGCTGCGCGCCGGCCAGGCCTGCCTGCTCGCGCAGCGCCGCGGCCTTGTCGGTCGCCTCCCACGTGAAGTCGGGATCGTTGCGTCCGAAGTGTCCATAGGCCGCGGTCTTGCGGTAGATCGGCCGCCGCAGATTCAGGGACTCCATAATCCCCTTCGGCGTCAGCTTGAAATTCGCGCGAATCAGGTCGGCAATCTTGCCTTCGTCAATCTTCGCTGTGCCGAAGGTGTCGATCAGCACGCTCACCGGCTCAGCCACGCCGATCGCGTACGCCAGCTGCACTTCGCAGCGGTCCGCCAATCCGGCAGCAACGATGTTCTTCGCAATGTGCCGCGCCATGTAGCAGGCCGAGCGATCGACCTTGGTCGGGTCCTTGCCGCTGAAGGCGCCGCCGCCGTGACGGCCCATGCCGCCGTAGGTATCGACAATGATCTTGCGCCCGGTCAGTCCGGTGTCGCCCATCGGTCCGCCGATCACGAAGCGGCCCGTCGGATTGATGTGGTACTTCGTGTCCTCATCCAGCATCTCCGCCGGCAGCGCCGCCTGGATCACGTGCCGCAGAATGTCGGCGCGCAGCTCTTCGGTTGTCACCGTCTCGGCGTGCTGGCTGGAGATCACGACCGCGTCGATGCGTATCGGCTTGTGGTTCGCGTCGTACTCAACGGTGACTTGGGATTTGCCATCGGGCCGGAGGTAAGAGAGGGTGCCGTTCTTGCGGACTTCGGTGAGGCGTTGGGTCAGCTTGTGGGCCAGGAAAATCGGGGTCGGCATGTAGTTCGCGTTTTCGTTGGAGGCATAGCCGAACATCATCCCCTGATCGCCGGCGCCGCCCGTGTCCACGCCCATCGCGATGTCGCCCGACTGCTTATTGATGCTGGAGATGACCGCACAGGTATTGGAGTCGAAGCCGTAGAGCGCGTTGTCGTAACCGATGGAGGCGATCACGCCGCGCACCAGCGTCTGAAAATCCACATAAGCTTTGGTGGTGATCTCGCCGGCGATGACCACCAGTCCGGTCGCCGTCAGCGTCTCGCAAGCCACGCGGCTGTACGGATCTTCTTTGATGCAGGCGTCGAGGATGGCATCGGAAATCTGATCGGCCATCTTGTCGGGATGACCTTCGGTCACCGACTCCGACGTAAACAGGTAACGATTCTTAGACAAAGTCGAACTCCTTCATTAGTAGTCCGCCGTGGCGGGCGATTAAGAGCACATCAGCTGGACACAGCTGTACCGCGGTCAGTTGAGCCTATCGGAAGAGGATAGCGGCCAACAGGAAAAGCTCTCAATATTTTACGGTTAAAGGGGCGATTCTGCCAGCTAAACCGGCAAAATCGGCATTGAAAGCATGACCAAGAAGGAACACCGTCGCCAAGACAATCTTGCTTATTTCAACGCCGTCTGGATCGCGATCAACTGATCCAGCACTTCCGGCAGCAGTTTCAGATCGAGCGCATTCGCGCCGTCGGACTTCGCCTGTGCGGGATTGTCGTGCACTTCCAGGAAGACTCCATCGACGCCGGCTGCGACGGCGGCTCGCGCCAGCAGCGGGATGAACTCCGGCTGCCCACCACTAGCCGCGACTCCATTTCCCACGGGTGCCCCGTTCCAGCCTTCATTTGGCTGGGGCGGGGCAGTTCCCGCCGACGGCAATTGCACCGAGTGAGTCGCATCGAACACCACCGGCGCGAACTGACGCATGATGGCCAGCGAGCGCATGTCGACGACAAGATTGTTGTAGCCAAAGCTCGCGCCGCGCTCGGTCAGAAAGACGCGCTCGCCGCCTGCCTCGCGAACTTTTTCCACCGCATGCCGCATGTCCCACGGCGACACGAATTGTCCCTTCTTGATGTTCACCGCGGCGCCACTCTGCCCGGCCGCGATCAGAAGATCCGTCTGCCGGCAAAGGAACGCGGGAATCTGAATCACGTCGACGAACTCTGCCACGCGCGCCACATCGGCCACTTCGTGCACGTCGGTCAACACCGGAACCTTCGCCGTTTCCTTCACCTTCCGCAGGATACGAAGCCCTTCCTCCAACCCCGGCCCGCGAAAGCTGCGAATGGACGTGCGATTGGCTTTGTCGTAGGAAGCTTTGAAGATGTAGGGCAGCTTCTTCTGGCGTGCGATCGCCGAGATCTCCTCTGCCATCTTCAGCGCGTGCTCCTCGCTCTCAATGACGCACGGCCCCGCGATGAGAAACAGATCACCGCCGCCGATGGTCACATCGCCGATTTGGAAATGTTCGCTCAACGCTTCCTGCTTCCCTACCGTAGCAAATGCGGCGCCGCCATGCCTACAAATTCGCGCGAGGAAATGACCTTGGTGGCCTTCCAGAATTCAGGAAAGTGACGCGTGTTGCCCGTGATCAAATAATCGGCGCGGGCGGCGTCGGCACACTCCAGGAAAATGTTGTCATCCGGATCGCTTGTCACATGCAGTCGATATTTCGGAGCAACGACATGAGTGCGATTGCGGACAAGCTGCATCATGTGTCGGCGGGCGGCAGGAGGAATCCGCAGCGCCGGACGCGACAGCACCCAGTCGTACTCAAACAGAACTGCCTGGGAAACGTAACAGCGCGCGGGCTTCGTGAGGGCGAGCACGACAACCGTGCGCTGCAGACCGTCAGGTTTGAGCACCGCTGAGACTACAACGTTGGTGTCGACCACAACGCGTAGCGGAAGCATCAGCGCTTTCGGGCTTGCTTGCGCGCACTCTTGATAATCTGATCGATCTGGCGCGAGCTGAGACGATCCGTACCAACACGCTTGGAGTGCTCTCCCAGGAAGGTCAGGATCTCCGGCTCGGGGGCTGCCAGCCGGATGTAGTCTCGAATGCTAAGCAGAACCGCCTTAGGGACACCACGCTTCTCGATTACGAGCGACTGGTGCCGGTCCTCCAAGCTTCGCAGAACGCTGCCCAAACGACTCCGCATGCGTAGCGCAGAAATGACCGTGGGCTGTTTACCGGTAGACATGATTGAAGTCTACAGTTGCCAGCGACCAACTGTAGAGTTCAATTGTAACGCATCAGCATCATTGATAGATCAGCGCTAATTGCTCAGCGCTTCCCCGTGCTTCACCTTTTCCGGCCGGTGGAACATCTCCACCTCGACATCGTGCCGCGCGTGCTCCCTCCGCAGCTTGTTCTCATACGACGCCTTCACGAATGCCGAGAACAGCGGATGCGGCTCCAGCGGCTTCGATTTGAACTCGGGATGAAACTGACAGCCGAGGAAAAACGGATGTCCGGAAATTTCGACGATTTCCACGTATGTCCCGTCCGGCGTCGCGCCGCTCAGGCGCAACCCGCCGGCCACCAGTGTGCTTTCATATTCGCGATTGAACTCGTAACGATGGCGATGGCGTTCGCTGATCTCATTCTGACCGTAAGCCAGCTGCGCCAGTGATCCCGGTTCCAGCTTGCACGTCCATGCTCCCAGCCGCATGGTGCCACCCAGCTCTTCCACCCCGCGTAATTCGCGCAGTTTGTAAATCACGCGATGCGGCGTTGCCGGATCAAATTCGCTCGAGTTTGCCTCTTCCAGTCCGCAGACATTGCGCGCGAATTCAATGCACGCGGTCTGCATGCCCAGGCAGATGCCAAAGTACGGGACGCTGTTCTCGCGCGCATATTGAATCCCCTTCAACATGCCTTCGATGCCGCGCTTGCCGAAGCCGCCAGGAACCAGAATTCCGTCGACATGCTCCAACTGCGCCTGCACGCTCTGGTCTTTCTGCTCCAGTCCCTCCGCCTCAATCCAATTCACGTTGAGCTTCAGGTTGTAGGCCAGCGCGCCGTGCACCAGCGCCTCTTTCAGCGACTTGTAGGAGTCCTCGTACTCCACATACT
>Ga0335081_10023175_pt1 | contig 10044 bp, 8 predicted proteins | sample Lox_Sample_35_FD_206713 | JGI IMG/M metagenome (GOLD analysis project Ga0335081, IMG submission 206713) | Soil microbial communities from Loxahatchee National Wildlife Refuge, Florida, United States - Lox_Sample_3.5 | ecosystem: Environmental > Terrestrial > Soil > Wetlands | place: USA: Florida... | reverse complement strand
TTCGCCGCGATGTACCTGCTCGGCTACAGCATGGACAACCTCTCGCTGATGGCGCTGACGCTGTCGGTGGGGTTCGTGGTGGACGACGCGATCGTGATGCTCGAGAACATCGTCCGCCACCTCGAGATGGGGAAGCCGGTGATGCGGGCCGCCCTGGAGGGCGCGGGCGAGATCGGGTTCACGATCCTCTCGATGACGCTGTCACTGGTGGCGGTGTTCATCCCGGTGCTGTTCATGGGCGGGATCGTGGGGCGGCTGTTCCACGAGTTCGCGGTGACGATCGGCGTGGCGATCCTGGTCTCCGGCGTGGTCTCGCTGACGCTGACGCCGATGATGTGCAGCCGGTTCCTGCGGTCCCAGAAGGAGCAGCACCACGGCAGGCTCTTCCAGTGGTCCGAGCGCGTATGGGAGCGGACCCTGCGGGCCTACGAGCGCAGCCTGGGGTGGGTCATGCAGCGCCGGCGCGCCACCATGATCGTCTCCGGCGCGGTGCTGGCCGCGACCGTCTGGTTGTTCGTCGTGGTGCCGAAGGGCTTCCTGCCGAGCGAGGACACGGGCCAGCTCACCGGCACGACGGAGGTAGCCGAGGGCACCGGCTACGCCGACTTCGTGAAGCACCAGCAGGAGGCCGCGGCGATCATCAAGGCCGACCCGAACGTGGAGGGCTTCATGTCCTCCATCGGCTTCCAGGCCGGGAACCAGGGGCACGTCTTCGTCCACCTCAAGCCGCGCAGCGAGCGGAAGCTGGACGCGGACGCGGTGATCCGGGAGCTGCAGCCGAAGCTGGCGCAGATCCCCGGCATCCGCGTCTACCTCCAGAACCCGCCGCCGATCAACATCGGGGCGCGCTTCTCGAAGGCGATGTACCAGTTCACGCTGCAGGGCTCCGACATTGACGCGCTGTACCAGAACGCCGGCGTGCTCGAGACGAAGATGCACGACCTGCCGGGGCTGCAGAACGTCACCAGCGACCTGCAGATCAAGAACCCGCAGGTGAACGTGGAGATCGACCGCGACCGGGCCTCGGCCCTCGGGGTCAATGCCACGCAGCTGGAGAACGCGCTCTACTACGCCTACGGCTCGGGCCAGGTCTCCACCATCCTGACGCCCAACAACGAGTACTGGGTGATCATGGAGCTGGAGCCGCAGTACCAGCGCGATCCGACCTCGCTCAACATGCTCTACGTGCGCAACGACGCCGGCACGCTGGTGCCGCTGGGCTCCATGGCCAGCCTGGTGCCGAGCGTGGGCCCGCTGAGCGTGAACCACTCGGGCCAGCTGCCGTCGGTCACGATCTCCTTCGACACCAAGCCGGGGGTGTCCATCGGCGAGGCGGTGAACGAGATCACGCGCCTGGCGCGGCAGACCCTGCCGTCCTCGATCCAGACCGGCTTCAGCGGGACGGCGCAGGCCTTCCAGTCGAGCCAGGCGGGCCTGGTATTCCTGCTGGTGCTGGCGGTCCTGGTGATCTACCTGGTGCTCGGCGTGCTGTACGAGAGCTTCATCCACCCGCTCACGATCCTCTCGGGCCTCCCGTTCGCCGGCTTCGGCGCGCTGGTGACGCTGCTGGTGTTCCGCACCGACCTCAGCGTCTACGCGTTCGTCGGGATCATCATGCTGGTCGGCCTGGTCAAGAAGAACGCGATCATGATGATCGACTTCGCCCTCGACGCCGAGCGCAACGAGGGGAAGCGCCCCGCGGAGGCGATCGTGGAGGCGTGCCTCATCCGCTTCCGGCCCATCATGATGACCACGATGTGCGCGCTGATGGCCACGCTGCCGATTGCCCTGGGCCTGGGCGCCGGCGCCGAGTCGCGGCGGCCGCTGGGGCTGGCGGTGGTGGGCGGGCTGGCGTTCTCGCAGGGGCTGACGCTGTACGTGACGCCGGTGGTCTACACCTACATGGACGCCTTCCAGGCCTGGCTGGGACGGGTGTTCGGCGGCGCGGTGGGCACCGAGGCGGAGCCCGCCATGGTGCCCGCCGGCGACGACTAGCGCGCGACTACAGGGTCGGCCCCGGCGTCTCGCGCTCCGGCATCAGGTGCAGGATCTGGAGGCGGCTGTTGTTGAGCCGCTGGTAGATCACCTGGGCCAGCCGCTCCATGAAGATGTAGCCGAAGTGCGGATGCGCCTCGAGGTACTCCGTCAGCGCCCCGGCATCCAGCTCGACGACCTCCGTCTGCTCCGACGCCTTGGCGCGCATGGCGCGGACCCGCGGCGGGATCAGCGCGCCGAAGCCGAACAGTTCGCCCGGCTCCCCCGTCAGGAACCACACCTCGCTCCCCGGCGAGACCTCGAACCCCTGGCGCACGCGCCCCTTGAGGATGATGTAGGCGGCGTGGCCTTCCTCGTCCCGGTCGAAGATCATCTGGCCGGCCTCGAAGGTCCGCGGCCGCGCGAAGGCGGCGATGTCGGCCAGCGACGCGTCGTCGAAGCCGGCGAAGAAGCTGGAGCGCTTCAGGGCGTCCATCATGGCGTCCACTCCGGTCAATGCACCGCGCAGGAGATGCACGGGTCGTAGGCCCGCACCAGCATCTCCAGCGCGTGCGTGAGCTCGTCCTTCGGCCGGGCGAGCAGGGTGGGGACGAGCACGCGCATGTCGGCCTCGATCGAGGCCAGGTTCTGGGCGGTCGGGATGATGCAGTTGGCGCGCGCGATGCGGCCGTCGGCCCCGATGTCGTAGTGGTGCACCAGCGTGCCGCGCGGGACCTCGACAATGCCGATCCCCTCCCCCGCGGGCCGCGTCGGGGGCAGGGGCCCTTCGCTCGCCGGATCCGCGAGCAGCGCCTCGACCGCCGCCGTCGCTTCCGCGTGCGCCTGCACCGACTCGACCACCTGGGCCGCGACGTTGTCGAACGGGTTGGCGGAGTCGGGGGCGAGCCGCAGCCGCGCGAGCGCCGCGGCGGCCCTGGGGTGCAGGCGCTCGGCCGCCAGAGATACGCGCGCCAGCGCCCCGACCCGGATCGGGCCCCCCGGCCCGCGCACGTGCTTCGCCGCCGAATGGTCCACCACGAACTCCTGGAGCACCGACGCGTAGGCCGCCGGCGGCGTGATGCGCCCCGCGGTCGAGTGCAGCGAAGCGCCCTCCCCCATCATCGGGTACGCGCCCGGCTCGAGCGCGGCCACGTGCTCGGCAGGCCGCGCCAGCGCCGGCCAGGCGACGCCCGCGAACACGTCCACCAGCGTCTGGAGATCGGCGGCGGCCTCGGCCAGCCCGGCGCGCAGCGCCTCCAGCTCGGCCGGCAGCGGCCAGTGGCCCATCCATCCCGGGTGGTAGGAGATCGGCATCACGTGCCGGCCGCTCACGGTCATGCAGATCTCGTTGGCCACGCGCTTGAGGCGCAGCGCGCTCTTCACGATCTCGGGGTGGCTGGCGGCCAGCGGCACCACCGAGCCGGCGCCGAACGCGTCCGGCGCGACCAGGAAGCCCAGGTGGAGGACGTGGGACTGGAGCCACTCTCCGGCCATGTTGAGCCGCCGGAGCAGCCGGAGCCTGGGCCCCGGCGTGATGCCGAGCGCGGCCTCGACCGCGTGGATGGACGCCGTCGCGTGGCCGACCGAGCAGATGCCGCAGATCCGGCAGGCGATGCGGGCCGCCTCGTCGGCCGGCCGGCCCTTGAGGAGCACCTCGAAGAACCGCGGCGCCTCGACGATCTCGAGGTCGCAGCGCGTGAGCACCCCGTCCTGGACGTCCACGACGATGTTGCCGTGGCCCTCCACCCGCGTCAGGTGTCGGACGGAGATGGCAGCGCTCGCTCCCATGCGGCGCGGACCTCCCGGTAGTCGTTGAAGAGCTGGAGCTTCGCCGCGGCCTCGGCGCGCGAGAGCCCCGCGCGGGCGAACGCGTCGCCCAGGGCCGCGAAGTTCGGCGCGTCGTGGAAGCCGCGGCACGCCTCGCACGGCGCGCCGTAGGCGGGGCAGATCGCCTCGCACCCGGCGCGCGCGACCGCGCCGACGCACGGCAGCCCGCGCTCGAGCAGGCACGGCGTGCCGCGCAGCGTGCACTGGACGCACACCGCGAAGGGCGGCGTGTACGGCACCGTGCCCGCCAGCAGCGACCGCACGGCGTCGAGGAACTCGGCCCGGTCGATCGGGCAGCCGCGGAACTCGTAGTCCACCTGCACGACGCTCGAGATCGGGCTCGCGGCCAGCGCCTCGAACACGCCGTCCTGGCGCCCGGCGTACACCTCGCCGGCCACGTCCGCGGCCGCGCGGCGGTTCCGCATCGCGTTCACGCCCCCGAGGCACGCGCACGCGCCGAGCGCGACGAGGATGCGCGCCCGGTTCCGGATCCGCCGGATCTCCGTCGCGTCCTCGGGCTTGACGACCGATCCCTCGACGAACGCGATCTCGTAGTCGTCGCGGCGATCGTCCATCGCCTCGCGGAAGTTGACGACCTCGACCGCGCCGAGCAGCTCGAGCAGCGCGTCCTCGACGGACAGCACCTGCAGCTGGCAGCCCTCGCAGGAGCCGAAGGAGAAGAAGGCCACGCGCGGGCGGTTCACACGGCCTCCCGCAGGTGCCGCACCTCGCGGTAGCTGAAGAGCGGGCCCTCCTGGCAGAGATAGTGCCCGCTCATCTGGCAGTTGCCGCACAGCCCGATGCCGCACTTCATCCGCCGCTCGAGCGTGAGCCAGAGGTGGTTCTCGTACAGCCCCATGGCCAGCAGGCGCCGCAGGCAGTCGCGGTACATCACCGGCGGGCCGCACAGGAAGGCGTAGGTGTCGTGCGCGTCCACCTTCATCCCCTCGAGCAGCGAGGAGGTCACGCCGATCCGCCCCGTCCACCCCTCGCGCGCGGCGTCCACCGTCAGCCGCACGTGCACGTCGTCCGTGCGCGCGGACCACGTCTCGAGGTCGCCCTTGAACAGGATCTCGTCGGGGCCGCGCGCCCCCACCAGCACGTCGATGCGCCGGAACTCGCGGCGCCGCGCCAGGGCGCGCCACACGAAGGCGCGCAGCGGCGCCAGCCCCAGCCCGCCGGCGAGCATGATGAGGTTGGCGCCCTCGAAGGGGTCCCAGTCCACGCGCCGGCCGTACGGGCCGCGCACGTACAGCACGCCGCCGGTCCGCACGCGCGTGAGCAGGTTCGTCAGCCGGCCGACCCGCCGGATCAGCAGCTCGAAGTGGCCCGGCGGCGCCCCCTCGCCCGGGAGCGCGGTGAGCGAGAACGGCGCCTCGCCGATGCCCGGCAGCGAGATCATCACGAACTGGCCCGGCTCCGGCGCGAACGACCGCGCCGGGACCTCGACCACGAAATGGACGTCGCGCCCGTTCTCGGCGGTCGCGGCCGCCACGCGGCAGCGCTGGGGGATCATCGAGACCTGCGGCATCAGGCCCCCACCTGCCGGAAGATGTCGCGGATCGAGATGTCCGTCGGGCAGTGGTGGATGCAGCGCCCGCACCCGGTGCACCCGACCATCCCGTACCGCTCCGGCATGTACTTCCCCTTCCGGAAGACCCGGTAGCGGAGCTGCTGGGTCCGCGTGGGCCGGAAGTCGTGCCCGCCCGCGATCTTCGAGAAGCCGGGCACCTGGCACCCCGTCCAGGTCCGCAGGCGCGCGCCCGCGCCGCCGTCCAGCCCGGCCTGGTCGCAGACGTCGAAGCAGGTGCAGGTCGGGCAGACCAGGTTGCAGCGGCCGCACGAGAGGCAGCGCTCGGCGTTCGCCTCCCAGAGGATGTCGTCCTCGGCCGCCTGGAGCGCGGACGCGAGCTTCTCCGGCGGGAACCGGAGATGGCTCGGGAAGGCCTCGTGGCGCACCCGCGTCCGGCGCCGCAGGGCGGCCAGCTCCTCGGCGGTCGCCGCCGCCGGTGCCAGGTCCTGCAGGATCTCGCGCCCCCGCTCCGTCAGCACCCTGAGCAGCAGCACGTCGCCCAGGTCGAAGGCGTAGAGCGAGGCCGGGCTCTCGTTCTCGAGACTGCCCATGTCCTTGCAGAACGATTCCTCGAGGCACGGCGTCCAGCAGGCGAGCCCGACGATGAACGAGCGGTCCAGGCGGTGCGGCACCACCTTGTCGCGACAGCTCGACTCGTGGAAGGAGCGGAGGACCCTGAGGCCCGTGAGGTCGCAGCCGTGCACGCCGAGCAGGGCGAGCGGCTCCTGGCTCGGCGGCTCCTCGAACGCGAACGACCCGTCGCCCGCGCGCCGGAAGCGGAACAGCACTTCCCGCTGCGGAACGAAGAACTGGCGCGGAGGGAGCATCGTCGTGGCGTAGTCGAGGGCCAGGACCGTGTCGGGCCGGATGTCGGTCCAGGCGACGTCGTCGCCGTGCCGGACCGGGCCCAGGACCCGGTAGTCCTTCGCCAGCCGCTCGACCAGCGTCCCCAGCCGCGCCCGCGGAAGCCGGAGGATCTCGCTGTCCATCGGGCGTTGAGAGTGCAATCGGCATGCCGGGCGAGACGAGGGATTAGGGGTTACTGACTAGGGATTGGGGACGTGGGGTCTCCGGACCCGGGCCCTGACTCGCAGCCCCTAACCCCATGCCCCCAGTCCCTGTTAGGCACGCTCCGTGCAACATGTCGGACGCCTGGAGGTGTCATGCCCGAAATCGAGCTCGGTGGACGCACGTTCCAGGTGGACGCGGAGGGGTTCCTCCAGCAGCCCGAAGTGTGGGACGACGAGGTGGCGACGCTGTTCGCCGGGACCGAAGGCATCGCCCGGATGGAGCCTCCGCACTGGGCGGTGGTGCGGTACATCCGGGCCTACTGGGTCGAGCACGGCACCGCGCCGATGGTGCGCAAGCTCTGCCAGGCGACCAACCTGAACCTGCGCACGATCTTCAAGCTGTTCCCCTCCGGCCCGGCGAAGGGCGCCTGCAAGGTGGCGGGCCTGCCGAAGCCCGAGGGTTGCGTGTAGTGACGCTGCCCTCCGGGATCCTCCTCGCGGCGTTCGCCGCGGCCGCGCTCTCGCTCGGCCGCGCCCGGCTCGGCATCGGGTCGGTGCGCGTGCGGCGGTTCGCCCCGCGCGCCGGGGACGCCGGCGCGGGCGTCCGCTACGCGTTCACGGCGGCCTTCCTGCCGTGGGCGAAAGAGAGCGCGAGCGCTCACGTGGTGTCGTACCTGGCCGGCGTGCTCTACCATGCCGGCATCTTCACGATGCTGATCTGCCTGCTCCTGTCCCTGGCGGCGCCGCAGGCGCCGCCGGCCCTGGCGGGCGCGCTCGCGGTCGTCTTCGGCGCGGCGCTCGCCGCCGGCGTGGGCCTGTTCGTCAAGCGCCTCTTCGACGTCGCCCTGCGCGCCGTGAGCGTCCCCGACGACTTCCTGGCCAACCTGCTGGTGGACGCCGCGCTGGCGGCGGCCCTGGCGGCGGCGCTGGTGCCCGGGGCGGCGTTCGTCTTCCAGCTGACCGGCGCGGCGCTGCTGCTCTACGCGCCCGTGGGCAAGCTGCGCCACATGCTCTTCCTGGTGACCAGCCGCCGGCTGTGGGGCGCGTACTACGGCCGGCGCGGGGTGCTGCCGTGAACGCGCCGGACGCGGGCCGGAGCCGGAGCGACACCGCCGAGGCGCCGGCCGCTCGATCCGTCCCCGGCACGAGCGCCACCGAGGCCGCACTCCGGCTCCTCGAGGCCGGCCCGGATGCGGCGACCGCCGCGTCGCTCGAGGCCTGCGTCCGGTGCAACCTCTGCGCGGAGAGCTGCCACGTCTTCCTGGCCGACGGCGAGAGCGCGTCCGCGCCGGCCGCCAAGGTCCAGCAGGTGGCGCGGCTGTATCGCCGCCACCACACCTGGACCGGGCGGCTCCTGCCGGGCCTGGTGGGCGCGCGGGACCTGGACGACGCGGCGCTCGCCGACCTGGTCGCGAGCGCCTTCGGCCGGTGCTCCCAGTGCGGGCGCTGCACGCTGAACTGCGCCGTGGGCCTGGACCCGGCCGCGGCGATCCGCTTCGGCCGGGCGATCGCCGCCGCCGCCGGGCTCGTGCCGGCCGGGATCTGGGCGAACGTCACGGCCGCGCTGGAGACCGGCAACAGCATGCGCATCGCTCCCGACGAGGTGCGGGAGACGATCACCTGGCTCGAAGAGGACCTGCGCGCATCTACGGGCGACCCGTCGGTCACGCTGCCGGTGGACCGCCGCGGCGCGCGGGTGCTCTACGCGCTGAATCCGCGCGAGATCAAGTTCTTCCCGCTCTCCATCTCCGCCGCCGGCCAGCTGTTCCACGCGGCGGGCGAGCGCTGGACGCTGACCGCCACCGATTTCGACATCACCAACTACGGCTACTTCGCCGCGGACGACGGCGCGGGACGCGAGATCGCGCGGCGCCTCTACGAGCGGGCGGAGGCGCTGGGGGTCGAGACGCTGGTCGTGGCCGAGTGCGGGCACGGCTACCAGAGCCTCCGTTGGGAGGCGCCCGAGTGGCTGCGCCGCACGCCGCCGTTCCGCGTCGTGAGCTTCGTCGAGGTGCTGGACGAGTACCTGACCGCCGGCCGCATCCTGCTCGATCCGGCGAAGAACCCCGCGCGCGTCACCCTGCACGACCCCTGCAACCTGGTGCGCAAGGGCGGCGTGATCGAGCCGCAGCGCCGGGTGCTGCGGGCGGCCGCGCGCGACTTCGTGGAGATGACGCCGAACCGCGAGAAGAACTACTGCTGCGGCGGAGGCGGCGGCCTGCTCGCGGCGTCGGAGTACGCCGGGCGGCGGGTGCAGAGCGGGCGCCTGAAGGCGGAGCAGATCCGCCGGACCGGCGCCGCGGTCGTCGTCACGCCCTGCCACAACTGCATCGACCAGCTGCTGGAGCTGAACCGCCACTACGGCCTGGGCGTCGAGATCCGGACCCTGGCCGAAGTGGCGGCCGACGCGCTGGCGACGTCTCCGACGCGCTAGACCTTCACCTCCGCCGCGATCTCCGCCACCGCGGCGATCGCCGCCTCGACGTCCGGCCGCGAGTTCATCGGCCCCACGCTGAGCCGCACGGTGCCCCGCGGCGCCGTGCCCATCTGCTCGTGGATCAGCGGCGCGCACTGGAGGCCGGTGCGGCACGCGATGTTGTAGTCGGCGTCCAGCAGCGCGCCCACGTCCGCCGGATCGCGCCCGGCCACCGTGAACGACAGCACGGACAGCCGGTGCTCGTAGCTCGTCGTGCCGTGCAGGGCCACGCCCTCGATCTGGGCCAGGCCGTCCTGGAGGCGGCGGAAGAGCTCCATCTCCTGCCGGTGGATCTCGCCGATGCCCCGCTTGGCCAGGTACTCCAGCGCGAAGTGCAGGCCCGCGATGCCCAGGACGTTGCCGGTGCCCGCCTCCAGGCGGTACGGGTACTCCTCGAGGTGGAACGGGTGCGCCGAGTGGACGCCGGTGCCCCCGAACCGCGTGCTCCGCACCTCGACCCCGTCCCGCACCAGCAGCCCGCCGGTGCCGGTGGGGGCCAGGAGCGACTTGTGCCCGGTGAAGGCGAGCAGGTCGATGCACATCGCTTCGACGTCGATCGGGATCACCCCCGCGGTCTGCGCCGCATCCACCGCGAACAGGATGCCCCGCTCGCGGCAGCGCCTGCCGATCTCCTCGATCGGCTGGATCGTCCCGATGACGTTGGAGCCGTGGTTGACGGCGACCAGCTTCGTGTTGCGCTTGAACCGGCTCGCGATCTCGTCCGGGTCCACGCGCCCGTCGAGCTCGACGGGGACGAACTCCACCTCGACGCCGGCGTCGCGGCGCAGGTGGTTCAGCGGGCGGATCACGGAGTTGTGCTCGATCTGGGTGCTGATGGCGTGGTCGCCGCTCTTCAGGACGCCCAGGATGGCCAGGTTGAGCGCGTCCGTCGCATTGGCGGCGAAGACCGTCCGCTCCGGCACCTTCGCCCCGAAGAAGGCGGTCAGCGCCTTCCGGGTCTCGTACACGAGATCGCCCGCGACCATGCACAGGTCGTATCCCGAGCGGCCGGGGTTGACGCCGAAGCGCTCGTAGACGTCCACCATCTGCTGGAGGACCTCGCGCGGCTTCGGGAACGTCGTCGCCGCGTTGTCGAGGTAGATGATCTTCGAGGAGTCGAAGCTGAGATCCATGGTCCCCCCCAATGGGGATAACGGCGTGCGGAATACGCCGGACACCCATGG
>Ga0335081_10023174_pt1 | contig 10044 bp, 8 predicted proteins | sample Lox_Sample_35_FD_206713 | JGI IMG/M metagenome (GOLD analysis project Ga0335081, IMG submission 206713) | Soil microbial communities from Loxahatchee National Wildlife Refuge, Florida, United States - Lox_Sample_3.5 | ecosystem: Environmental > Terrestrial > Soil > Wetlands | place: USA: Florida... | reverse complement strand
GGCCCGATGCGTCTGGACGTGGTTGAGATAATCGAGTGCGGCTGTCAGATTTGTCCCGCGACCTTGCGGTTGGAACGCCAGAATCTCGCGGATCACGCGCAGCACGTGACGCCGGCCCTTCTTGGGCGCCACGTACTTCTCAATCTGGTCGGTGAACATGATGAGGCCAACCTTGTCGTTGTTGCGGATCGCCGAGAACGCCAGCACGGCAGCCAACTCCGCCGCCAATTCGTTCTTCGTCTGCCGCACACTGCCGAATTGTCCCGAGGCGCTCACGTCCACAATCAGCATCACGGTCAACTCGCGCTCTTCCTTGAACTTCTTCACGAATGGATGCCCAAATCGCGCGGTGACGTTCCAATCAATCGAGCGCACTTCGTCCCCGGGCAGGTATTCGCGCACTTCCTCGAATTCCATGCCGCGTCCCTTGAAGACAGAATGATATTGCCCACCCAACACGTCCGTGACCTCACGGTTCGTGCGGATTTCGATCTGGCGAACTTTTTTGAGGACTTCCTTGGGGATCACGGTACCGGTACTTCGTCGAAAATTCGTTTGATTACATGTTCGCTCGTCATTTCCTCGGCTTCAGCTTCGTAGCTAATGATGACGCGATGGCGCAAGACATCCATCCCGATGGTCTTTACGTCCTGCGGCGTGACGTAACCGCGGCCCTGCAGAAACGAGTAGGCCTTTGACGCGATGGTCAGGTAAATCGTCGCGCGGGGCGACGCGCCATACTGAATGAGACTGCCGACATCGATGTTGTATTCCTTCGGCTCGCGTGTGGCATGGACCAGATCCACGATGTAGGTCTTGATTTTCTCGTCCATGTACACGGCATCGACCACCTTGCGCGCCTTGAGAATTTGGTCGGGTGTGACAACGGGTTGCGTGACGATCTGCTTGCCCGTTTCCGCCATGCGGTCCATGATCTCGCGTTCTTCCTGCTTGCTCGGGTACTTCACGGAAAGCTTCAGCATGAACCGGTCGACCTGGGCTTCGGGCAACGGATACGTCCCTTCCTGCTCAATCGGGTTCTGCGTCGCCAGCACGAGGAATGGCTCCGGGAGCTTGAACGTCTGGTCGCCGATTGTGACCTGCCGCTCCTGCATCGCTTCGAGCAAGGCGCTCTGCACCTTGGCGGGCGCGCGATTGATTTCATCGGCGAGTATCAGATTGGCAAACACCGGCCCCTTCTTGATGCGAAATTCGCCGTCCTTCGGATTGTAAATCAGCGTCCCGATCACATCGGCGGGCAGCAGGTCGGGGGTGAACTGGATGCGATGGAACGTCGTCTGAATCGCTGCCGAAAGTGTTTTCACCGACAGCGTCTTGGCCAGCCCCGGCACACCTTCGAGCAGGACATGCCCGTCTGCCAAGAGGCCGATCAGCAGCCGTTCGATGAGATATTTCTGGCCGACGATGACCTTGCCGATCTCGCCGACCAAGACGCGCACAAATTCGCTTTCCCGTTTGACCTGCTCGTTAATCGCACCGATTCCTTGTTCCATTGTTATTCCCCTTGAGATTGACAGCCGAAACCCAGAAGCAACATTTTTGACATGAACTGCGCCCTCTGCGTTCAATTCTAGCAAGCCCGTCAAGTCCCTGACGGGAGGCAAGTTAGAATCGGAGGGGATGATCAGGCAACGCCACTACTCCCAACTACTCTTCGTAGCAGTGACGGCCGGGGATGCACGTGCGGAGGTGGGCGGGTTTATCGTCGAGGCCGATTTCGCTGAGCGTGCGATTGCACCAGTAGAACGCGCCGGCTTCCGGCTCGACCGATTCGGTGAGCGCTTCGGCTTCGTGGCCGGGGACGAACATTTTCTTCGTGCGCAGACATCTGCAAACGGGCGTGTTCATGGTTCACCCCACAAGCTGGCTGAGAGTTCGGCGGATCAGGGCCTGGGCAATCGGAATTTTGTAGCCGTTGTGCGCGTACGGACTGGCATCTTTCAGGACGATCTCGGCGGCGTGCGTTGCCACATCATCAGTCAGTTCCTTGCCTTCAAGGAAGTCATGCGCTGCCGGCACTTGATACGGAATCGGCGCGACGGCCCCGAGCACCACGCGGACATTGCTGAGTTTCCGGCCATCGACTTTCGCCGCCGCGGCGCAACTGACCAACGCCCAGTCAAAACTCGCTTTCTCACTGATTTGCTTGTACGCGCTCTGGCGGCCATTGTCAGGGATTTGCACGCGGAGGATCAGATCTGTCGCGCCGAGGGAATGATGCAGTTCGGGATTTTCCCACGCCTTCGCGTACAGATCGGGGATCGTCAGCGACACGTCATCCTTGCCGCGGTGCACCACCACGTTGGCATCGAGCGCGGCCAGCGCAATCGCCAGATTGGAAACCACCGGGCTGATGCACGGGTTGCCGGAGAACAGACTGTGGTACTTATTCTCGCCCTCGTGGGCGTAGCACGTATCACCGCCCTTTTTCAGGCAGTGAATGTCGCGGTGCCGGTAGTACCAGCACCGTGAATGCTGCGCGAGATTGCCGCCGACCGTGGCGACGTTGCGAATCTGCAGCGAGCCGACCTCCGCGGCGGCCTGCTGGAGACCGGGAAAAGCTTTCTTCAATTCCGCGTGCTGCTCGATTTGGGAAATGGTGACGTTCGCACCGATGGTCCACGAACCCTTTCTGCTCGTAATGTCGCCGGTGGCGGGCAGATTCTTTACGTTCACCAGCACTTGCGGGCTGGCGATGTATTCCTTCATCTCGCCGAGCACATCGATGCCCCCAGCCATAAAGCGGCCATGGTCGGCCACCAGAGACGTTGCGTTCTCGACGGTGCGCGGCGTGACATATCGGAACGGATTCATGCCGCAGCCCCCGCCTTCCTGGCCTTGCCCAACGCCTCCAAGACCCGCGCGGGCGTAATCGGCAGGCTGCCGACGCGAACGCCCAGTGCATTGGCCACGGCGTTCGCGATGGCGGACGCGGTCGGAATCGTGCACGGTTCGCCGACGCCGATCACGCCGCGCTCCGGCATGTCCATCAGGATGACCTCGATTTCCGGCACATCCGCAAAGCCGGGCAACTTGTAGGTCTCGAAATTCGGATTGAGGACAACGCCCGTGGCCGCATCCATGACGCGTTCCTCGTAGAGCGCGTAGCCCAGTCCCATGATAATGCCGCCATGGATTTGGGTCTCGCATGTGAGCTTATCAACGACGAGCCCGCAATCCTGTACACACAGAATCTTACGGACCTTCACAAACCCGGTTTCGGTGTCCACCTCGACCTCGGCAAACTGCACGCCGCCCACGCCCCTAGAGGAGAGCCCTTCCTGCCACTCGCCAGTCGCCGTGAGAGGATTCACGCCGAGTTTCTTGCACGCGCCGAGCCAGTTCGCTCCGCGCGCATCGGCAACTCCCGTCTTCTTCTGCAATTCCTCCAGCGCATTCGAGCAGGTGTCCATGATCGCGGGACACACCGACGCCGCGGTCGTGCTGCCACCGCTGGCGCCCGACGGCGGGAACCGCGTATCGCCAATCTTGGCGGTGACCTGTTCGGGCTTGAGTCCGAAAACTTCCGCCGCCACGACCGCCACGAGCGTGCGCGTGCCGGTGCCGAGATCCTGTGTCCCGCAATGCACCTCGACGCTGCCGTCGGGGTTGATCTGCACGTCCGCTTTCGTGCCACGACCGCCGCCGCCCCATGTCGCGCCCCCGCAGCCGACCCCCACCTTGACCGGACCGGGGGATGTACCCGGCGTCCGATACTTCTGCTTCCAGCCGAATCGCTCCACACCGATGGCGTATTCCTTCTGGCGAATCTTGCTGGGATCGTTCTTCAAACGAAGCTCCACCGGGTCCATTTTCAGCTTCACCGCCAACTCGTCCATGATGGATTCCATGCCGAACGAAGCCACGGGATTGCCCGGCGCCCGAAACGCGCGGCCTTCGCCGGCGTTGACGGCCACGTGCGCCTGCTTCACGCGGATGTTGGGAACCGTGTAAATGTACGGCGCAGGAAAGCCGGCGCCACCACCACCACCAGCCGACGCCGTACCCGCACCGATCCCCGCGGTGCCGTAGGCGTCCATCTCGAACGCGAGCAACCTTCCCTCTTTGTCCGCCGCGAGGCGGATGTGCTGAATCGATGAAGGCCGATTCCCAACCGCCAGCGATTCATCGAAGCGCGTCAGCATCAATTTCACGGGCGCCCCGACAGCCTGCGAGAGGCGGGCCGCCAAACCACCTTCGGCACCCGGGCCGAATTTCGCCCCGAAGCCTCCTCCCATAAACTCAGTGATGACCCGAACCCTTTCCTGCGGTACCCCGAGAAAAGAAGCCAGCCCTTCACGGACACTGAAAATGCCCTGAGTCGACGCCCAGCACGTCACATCGTCATGCGTCACGGACACCGTATTGCCGTGAGTCTCAAGCGGGTGATGAATCTGTACGGGCGTCGTGAAGAAACCTTCCACAACGGCAGCCGCGTCGGCGAACTCTTTATCGACATCCCCTTTTTCCCTGACGTTTGGCTCCGCAAGATTGGGAACATCGGGCCACACGCGTGGTGAACTCGAATTCCGGGCTGTCTCTTCCTTGACCACGAACGGCAGCGGAGTGGCTTCGACTTCGATGACGCGCAACGCGTCCAGGCACGCCTGCTTCGAAATCCCCGCAACCGCGGCCAGTTCCTCGCCGTAAAAGCGGATGGTGCGTTCACCATCCCGCTCGACAACCGCCGCCCTGATGCCGGGCATCTGTTTGGCCTTCTCCACGTTGACGCGCGAGACATGCGCCGCGGGCCAGCGGGAACGGAAAATCATGCCATACAACCAAGCGGCAGGCTGGACATCCGAGGCGTACTTCGCGGTGCCGGTGAGCTTTACACGGTCGTCCACGCGCTGGACCTCCGTGCCGATGACCTGCGGCTTTTCCGGCCAGCTACGCATGCCGGATCACCTCGGTGTTGTCCACCACCGGCACGCCAGCCGCTTTCAGCGCCGCCGCCAAGACCCGCCGCTGCGTGCCGCACCGGCAGAGATTGCCCGCACAGGCAACGCGGACATCGTCCGCGGTTGGGCGAGGATTCCGGTTCAAAAGCGCCGTCACGCTCATCACGAAACCCGGCGTGCAATAGCCGCACATCGACGCGTCGTCTTCGATAAAGGCACTCTGCACCGGCGTTAGCTGCCCAGCTTTCGACAAACCCTCGATGGTGGTAATTTCATGGCCTTGCGCTTCAATCGCCAGTTTCATGCAGGAGTAAATCGGCAGGCCATCCAGCAAAACGGTACAGGCGCCACAGCTCGCCCGGTCGCAGACCTCCTTCGTGCCGGTCAGATTGGAATAATTGCGGAGCGCATCCAGAAGTGTCACGCGCGGCTCGACGTTGAGTTTGAGAGGCTGTCCGTTGACACTGAGCGTGATGGGAATCTGTCCCGGCCCAAGCGCTTTGGGACCGCCAAGCTTTTCCATTTCCTCAACCCCGGCCGAGACAGCCCCCACAGGTGCCGCGGCTGAGGCGACGACGACAGTACCCAGCCCCTTCAGGAAGGAACGGCGGCTGATTTCTGGGGAGAACGACTCGGTATGGGGTCGCTCACTCATGCCGTGGGTGGTCGGCCAATGAACAGATGAGTGCGGGTTGGACAAAACCGGCTCGGGCAGTGGATCCACCGTCGAATCGGCCCTCGAAGACATTGTTCTTGCCGTGGTCAATCCATCGCAAGGTGAGCGCCGGCTCTTGCACAACAGTCTTGCTGGTGACTCCCACGGTGTACGAAGTTAACCTGGACCGGGGCGTGTACCAGAGCGATTCTCCACAACTGACGAGCCCGCACGGCGCAAACGGCATGGTCTCGATCCGAAGCGCGTCGCCGGCGGAAAACGAAATCCTGTCGCGAGTTTGCGCGAATTCCATCGGCATCGTCCGTACGCGACATTTCGTGAGTGCGAGTTCCGGATTGCTCGCCTTCAACCACTCCACGAGCGCCGAGGCCTGCGCGGTCGAGGCGGATTCCGGCAGGTAGACCATCGACTCCGTGGGCCGAGTCCCTTTGACTGCCAGATTTTGGTCGGCGACTTCGAGCAACGCGACCTGAAGACCACCCAGTTGACTTCCACCATACGATCCGCCGTCAAAGTGCCACACGCGTAACAGATATTGTCCCTCTTGCGTAAACTCTGAGGATGCGATGCATCCGCCGATGTACACCTGGCAGGAGTGCAACTCGATAAGATCGCCGCGCGGTGGGTCAGCGGCGTGCACAGAAGAAGCGCCCGTGACCAGACAAAGAACTGCGACCGTCGCGATCAACGTTTTCATTCGCCATCGTCCCTCGCTGGTTTTGATTGTACGCGAAATATGAGCGGATGCAAGCGATTGCCAAAAAGAATTCGCTTGCCGTATCCATACATGGCGCTTAGCCTGTTTGCCATCGGCGTCGCAGTATGAAGAAGCACGGTTGGTGGGATCGGGTCGGGAGCAAGCAGGGCGCTGCTTTCATGGTGGCTGCCTGTGTTCTGGCATTGGTCGCGGGCGTGCACGCTCAGAGTATTCGCGTGCCGTGGAGCGACTACGCCCATGATGGTCAACACAGCGATCTTTCGCCAGTAGCGTCCCAGCCGCTGCATCGCATTTTGTGGCAAATGCCCGTGGACCTGAATCCACAGTACAACGGGGACGAATTGTTGATCCATTACGGTTCGCCCCTGGTAACGCGTTCCAACACGGTAATCGTTCCGGTGAAGACTGGGGCGTCGGGCGGGTTTCGTATCGAGGCCCGTAACGGTACAAATGGCGCGACGAACTGGATGGTGTCGACGGACTACATCCTGCCGACACACAGTTGGACACCGAGCTTTTCCGGAACGCTGACGCCGAAAAACCGTCTCTATTTTCCAGGCGGCGGCGGAACGGTCTATTATTGTGATTCGCCCGATTCGACCAACACCCCCACCGTTGGACAGACCGCCTTCTACGGGCTGGCCAATTACAACGCCAACACGAACGCCTATTTGGCGAACGTGTACATCAGTACCCCGATCACCTCGGACCGCTACGGCAATATCTTTTTCGGCTTCCAGGTCACCGGCTCCACGCCCCTGAATCTTCAAAGCGGGATCGCGCGGATTGACTATAATGGAACCGGCACCTGGATTTACGCCAGTGCCACGGTCACCGATGCCGCCGTTAGTCGAGTTGCGATGAACTGCGCTCCCGCGCTGAGCAACGACCACAAGAAACTGTATGTCGCGGTCAACAACGGTTACTCCGGCTACGGGTATCTGGTCGCTTTGGATAGTCGGTCGCTCGCGACGGAAGCCCAGGTTCGGTTAAAAGATGTCCAGTATCCTGGTAATGATGCCAACGTGGACGACGACAGCACGGCGTCGCCCACGGTCGGTCCGGATGGCGACGTTTATTTTGGTGTGCTGGAAACCCCGTGGTATTCCAATCATGATCGCGGTTGGCTCCTGCATTTCGACGGCGCCTTGAGTCAGCTGAAAACACCGGGTGCGTTCGGCTGGGACGACACGGCCTCCATCGTGCCGCCCTCGATGGTGTCATCCTACCACGGCAGTTCACCGTATCTCCTGATGACCAAGTACAACAACTACTCCGACCCCGGCATCGGAGGCGATGGGTCCAACAAGGTCGCTGTCCTTGATCCTTTCAACACGGAAATCGATCCGGTGACCGGCGCGACCGTGATGAAGGAAGTGCTGACCATCATCGGTCCCACGCCCAATACCGACCAGCCCGGCGTCAGGGAATGGTGCATCAACACGGCGGCGGTTGATCCGTTCACCAAGTCGATACTGGCCAACAACGAAGACGGCAAACTCTATCGCTGGGATTTGACCTCTAATACGCTTTCAGAAACGTTCACGCTGACGACGGGAATCGGCGAGGCCTATACACCCACGCTCATCGGGATGGATGGCACCGTCTACGCGATCAACAACGCCATTCTCTTTGCCGTGGGCCCGTGAGGAACCGACCGTGCATGTCAGCCGCCATATCCTCGCGCTGATGGGGTCGCTGTTGCTGGCAACCGGCACTGTCCGCGCGGATCTGTCATTCGTCCTTACCCCTGCTGTCCAGTCCGGCACCTCCAGCAATGAAATCGTTTTCACCGGCACCCTCTTCAACACGAGCCTGACCAGCAATTTGTTCCTCAACGACATTCAGATCATCTTCACTGGGGCTGGCACCAACTATCTGGCTGCCGATACAAATTCGTTCTTCGCCAATGTTCCGGGCATCCTCCTACCCGGCGAGACCTATAGCGACGTCGTCTTCGCCGTCGGGATCACTCCGGGCACGCCCGCTGCCGACTATTTCGGCTCAGTCACGTTCCTGGGTGGCTCCAACATCTTTGCGGCTACCAATCTGGGTAGCCAGTCCTTCCAGATCTCCACGCCCGGTCTCAGCACTGTCAACATTCTGGCCACCACACCCGATGCCTACAAACGTGGCGCGCTGCCAGGTGCTTTCACCATCTCGCGCGCTGGCGCTACCAACGCCGATCTAACCGTGGATTATTCCATTGGCGGGACGGCCAGCAATGGCCTCAATTACAGCTCGCTCTCCAGTTCCGTCATCATTCCGGCCGGGCTGGCTTCCGTCACCATCTCAGTCGCGCCCTTGGCTGATAGCACAGTTGATGGCGATCTTACTGTGGTGCTCACCTTGTCCAGTGCGCCGGCCTACAATCTCGGCACGCCGGTAAACGCCACGGTCACCATCCACGACACGCCCTTCAACGATTGGCGCCTCGCCAACTTCGGCACCAATGCCAACAACGACGCCGTCAGCGGTGATCTTGCGGACCCGGATGGCGATGGCATCGTCAACCTGTTGGAGTATGGGCTGAATTTGAATCCGAATTCACCGAGCGCCAGCGGCCTGCCAACGGCGCATGTCGATCCGGGGTGCGGATGTTTGACGTTGATTTACACCAAGGTGCTCGCAGCGACGGACCTCACTTATACTCCCGAAGCCGCCGATGCTCCGAGCGGCCCGTGGAGTACGAATGGCATCACACAGTCAGTCATTGGCTCCGATGCCACGACCCAGACCATTCAAGCCAACGACGCCGGCAATCCCATCGCCGTCTCCACCAATCGGTTTATGCACCTCAAGGTCACCCGCCTGCCCTGAGACGCAAGCGAAGCTGGGAGAAGCGAAGTTACCAACCGCATCCCGCAAGTACTGGACGTTGATCATCCCGCGCGATACAATCATTTTGTGGCCTGGCAAGGTCATCGATTTCACCGGTTTCGATTGGCATCAAATGAGAGACGAATCCTAGGTTGAGCGTGTGAGCATTGTCATTGTCGCTGGCGGTTTTCTCTGGGCATTGAGATCTGCGACTGCGAAGGGTGCTTTGTTAGCGGGATTAACAATTGGAATTGCGCTTGCGACGGTTTTCGTTCTTGAACAGGATTTTGGCGATCCTCCGTTGCTAATTTATTTGTCCAGTCTTCTCGGCTCGGTTCCCCTTCTTTGGGTCGTCCATTCCCTTCGAGGCGTCGCCTCTCGAATAATCCTCATTGCAGTCGGTGCGTACGTCCTGCTAATGGGAGGGCCAATACTTGCTGTTCATCTCTGGATCCGGTAACCGCTCCGGCCAACTCTGATCCAATGCACGCCAGCGAAACTAGCCGGCCCGGGACGTCCTCTTGACGGGATGCAGCCCGAGCGAGCCGCTGAGGAACTTCAGGAAATCGTAGGACTCGACCCACGCCAGATGCCGGCGCGCTTGCGTCAGGCGTTCGGCGATCCCCAGGCGCTTCGCTTCATCGGCGTAATTCGGTTTGGCCAGAAACTGCTCCAGACTGCGGACGTGCCTCTGCCACAGATGCGATTCGGCGGCCTGTTTGGCGGAAAGCCGTTCGGCGTACCAATCGCTGGCCAGCATGTTCTCCCGCGTGAAGAGCGCACGAATCTGCGGGTCGTCCAGACTTTTGCCGTCGTATTGATCGTGGCACATGATATGGAGCAATGCCCGCAGTGGCGGGCACGCTTCCTCGACGCTGCCATCATCGAAATACACCCTCGCCACGCGC
>Ga0335081_10023171_pt1 | contig 10044 bp, 4 predicted proteins | sample Lox_Sample_35_FD_206713 | JGI IMG/M metagenome (GOLD analysis project Ga0335081, IMG submission 206713) | Soil microbial communities from Loxahatchee National Wildlife Refuge, Florida, United States - Lox_Sample_3.5 | ecosystem: Environmental > Terrestrial > Soil > Wetlands | place: USA: Florida... | reverse complement strand
AGGCGCGGGACCGCCTCCTCAAGGATTCCGAGGAGCAATTGCGGGTACTGATCGAAACCAGCTCCGCGGCCATCCTGACCCTGAACAATCGCGGCTCCGTCATCCAGGCCAATGACGCTGCCTGCCGGCTGCTCGGTACCGAGAAGGAGAGGTTGCTCGGACAGAATATCGGAGATTACCTGGAGGCGCTGGCGCGCGTGCCTTTCAATCAGAGCGCCCCGGTTTTCCGCACCACCATGGAGTGCAACGCCCGCCGGCCAAGCGGCGAAGCATTCACTGCAAACGTCTGTTTTTCGAGCTACGTCTTCTCGGGAGAGCCGAGGTTAACCGCGATCATTACCGAGAGCGAACCGTCGGTTAGCAATCTTCCGGAGGCGCAGACTGACGCCACGGTGGTGTTAACCAATCTGGAGCAGATGGTGCTGCGGAGTATCTTCGAAGGGCAAAGCAATAAGGAGATCGCCAGCCACCTGGAAAGTTCCGAAAGTGCGGTGAAAAGCACAATTCAGCGTTTGTTCACGAAACTGGGCGCCCGTACCCGCAGCCAGCTGGTGCGCATCGCTATCGAGCGGCTGGGCAATCAGTTGCACCTGGGGGAGAGCGCCAAAGCTGCGACCGCGGATCAAAAGATGCTGTCGAAGTAACGGACTCCTCCGAAAGATCTCTTGCCGCAGAACTTATTTCGAGCGAAATTAGTCTTGTCAGCAACTGGTTCTACTCCTTCTTGAATGGGGCCGCCGGGTAAGCGGCCCCCAAATTTCTGACGAACTCATAATTAAAGTGCCCGTGGTGTGGCGGGAGCGCGGCGCGGCGAAACGCCTTGTCGACTGCTCCTATTAACCTTCGATAACATCCTCGCGCGCCTTCAGGGCCGGCTACCGCGGCGCCGTCGCGGGCTGCTCGAGCAGCAGTTCCAGGAACGACTCGACCGCATGGCTGAAGCGCTTGCGCTTGCGATGGACAATACCCACGGGCCGCACCAGCTCGGGTGCATGCAGCGGAATGGAAACCAGCCGCCCTTGCGCAATTTCCGCCTGCATGGTTCGCGCTGGCAGAATGCTGATACCCGACCCAAGCGCGACGGCTTCCTTGATCATCTGTATGTTGTCGAACTGCATGGTCATCCGGATCTCAATGCCCTGGTCGCGGAGGAAACGGTCGAGTTCGCGGCGGATGGAGAGGTCCTCGTCGAAGCCGATGAAGTCCTGGCCGTCGAGATCGGCGGGCACCAGCACGGCCTTGGCGGCCAGGGGATGAGAAGGGGGTGCGGCCACGGCCATCTCTTCCTCGCGCCATGCAATCACCGCCAGATCTTTCGTCCCCACCGGATAGCTCACCAACCCGAGGTCAGCCTGATCGGTCAGCACGGATTCATAGACTTTGTCGGGCCGCAGATAGTCCACATGGAGCTGTGTATTCGGAAATCGAACGGCAAACTCCTCCTGCAGGCGAGACATTTCCGAAAGCCCGACCGAATAAATGGAAGCAACCCGGACCGCGCCTTCCACGAGTCCCTTGAGGTTTTCCAATTGAACCTGGAATTGCTCTTCGCGTCGCAACGCATCGCGGCAAAGATCATAGAACAGTTTGCCCGCGGGCGTCAGCGCCAGGGGACGCGTGGTGCGGTCGAGCAGCGTAACCCCCAGGCGCCTCTCGGTTTCCTGGATATACTGGCTGGCCGCGGACTGGCTGATCTCATTCAAGCTCGCGCCACGGCTGACGCTCTTGCTCTGCGCTATGTCTCGGAAAAGCTTGAGGTTGTCGAAAAGCACGTAGCCAGATTATCATAAGATTTTCTAATGTCAATACAATTGCATATTTTTGTTGCCTTATAATTCATTAGTTGCTATATTTATTCAACTCCCCGTTGGAGATGTAACCCATGATTGATCCCGCCGCCAGCAGAGGTCTACCTGCACCGCAAGGGCTTTACGATCCGGCCAATGAGCGCGACGCGTGCGGCATTGGCTTCGTAGCCAACATTAAGGGCCAGAAATCGCACGACATTATTGTGAAGGGCATCCAGGTGCTGATCAATCTCACGCACCGCGGCGCCTGTGGTTGCGACCCGGAAACCGGCGATGGCGCCGGGGTGCTGATTCAAATCCCGCACAAGTTTTTCGCGCGCGAATGCGCCAGGCTCGGCTTTACGCTGCCAGAGCCTGGGGAATACGGCGTGGGATTAGTTTTTTTGCCGGTGGAAAAGCCGGAGCGTCTGCAATGCGAGGGCATTCTGGAGCGCATCGCGGTGGAAGAAGGACTGACGGTACTGGGATGGCGGGACACGCCCATCGATGGATCGGCCATAGGCCGAGTGGCACGCAATTCGCAGCCGTACATCGAGCAGATCTTCATCCGGCGGGGAGCAGACATGACCGAGGACCAGCTCGAGCGCAAGCTTTACGTGGTGCGCAAGCGCGCCGAGAACGAGATTGCAGGGTCCGACATTCCGGACAAAGATTTCTTCTACGTTCCTTCGCTATCCTGCCGGACCATCGTTTACAAGGGCCTGCTGCTGGCGCCGCAGATCGCCAAGTTCTATGCAGAACTTTCCGATCCGGACGTGATGAGCGCGCTCTGCCTGGTGCACCAGCGGTTTTCCACCAACACATTCCCGAGCTGGCCGCTGGCGCATCCGTACCGCTACATCGCGCACAACGGCGAGATCAATACGCTCAAAGGCAATGTGAACTGGATGTACGCCCGCCAGTCGATTTTGGCCTCGCCACTTTTCGGCGACGACATCCAGAAGCTGTTCCCCATCGTGACGCCCGGAGGCAGCGACTCGGCGAGCTTCGATAACGTGCTCGAGCTGCTGTATCTGGCGGGCCGCGACATCCAGCACGCCATGGCCATGCTCATTCCGGAGGCCTGGGCCTCGAATGAACACATGCAACCGGAGAAGAAGGCATTCTACGAATATCATGCCTCCCTGATGGAACCGTGGGATGGGCCGGCGGCGATTGCCTTCACCGACGGACGGGTGATCGGCGCAACGCTCGACCGCAACGGCCTGCGGCCCGCGCGTTACCTGGTGACGCACGACGACCTGGTGGTGATGGCATCGGAAACCGGCGTGTTGCCGATCAAGCCGGAGGAAGTGCGCATGAAGGGCCGGCTCCAACCCGGCAAAATGTTTCTGGTGGATACGGTGGCGGGCGAGATCGTTCCGGATAAAGAGCTCAAGCGCCGGATGTATTCGCGCAAGCCTTACTCGCAATGGCTCCAGGATAACCAGATCCACCTGGACAATCTACCGGAGCCGCCGCGCATTTACGGCTATGATCCCGAAACCCTGCTGATGCGGCAGCGCGCCTTCGGTTATACCGACGAGGACTTGCGCATCCTCATGGCGCCCATGGCGGCGAAGGGCGAAGAACCGGTGGGCTCAATGGGCATCGACACGCCGCTGGCCTGTCTGTCTGACAGGCCGCAGCCGCTCTTCAATTATTTCAAACAGCTTTTCGCGCAGGTGACCAATCCGCCTATCGATCCGATTCGCGAAGAAATGGTGATGTCGCTCATCAGCTATATCGGTACCGAGCGCAACATCCTGGACGAAACCCCCAAGCACTGCCACACCCTGCGCATGCCGCATCCGTTGCTGACCAATCGCGACCTGGAACGGCTGCGCCGCGTCTCGCAGGGCGACCTGCTGTGCACGACGCTCAACGCGCTTTACCGGGCTGAGGGCGGCGGCAAAGAACTGGAGCGCGCGCTAGACGGACTGTGCCGTCGCGCGTCGCTCGCCATCAAGAGCGGATACACCATGATCATCCTCTCGGACCGCGGGGTGGATGAGGACTACGCTCCTATTCCGAGCCTGCTGGCTCTTACCGCCGTACACAATCACCTGGTCCGCGAAAAGACGCGCACGCAGGTGGCGCTGATTATCGAATCGGGCGAGCCGCGCGAGGTGATGCACTTCTGCTTGCTCATCGGCTACGGCGCCAGCGCCGTGAACCCGTACCTGGCGATCGAAACGCTCGAGAGCATGGCCAACGGCGGCCTGCTGCCGGAAGGCATCACGTTCGACAAGGCGCTCAAGAACTATCTGAAGTCGATCAACAAGGGTCTTCTCAAGGTCGCTTCGAAGATGGGGATCTCGACGCTGCAAAGCTATCGCGGCGCGCAGGTGTTCGAGGCCATCGGTTTGAACCGATCGTTGATCGACAAATACTTCACCGGCACAGCCTCACGCATCGAAGGCGTGGGCCTGGACGTGCTGGCGGAAGAGGCGCTCCGCAAGCATCAGCATGCGGTCCGTCCGGTCACCGAATCCGACACTGAACTGGGCGTAGGCGGCAACTATCAGTACCGAATCCGCGGCGAGTATCACTTGTACAATCCGCTGACGGTTTCGAAATTGCAGCATGCCGTGCAGCAGTCGAGCTTTCAAACGTTCCAGGAATATGCGGAACTGATCGACAAACAAAACGGACAGCTCTGCACGTTACGCGGGTTGATGGAGTTCAAGAAGGGCCATACGGTGCCGCTAGACGAGGTGGAGCCTGCCCGTGAGATCGTCAAGCGTTTTGCCACGGGCGCCATGTCCTTCGGCTCCATCAGCAGGGAAACCCACGAAACGCTGGCGATCGCCATGAACCGCATCGGCGGAAAATCCAACACGGGCGAAGGCGGCGAAGACGAAGCGCGGTTCCAGCGCGATCCCAACGGTGACTGGCGTCGCAGCGCCATCAAGCAGGTGGCCTCAGCGCGATTCGGCGTCACCACCAACTACCTGGTGAATGCGGATGAACTGCAGATCAAGATGGCGCAAGGCGCAAAGCCCGGTGAAGGCGGCCAGCTACCGGGCCACAAGGTGGACGAGGTCATCGCACGCGTGCGTCATTCGATTCCTGGTGTGGGGCTGATTTCTCCGCCGCCGCATCATGACATCTACTCCATCGAAGACCTGGCGCAGTTGATCTACGATCTGAAGAATGTCAATCCGAAAGCGCGCATCGCGGTCAAGCTGGTGGCCGAGGTCGGCGTGGGCACCGTGGCGGCCGGGGTGGCCAAGGCGCACGCGGATGTGGTGTTGATCAGCGGACACGACGGAGGCACGGGGGCTTCGCCGCTCACATCGCTACAGCACTCCGGCATCCCGTGGGAACTAGGCCTCGCAGAAACCCAGCAAGTGCTGGTGATGAACGACCTGCGGGGCCGCATCACGGTCGAGACCGATGGCAAGCTGCAAACCGGGCGCGACGTGGCCATTGCCGCGCTGCTCGGCGCCGAGGAATTCGGTTTTTCGACGGCGCCTCTTGTCGCGCTGGGTTGCATCATGATGCGCAAGTGCCACCTCAACACCTGCCCGGTGGGTATCGCCACGCAAGATCCCGAGCTGCGCAAGAAATTCACGGGGCAGCCGGAGCACGTCATCAATTTCTTTTTCTTCATCGCCGAGCAGTTGCGGCAGATCATGGCGCAGCTCGGCTTCCGCACCATGAACGAGATGATCGGCCGGGTAGACATGCTGGATGTGCGTGAAGCCGTGGACCACTGGAAGGCGCAAGGGCTCGACTATTCGACCATCCTGCACAATCCGCCCATGCCCGGACGGGTAGCGCGCCGCAAAATCCAAGACCAGGATCACGGCCTCAACCAGGCGCTCGACTACAAGCTGATCGATCACGCACGCGAGGCGCTGGAGAACCAGACACGCATCGAGATCAAGCTGCCCATCCGCAACGTGCACCGCACGGTGGGTGCGATGCTGAGCGGCGAAATTGCGCGACGGCACGGCTCGGCGGGGCTGCCCGATGACACCATCCGTTTCCAATTCAACGGCTCTGCGGGCCAGAGCTTCGGCGCTTTTCTCGCCAAAGGAGTCACGCTGACGCTCGAAGGCGACTCCAACGATTACACCGGCAAGGGCCTGTCGGGCGGCAAGCTGATCATTTATCCGCCGCGGTCCTCTACGTTTCTGCCGGAAAAAAACATCCTGATCGGAAACGTGGCGCTCTACGGCGCCACTAGCGGCGAGGCCTTTTTTAATGGCATGGCTGGCGAGCGCTTCGCAGTGCGCAATTCCGGGGCGACGGCGGTGGTGGAGGGCGTGGGGGACCACGGATGCGAGTACATGACGAAGGGACTGGTGGTGGTGCTGGGCAAAGCGGGCCGCAACTTCGCCGCGGGCATGAGCGGCGGAATCGCCTACGTGCTGGATGAACGGGGCGATTTCGCAGAGAAGCGTTGCAACCGCGCCGGTGTGGATCTGGAACCGGTAATGGAAACGGCCGATATTGAGCTGTTGCGCAGCCTTATCGCCAAACACTTTGAATACACCGGAAGTCCACGCGCCGAGTGGATTCTCGACAACTGGAGCGCGATGCTGCCGAAGTTTGTAAAGGTCTTCCCGCACGAATTCAAACGGGTGCTGGGGATTAAGAGAGAAGTCAGGAGCCAGGAGTCAGAAGTCAGAATGCCGTCCGTCCGAGCACAGAACACGGGTGCAGTTGCATTCTGACTCCTGACTTCTGACTTCTGAATTCGCAGGTTTTTGTCACATGGGTAAAGACACCGGCTTCATGGAATTCACGCGGGAAATGCCCACGCGGCGTCCCGTGAGCGAGCGCGTTAACGACTGGTTCGAGATCTATCTCGATTTTCCCGAAGAGAAGCTTCGCAAACAGGGCGCGCGCTGCATGGATTGCGGCGTGCCCTTCTGCCACACTGGCTGTCCGTTGAACAATATCATTCCCGATTGGAACGATCTGGTTTATCGCGGCCGCTGGCGCGAAGCCATCCGCGTACTGCACTCGACCAACAATTTCCCGGAATTCACCGGCCGTATCTGCCCGGCCCCGTGCGAGGCAGCCTGCGTGCTGGGCATCAACGAGCCAGCGGTAACCATCAAGCAGATTGAGAAGACCATCATCGATTACGCGTTCGCGCAGGGTTGGATCCGGCCCGAGCCGCCCGCCGTCCGCACGGGCAAGCGCGTGGCCGTGGTGGGCTCCGGTCCAGCGGGACTTGCGGCCGCGCAGCAACTGGCACGCGCCGGGCACTGGGTGACCGTCTTCGAAAAAAGCAATCGCATCGGGGGCCTGCTGCGCTACGGCATCCCGAATTTCAAGATGGAAAAGCACCTCATTGACCGCCGCATCCAGCAGATGGCGGCCGAGGGTGTCGAGTTCAAGCCCAATTCGCATGTGGGCCACAATGTACCGGTGGAAGACTTGCGCAAGGAGTTCAACGCCATCCTGCTTTCCGGCGGCGCCGAGCATTCGCGCGATTTGAAAGTGCCCGGCCGCGAATTGAAGGGCATTCATTTCGCCATGGAGTTCCTGCCGCAGCAGAATCAGGTTTGCGAAGGCGATACGGTAGCGAATCAGATTCTAGCCACGGGCAAGCGCGTGGTGATCATCGGCGGCGGCGATACCGGGGCGGATTGCCTGGGTACCACCCACCGCCAGAAGCCGATTTCGGTGCATCAGTTCGAGCTTCTGCCTATGCCGCCGAAGGAACGGTCGCCGCTCACGCCATGGCCGCTTTGGCCCATGCAACTGCGCACTGAGGGCGCGCACGAAGAAGGCGGCATTCGCGAGTGGAGCGTCGCCACGACGAAGTTCACAGGCGATGAAAACGGCAACGTGAAGCAGTTGCACGCCGTGCGAGTTGGACCGCCGCCAAAATTCGAGCCGGTTGCCGGCACCGAGTTCACCCTGGACGCCGACCTGGTTCTCCTGGCCATGGGATTTCTCGGCCCGGTACGCAACGGCATGATCGAACAGCTCGGAGTGGCTCTCGACCAGCGGGGCAACGTCTCAACCAATGAGAACTACATGTCGTCCGTGCCTGGCGTATTCGCCGCCGGCGACATGCGGCGCGGTCAATCTCTGGTGGTATGGGCGATTGCAGAAGGCCGCAAGGCGGCGCGTGGCATAGATCATTACCTGATGGGCGGCACGAAACTGCCGTGAGCAGACTTTGTTACCCATTTTGCACCGGACATTGGAAGAATCCCCTAAAAGTAAACCATCGATATCATCCGCCCCCAACGAAGATCGTGTAGGCTGATCTTGTATGAGGTCCATCGCGTAGATTTATGATGCGACGACTCCAGCTTCACGGAGCCAATGCCCGCGTCTTTGAGTGCGGACTATCTGGTGCGGCGGGTACTGCGGCAGGCCGGATTGGGCGGATGACGCCTACGTGCCGCTGAATCCCCGCCTTCCCGAAGAACGCGTTGCGCAATTGCTGCTTATCGAAGTGCTCGAGCGGCAACCGTGTGGCGTGTAGGCTCGCAAAAGTACCGTTGAGTACCTGGAGACCCCAAGGTGATCACGCAAGAAGCCGCTCCTACCGTCGTCGTTACCGCGCCACGCACTGAAAAGATACTGCTGTCGATCCAGGCACTGTGCCTGGCAGGTATCCTGCTCTTCCTCGCGGCGACCTTCCGCTTGGGTGAGGCCGCGTATGTCGCCTTCGCGGTGATGGGAGCGTTCGGAATCCACCTGGCGACGCGTCCGTCCCGTCGAGAGATGATTTTAGTACTGGCATTCGGCGCCGCTTTCGCCGGTACATATTTTCTGCTTCATGGCAAGGTGGGGGACTACTGGGGCCGCACAATCGGCACCGCCGGTGGTTTCCTGGGAATGGGAAGTCTGCTACTGCTTTCCTGCAAGTGGATTTTCGCTCCGCCTGCCGCCAAGCGCGCGCATTTTGAAGTTTTGCGGGAAGCCGGCATCGTTCCCCTCTTGTGCGTCTGCTCGATTGTCGCCGTGGGCGCAGCCATTCGCTTTACCCCGCTCACGTACGACCGTCTGCTCTATGCATTCGATCTCAAGTTCGGCGGGCCGCCGAGCTGGGTGATGGGAAGGCTGTTTCGCGCACACGCGTCTTTGTTCTTGGCGTGCGCCTATGCTTACAACAGCCTGCCGCTGGGTATGGCGGCATGCATGTGGCTGCGCTGGCGGGACCGTCAGAATCATGTGCGCACCTCCGCCGATCTGCTGTGGATGGCGGTATCGCTCGGGATCGCGGGATTTCTGCTGTACCAATTGTGCCCGGCGGCGGGACCCGTATATCTGTTCCCAAAACAGTTTCCGAATGAAGTCCCGAGTGCGGCGGGACTTTCCACCGCGGCGGCCCCTCTGCAAGCCGTTCCGCGCAACGCGATGCCGTCGCTGCACGTAGCTTGGATGCTGCTGTTGTTCTGGAACACGCGCAGGCGGGCCTGGTGGATCAGCCTTATCGCGGCGGTGTACCTGGTACTGACCGCGCTGGCAACGCTGGGCCTGGGCGAACACTACCTGGCCGACTTGATCGTCGCTCCACCTCTTGTCGCCGCCGTTCAGGCCGCCTGTACGCGCGTCGCGGTCAAGGAGAAGTGGATTACGTTGGGCTGTGGAGCAGGGATCGCTCTCGCGTGGCTGGTCGCCCTGCGCACCGGCGCGGCGATGATGATCACCCCGGGGCCACCCCTTTGGTTGCTTGCGGGGTTGTCTTTGTTCGCTCCCATGACCGTCCTCTGGATGCTGGAACGCGCCGCGCCAACTGTTTCCTCATTTCAGACCTACGAGTAACTGTTCGACCGCCGTATAATACGTCGACGGCTCCGGCCACCAAGTCGCCGGACACGGGGACATTATGTCGCTTGCATTCAACCGGTTTTCATGGGGCACTCTTTTCCTGGGATCAGCCTTGCTGAGTGGTTTGGCCGGACTGGGACTTGCCGACGAGGTCGAGCGCGTTGAGCCGAGAGTCTCCATAACGCCTCGGGCCGCGACTTCGCCAAAACTCACAGCTCGGAATGCCGGCCCGATCCGCCTGGATGTGAAGGTCGTGCAAATCCCGGTGACGGTGACCGATGCGATCGACCGTCCGATTGAGGGGCTGCGCAAGGAAGATTTCCGATTGTTTGAAGATGACGTGGAGCAGAAAATCATTTACTTGTCGGGGGAGGACGCCCCAGCCTCAGTCGGATTGATCTTCGATGCCAGCGGAAGCATGCGCGCCAAGATGGAGACGTCGGTGGCGGCGGTGGATCAGTTTTTTCGGACGACTCTTCCAGGCGATGAATTCCTGCTGGTGCGA
>Ga0335081_10023170_pt1 | contig 10045 bp, 15 predicted proteins | sample Lox_Sample_35_FD_206713 | JGI IMG/M metagenome (GOLD analysis project Ga0335081, IMG submission 206713) | Soil microbial communities from Loxahatchee National Wildlife Refuge, Florida, United States - Lox_Sample_3.5 | ecosystem: Environmental > Terrestrial > Soil > Wetlands | place: USA... | reverse complement strand
CAAGAACCGTGATAAATTATCATGTTAATTCTCTTTATAACTTTGAATTACTTTTTTAGCCTTGGTATCTTCATGACGATTAGGGCAAAGGCTACAGTTCGCCTAAAATTTCAATCAGACAAACAACTGTCAACTCTTCTTAATGCTTTAAATCCTGAAACTAAGATGTTGGCAACAAGACGAGCTAACGTAAAATTAGACATAGACGACTTGTTTCTTTTGTTAACCGTTGATGCCGAGGACACAGTTGCTTTGCGCTCAACATTAAATGCTTACTTGAGGTGGATAAACTCTACTATAAACGTAATAGCGATAGTTGAACAGACTACTTAGGGCTGTTTGGCTAAGTCATCATGCGTTGAAATTCACAAATCCTCAAGATTGCAAGATAAATAAATGCACTCGTAAAAGTTAAAGAGTTTTTTCTTACTCAGTAATTTCACCTATATTTTACTTTGAATATTAAGATTACGAGTGCTTGAACAAAAGCTAAAGAATTTGCAAGAATAATTGGAATATCGTTAAGGTAAACGCCGTAAACAAACCATAAAAATACACCAACACAGAACAGTGTGAACATTCCGGTTGAGATATCTTTGGTTGATTTCGTTTTCCAAACCTTAATTAATTGGGGCAAAAGCGAGACCGTAGTGAAGATTGCAGCAACTAAGCCAACAATTGTAATAATGTCCATCATGCTCTCGCTTGTAACGTGTGTCCGATTGGTATTTACGTTTCGCTCGTAGATCAAAACAACGTATGGCGAACTAAAACAGGTTAAGTTGCCGATTGACGGTTGATGTTACCTTCTCGTCAAAAAGGTTTAAATAAATACTGACTTATTCCCTATATGCTTTAACATAAAAAAACGGATGAAAACTTAGCATGTCACAGGAATATCGTTACATACTTCGTATTATGGGCACCGATGTTCAAGGTACCCTTAAGACTTCTTACGCGGTTGCACAAATAAAAGGCGTAAGCATGAGCCTCTCAAACGCAATTTTGAAAAAGGCAGGAGTAAACCCTGACCTCAGAGTAGGTTTCATAACAGAATCAGATATTTCAAAAATTGAAGATGTTATCCGAGACCCAGCGAAATATAACATGCCTGGCTGGATGTTTAACAGGCGAAAGGATACGGAAACGGGAAAAGACTTACATCTTTTAAGCGCTGACCTTGCTCTAAGAACAAAACAGGATATTGATGAAGCTAAAAACATCAGGTCTTGGCGTGGATACCGCCATGCTTACAGCCTGAAAGTCCGTGGCCAACACACAAAAACCACAGGAAGAGCAGGCAAAGCCCTAGGAGTAAAGAAGAAGACTCTTATGCAGAAGCCTGGTGGAGCACCTGCCGCTGAAGGAGGCAAATAAGCTTGGGCGATCCAAAGAAACAGCGTAAAAAGTTTGATACGCCAAGATTCCGATGGCGTAAAGATATTCTCCAAGAAGAACTCAAGCTTCTGGGGCAATATGGCTTAAGAAACAAACATGAGCTTTGGCGACTTAAAACTACACTGTCAAAAACCAGAGGTATCGCTCGTTCACTTATCAGTAAAACTCCTGAAGAAAGAGCAAAAATGGAAAATGAGCAAGTAATCAAGCTCAAAAAACTCGGGATATTACAAGAAACAGCCGTTCTGGACAATGTTTTAGACTTAACTATAGAAGATATTTTAGAACGTAGGCTTCAGACAATTGTTTTCCGCAAGGGTTTAGCACGAACAATCTTCCAGTCGCGTCAATTAATCACACATGGGCATGTAACAATTAACGGCCGAAGAGTAACAATTCCCGGCTATTTAGTGCCTAAAGTTGATGAACCAAACGTTGTCTACTCCCCAGAAAGCGCAGTTGCAAACCAAGCCCATCCATTGAGGGTTGGGTTGTCAGTGGTCGCTAAACAGCCAGAAATTAGGCAGCCTACCAGAGGCCGTAGAGGCGGACGAGGAGGCGGAAGATTCTGAGCGCCAGCAACAGTAAACGTAATGAGAAATGGGCTATAGTTCACATCTTTAGCTCTTACAACAACACTTTGATCCACGTGACTGATATTTCAGGTGCTGAAACAATCGCCCGCACAAGCGGTGGTATGTTCGTCAAAGCAGACAGGATGGAATCATCACCTTACGCTGCTATGCGTGCAGCCACAGGTGCAGCTGAAGTAGCTCGAGACAAAGGAATAACCGCTATTCATATCAAAGTTCGTGCCCCAGGCGGTTCAGGACCAAGAACTCCAGGACCAGGAGCGCAAGCAGCCATACGTGCTTTGGCAAGATTCGGTTTCAGAATTGAACGCATCGAGGAAGTTACACCAATTCCCCACGACGGCACAAGAAGGCCTGGTGGTAGAAGAGGAAGAAGAGTCTAATCTCAATTTCCCTTCTTTATTAACAGAAAAATTGAAATAATGCACCATTATCTCTATTGAAACGCAAGGTAATTATAGTAACCTTATTGGAGTGTCTCGGCAAGTGAAAATTGAAATCATTGAAAAAAACGATAACAACCTTCGGTTGATCGTTCGTGAAGCAGATGTTCCGTTAATGAATGCTCTGCGTCGAATAGCACTCGCTGAGGTTCCATGCATGGCAATCGAAGAAGTTGTCATGATTGAAAACTCTTCAATTTTACAAGATGAAATAATCGCTCACAGATTAGGATTGACTCCGCTAAAAACTGATCTTGACGCTTACAGTACACCCGAAGAATGCAAATGCCAAAGCGAATTTGGCTGTCCTTCATGTCGGGTCACACTTACACTAGATGCAGAGGCTAAGGATGGAACCAGAACAGTTTACTCGGGAGAAATTGTTTCTGATAACCCAGAAATTATTCCAGTTTCAGACAGAATTCCAATAATAAAATTGGCCAAAAACCAAAAATTGAAGCTGGAAGCTTACGCACGCCTTGGAAGAGGCAAAACCCACGCAAAATGGCAACCTGTTTCAATGTGCGCCTACAAATATTTCCCAAAAATAACAACTCCGACAGAGAACTGCGAAGAATGCACAAAATGCGTTGATATCTGCCCAAAAAAAGTTTATGTAGTCAATGATGCAAAGATTGGTGTCAGAGACATATTAGCATGTAATCTTTGTATGGACTGCGTTGAAGCTTGCCCCAAGAAACCATCTCCATTGACGGTTGAATGGGAAAAGAACGCTTTCATAATGAATATTGAGTCAACGGGTGCGCTTCCGCCAGAACGTATACTCAAAGAAGCCACCAAAACTTTGGGCAAAGAACTGATTGAACTTAAAGAATTATTAAAAGTTGAACCACAATGAAGGAAACCAATAGTACAAACCCAGAATTAATCCAGCTTATCAGTCTTCTAAAGAAAGAAAGCAGAGAAAAACAAGCAGGTATCTGGCTAGATATAGCTGAGTACCTCTCTAAAACACGTAGCCAACGCATCTCTGTTAACATAGGCACAGTGAACAGGAACACAAAGCGTAGTGATGTCGTTGTGGTTCCAGGCAAACTTTTGGGATCAGGCAGCATTGACCATGCAGTAACGGTTGCAGCATTTGGTGCTTCCCAGAAAGCGAAAGATAAACTCGTTGCTGCAAAAGCAAAATACCTTTCAATTCTTGAGTTGATGGAGAAGAATCCAAAGGGAGCAAAAGTAAGGATCATTCGGTGAAAAAAATGCAAACAATAAAACCCACAGTAGTAAATGCTGAAGGATTAATAGTAGGTCGAATGTGCAGCAAAGTTGCCAAACGATTACTAAATGGCGAAGAAGTCATTATTCTTAATGCTGAGAAAGCAGTGTTTTCAGGAAAAAAGAAAAGCAAAATCTTAGAAGCTCATATATTCCTTGAGGTAGGCGCTCCGGAACGTGGCCCATTCCATTACCGAAGGCCAGACCGGTTTCTTCGAAAAACAGTAAGAGGTATGGTACCGTTTAAGCAGCCCAAAGGCAAAAACGCCTACAAGAGACTAAAAGTATTCATGGGAGTACCTCTAGAGCTTAAAAATCAACAAATGATTACATTCCAAGAAGCTTCATCTGCCAATCTTAAGGGTCCGCATTTTACCCTTGGCGAATTGGCGAAAGAAATCGGATGGAGAAACAGGATGGAATAACTATGCCAGCAAAGAAAGTTTTAGTTGTTAGTGGAAAAAGAAAAACCGCAGTTGCCCGAGCCGTTGTTAAACAAGGCGTTGGTAAAGTGCGGATAAATATGACTCCGGTTGAAATTTACGAACCAGACATTGCCCGCGCAAAAATAATGGAGCCGCTACTGCAAGCAGGCAGTGACGTATGGCAATTGTTGGACATGGATGTCCAAACCAGAGGCGGAGGCTACATGGGTCAGGCAGAAGCAGCCCGCATGGCAGTTGCAAATGCGCTACTAAAATGGACAAAGAGCACTCACTTGCGAACAGTCTTCAGCGAATATGACAGAACAATGATTGCAGGAGACTCCCGTGCTAAAGAAACTAAGAAGTTCGGTGGAGCCGGCGCACGTTCAAAAGAACAGAAAAGCTATAGGTAAGGTGAAAAAACAGAATGATTATTCCCGTAAGATGCTTCACCTGCGGCAAACTGGTTGGAGACCAATGGGAAGAATTCACCCGCCGAATCAAAACAGGCGAGAACGCAAGCGATATTTTAGACAGCCTTGGATTGAAACGGTACTGTTGCAGACGCATGCTACTTTCAAACGTAGAAATCATCGATGAAGTTCTTCGCTTCTACGAAGAAGCAGAGAAAAGAAAAGAAGCACGCAACTTCTACTAGATTTCTTTTATTTTTTTTCAAGAAAATAAAAAATTAGTGAGAATAAAGTTTCTCATACGGTCTTTTTGAGATTGGCAATATTTTCTTGAATTTTTCTGCCATAATTTCTTTTGGATCAGCTTTGAAGTGGCCGCAATATTCGTTAACTAATACTTCAATCGTTTTTAAGTCGCGTTTACCGACATCCATTACTTTTGTTCCGTTTACTGGTTCAAGAATATCTCCGCGCTCATAGATAACGCCTCCGTGCATTCCTGTGCCGACAAATTTCGCGTTGCATTTTTCACCCTGTTTCAAGTTTAGGCCTAAAATGATCATTACTCCGCCTGCCATGTATTCTGCCAAGAAATCTCCAGCTGTATGTCCGATGACGATTTGTGGGATTTTGCGTTGGTATTCTTTCATGTGTATGCCGACGCGGTAGCCCACATAGTCGCGAATGAAGATTTTTCCCCCTCGCATGGAGTTGCCGGTAACGTCTCCTGCGTGTCCATGAATAATTATTTGTCCTTCGTTCATTGTGTTGCCCGATCCGTCCTGTCCATTGCCATGTACTACGATTTTTGGTCCGTTCATGAAAGCTCCAAGGTCATTTCCAGGGGTTCCGTAAATGTCGATTTGTATATTCTTATCAAGGTCGGTGCCTATGTATCGTTGACCACATACGTTATGTATCTCTATTTTATCAAGGTCCTTGGTGCATATTGCCTGTCTGAGGAGGCAGTTTAACTCTCTGTAGTAGACCCCCTCAGCGTTGATTTTTAGGACTTTGTTGTCCTTTTTTATAAGCGGAAGGAATTTTGCGTCAATTTCTATTTCTGGTTTTTGTTGTAGCATTGTTTTACTCTCCTGCTAATTTTACGCCTAAGATTTTCGATTCGGCTCTCGATAAGCCCACTCCTCTAAGTGCTAAGCGATTGCCGCGTAAGCTTTCGATAGCGTTTATGCCCATGCCGCCCATCATGTCTTTAATCTCTATGCTCCAGCTATTCAGCATGTTAACGAGTCGCTTGGAAGCAATGTCGGGGTTTATACGTTTGCTAATCCATGGGTCACTTGTGGCAATACCCCAGGGGCATTTTCCTGTGTAACAGCGTTGACAAACGGTGCAACCCATAGCTATTAGGGCTGCAGTTCCAATGTAAACTGCGTCAGCTCCTAATGCTATCGCTTTGAATACGTCAGCACTGCTTCTTATGCCGCCTGCTATGACAACTGAAGCATCATTGCGTATGCCTTCATCTCTTAAGCGTTGATCTACCTGTGCAAGAGCTAACTCTATGGGTATGCCTACGTTATCTCTAATAACTTTGGGAGCTGCACCGGTTGCGCCTCTTACACCGTCAAGAGCAATTATGTCTGCTCCAGCCCGAACCATACCACTTGCAATTGCAGCTGCATTGTGGACTGCTGCGATTTTCACCGAAATTGGTTTAGTATAGTTTGTGGCTTCTTTTAATGCATAAATTAACTGTCGTAGGTCTTCGATTGAGTAAATGTCATGTTGAGGATAAGGCGAAAGTGCATCTGTGCCTTCAGGAATCATTCGTGTCTTTGCTACGTGCTCAGTTACCTTTTCACCTGGCAAATGGCCACCTATGCCTGGTTTTGCACCTTGGCCGATTTTGATTTCTACAGCTGCCCCAGCATTCAGGTATTTTGGATGCACACCAAATCTTCCAGACGCAACTTGAACGATAGCGTGTTCTCCATATTTGTAGAGGTTTTGGTCTAAGCCGCCTTCGCCAGTGTTAAAATAGGTGCCACATTCAGTAGCTGCTCGAGCAAGGGATTCGTGAACGTTTAGGCTTATTGCACCATAAGACATGGCTGAGAACATGACAGGTATATCAAGACAGAGTTGTGGCGAAAGCTGTGTCTTTAGGGCCATTTCACCATTTTCCATCATCAGCTCCAACTTGTCTGGTTTTGCGCCAAGGTAAGTTCGAATTTCCATTGGTTCACGTAGAGGGTCAATTGATGGATTGGTTACTTGACTCGCGTTTAATAGTAGTCTGTCCCAGAAAGTATAGTCTGGTTTGTCGCAACCCATTCCTGTTAAGATAACTCCACCGCTTTCTGCTTGTTTTTTCACATCGCGGATTGCATCAAATGTCCAGTTGGAGTTTTCTCTGCTAACGTTGGGGTTCTTTCTTATTGTGATTGCATGTGTTGGGCAGAAGGTTACGCAACGTTGGCAGTTGACACAGTTTTCGTCTTTGCTGAAAACCGTATCTGTGTCTGCATCGTAATAATGAGTTTCATATGTGCATTGGTTAACGCACACTTTGCAGCGTATGCAACGCTTCTCGTCACGTTCAACCAGGTACTCGGGGATTACGTAAGTTTTCAATGTGTTTTTCCTCCGGCTAAAACTTCAACAGTCTCGGGGATCTTGTTTCTTAGTCTTGCCACAACGGGTTCTCCGCCTCTTGGTGCCCAAAATTTGTCAAGTTGCGGTGAAACCAGGCGCATGGCTGATTCTTCCGATGATAGATACATGAAGTCGCCGTTAATACCAGCAACCATTGGTCGCAGTTTAATTCTGTCTGTTAGTCCTATCATTTCGCCGTGGTGAGCAACAATTATGCTAAAGGGTCCATTCATCAGTAAGCTACCGTAAGTTTGACGCAGTGTTCTTAGCAACTTAGCTTTTTTGGGTTCCATTTGATCTATTTCCTCCCAGAGTGGCGCAGATAGGATTTGTGCAACTAGTTCGATGGGCAGATTTTCTCTTCGCATTAGCAAATCAACTGTATAAGCTAGCACTTCCGTGTCTGTTTGCATAGTGCATTTGTAACCGTACATTTCCAAGTACCGGCGATTTATGCCGTAAGATGAAAGTTCACCATTATGCACTACTGTCCAATCCAATATATTGAACGGGTGTGCTCCACCCCACCAGCCGGGAGTATTTGTTGGGAATCGACTATGGCATGACCACAAGTATCCTTGATAGTCTTCTAGACAGAAGAAATCTGCAACATCTTCTGGAAAGCCTACCCCTTTGAATACGCCCATGTTTTTGCCGCTTGAGAAAACAAATGCCTTTCCCGTTTCAGTGTTAATTCGCATGATAGCTTCTATCACGTAATCTTCTTCGGTTTGGCCTTCAGGTCGAAGTTTTTTGGGCTGAACAAAATACCTCCAAACTAAAGGTGGACTGTGTACATTGGCTGGCCTTGTCTGCATTTCTTCATCGTAAATTGTATCAAATTTTGAAGCGAGTACACGGTCGGTTTTTTCTTTGGCATCTTTGCTCAGGTACATTATGTGAAAAGCATAGTGATCTTTGAAGTCTGGGTATACACCATAAACTGCAAAGCCGCCTCCTAAGCCATTGCCGCGGTCGTGCATGTTAGTTATCGCTTTGACTGGATCCTTTGAGCTGAAGCGTTTGCCTTCAGTATTCATCATACCGAAGAGAGCGCAGCCTGAAAAATCCTTGTCATCCCCAAACCGATTGATTATTTTTCTGTTTTGTTGGTTCATATTATTGCACCACATTCATTTTTCTCTGTAATCCAACCGGCAAATTTGCCCAACTGAAGTCGTCTGAGAGGAGTTCTTGCTTGAATTTTTTCACGTTTGTTGAATTCTTCATTAAGTAAAACAAAATACCTGCACGTTCAATACTGTTGACAAGCATTATGCCCACGATAAGGTTGTTTCTGAGAACCAGCTTCTTGTAGATGTTATGTTCAACGTCTTGCTTAACGAGTACTTCCAACGTTGGGTCTTCTTTTGGGTTGGCTAAGCCTATCGAGACGATGGGTACGCCAAAGTACTTGAGGCTGCTCATGTTTGTGCCGCCGCCGTAGGTAGTTGTTTTGCCTGCCATGTTGTAGCCTGCTACTTGTCCCTCCAAAACTGCTAAGGGCCAAAGGGGTAAGGTGCGGTTTTGGTTAATTATGAAGTCATAAGCCTCAGCAACGTCTCCGCTGGCATAAACGTCAGGCACACTTGTCTGCATTAGGTTGTCAACTACTATTCCCCTGTTAATTTTCACTGCACTTCCCGCAACTAAATCCGTTCGTGGAATAACCCCAATGGCCATGATTACAAAGTCACAAGCGATTTGGCCACCTTTTGTTAACATTACTCCACCAACTACTCCATCATTGTCTGGTTTACCTAGGATTTTCTGTACAGATTGGCCTGTAACAATATTGACGCCTGCTTTCTTGACCACAGCTTCTACAATATCTGAGCCTTTAGCATCTAACAGTAAGCTGAGAATCTTGTCCTGCAACTCGACCATTGTGACCTTCAAGCCACGCTTGAGAAGAGCTTCAGTTACGCTTATGCCAATGAGGCCACCGCCTATCACTACTGCAGCTTTAGCATTTATCGCATCAATCTTAGCGGCAATCCTCTGGGCATCGCCAATAGTGGTGAAGGTGAATACGCCATCCTTCTCTGAACCATCTGTCTTAGGAACAAACGGCTTGCCACCTGTGGCAAGCAACAGCTTTTCATAAGAGACTTTTTCGCCGCTTTCAAGCTGGACCGTTTTCTCATTAAGATCTAAAGCTGTTGCTTTTTTGCCCATTAAAGCTTCTACATTGTTTTCTTTCCAAAACTCCTCAGTTCGACAATTGATTTTTTCCATGTCTGCTTTGCCGCTAACAAAGTCGCTAATCATTGGGCGGCTGTAATGAGAGCATGTTTCATCGGTGATTACCGTGATAGTTCCATTTGGGTCTACCTCTCTTATGGCTTCAACTGCACCTAAACCAGCTGCTGAAGCTCCAACAATCACATACTTCGACATTTTAGGGCTTCACCTCTTTGAATACCAATGCTTGGTTTGGGCAATTGGCAACGCATGCTGGCTCATCAAAGCCTTGGCATAAATCACATTTAGTGACAACATGACCTTCCGTGTCCATTTTTATGGCGCCATAGGGGCAAATCATTATGCAGGTCCAGCAGCCCATGCATTTGTCTTTGTTGTGGGTTACTTGACCTGTTTTTTCGTCTTTTTGCATTGCTCCTGATAAACAAGCAGTTACGCATGGGGCATCGTTGCAGTGGCGACATTGAATGGCGAAAGACACGGGCTTGTTTCTTTCTACTGTTACTCTGCTTATTGGTTTGGGTCGTTCGCTATTGTAGGCTTTAACTATGTCTTTTGATTTTGAATGTTGGACTGTACAGTAAACTTCGCATAGTCCGCAGCCTATGCATACCTCTTGTTTTGCGATTATTCTTTTTACCATAATCAAACCTCATTGAATTTTGTGCTTAGCGTGGACAAGTGAGCATGAAAACATGTAGCTCAATGTC
>Ga0335081_10023169_pt1 | contig 10045 bp, 8 predicted proteins | sample Lox_Sample_35_FD_206713 | JGI IMG/M metagenome (GOLD analysis project Ga0335081, IMG submission 206713) | Soil microbial communities from Loxahatchee National Wildlife Refuge, Florida, United States - Lox_Sample_3.5 | ecosystem: Environmental > Terrestrial > Soil > Wetlands | place: USA: Florida... | reverse complement strand
ACAACCTACAATCTTCATGTGCTCGGCTCCTTTCCTCCGAGCCTTGGGTAGCTTGAGCGCTACCAAGTTTACTCGGCGGCTGGGAGCCGACACGGTTATCTAATCAGGCGAGAAGGATGGGGCACCCAAGGTCAAATGCTTAACACCGAAAGGATGGGCCACCCGCCGGAGGATTTTACCGCCTACGAATTCATCTACTGCGGATTTTCAGCCGATCTGAAATCGGCTGCATCTGCTTGCAACGATTGGTCGGGGCGAGAGGATTTGAACCTCCGACCCCCTGCGCCCAAGGCAGGTGCGCTACCAGGCTGCGCTACGCCCCGACTGCGCTTGATTATAGCTGTGCAGCGGTTGCTTTGTCGTGCGCTGGCTTCGGAGCTTTTCCTGTACCCGGGGGCTGATTTTGCTGCCCGCGATCAAGACGGGCCGCTCGTCACCTCGTCTCTGTCTCGACTTCAGCTACTGCCTCCGCTCACCATGCCCGCCGCTTCCTCCGCTCGTCGCAGCCGCCAATGCCCCAATTCGATCTGACCTGCTCGCAAGATGGCCGCGTACTCTGCCGGCGTCCTCGGCCGCATCGGCTCCGCCGCTATAATGGAAAGTTCATGACTGGCCTGGTCTACGCTGTGATTGCGTATGTGCGCAGTCCAGTGGGGATTTTCGTTGAGGAACTCCGCCGCGAGCTGCATCCGGCGCACACGCACGCGGACGCGCACATCACGGTGCTGCCGCCGCGCCCTCTAAGCGGCAGCGAGCAAGAGGCGCTCGAGGTGATCGCCCAGGTAGGCCAATCGACCATGCCGTTCGAGGTGGCCATGGGCGAGGTAGAGACCTTCGCCCCGCTCACCCCGACGGTATTCCTCCGCGTCGCGCGCGGTGCCTACCGAATGCGAGAGTTGCACGACATGTTGAACCAGGGCGCGCTCCGTTTTGACGAGCCCTGGACCTACATGCCCCACCTCACGATCGCCAAAATGGATACCGTGGAGGAATCCGCCCGGGTGCTCGACGTCGCCCGCGCGCGCTGGGCGGGCTATGCCGGTCCGCGAACGGTGCGGATTCAATCCCTTACCCTCGTGAAGGGAACCGGCGAACGTTGGGTGGATGTGGCGAAACGGCCACTAGGCAGTGTGGCGGTGGGCTAAGGCAGGTTGTCTTCCCTGCGGAGCTAGCCGCTGTTGCCGGGCACGCGTATAACGCACAGCGTGGCGAGGAAAGCATCCCGTGTCGAAAGCAAAACTTGGAAGTCTCATGTGGCGAGTCCTTGCAACAATTCTTATCGCGATTTTGATTGAAGCCTCGGGGCTCGGAGAGGTGCGGATGACGCCTTCTGCTCCGCCCGGTGTCGCGGCCGGCGCCTGTTTTCAATTCAGCGCAAACTATCCTGGTACTTGGAGCGTAGCGTGCCAGGGTACAGGCTGTCAGGCCGGGACAATCGACGCTAATGGGCGCTATTGCGCTCCCGCGGTAGTTGTAGCGAAGAACCAGAGTCGAGGCTGCCAGCTCGGACCGAATGACAATATCTACAATACCGCCATTAATAAGCTTCCGGTACACAAGTACAGTTCGCGATGGTTGGATCGCATAGCCAGCGAAAACGATGGCGGCCCGAGCTCGTGGCTCTACCATCGTTTTGCTATGCCCAACCCTGGAATGCTCAGTTTGTATGACAATGTGGTTGACAACTCCACACCGAAGCAGAAGCGGCATTTCTACTACGAAGGTCCGTGGCAGGACACAGAATTCTCGCGGCCTTTACCGCCCGATGTCGAGATGGAGAGCGGCTGGTCCCAGGATTTGAATGCCGGCTTCGACCACCATGTATTCGCCATCAATCGCCAAACCTGTGACGACGAAGAGCTGTACATGGATTACGTCGACTTTAAGACCTTCTCGTTCAGCAAAGGCAACCCTACCCTAGTCCGATTCACTACCAATGCCATCCGCGCTATTCCCAACCCACTGCGAGTCTATATCACCACGCCCGAGGATACATGCCATATCAGCGGCGCTTATATGGCCAAGGTTGTCAGTCCCAACGAACTCCAGGTACCCTTCGACTCTACTCACTGCAACTTGCGGGGAGTAAAAATTTCCGCCACTGCGGGCCATTGTCCCACCTGCAACTCGGCAAGCGGCGCGCACTGGCCGGCGGCCAGCAATGCGCTGTTCTCCGGCACGGATGCAGCCGGCTCACCGCTTTCGCGGACCTCTGTCCATCCCCAGGAATGGTGGAATGCAGTACAGAGGCACATTCTCGATCCCGCCTGCAATTGCGTGACCCTCGGCCATGCTATCCGCACCACACTCGCCAACACCGACATCGCGCCTGCCGACCTGTGGCCTTCGATCAATGGCCATGACGTTACCGGCGGCCATCCCCAGCTTCGTCCGGTTTCCACCAGCAGCGCGAATCCCATCCAGTTTGTCATCGCAGCCGACGACTGCAACGGACAATCCTTCCTACAGTGCATGAAGCCGTGCGATAACTGGACATTTTCCGTCGGGTGCCGTTTCGCCGTGGTATTTGGCGGGGGGACGGGACCATGGGCAGCGCTCAATGGCAAGCACTACACCGCCATGGCGACCGGGAATGCCAGCTTCAAGATTCCGGTGGATGCATCGCGGTCGGGTCCCATGCCGGGTTCGCTCTATTTCTATTTCGATTGGGCGCCCTATGGCGCACGCTTTCGCCTCAAGCCATCGTTTAATGTCGCGGCATTCTGTAGCGACGATTCACTGGCCAGCAAATGTCCCTACGAAAAGGCCATCCTGAATACGATCCAGGTATACGGCCTGATCCTGCTGGACGGGACCGCCCCTTCCGATAATTGGGACTCGAACCTGGTTTCCGACGAGTTCTTCCCCGACCAACTTGTGGACGCCATCAGCGATCTGACCCACAGCACCGCACTTGGCTTTAATCGGAAATGGCCCGCAGGCGGCGGTTTCGAACAGTATCTTGAGGTCGTGGACGAATCCAGCCTACAGGTTTCGGCTGACCCAAATTATCTTGGCCTGACTAACAACGGTCGAGTAACTGTGACCCTTACGACTTCCGGGCACGGCTCCGCGAGCATGGATGTCAATCTTGTGGGCACAACCGTAGGAGTTGATCGTGGCCATATGGCGATTGCCGCGATGGCGGGCAGTGCCTATCAAATCCACGCCTGGGTCAATGGCAACGTCAACCCCGCTCTAAGCTACACGCTATCGCCGCCAGTGCCAGGCGCGTCGGTGTCGCCCTCGGGATTAGTGAAGCCGCCTTCATCTCTAGCGAAGGTCACGAAGGCCACCGTGAACATTTGCAGCGCCGCTGCCGGGGCATCCGATCAGTGCGCCTATGTGGATGTATTTTTCATTCCAGTTTCAAGCGACGGCAACATACGGCTTTGGTTTGGCGGCCGTCAGACTTCCTACACGGATCGCTCCGGAAACACCTGGTGGGGGCAGATAGTCCATCGCGGATTCAACACGGATTACGAAATAGCTGGCGGCATTAACTTTGCTAGTCTGAACGGAACCTGGGAACTTACCGCAAAGGAATGGAATAACGTGCCGGACGCCCAACTCTACGCTCAGAGCACATCGTCATCCAATGACACGCTGCTGAACATAGCCCTGCCCAATGGTACCTACACGCTGACTCTTTATGGCGAACCGGGCTTCGGTACGAAAGGGCCGGGCCAGGACGTATTCGACTTAGAAGTCGGCGGCCAGGTCGTAGCTTCGTACCAGGACGGATACGTGCTGGCTGGAGGCGCGTTTCATGGCTGGACAAAGCAGTTCCAGGCCACAGTGATGAATGGCGTCCTGGAAGTAGGCGGACGGATTCGCGAACCATCCACCTACGGCATTTCCCTGAGCTCCCTTCTGATCGCGCGCAGCCGGTCGCAGTGACGATCTGCGCCGTTTGTCCAAATCCGGACAGCAACTCCTGAATCCGGACGACGGCACTGGGGGCAGACACAGCATCGGCCGATTTTCCGCTTTACCTGCAACAAATTAGCCGCATCCTCGTGTGGCCCGACACCTGTAGTCTGATCATCACGCTAGCAGTTAGTCACAAAGCGTCTAACCCTGGGGCGACCCTCACGTCTGATGTTGGAGGAGGCACTATGGAGCGCGGATACCTGGTTGCGGTATTGGCCATCATCGCAGTTTTCACCGGACTGTCACGCGGTTTCCGCTCGGTGCAGAACATGTCGGCGGTGCAGGTTCGGCATTTTGCAGGGTTTCTCGCAAGCCGATGTGATTCCAGCAGTGCAGCGCGGGCGGCGGCGAAACTCCAGACGCATTTACGGCCACGAGTCGCCGAAGAGGCACAGTTGCTGGCGGAAATGAATGTGCCGGTCGCCGGCGGGCAGTCCACTATCGCCGAGCAGATGGGGCGGCAGGATGCCGCCGTCGCGCGGTGTGCCCGCGCCCGCGCCTTGCAGGACGCGGAACGTGCCCGCCGCGATGCATGGCGAATGCAGCGTGACATGAGACGCGCTTCCGACCACGAGCGGATCCAACCGCTGTCTCTGGAGTACCTGCCACCGGATTTCGGCCAGCGAATTCAGGAGAGGACCGCCGCGGCTGTTGCGCGCCTTGCGGCGGGTAACGTCAAACTTCAAATCGTGATGGACCGGCAACCGCACGCCGCGATGCGCAGCTCGCGATGCGCTTCCACCCCTGAATGAGTGAGGCCGGACTCGGCGCTCCTCGGAGATGACGAAAAAGCGGGCATTAAGCCCGCTTTTTCGTTTGCTAAGAGCTCACAGCTAACAGCCGCCGAGACCTACTTTGCCGCTACCGCTTTGACCCTGGCGCTGAGGCGCGCCTTGTAGCGGTTCGCCGTGTTCTTGTGGATTACGCCTTTCTGCACCCCTTTGTCGACCACGGATACAGTGGCGCGAAAGGCGCTCTGGGCAGCTTGTTTGTCGCCCTTGCCAATTGCCTCGCGAAGCGAGCGCAGCGCGCCACGCAGACGCGACTTGTTGGCGCGGTTGCGCGCCGTCTTGCTCTCAGTTTGACGGGCGCGCTTGAGCGCCGAAAAATGGTTCGCCATAGTTAAACTTGAAGTCCTTTGCGGGAAATGTCGACCGGGGCCGAACTTCTAATTCTACTGGAATGGAGAGGGATTGAGAAGAGGTGCAGCGGGAAGGTGGTGTCTCAGTTGGAACTCCAGAAGAAGATTTGAGGGTAGAGCGGGCCTTCAGGCCCGCGCCGGAAGCCAGAAGAAAATCCAAGTGCCTTCAGGCACGGCACCAACCCGGTTGCCGTGCCGCCCCTATCGGGGCTCCCGCGCAAATCGACACGGCGGTGACGCGGACCTGAAGGTCCGCTCTACCCCACGTCTACAAATCAGAGTTCAAACGGAGACACGACCAGTGGGAAGAATCGTCTTTGGCTACCGCCCGTAGACCTACTTAGCGAGGCCGCCAAGAAACGCTTTGCGCACTGCCAGGGAGAGCACTCCGGGGCATCCCGGTATCTTGTCAATGCGCGGGTAAACGTCTGGAAATCGAAGCCCCAATTGGAGATTCAAGTCATAAATGGTGTACGGGTGGTTGCCAAAATTATAACCATGCGCCGGGCTTACCACGCCATCCACCACAAAATCAGGGGGGCCGGGATTGCTTAAGGGGCCTCGTTGAAAAGTCTTGATCGCCTCGACGGTATTGCTGTCGACGTGGCCATCCACGGGTACTTTCAAGAAGATTGGGGCCCAGAAAGCCGGCAGTTGGCCGATATTCTCGCCGATCTTGCGCAGCATGAATTGAACCAGCAGCACGTCTTCCGCTGGGGCTGCGCCAATCTGGCCCACTCGGTGATCGACGTTCAAGAAAATCGGCAAGAGAGCGGCAGGCGGATGAGGGGCGAGGACGTGCATGATCTACCCTCCCTCCGGCAGATCATACCACGGAGCGAATTCGCCCTCACCCCTGCGGCCTGGGGCCGCCGTGCAACCACTGCTTAATCTGCGGAAGGATCTCCTGCCACCAGGCCCCCTGCCAATTGATCTTCTTTTGGGGCAAGGTCTGTATCCGTGCCAGGCATTCGTCGGCTTTCACCCGATCGCCCATCCGCAGATATACGGCTGACATGATCTTCAGCGCCGCCGTCTTCTGATCGGAGTTCCAGGCATCCGCGTACGCCTTTTGGTAGTAGTCCAGTGCCAGCGGCAGGTGGTTATGCGTGTACTCGTACTTGGCGATGGCGAAGTCGATGAACGGATCATGCTTTTCGACCTTCGCCGCGCGGAAGAAGTGGCCGATAGCGGCATCGGACTGCCCTTGCGCGTCGAGCGCTAAGCCCCACAGAAACTCGGGCTTCCAACTGTGCGTCACCTGCGCCGAATGCGACCACAAGGCGAGATCGCTTCCCCAGTATCCGATCTGCTGATGCGTAAGCAGGGTGAGTGCCGCCAAAATGACGACGCTGCTGGCCGGCAGCAGGGCCTTGGGCCAGTGTTTCTCTGTTGCCCAATCAGCCGCGCCCCAGCAAACCATGATGAACAGCCCGACAAACGAGTTATAGGCGTAACGGTCGGCCATGCCCTGCACATCTGCCGGCTGCACCAGGCCGATCATCGGAATCAGCATGATGAGGAACCACAGCCAGCCGGTGAGCAGGTAGCGATGCTGCCGCGCCCGCCAAGCCCAAACTGTAATGAGCAGCAGGACCAACGCCGCGCCGCCTACTTGCCACCAGTGCAAGGTCCTGCCGGGATGCGAATAGTACATGGCGAGGTCCGCGGGCACGAACGCTTTGCGGAGGTAACGAGTGTAGGAGACGATTGCGTTCTCGATGCGGACCCACAAAGGCCACTCCTGCGTCCCTCCCGCGACCTGCTGCGCGATTAGCGTGACCCCGGCGTCCACCAGGCAGATGAAGAAGAGCGGAGCCTTCTCCTTCACCAGCCACCAGAAGCTCTTGGCCGGGAGGACATCCGCAGCATTCTGCGGCGGAGTTCCGCCTCTGACGATTATGCGCTGGAGCGGCCAGTAATCCCATGCCAGGAGCACCAGCGGCAGCATGATGATCTGCGGCTTGCTCATGAGTCCAAGCACGAACAATCCCGCCATTACCAGGTAACGCACGATGCCGGGCTTGCTCGCGTACCAGCGGTAAGCAGCCAGGGCCAGCAGACAGAACATGGTGCTTAGCATGGTCTTGCGCTCCGCGATCCACGCCACGGACTCGACGTTAACGGGATGCAGCGCGAACAGCGCAGCCACCATCAAGCTCCGCCAGGTGTAGCCGGTTGCACGTTTCAGCACCCAGAACAGCAGCGCGGCGTCAAGCGCGTGCAACAGAACATTCTCGTCATGGTGCCCCGCCGGATCGGTCCCGAAAATCTCGAGATCGAGAGCATGAGACATCCAAGTCAGCGGATGCCAGTTGCCGGCATAGCCGTGCGTGAATGCCCAAAACGCCGTACCCACCGTGGGCCCGTCCTTGATGTGCGGGTTCTGCGAGACATAGGAAGCGTCGTCGATGGCCGCGAAGGGATGCCGGTGCACCGGCGCATAAACCGCAAACGTTATCGCCACCAGAAGCAGGCTGAGCACCACCGAGCGCAGGCGGGAATCCTGGGAGAGAAAATTCCCCTTGGATTGGGCCGCTGGTGCAGGTTGAACGCCGATGGAAGCCACAGATCCCCCTTTGCCATCGCGCCAGGAGTATATCCGATCTTTACTCGGCTGGGAGGGTCTCGTTCAGGTGCAAGGTCGCAGTCGGAGCAAAGAATTGGCATGGTTCACTCGATCCGCTGCGGCCAGAGCAATAGATCACGCGACCGGATTTCAGTTCTTCTTGAGTCTTGCCATGGCGAAGCATTCACTCGCCTTTTCCAGATCGCCAAGTTGCCGATATGCGATTCCCATATTCTGGTAAATGACGGAATCGTCGACGTGCTCATCGATACCGGCCAGCGCGTTCTCGTAATGCTTGATGGCCTCGCGCGGCTCCCCGTGCCGCTGCTGATATAGCGCAACTTCCAGATTGCTCCTGAAATCTTGCGGGAAAATCTCCGCGGCTCGGAAGAAGTGCGGCATGGCTTCCGCAGGTCTGCCCATCGCCATCAGTTGAGTGCCGATGCTGTCCTCTGCTTCCCAGTGATTTTTCACGACCTGCGTAGCATGCGTCCAGAGCGTCAGGTCGTCTTTCCAGAATCCGATCTGCCGATACGTAACAACCGTAAGGGCCAGCAGCACCAGCGCGCTTAAACCAGCCGAAGCTACGGTCAAAGAGGACCGGCTATTGTTCTGATCTCGGATGCTGCTCTTAAGAATCTTTGCCAGCAAGTCCGGAACACCCCAGCAGACCATGATGAACAGCCCGAGGAACGCACCATAGGCGTAGCGGTCCGCCATGGCTTGCCGGCCTGCTTGGATAAGGCCGATCATAGGAACCAGGGCAATCAGGAACCAAAACCATCCTGTGACCAGGTAGTGACGACGCCGGGCTACGATGACCAAAGCAGTAATGGCGAGCAAAAGCGCGGCCGCTGTGAGCGCATGCCATTCCTTCAGTGAAGCCCCTGGCAGTGGATATTGGGGGGCGAGGGAAGAAGGCCAGAGCGCTTTCCCAATGTACTTAGCGTAGGAGAAAGCCGCATTTTCCAGCCTGACGGGAAGCTTCGCGGCCCAGTTTTCCGGGCTAAACCTCTCCGCCAATGAGATTTTCACGATGCCTTTTGACTGCGCCTTCAGAGTAACTAAAGCACCGACCGCACATACCAGCATAAGCGGGAGCTTCTCAATCAGCAGCCATGTCAGACTCCTGGCCGGCAAAGCTTTTACGCGCCCGGAGTCGGATGAGGGACCGCCAGGGTCGACGAACATACGCTGCAAGGGCCAGTAATCCCACAGCAGCAATAGGACCGGCAGTGTTATGATTTGCGGCTTCGCCATCAGACCCAGCCAATAGCACATTGCGACGACGACGTAACGGCGGACCATGGAGGAGCTGATTTGGCGCTGCCGGACGCCATAATTGGCTAGCCTGGCGCTATCGGCCGCGGCGTACCACCGGTAAGCAGCCAGGGCCAGCAAGAAGAAAAGCATACTGAGCATGGTCTTGCGCTCTGCCACCCAGGCCACGGATTCAACGTTAACAGGGTGGAGCGCGAAAAGTGCCGCCACCATCCAACTCCGGCCAACAAAACCTGTTGCCTGCACCAGTACCCAAAACAGCAAGGCCGCATTGATGGCGTGCAACACGGCGTTTTCCAGGTGAGGGCCGGCCGGGTCAAGCTGGAACAATTGTATGTCCAACGCGTGCGACAGCCATGTCAGCGGATGCCAGTTTTGCGCATAGACGTGGGTGAAGGCCCATTGTATGGTGCCCAACGTGATGCCGTTCTTTATGTGTACATTGTCGACGACATATGAAGAATCGTCCATTCCGAAGAATGGATGCGCTCGCACTTGAAAATAGACGGCGAAGGTCACCACTACAAGCAGCAGAGCCGGAAGCAGGATGCGCCGACGCATATCAGTTACTCCGAAATATGTATCCTGGGCTGCGGGTGACTCTTTGATGGAGGTTCTTGCCATGTGGCCCCTCTACAGTAGCGCCGATCAGTATAGCCGGTTTCTGGAGCGGTATCTGGGCAGGACTAAAACCAGGTACCGAAAAATTTAGTATTAACGGCGGATACTATGCAGATTCTGGAGCGCGTCGGGCGAGAGCGATGACTCTTGCATTGCTGCGAGGGACCACGATGGGTTCCGCCCATGTCCAGCGATTGTTTGTGAGCTTACGCGCGGCGTCAAGCTGGCCGGCGCCGATGAGCAGGCACAGCTTTCCACCAGGAGCGACGAGGGACGACGCAGCGGGCAGGGCACGCTCGAACCGTTCGACCGCACGCATCGTGACTATGTTCGCGACATGCTGCCACTGCTCGGCGCGGCCGCAGAAGACGTGCGCGCGATCGAGGTTTAGGGTCCGCAAGACTTCGCGCAAGAATGTGGCTTTCTTGTTCTGCGACTCGATCAGTGTGAGTTCGATGTCTGGCATCAGGAGCTTAATCGGAATGCCCGGAAAGCCGGCG
>Ga0335081_10023168_pt1 | contig 10045 bp, 5 predicted proteins | sample Lox_Sample_35_FD_206713 | JGI IMG/M metagenome (GOLD analysis project Ga0335081, IMG submission 206713) | Soil microbial communities from Loxahatchee National Wildlife Refuge, Florida, United States - Lox_Sample_3.5 | ecosystem: Environmental > Terrestrial > Soil > Wetlands | place: USA: Florida... | reverse complement strand
GTACCGCTCCTCCACGTACTGCGACAGCACCAGGACCGCGATGTCCGGCCACTGGCTGCGGATCACCAGCGCGGCCCGGATGCCCTCGTCGGTGTGGGTCGGCGGCATCCGCACGTCCGCGATCACCACGTCGGGCTGTTCCCGCTCCACCGCGGCCAGCAGCCCGGCCGCGTCCGCGGCGGTGGCCGCGACCTCGAACCCGGCGCTCTCCAACAGCTTGGTCAGGCCAGCCAGCAGCAGCACCGAGTCCTCGGCGATCACCACGCGCCGCCCCGCCGTCACGGCTTCCACCCTACGGTGAGGCGGGGCGGCGCGCATCGCGACGCTCACTCGGCATCCCCGGGCTCATTCGGCATCCCCGGTTCACTCGGCATGCAGAGCCACGGCCGGCCGGGCCCGGGCCGCCCAGCTGGCCGGCAGGAGGGCCCCCGCGACCGCGATGGCCACCGCGGCCAGGGACAGCAGCGCGAGCCGGGACGGCGGGAACACCTGGGTGAAGCCGGCCGGGATGCCGGTGTGCGCGGTCCCGGCCATGGCGTGCACGGTGGCGGTGTTCAGCGCGACGGCGGCGGGCGCCGCGATCGCCGCGCCTACCACGGCGGGTACGGCGATCGAGCACACCACCATGGTCAGCACCTGGCCGGGCCGCATGCCGAGCGCCTTGAACACGCCCAGGTCGTGCACCCGGTCCCGGGTGGTCATCAGCACCGTGTTGAGCACGCCGAGCCCCGCGGCGACCGCGACCATGATCGCCAGCAGGCCCACCAGGCCGCTCGCGATCGAGTAGAACTGACCGCCGTCGTGCTGGCTGGTGGCCTGCCAGGGGCTCCGGCCGCCGAGCGCGCCATTGACCGCCTGGACGTAGGCGGCCGTGCTGACACCGGGCCGCAGCGCCACGTCGTACAGCTGCAGGTTCGCGGGCGTGCCGATGCCGGGCAGGGTCTGCGTGCTGCCGAACATCCTGGCCTGGCTGTCGGGGTCGAACACCTCGCCCGCGACCCGCACGGTGACCTGCGCGTGCGGACCGGTACCGGTGTACACCGTCGCGGTGTCACCCACGGCGAGGCCGCTCTGGTCCAGGAACGCGGTGTTGACGTCCACCTCGCCGGGCGCGTCGTACCAGTGACCCGCGATGATCCCGTACCCGGTCCAGGCGGCGTCGCCGCCGAACGCCCAGGCGTTCACCGTGCCCGCGATGCCGGGGACCTTGACCCCGTTCCCGTACACCGCCACCTCGTGCAGCGTGCCCGGCTGGGCCCGCAGCGCGGCCGCCACCGCCGCGTCCTGCGCGGCACTGGGCATCTGCCCCGGCCCGCCGCCCGGGCCGGACTGCTCGACCCGCACCGGGACCGTGGCGGAGTGGGTCTGGCTGGCCGCGGCCCGGCTCAGCGAGGAGTTCAGCCCGAACGCGAAGATCACCGCGGTGGCCCCGAACGCGATCGCGGCCAGCGTCACCGCGGTCCGCGCGGGCCGGGCGAACGGCGCCGCCAGCCCGAGCCCGGCCGGCCGCGGCAGGCGCAGCCGGGCGGCGAGCCGGTGGGCGGCGTACCCGCGGCCCGCCCGCGGCGCGCGGCCGGCCGCGATCGCCTCCGCGGCGGACAGCCGGCCCGCGCGCAGGGCCGGCCCGAACCCGGCCAGCAGCACCAGGGCGAACATCCCGGCCGGGGCCACGACCGAGGCCCACCACGGCACCTGCTGGCTGCCCACGCCGTACGCGCCGGCCGAGTTGTGCAGCACCGGGATCGCGAGCACGTTGCCCGCCACCACCCCGGCCAGGCACCCGGCGAGGGCGGGCCAGCCGACCCGGCTCAGGTAGGCCAGCACGACCTGGGCCGGGGTCAGGCCGATGCTCTTCAGCACGCCGATCCGCTGGTACCCGGCCACCACCGCGCCGCTGACCACGTTGCCCACGATGAGCACCGCCATGGCCAGGCCGATCAGCGCGAACGCGACCACGAACGGCTCCATGATCGCCCCGTTGCTGGTGGCCTGGAGCTCCGCGGCGAGCCAGGAGGCCGCGCCGGTCACCGCGCCCGGCGGCAGCGCCCTGCTCACCTCGGCCACATCCGCGCGGACCTCCCCGTAGCTGGCCGCGTGGGTGAACCGGTACAGCATCTGCGCGCTGGGCGGCACGCCGGGCGCTAGCAGCCGGGTGATCTCGCCGGGGGTCACCCAGCCGTCGGCCGTGCTGGTGACCGAGTTGCCGAAGCCGACGACGATCAGCTTCGGAGCCCCCGGCACGCCGGTGACGGTCAGGGTGCTGCCGAGCCCGGGGCCCCCGCCGCCCGGGCTGCCGTCCAGCACCACCTGGCCGGGGCCGTCCGGCCAGTGCCCGGCGTTCAGCACGACGTCGTCGACCGGGCCGCCCGCCGAAGCGCGCCCGGCCAGCGCCATCTGGCCGAACGGCTGTCCCCCGTATTCTGTCTGGACCACAGACTCGGCGAACGGCCCGGCCGCCGCGGTGACGCCGCCCAGATGGCGGGTGGCGGCCAGGTCCGCCGCACTAGCCCGGGCCGTGTTCACGGTGACGGTCACGTGCGCGCCGTCTTGCGCGCCGAACGCGTGCTGGAACGGCGTGTTGCTCGCGGCGAGCAGCGCGAGGCCGAGCGTCGCGGAGGCGGTGGAGACCAGCACCACCAGGCCGATCGCCACCGCCTGCACCTTGTGCCGCAGCACCCCGCCGGTGGCCGTCCGGACCGGGCCCAGCCAATGTGTCCAGGGCCAGCTCATGCCGGCACCCCGGCCGTGGCGAGCCGCCCGTCCAGCAGCCGGACCGTGCGGGCCGCGTACCGCTCGGCCAGCGCCGGGTCGTGGGTGACCAGCACCAGCGTCTGCCCGCCCGCGTTGAGCTGCTGCAGCAGCCGCCCGATCGCCAGGCCGGTGGCGGTGTCCAGCGCCCCGGTCGGCTCGTCGGCCAGCAGCAGGTCGGGGGAGTTCACCAGGGCCCGCGCGATCGCCACCCGCTGCCGCTGCCCGCCGGACAGCCGCGCCGGGTAGTCGTCCCGGTGCCGTTCGATGCCCATCTGCTCCAGCAACTCGCGGGCCCGCGCCCGCGCGGTGCGCCGGGACGCCCCGGCCAGCTGGGCGGGCAGCAGCACGTTGTCCTGCACGGTGAGGTCGTCGAGCAGGTTGAAGAACTGGAAGATGATCCCGACGTGCCGGGCCCGGAACCGGGCCAGCCCGCTTTCGCTGAGGTTGTCGATCCGCCGCCCGGCCACGGTGATCGTGCCCGCGGTCGGCCGGTCGAGCCCGGCGATGAGGTTGAGCAGCGTGGACTTCCCGCTGCCCGAGGGACCCATGACCGCCGCCACCTCCCCGGCCGCCACGTCCAGGCTCAGGTCCGCCAGCGCGGGCGGAGCGCCCGCCTGGTAGGTTTTGGTCACGCCGTCCAGCCGGATCACCGGGCCTTGCTGCATCACAATCTCCCCGTCGTGAGAACTCGCCCGCCAGACCGGGCCGCGCAGCCAGGATGGCACCCCCACCGGCCGCGCACATTGGCCCAGACTCCCGAATCCGGGGTGCAGTTAGCACCACCATCGATGCTGAACCCTGCCGGATAGGCAGCCCCGGCTCGGTGGCATAGCGTGGCTTTTATGACCACTGTCGCCCCGGCTCGCGACGCGCCGGTCCGGCGCCGTGACCGGGCGCCGTGGTCGCCGCGGGCCTGGCGGCAAGCCCTGTACCTGACCGGGAGTATTCCGGCGCTGGCGGCCGTTCCGCTTCTCCTGACGGTCGGCTCCGCGGCCGGGCGCCGGTGGGTGCTGCCGCTCCTGTTCCTGGTGCTCGCGCTCCTCGCCGTGCCACTGCTCACCCGGATTCACTGCCATCGGCTCCGGGCCACGGCCGGCGTGGTGATATCCCCGCAGCCGATCATGCCGAACGGCCTGAGCGTGGCGGCACTCCAGGAGGCACTCCGCTCTCCCGTCACCTGGCGCCAGCTCGGCTACCACTTCCTGGCCGCGCCGGCGCTGGCCGCGGCCGCGCTCGCCGCCTTCGGCGTGTGGCTGGCGGGCCTGCTGTACACGCTGGTGTACGCCTACGCGTGGACGCTCTCCTCGCAGAACTTGCTCGCCCGCGGTCAGTCGTCGGGGCCGCCCGGGCACCTCGCGCCGATGAGCAACATCCCGGTGGACGTGTACCTGACCGTCGCCGGGCTGGTACTGCTGGTGGCGGCCCCCTGGCTCACCGCGGGGGTGGCGGCCCTGGACGTCAGGGCCGCCCGGGCGCTCCTCGGCCCGAGCCGCGCCGAGGAGCTCGAGCACCGGGTCGAGCACCTCACCCAGACCCGGGCCGGCGTGGTCGACGCCGCCGACGCCGAACGGCGCCGCCTGGAGCGGAACCTGCACGACGGCACCCAGCAGCGACTGGTCTCGCTGGCCATGAACTTGGGCATGGCCCGGGCCCAGACCGCGACCGTGGAGGAAGCGCACGAGGCCATCGCGGAGGCCCACGAAGAGGCCAAGGCCGCCCTGGCCGAGCTCCGCAACCTGATCCGCGGCCTGCATCCGCCCGTGCTCGAGAACCGCGGCCTGGACGCGGCCCTGTCCGGGGTGGCGGCGCGGATGCCGATCCCGGTCCGGCTGACCGTGCACGTGCCGCGCCGCCCGGCGCCCACGATCGAGGCGGTCGCCTACTTCGTGGTCTCCGAAGGCCTCACCAACATCACCAAGCACGCCCGGGCGACGCAGGCGGACGTGTTCGTGCAGCAAGATGGCGAGCGGCTGCACATCATCGTCACCGACGACGGCGTGGGCGGCGCCGATCCGGCCCGCGGCACCGGCCTGGCCGGCCTGGCCCGGCGCGCCGAATCGGTCGACGGAACCCTGGAGATCGCCAGCCCGCCCGGCGGCCCGACCCTGCTCACCGTGGACCTGCCATGCGCGCGGTAGCCGGGCCCGGCCGCTGGATCTGGGTCCTGTCCGGGCTGGTGACGACGGCGGTCCTCGTCGTCCCCGGCGCCCGCCTGATCACCCTGGGCGACGGCCCGTCCAATGCCTCGGCCGAGCCACAGACGGTCATGACCCGCACGGTGACCGTGCCGCAGCCGGTGACCAGCCTGATCGTGCAGAGCGACGGCGGCCAGGTGCAGGTGGCGGCGGGGCAGGTCAGCCGGGTCCAGGTCAACGAGACGATCATCTACGACCACAACGGCGGCGGCCCGCCCGCGGTCTCGCAGTCGGTGTCCGGCGGCCGTCTCAGCCTGTCCGACCTAGCCTGCGACTGCAGCGTCAACTTCAGCCTGACCGTGCCGTTCGGCGTCACCGTCAGGGTGGCCACCCAGGGCGGCCCGGCGGCCGTCTCCGGCGTCGCCGGGGCCAACCTGGACAGCGGCGGCGGCCCGGCGCGCGCCACGCTGGTCGGCGGGCCGCTAACCGTCAGCACCGAAGGCGGGCCGGTGACGCTGCGCGGGGTGGCCGGCCCGCTGCGCGCCGACACCGGCGGCGGAACCCTGATCGCACAGGACCTCGCCGCCGCCACGGCCACCATCACCACCAGCGGAGGGGACGCGATGGTCGCCTTCGTCGCGGCCCCGGATTCGGTGTCGGTCAGCACCGACGGCGGCGCGGCGGTCCTGGACGTGCCCGGCGGCCCGTACGCCGTGGCCGCCGACAGCGACGGCGGCCTGCAGTCGGTGGCGATCGCCACCAACCCGAACGCCCGCCCCACGCTCGCGGTCACCAGCGGCGGCGGCCCGCTGCGGATCGAGCCGGCCGCTAAGGGATCAGCGCCAGTTCGCGCGCCCGGGTGACCGCCTCGGTGCGGTTGGCCGCGCCGAGCTTGCCCAGGATGTGGCTGACGTGCTTCTTGACGGTGTCGAGAGTGACGACGAGCTGGCTCGCGATGGCCTGGTTCGACCGGCCCGCCGCCAGCATCGCCAGCACCTCCAGCTCGCGGCTCGTCAGCTGCTCGACCAGGCCCGGCGCCGTCGTGACGCTGCCCCGCCCGGCATCCCGGGCGACGTCGGGCGGGCCGAGCGCGCGCTGCGGCCGGGCCAGGCAGCCGAGCGGGACCTGCGCGGCCGCCCCGCCGGACCGCTGGGCGGCGGTCAGCCGGGCCAGCAGGGCGGCCATCGGCGGTCCCTCGTCGGCGAAGACCCGGACATAGCCCTGCGGGCAGGCCAGGGTGAGCACTTCGGCCAGCGCGTCCACCGCCGCGGCCTCCTCGCCGCTGGCCGCCAGCGCCCCGCCCGGATCGCCGCTGGCCTGCCGGATCCACGCCAGCGTGACCAGGCCGGTGGCCAGCGGAGGGATGTATGTGAACTGGCGGCACAGGGTGATGCCCTCGGTGGTGCGCTGCAACGCTATATCAAGCTCGTTCCGCTGGTAAGCCACCTCCCCCAAGCCCACGTACGCCGGGCCCGCGGCCGGCGGCGTCGGCAGGCCGGGCACTGTGGTCATCTCCAGGGCCTGCCGGCAAGTCAGGGCAGACGCGTCCAGGCCGCCCCGGCCGCGCTGAACCCGGCCGAGTAGATAGAGAACCCACGCCGTCAACGTGGGCAGGCCGGCTGCGCGCCACTCGTCGATGCTGGCCATGAAGGCGCGCTCAGCCTCGTCCAGCCGACCATGAAGCCACTCGCCGGCGGCCAGGAATCCCCGGGCGGTCGAGCTCAGCCGCCACTGGCCCTCGTCGGCCTCAGCCATCACCTGCGAGGCGAATGCCACCGTGGCGTCCGCGTCACCGCGGAACTGGGCGAGAAAGCCACGACAGATCGCGATCAGCGCCGGGACATTCACCAGCATGCTGCGGGCCCGGCCAATCGTGGGCTCGAACGGCTCCTCCGCTGCCCCCGCATACGCGCGCTGTGCCGCGTCGAGCAGCGGTTCCACCGCCTCCAGGCGGCCGCTGATAAGGGCCAGGAAAGCTCGCGCCAGCAGCAGCCGGGGCCGGGTCCGGACCAGGTCTGCGGGCAGCGCCGACAGCCACCGCTGAACCGTCGCCCCTTCGCTGCGCAGGTAGAAGACCTCGTCGTAATGCTGCTCGATGAGCCGGGCGGCCCAGGCCATCTCCCCGGCGGCGGCCGCATGCCGGATCGCGTCATCGGCCAGCCCGCGCCCCGCGTACCAGGCGGCCGCTTTACGGTGCAGTTCGGGAACCCGGCCGGGCTGTTCGGCCTGCAGGCGGGCGCGGTAACCTGCACGATCGGCGCCTCCAGCGATCTCGCGTCGCTGCCGCAACCCATCCTAATCGCGGGCCGCGCGGCACCATCGTGCCACCGCCGTCGCGCAAAGATTCCACCCAGCATGGGACCTTCGGGTGACGCCCGATCCCGTCCCGCCTTCGTAGCGTGCTGGAAACACCAGGAGGAGCCCATGCATCCGGACATCACGCGACAACTCGCCGCCGACCGCATCAGGGAGATGCACGCGAAGGCAGAGGGTGAACGCCGGGCCCGCCGGGCCGGAACAGGTCGAGTACGAGCTCTGCTGAGCCGGTAAGGCCGCGAGTTCGTGAGCGCACTGGTACTTGACCGTCGGCCTGCCGGTGATGAGATCAGCGTCCCGGCCATGGGGGTGGCGCCGGGCATCCGCGGTCGTGAGGCCGAGATCGCGGTCCTGGACGACGCCATCGACCGGGCGGCGTCCGGCCGCCTGGCCATCGTGCTGATCGATGGCGAGGCCGGCATCGGCAAGACGCGGCTGCTCGAGGCCGCACTGGAAGCGGCGCGCGGCCGCGGCCTGCGGGTGGCGGCGGGCCGGGCGGCCGAGCTGGAGCGGACCCGGCCGTTCGGGCTGGCCGCCGGGATGTTCGGCTGCACCAGGTCGGCGCCGGATCCGAGGCGGGCGGCGATCGGGGAGCTGCTGGCCATCGGGGAGGGCGGGCCACGGAGCCCGGTCACCGTGACCAGCGACCCGGGACTGCAGTTCCGTGCCGTGGATGCGTTCGCCGACCTGGCCGAGGAACTCGCGCTGGACGGGCCGCTGGTGCTCGGCGTGGACGACCTGCACTGGGCCGATCCGTCGAGCCTGGTGACGCTGGGCGCGCTGGCCGCCCGGCTGGACGGCCTGCCCGCGGCGATCATCGGGTGCTATCGCCCGGTTCCGCGCGTAGCCGACCTGGAGCGGTTGGCCGGCGCGCTGGAGGCGGCCGGGGGCCGCCGGCTGTCGCTGCGCGAGCTGGACGGGCGGGCGGTGGCAGAGCTAGTGGCCGACGTCGTCGGCGCCGCACCCGGGCGGCGGCTGCTGGCCGGGATATCCGGCGCGGCGGGAAACCCGCTGTTCGTGACCGAGCTGGTCGGCGCGCTGGCGCAGGAGCAGATGATCACGATCTCTGACGGCCGGGCCGAGGTCGCCGACCTGACCCTGCCGCCGACGCTGCGGCTGACGATCCTGCGCCGGATCAGCTTCCTGGCCGACGACACGCTGCAGGCGCTCCGGTTCGCCTCCGTCCTTGGGACCGGCTTCACGCTCACCGACCTGGCGGAGATCACCGGCCGTTCGGCCATGGACCTGTCGACGACGCTGGCCGAACCGATCCGGGCCCGGGTGCTCGAGGACGACGGGAGCAGGCTCCGGTTCCGCCACGACCTGATCCGCGACGCGATCTACGAAGACCTGCCGCCCAGCATGCGCGGCGCGCTGCACCGCGAGGCCGGGCAGCGGCTCGCCGCGGCCGGGGCGCCGGCCTCCCAGGTGGCCGAGCACCTGGCCCGCGGGGCGCGCCGGGGGGACACCGAGGCCATCGGGTACCTGGCCCGGGCCGCCCGCGAGGCCGCCATGACTTCCCCCGGCGTGGCCGCCGGGCTGTTCGGCCGGGCGATCGGGCTGATGAACGCGGCCGACGACGGACGTGACCAGCTGATGGCCGAACGAGCCGGGGCCTTGATGCTGGCCGGACGGGTCCCCGCCGCCCTGACGGCCTGCCGCCAGCTGCTCGACCGCCACCACGACCCCGAGACGGACGGCCGGGTCCGGATCTGCCTCGCCCATGCCCTGCTGGCCCAGGGACGGGTACGCGATGCCCGGCACGAGCTCGAGCAGGCCTGCCGGTCGCCCTCGCTGTCCGGTGCGGACCGGGCGGCGGCTCACGCCTGGGCCGGGTTTGCCCGCATCTCGCTGGGCGACCTCGCCGACGCCGCTGCTTCTGTCGAGCAGGCCCGCGCCGGGGCGGCCGGCGCCGACCACATGACTGCCAGCATCATCACGTCCACTGCGGCCAGGATCGCCGAGTCCCGCGGACACCTCTCCGAGGCGCTGGAGATCGCCGGAGACGCGGTGCGGCGGGCCGACGCGAGCCCGAACCGGCTGGGGCACCGCTTCCCGGTCTGCGTGACCCGCGGGCGGCTGCTGATCACGCTCGACCGGCTGCCCGAAGCCAGGTCCGCGCTGAGCGCCGGGGTGCGGGTCAGCGAGGAACTCGGGGTCCGCTGGGCGCTGGCCACCCATCAGGTGTACCTCGCCTACGAGCGTTTCGCGGCCGGGGAGTGGGATGACGCCGTGGCCGAGCTCGAGGTCAGCATCAAGGTCGCGGAGGAGGTCGGCGAGGTCTACAGCCTGGTGTACGCGCATGGCCTGATGTCCCGGATCAGCGTGCACCGCAACGACCTGCACCGGGCGCGGGAGGCGGCCGGCGCCGGCGACCGCTACCGGGAGGGATGGGGCCGCGGCCACAGCATGAGCTGGGTCGCCTGGCCGCGGGCCCTCATCCTGGAGGCCGACGGTGAGGGAGGGCAGGCGCTGGCCACGATGGCCGGCCTGTGGGACTGGTGCGCCAGCTCGGGGCTGGTGCTGGAACTCCCGGAGATCGGCGCCGACCTGGTCCGGCTGGCACTGGCCGCGGGTGACCGGGCCCGGGCTAGCCAGGTCTCGGCGGCCGTGGCCGAGGTAGCCGCGGACAACGACCTGGCCTGGATGACCGGCGAGGCGCTGCGCTGCCAGGGCCTGACCGAAGACGACCCCGAGGTGATGCGCGCCGCCGCGGAGACCCACGACCTCGGGTCGCGTCCCTTGCTGGTCGCGCTGGCCTGCGAGGACGCGGGCAGCGGCTTCGCCCGGCACGGGCAGGCCGAACGTGCCCGCCCGCTGCTCGACCGGGCGGCTGGCATCTT
>Ga0335081_10023167_pt1 | contig 10045 bp, 6 predicted proteins | sample Lox_Sample_35_FD_206713 | JGI IMG/M metagenome (GOLD analysis project Ga0335081, IMG submission 206713) | Soil microbial communities from Loxahatchee National Wildlife Refuge, Florida, United States - Lox_Sample_3.5 | ecosystem: Environmental > Terrestrial > Soil > Wetlands | place: USA: Florida... | reverse complement strand
CCTCGTTTACGGTAATCCGGTAGATCCAGGTTTTCAGGCTGCTCTGACGGCGAAAATGGCCTACGTTGCGGAAGACCTTCAGAAAAACTTCCTGAACGACGTCGCTGGCATCGCCCGGATCGTTCAGCAGCCGGTATGCCAGGTTGTAGACCGGTTGCTGGAATCGTGAAAGCAGATCCTCGTAGGCGGCCTCGGCGCCGGCACGGAGCCTCAGGACCAGTTCATCGTCCTCGCGCCGCTCGGCGGATTCAGTGCGCAGGCGGGCCGGAGCGACGACCGGTTCTCCATCCGAATTCAAGCCCAGCACGGAACTCGCCATGGTTGAAGGTTCGTTTAGATTCTAGCACCGCGGGGCGCTTTTCGCCCCTATAACCTTGGACACCGGAGGGGGCGCGGAAGTTCCCGGGGGCACGTGCCGGAGTGGAAGGCGAAGCGTCAGATCGAGGTACGGTTCCCCGTTACGTGACGTGGTGCCAGCATCCGGGTACGACGACCCTCGCAACTCTTGCCATTCGCCAAGTTAGTCTGTGGGGAATCGCGACCGTCTCAATGCTGTGGGGGTTCGTAGCCTGTCCCCGGTTTTCCCCTGAGAGGCATCGAGCGCATTGTCCGGGGAAATGCCGTTCGTTTGTCCGATTTTGAATACGATCTGAAGAGAGGTCTGCTCATTCTGAAATAGGTGTAGTGTGGTGGCCATGAATTCGCGCAGGGCGGCGATGTGGCCGGGGTTGTGGTTTTCGCTCCAGGCTTCGAAGCGCTGTGCAGCATGTTCGAGGTGACCGAGGAAGTTTTTGTTCTTGAACAGTTCGCGCGCTTGGGCAACGATTGGCTTCACGCGCTCCCAGACGCCGTGGAATTCACCGCTGGTTTCGAAGAACAGGTCGTCGTGCAGGAGACCGTAGTTGAGCAAAGCGCAGGCCTGGTCCCAATAAGTAAGGACCATCATGGCCAAAGCGCCGTCTTCTGTTCCGGGAGCGGCGATGCGCCGTGAGTCTTCCATGGTTTCGACGAAGTAGTTTTTGAAAAACCAATCTCGCGCGTGACGCAGCTTGGCCTCGCGCCGTAGATCGTAGACTTTCAAGTGGAGCTCGGCCTATTCGTGGGTCGGTTTGGTTGTCATTCTTCTCTTTCTCCTCTTTCTCCTGTCTGGTTGATTCACTGCTGAGTGGATGACGACTGTCGGGTCGTGCCTCCTGACCTTGTGTCGAATGGCGGGGGAGGAAATCGACCGCTAAGCCGGTCTCGGCATTGTAGCCTTCAGGAGAACCCTTTTTCATGAACTTATACATTCAAACACCGGACTGCACCCATCGGTGAGGCACCGAAATGGGGGACAGGTTACCGTTCGGCATGAGGAAACGGACAATCCGGTTGTCGGAAGAGCTTGTGGGTCAAATTCGTGAGCGTTCCAAGAAACGCGGCTTGGCCACGGCGAGTGCCTTCATGCGGAGCTAGCCTTAGATAACATCTTTCTGTTATTTTCAAAGGATTAACATATCCATTTGACCGGTTTTGGACACCCTGATCCCAACCTCGCACACACTCTGTCGTCGAGCCTTTCTAAATCAAGACGTAATTCTGGCACCTGAATTGCCGAACACTTAAGAACACGAGCGGTTTCTAACAAGTCGTCGGCTTGGAAAGAACCGACTCATGGTACGCGGTGAAGCGCCGGAGGGGACACCATGACGGGCGACACCATCGATGAGTCAAGTCGAAAACCGTCCAGAACTACATACGGGCTCAGGTACGCAGCGGCGTTGCTGGGTGACTTGAGGATTGCGCTCCGCTCGCTCGCACGAACCCCCGCGTTGTGGGCCACGGTGGCACTGACCTTGGCGCTCGGCATTGGCGTGAACGCAGCCATTTTCAGCGTGGTTCGCGGAGTCTTGCTGCGCCCGCTAACAAATCGCGACGAAAGCCGCCTGATCTACATCCGCCAGAGCGCGCCTGGGTTGCAAGTGGAAAATGCCACATTCTCGATTCCCGAGATTCAAGACGTCAGCGCCCATTTGACGACCATTGGCAAAATCGGCACCTTCTCCACTATTGACTTTACGGCTGAAGGATTCGGTGAGCCACGCGGAATCCACGCGGGCGTTGTCGATGGCGGCTATTTTGAGGTGATGGGGCTGAGGCCGGTGCTCGGACGCCTGCTTGACGCCCGCGACGACGGCCCCCGCGCTGCCGGTGCGGTAGTGCTCACCTACAAGTTCTGGGTCACCACAATGCGCAGTGATCCCAACGTGGTAGGAAAGGTGATCCGGCTGGAGAGCATGTTGCAGAACCGCTCTGCGGTCATCGTCGGCGTTCTGGAGCCCTCGATACCTTATCCGGCGGAAACGGAGATTATGTGCAATATCATAACCAGCCCGCACCACCTCTCGGCCACGATGGTAACGGGCCGCGAGCATCGCATGACCGAAGTTTTCGGCCGGCTGACACCCGGCGCCACGCTTGGGTCAGCCCGCGCGGAGCTTCGTACCGTCTACTCGGCCATGGTGGCGGCGCATCCTGGAACTTACAAGTCTCAGTATCAGTTCCGCATCGATGCCAATCGGCTGCGCGACCAGATCAATTCTAATGCGTGGACCATTCTTTGGCTGTTGTTTGGAGCCTCCGGCCTGCTCTTCGTTATTGCCTGCTCGAACGTAGCGAACCTGATCCTCGCGCGCATAGTTCGCCGTGAACCGGAGCTGGCGCTCCGCGCCGCGCTGGGAGCAAGCTCCGCTGTTATCCGCCGATCTCTGCTGGCCGAAAGCCTCGTCCTGTGTGGCAGCGGAGGCTTGGCTGGCGTGCTTGTAGCAGTGCCGATGGTCACGGTGCTAGCGCGTTATGCGCTGCGATTCTCGGTGAGGGCGGCGGATCTCACCGTCGATTTCAGCGTGCTCTGGGCGGGACTGGCCCTGGTGTTAGCCGCGGCCGTCTTTCTGGCATTCGTTCCCCGCTTGTCTTGCCCCAATACCTCGCGCGGGCTGGGACTCGCTACCGGCTCTGGCCGGAGCACGCGCAGCAGTGGCCGCCGGATTCGCGTTTTCACCGTCACGCAGATCGCCGCGTCGTTCCTGTTGCTGGCTAGCGCGGGCGTGCTGCTCAAAACACTAATCACGCTGGAGAAAGCGCAGCCGGGGTTCGAAACCGGGCAGGTCCTGATTGCGAACCTGCCTCTGATTTCCGATGGCCGAACGCCGCAGCAGGTCGCCCAATTCTATGAGCAAGCTCAGCGCAGCGTGAGTGCGCTGCCGGGAGTGGAAGGTGCCGCCACCGGGATGAGCGCACCCTGGCGCGACAGTGGTTTTCTGAGCTTCACCCTGCAGTTCGCTGTTGAGGGATCGAAACGTGAGAACGGCAGCAGTGACCTCCGCGCCCGCTTCCGCTGTGTTTCCCCGGGCTACGTCGCCACTCTGGGGATTCCGCTTATCGAAGGCCGTGATTTCAGACAGGCCGATCGGATGGGGGGCGAGCCAGTGGTGATCGTCAGCAAGAGCATCGCGCAGCAATTGTTTCCTGGTCAGGACGCCCTCAACCGGCACGTCACGTGGACCGATCCTTTGATCAAATATGCCGGCATTAGCCCCGAGCCTCGCCGCATCGTAGGCGTCCTCGCCGACGTCGACGACGCGAACGTCCTACCCCAGCCCAACATGACGATATATCAGCCGTTCGCACAGTCGCCGGTCTTCATGGCTCGTCTGCTTGTGCGCGCAAAGAACGATCCCTATGCGCTGGTCCCGACGATTACCCGCACCATTCGCGCTCTGGCCGCTACTCAGCCCCTGGAGCACGCCAGCACATTGCAGGATGTCCGCACGGAAGTGCTGGCGGCCAACCGCGTGAACGCTATTGTATTCGGCGGGTTCGCCACTCTCGCTTTGGCAATTTCCGTGGTTGGGGTTGCCGGCGTGCTAGCCTTCTCGGTGAGCTGGCGCATGCGCGAGTTCGGAATCCGGCTCGCTTTGGGCGCCCAGCCGCGCTGGATTCTCGCCGGTGTGCTGATGGAATCAGCGACGATCGCGGCAATTGGCATTGCGGTCGGTGGCGCCGTAGGCTGGGGGTTGTCACGCCTGGCCGGCAATTACGTCCCAGAACTCAGACTTCCCGGGGCGATACCGTTGATAGGATCGGCAGTACTTATCGTCACGTTAGCGGTCCTGGCATCGTTGTTGCCAGCCGCCCGCGCTGCACGAGTCGATACCGTTCAAGCGCTTCGCGCAGAATAGACGGCGGCTTCCCCCGCTGGATGAGGCGCGATGTGATCGCCGCAAGCCCGTAACATCCGCCGACTGGAGGTTGACACGGCACCGACAGGCTCCCGCCCAAGGCGCTGATGTCCCGCCAGTTCGGTCTGTGTCTATGGTGTGGGAGCGAGAAACGCCCCAGGTTTCGCCGATCGACCTGCACAAACGTCAGTTGCGATGCCGACTTCACGGGGGTAATGGCAACTTCCTCAAAGCCTGTTTCCAGGGCCGACCGGACGCGCATTCAACAGAGGTAATATAAACCAGCCTATGAACAACATTAATGGCAAAAAGCAGTTGTCACCAGAACAACGTGAAAAACTACTCAGAGCGCTGAGGGCCCGATTTGAGAAAAACATGGTCCGTCATAAAGGTTTTGAATGGGCCAAAGTAGAAGCGAAGCTTGAAGCTAATGCCGAAAAACTGTGGTCACTGAATGAAATGGAAAGAACTGGCGGCGAACCGGATCTTGTTGGTCAAGATAAGAAATCGCGCGAATACATTTTTTGCGATTGTTCCGGGGAAAGTCCTAAGGGCCGCAGAAGCCTTTGCTACGACCGCGAAGCGCTGGAGTCAAGAAAAGAAAACAAACCACAAGGTAACGCTATGGATATGGCCGCTGCCATGGGCGTGGAGCTTTTGTCGGAAGAACAATATCGAGAGTTGCAGAAACTCGGCGATTTCGATATGAAGACGTCAAGTTGGGTGAAAACGCCTTCTGAAATCAGAAGACTCGGCGGCGCCCTCTTTTGTGATCGCCGCTACGACGCTGTGTTCGTGTATCACAACGGTGCGGAATCTTACTTTGCCGCTAGGGGGTTCCGTGGCTCGCTAAAGGTCTAAGTGTTTGCATGCCCGGCTGACCGCGCAAGAATCTAACTGGACGATCGCTCACTTGGAAACGATCAAGTCGAAGGGTTGTCGCTAGCGACTTCTCGTCCAACTGGATCACCCTGGCTTGCCGACCACTCGCACGAGCGCTCTGACCCTTTACGCCAGTTGGGATCGGACCTAGCCTGTCGGTCGACAGCGGCAACGCGCGCCATTCGCATCCGACACGCCTGAGCACTCCGAAATCGTCTTGCGGCGCGAGGGCTCGCCAATCTGAACTTGACTCCCGTAATCTCGTCGCCGTAAGCTAAGAATTCTAGGCATGGGACGCAAGGCGCAGAAGAACGATTCGTTGCCCGGTTCACTGGACATGTTGATTCTGCGGACGCTTTCGCGGCGCCACCTCCACGGATACGGCATAGTCCAGTTCATTCAACAATCGTCCGATAACGATCTCCTCGTCGAGGAGGGCTCGCTGTACCCCGCTCTCCAGCGGCTGGAGCTAAACGGCTGGATCGACGGTGTCTGGGGCATGACGTCGAACAATCGGCGGGCGAGGATCTACAAGATCACGGCGGCTGGCCGCAAACAGCTGGCCGTTGAAACGCGGAAGTACGCAAAACTCACGCTGGCGATCGCCCGTGTGATGGGAGCGGAGTGACGGGCATGTTGATACGACGGCTGAAATATTGGATGGAGAGCGCCAGGCGCAGCGAGGCGTTGCGCGAGGAAATGGAACTCCACCTTGCGGAAAGAGCCGCGGAACTACAGGCAGACGGTATGACGGCGGAGCGCGCCCGCGCTGAAGCGCGCCGACGATTTGGCAACGTCGGGCTGAAGCAGGAAGAGTCACGGGAGATTTGGATCACACGGTTTTGGTCGGAACTTGGCCAGGATGTCCGCTACGGCTGTCGCACCATGATCGCCAACAAGGCGTTCAGCGCCCTGGCCGTTCTGTCGCTGGCGCTCGGCACCGGCGCCAATACTACGATCTACAGCTTCATGGAGTCGATTCTGTTGCGCTCGTTGCCCGTGGCCGATCCCGAGTCGCTGGTGGTCTTGAATTGGCATAGCCGGCCGCCCCAGAACGCCAACAAGGAATGGGTCCACGTCATGCACGCTGTACAGGGCATTGCGTGGCCGGGCGATAAAGGCAATATGGTCAGCGGGATGTTCCCATACGGCGCGTTCGAGACGCTTCGCGAGGAGAATCCCGTCTTTTCCACGCTTTTCGGATACTTCAACGGACTACACCATAACCTGGCCGTCCGCGGGCAGGCCAAGAGCGCCAACACGGAGTACGTCACCGGCGAGTATTTTCGCGGCCTGGCAGTGTCGCCGGCCGCGGGACGTCTGATCGATTCCGAAGACGACCGTCCAGGCGCAGCGCCGGTCGCGGTAATCAGTTTCGGGACAAGCCAAAATCGTTTGGGAGGACCGCCGAATGCGATTGGACAGTCGATTCTCGTCGATAACATTCCCTTCACGGTGATCGGCGTCGCGCCGCCGGAATTCTTCGGAGTCGACCCTGCGGCGGCGCCGGACCTCTACCTTCCGTTGCACACGAATCTGCTCGTAGACGGCGCCCGAGCGGCTCGTATGTACGGCGACGAAAACTTCTACTGGATCGAAATGATGGGCCGCCTGCGTCCCGGCGTCAGCATGGCCCAGGCGCAGGCAGCGCTCGCTCCTCGCTTCCATCAATGGGTTGCCACCACCGCCAAGACCGACGGTGAGCGCGCCAAACTGCCGGCGCTGATTCTGAATCCCGGCGCCGAAGGTCTGGGCAGCCTGCGCCGCCAGTATTCGAGGCCTCTGTACGTACTCCTGGCGATGGTGGGATTGATCCTGGCGATCACGTGCGCGAACATCGCCAGTCTGCTGCTGGCAAGGGCCGCCGCGCGACGCCGCGAAATGGCTGTCCGGCTCAGCCTGGGAGCCGGACGGTTCCGCGTCGTGCGGCAGTTGCTTACCGAGAGTGTGATGCTGGCGTCGCTCGGCGGAGCATTCGGGGTCTTGTTTGCAATCTGGGGCGTGCGCTCGCTGACGCTTCTATTCTCCAGGGGGCAGGAGAACTTTACGCTGCACGCCGAATTGAACTGGAACGTGCTGGGCGTGACGGCGGCGCTCTCTGTAGTTTGCGGCCTGTTATTCGGCCTCGCTCCAGCGATTCACTCGACGCGTCCGGACGTCATGCCCGCGCTCAAGGATGGCCGCGAGGGTGGACCGCGCCGCCGCGCGCAGCACGTTCTGGTGGTCGCACAAATCGCGATCTCTTTTCTCATCCTGGTCGCCGCGGGTCTGTTTGTCCGGACACTCAACAAGCTGCACTCCGTCCAACTGGGATACGCTCGCGAGAACATCCTTCTGTTCTCGTTGAATGCGCGCCAGGCCGGGCATCGCGACCCGGAGATCGCCACTTTTTACGCGGACCTGCGCAAGCGCTTCGAATCGATCCCCGGAGTGAGCAGCGCCACCCTTTCGCAATCCTCGATCATCAGTGCCGGCCATGCCGGGAAGACATACAGGGGGGCAATGAAGATCGGCGCTGTTACCATCGAAGGCGCACGCGTAATGACCGCCGGACCGCATTTCCTCACGACGATGCAGATTCCGATCCTGGCCGGGCGTGAGATTGACGACCGCGACCAAACGGGTTCCACGCTGGTTGCAGTCATCAGCGAGCGGCTGGCGCGGACTTACTTCGGGAGCGAGAATCCGGTGGGCCGGCGCATCACGCTCGTGGACGAGAAGCGCGATGTCGAAATCGTCGGCGTGTCGGCGAACCTGCGGTACGGTGGTCTGAAAAATGAAGAGGCGAGTGCAATGACCGTGTTCGTAGCGGTCAGCCAGTTTTCTCCGGAGGGAGTGACCTACGCGCTGCGCACTGCGGGTGATCCGCTGAGGTATGTCGAGAGTGTGCATGAGATCGTACGGGAGGCAGATTCACGCATACCCGTCACCAACGTGGTCACACAGGCAGCGGAAATCGATCGGACGATTAGCTATGAAGTCATGTTCGCGAAATTGTGTACGGGCTTCGCGGTTCTCGCTCTCCTGATCGCGTGCCTGGGGCTCTACGGAACGATGTCGTACAACGTCACGCGGCAAATCGGCGAGATTGGAATCCGTATGGCGCTGGGCGCGCAACCCGGCGCCGTGGTATGGATGGTTCTGCGCCGCGTTTTACTGCTGGCCGCGGTGGGGCTCGCGATTAGCGTGCCTGCCGCGTTGGTCGGGTTCCGGCTTGTCAAATCGTTGCTGTTCGAGACCCAGCCCAACGATCCGGGAACCCTGGTGCTGGCCGGCGGCGTCCTCGTAAGTGCAGCGATTCTCGCTGGCTATGCGCCGGCAAGGCGAGCGTCCCGGATTGATCCGCTGGCGGCTCTGCGGCACGAGTAAGACATGGTCCTTCGCAGCGCAACGAAGGATGAAAATGTTCCGCGCGTACGTCAGTCACGGCAGGCGCTCGCATTCTTCCCCGTTCCGGACACGGACTAACTGTGCATCCCATTTTCATGCGCCGTTGTCGCGCTCGCCAAAGCGCGGTGGATTATTCGTAGCGCAACGCTACAACCGGATCGACTCTCGCCGCCCGCCGCGCCGGAAGATAGCTTGCGAACAGCGCGATTGCAGTCAACAGCAGGGATGCCACGGCAAAGGTGAACGGATCGGTTGACGAAATCCCGTAGACGTAGCCTGCCATAACACGGCTCACAAGCAGGGCCCCCGCCAGACCAAAACCTACTCCCACCAACGCCACTCCAAGTCCCTCTCGTAGTACCAGGCGCAGCACTTCACGCCGGCCCGCCCCTAGAGCCATGCGGATGGCCATTTCCTGCGTTCGCCGGCTCACCGTGTACGACATCACGCCGAAGATTCCAATGGCGGAAAGCACCAGGGCCAAAGCCGCGAAGATCCACACCAGCGTCATGGGGAACCGGATGGCGCCGTAGGTTTGCGACACAATCTCGCTCATAGTCTGGATACGAGCTATGGGCTCCTCCTTGTCGAGCGCCAGCACTGCATCGCGTACCGACGGCACCACACTCATCGGCGGCGCCGCCGTCCGCACCGCCAGCGTTGCTGAGGGCGAGGGGTTCTGGCCGAACGGCACGTAGATGGCAGGCTCGGGGCGCCAGAGGTCGTCATTGCGGATGTCCTTGACAACGCCTACGATCTCGAGCGGCTGGGAGGTGCCGGAATTCTTTCCCGAGTACACGCGCGCCAGGACCGTGAGGTGGTTCCCGAGCGGGCTGGCCTTAGGCCAGTACCGGTGAGCCACGGTTTCGCTGATGATGGCGATCGGCGGTGCACTCACGCTGTCGCGCTCCGTGAACTCGCGCCCCGCGACCAGATGCGTTCCCATAGCCTTGAGGTAGCCGGGAGTGATGATCTTAAAACTCGCTGTCGGCTCCTGCCCCGGCGCCGCCGCAGGCTGGCCTTCCGGCTGGAAAAAAACGTTGGCTCCTCCGGCTTCGGCCCCCGCCGCTCTGACGCCGCGGATGTTTTCGATCTTCAGCATCAGTTCCCGGAAGAAGACCTCCTGCTGCGGCGCCGCGGCGTACTTGTAGTCGGGAAGCCGGAGTCCCAGTGTGACTACGTTGGTCGGGTCGATGCCCAGGTCCACTTTCGCCAACTCGACGAAAGTGCGCACCAGCAGGCCGGCGCCGGTCAATAGCACCAGCGCCAGCGCCATCTCACAAACCACCAGCGCGTTGCGCAAACGCCTACGGCCGGACTCCGTCGTGGCACTCAACCCGCCTTCCTTGAGCGACTCGCTCAATTCGGCCCTGGACGCGGACCAGGACGGGGCCAGCCCGAAAATCACTCCCGTTCCGATCGTCACCCCCAGGCTGAATACCAGTACTCGCCAGTCGACGTCGATGACTCTGGCGTTTGGGATACTGAATTCGTATCGCGACAGGGCCACCGTCAGCAGACGGTCTGCCGCATAAGCCAGCGCCAGCCCAAGC
>Ga0335081_10023166_pt1 | contig 10045 bp, 8 predicted proteins | sample Lox_Sample_35_FD_206713 | JGI IMG/M metagenome (GOLD analysis project Ga0335081, IMG submission 206713) | Soil microbial communities from Loxahatchee National Wildlife Refuge, Florida, United States - Lox_Sample_3.5 | ecosystem: Environmental > Terrestrial > Soil > Wetlands | place: USA: Florida... | reverse complement strand
GCACGAGGCGGTAGGCGGGCGCGCTGGGATCCATGTCGCTACCGCGAGGACGGGCCGTCTGGTGCGGCCCGGGGAATCCAAGCGGTCCCGCCTCTACAGGTAGCACCCGGCTACGACAGTTCGCGTCAATCCGCGCCGATCCGCGGGAATGGCCGGCCAATAAGACGCGAATGGCTTCCGGGCCTGCTGCCGGACATTGCCGCGCCGGTCATGAACGCCGGTTCTGTCACGAACATCACGTGCTGTCACGAACACCCCTCGCTACGACGTACGGGTAGGGTTGGGTAGCTCGTGGTTGCGCCTAGGGTTCCGCGCCCTTTCCCGCCGGACAGCACGACAACCCCGAGGGCTCTTAGTGGCGTGCCCGGAAACGGGACTGGCCGAAGGAGCCGTCAGTGCAAGCGCATAACCAGGTCACCGTTTCGATCGTGCTGATCGTGATCGGCGCGGGAGCGCTGCACGCGGTCTGGAACGCCATCGCCAAGTACCTCGACGACCGGCTGGCCGTGTTCGCCCTGATCGGAGTGGCCTCGACGGTGGGCGGGGGCGCCGTTCTGGCGGTGACCGGCCTGCCGTACCGGGCGGCCATCGGGTTCGCCGCCGCGTCCGCGGCGATTCACATCGGCTACGACCTGGGGCTGATGAACTCCTACCGGCTCGGCGCGTTCAACCAGGTCTATCCGATCGCCCGGGGAACGTCGCCGCTGGTGGTGGCGATCGGCGCCTACTTCCTGGCCGGAGAGCGCCTCGGCATCGTCCCGCTGGCCGGGATCGCGGTCCTTGCCGGGGGCCTGGCCAGCCTGGCGCTGTCCTCGGGCCGCGTGACCAGGTCCGAGATGCCAGCGGTCGGGGCCGCGCTGCTGACCGGGCTCACGATCGCCGGCTACACGCTCGTGGACGGCCTGGGCGTCCGGCGGGCGCACGACCCGTATGCCTATGCCGCGCTGCTGTTCCTGCTGATGGGACCGGTCTTCCCGGTGGTCGCGGCGTTCCGGCGGCCGGTCTCGTGGCTGACCGGGCCCGCGGCCGCCAAAGGCCTGCTGGCCGGGGCCCTGTCGCTGGTGGCCTACGGGACCGTGCTGTGGGCCCAGACCCGGGCGCCGCTGGCCGAGGTGGCCGCGATCCGGGAAACCGGCGTGGTCTTCGCGGCGCTGATCGGGATGAAGCTGTTCGCCGAGCGCTTCGGGATCCGGCGGCTGGCGGCCGCCCTGCTCGTGGCGGCAGGCATCGTGCTGATCAGCGCCTGAGGCGCCGGCCGGCCTGGGTCACAGGACGCGGGCAGTGCGGTCAGCCGGTGCCGTGCCAGCGCGCGCGGCGCATGTCCACCCGGCCGGGCCCGCCGTCGGCGGCGGGGCGCATGGGCGTGCCCTCCTCCCGGTACCGGGCCAGCGCCGCCCTCTCGTGACCCGCGAGCAGCGAGCCGTCGGCGTGGATGACCCGCCACCACGCCACGCCGCCGCCCCACAGCGCCATCACCCGGCCGACCTGGCGCGGGCCGCCCTCGCCGAGGTACTCGGCGATGTCGCCGTAGGACATCACCCGGCCCGGCGGTATCGCCTCGGCCACATCGAGGACCCGGCCAGCGAACTCACTGAGCGCCGGCCTGACCTGCCCGGGCCCCGGCCGCCCGCCGCCGGCCGGCCGGGCCGGGCTCATCCGGGTGACTCCGGCGGGTTCTGGTGGTCGTGCGGCACCACGTGGCGGCCCGGCGGCACGGACGGCCAGCCGAACCGCTGCGCGGCCGGCAGGTCGCTCTCCTCGGCCGGCCCGGGCCAGGGGCCGGGCGTCTCCCCGGCCGGCCGCCGCATCGCCCAGAGCCGGCTGCTGGCGATCACGATCAGCGCCAGGCAGCACGCCGCCAGGAAGCAGAACCCCATGAGCTGGCGCAGGCCGCGCGGCGGGACCGGCGGAGGGGAAACCGCCGCCGGTCCGCCGCCGAAGTAGCTGTCCGGGCTGAGCCCCGGCCCGGTCAGGGCCGTCGCCCGGTGCAGTCCGGTCCGCGACGACCCGGGCCCGGTCAGGTGCTGCGCGGACAGCCGCGCCGCCGCGGCCAGCGCGGCCGCCGCGTCCACCGTGCCGAACCCGACTTCCTCGTCATAGCCGCCGGACGGGCGGTTGGTGGTGGTGGTCGTGATGGCGTCCCGGACCAGGACCGGCGAGAGGCCAGGATAGGCGGACCTGATCAGCGCGGCCACGCCCGCAGCCAGCGCACAGGCCGGACTGGTGCCGCTGACCAGCCAGTACCCTCCGTCGTTGCCCTGGGCCGGGACATTGACTCCGGGCGCGGCGACCTGCACGGACACGTTGTCGCTGGAGAACCTGGCCGGGGCGCCATCGCGGCCGACGGCCGCCACGCTCAGCACGCCCGGGTAATCGGCGGGGAACGAGTAGGGCGCGTGGCCCTGGGTGCGGGCCACGGACGTGTCCCCCGAGTTGCCGGACGAGGCGAGAACCACGATGTTGTGGTTGAGCGCGTCCTGGAGCGCCGAGCGCACGGTCAGGCTCGGCGCACCGGAGCCGAGCGACATGCTGATCACGTCGGCCCCGCGGGACACCGCGTACATGATCGCGTCTGCGAGTTCGCGCTGGTGACGAGCCTGCGACTGGTGCTCGTAGCGCGCGTAGCCGGGATCGCCGGTGTTGGTGATCACCCGGACCGACAGCACGCGCGCCTTCGGCGCCACCCCGATGATCCCGCTGCTACCGCCGTCGTGGCCGTGACCGGCGATCAGCGATGCCATCCAGGTCCCGTGCATCCCCCAGTTGGTGTTGGACTCCGGCGTGTCCACGCCGGTGAGGTCGGGCCCGGTGACCACCGATCCGGTCAGGTCGGAAACATCGGGATTGACGCCGCTGTCGATCACCGCCACGGTCACGCCCTGTCCCTGGGTCACCTGCCAGGCCGCGGTGGCGTTGATCGCGTTCAGCACCCACATCTGGGCGTCGCGCACCGCGTCGGCCCGGGCCGGGGCCGCGTCGATGACCAGGCCCAGGGTGGCGACCGCGGTCAGCGCCAGCACGCTGGCGCGACGCTTCACCCCGGACGCCCTGGCGATCAGCATCCGGGCGTTCCCGGGCACCGGGGCGACGGGGGCTGCGCTCCCAGCGGCACGCCCACCGCTTCGGCCACGCCGTCGCCGAAACTCGTCATCTCCTGGTCGGCGTAGGGATCGGATGCGAGCTGGACCCGGGGCATGCCGTCCGCGTAGCCGGCCGTGGACATGATCACGTAGGGGCCCGAGCTGACCGCCGAGAAGACCTGCCGCTGCCGGTCGCCGAACGCCCGGGCGAGCGTGGACCGGAACGGCACCGTGCGGATGCCGGGCTGCGGCGGCCGGCTCGTCGCCAGCGCGCTCGCGGCCGACCTGGCCGCGCTGGCGCCCGGCATCACCGCGACGCCGACGGTGACGAGCATGCTGTCGGTCCCGTCGGCGTATGTCGCGCGGAGCACGGCCACGCACCGGTCGGCGGACAGCACCCGGGCCGCCGCCGGATCGCTCGCGGCCGCGCAGCTCGTCTGCCGGGCGATGCCCACGCGGTACGCCTCGAGCGGCAGCTGAGAGCCGGCTCCGAGCGCCGTTCCGGGCAACTGGTAGGTGACCGTCGCCGGAAAGATCTGGCCCGCGGGCATCGTGCGCCAGCGCCGGGCCATCTCCCAGGCGGCGATCTGCTGCTGCTGCCCGGCGGTGAACTTGCGCGGCAGCAGCTGGGCCGAGACCCCGGCCGCCGAGGCGGCCAGGCCCGCCGTGCCGACAAACAGAATCGCCAGCGTGACGGCGAGGCGCCGAACACCGCGCCCGCGGTCGGCCGGCGCCGCGCTGCCCTGGGGGCCGGCCGGTTCTGGCTGCGTCGCCACATCAGAAATGCTACGACCTGGCAGAGCCGCGATGCGCCGTCGCAGAGAGGTTGGATCGTCTGCGGCTACTGACCGTTACGCCATACAAGCGCTGCTGGCGTCCGGCTTAGTACGTGGGCAGGGCGGGATCCACCTGGCTCACCCAGGCCAGCACCCCGCCGCCGACGTGCACCGCGTCCGAGAAGCCCGCGTTCTTGACGACGGCCAGGCACTCGGCGCTGCGGGCGCCGCTCTTGCAGTGCAGCACGATCCGGCGGTCCTGCGGGAGCCGCTCCAGGGCCGATCCGTTCAGGAACTGGTCCTTCGGGATCAGCACCGCCCCGGGGATGGACACGATCTCGTACTCGTTCGGCTCCCTGACGTCGATCAGGAAGATCTTCTCGTCACTGTCCAGCATCGCCTTGAGCTCGGTCGCGGTGATCGTGGACCCCGACGCCGCGCGCTGGGCGTCCTGCGACACCGCGCCGCAGAACGCCTCGTAGTCGATGAGCTCGGTGATCGTCGGGTTCTTGCCGCACACCGGGCACTCCGGGTCCTTCCTGACCCGGACCGTCCGGTAGCTCATCTCCAGCGCGTCGTAGATCATCAGCCGCCCGGCCAGCGGTTCGCCGATACCCGTGATGATCTTGATGGCCTCGTTGACCTGGATGGACCCGATCGAGGCGCACAGCACCCCGAGCACGCCCCCCTCCGCGCACGACGGGACCATGCCGGGCGGCGGCGGCTCGGGGTAGAGGCAGCGGTAGCACGGGCCGTGCTCCGCCCAGAACACGCTGGCCTGCCCGTCGAAGCGGTAGATCGACCCCCAGACGTAGGGCTTGCCGAGCAGCACGCACGCATCGTTGACCAGGTACCTGGTGGCGAAGTTGTCGGTGCCGTCGACGATCAGGTCGTACTGGGCGAAGATTCCCATCGCGTTGTCGGAGTCGAGGCGCTCGGGGTGCAGCACCACCGTGACGTAGGGGTTGATCTCCCTGATGCTGTCCCGGGCGGACTCGGCCTTGGGGCGGCCCACGTCCGACTGGCCGTGGATCACCTGGCGCTGCAGGTTGGACTCGTCGACCACGTCGAAGTCGACGATGCCGAGCGTGCCGACCCCGGCGGCGGCCAGGTACAGCAGCGCGGGTGACCCGAGCCCGCCGGCGCCCACGACCAGCACCCTGGCGTTCTTCAGGCGCTTCTGCCCCGTCATCCCGACCTCCGGGATGATCAGGTGGCGCGAGTAGCGCTTGACCTCGTCGACGGTCAGCTCTGCGGCCGGCGTAACCAGCGGTGGCAGCGACACGGTGCTCTCTCCTGGGAGGGCCTGCCCGGGGCAGGCGTCTCGGTCTGGGTCTGTATGTGGGTCTGGGTCTATGTCTTGGGTCTGGAGTCTGCGGTCTGGCGCGACGCGCCTACGGAGGTGAAACCAGCCCGCGCCCCGGGGCATTCCGCGCCGGGCCGGACCGGAATGTCACTGGCGCCAGGTACAACACTCGCAGGATCCGGGCCGGCCGCGAGGTCCGGGTCCGATCTGGCGGCGCCCGCTCCTCCGGGAGGTCCCATGCCACCATCACGCCCGAGCACACCGGGAAAACACCCGCGCACGGCACGGCAACGCCCGAGCACACCAGGGCAGCGGCCGCCGGCGGACCTGACGTCCGCGGGCGGGTCGGTGCTGCCGCTCGTGCCCGGCTTCCAGCGGCCGGGGCGGCGGCGCCCGCTCCCGGACGCTGCCGCGGTCCGGCTGCTCCGGGTGCCGGACTGCGCGCCGCCGTTCGATGATGAGCCGGGCGAGCCGCCCGGGCCCGCCGGGCTGCCCGCGCCCGGGGGGCCTGGCCCGATGCTCCGGCCGGCGGCCCGGCCGGCCGTGCCCCGGACGACGGAGCCTGCGGGACCGCCAGAGCCTGCGGGACCGCCAGAGCCTGCGGGACCGCCCCGGTGGCCGAGCCAGTTCGCGCAGGTCCTCGCGGAGACGCTGGCCGGGTCCCGCCCGCACGGCCAGATCCGGCCGTGGGCCACCGACCAGGCGCTCCGGCGCATCCAGCGGCTCGGGCCGCAGCTCGCGGCTGGGGTTCAGCCCCGGGTGCGGCGGATCCTGACGTCCCGCCCGGCCGCGGGCGTGGTCGAGATGACGGTGGTGGTTGGGTTCGGGCCGCGGATCCGCGTGCTCGCGGTCCGCCTGGAGCACGCAGAGCCGGGTCCCGCCCGCCACGGTGCAGCGGCCGCGCGATGGGTGTGCACGGCGATCGAGGCCGCCTGACACCCGCCCGCCGCTCAGCCCGGCCGACGCGCTAGCGGTTACGCGGGTCCCCGTGGCACAGCTTGTACTTGCGGCCCGAACCGCACGGGCACGGGGCGTTGCGACCGACCTTGGCGTAGTCGCCGCGGCCGGCCGGGGCATTGCGCTGCTCCGCCTGGCCGCTCGCGTCGTCGCTCGGCGCGCTGTACTGCAGGCCGCCCCGGCGCTGCGGCCGGTCAAGACCGCGGGCCGTCAGGCCGGCCGGAACCGCCTGGCCGCCATTCGGCGAGGCAGGCGCGGCCGGGCTCGCCTGGCCCCCGGACCGGGCCTGTGCGCCGGACCGGGCCTGCGGGCCAGACCGGGCCTGCGCGGCGGGCTTCGCCTGGGATCCGGTCCGGGAATGGCGCCCGGGCCGGGCCGGCGCGGCGGGCTGGGCCGCGGCGAGACCGCCGGGCACCGCGCCGCCGGGGGCCGGGCCGGCCGCGACACCGCCCGCGATACCGCCACCCGCGATACCGCCCGCGATACCGCCTCCCGCGATACCGCCCGCGGCGGCTTCCTCCACGATCGGGCTGTCCTGGCGCTGCACCTGAAGGTTGAACAGGCTGCCGACCGACTCCTCCTTGATGCCCTCCATCATCGCGCTGAACATGTCAAAGCCCTCCCGCTGGTACTCGATCAGCGGGTCGCGCTGGCCGTAGCCGCGCAGCGCGATGCCCTCGCGCAGGTAGTCCATCTCGTAGAGGTGCTCGCGCCACTTGCGGTCCAGCACCGACAGGACGACCCGCCGCTCGAGCTCGCGCATGACCTCCGGGGTCAGCTCCTGCTCGCGGCGCTCGTAGGCGGCCAGCGCGTCTTCCTGCACCAGCTCGGTGATCAGGCTGGCGGACAGGTGCGCCCGGTCGCCGCCGGCTTTGTCGATCATCTCCGCTTCCGACATCCCGCCCGGGTAGAGCTGACGGAAGGCCCGCCAGAGCTGGTCCAGGTCCCACTCCTCCGGGAAGCCCTCGGCGGTCGCGCCCGCGACGTAGCCGGCCACCACCTCGCCGATCATGCCGCGGATCTGGTCCTTCAGGTCGGCACCCTCGAGCACCTGGCGTCGCTCGTCGTAGATGACGTGCCGCTGGCGGTTCATCACATCGTCGTACTTGAGCAGGTCTTTGCGGATCTCGAAGTTCTGCTGCTCCACCTGCGTCTGGGCGGACCGGATCGAGCGGCTGACGGTCTTGGACTCGATCGGGACATCCGGCGGGGTCTTCAGCCACTCCATGATGTGGGCGACCTTGTCGGCGTTGAACATCCGCATCAGGTCGTCCTCGAGGGACAGGTAGAACCGCGACTCGCCCGGGTCACCCTGCCGCCCGGACCGGCCGCGAAGCTGGTTGTCGATCCGCCGGGACTCATGCCGTTCGGTGCCCAGGACGTACAGGCCGCCGGCCCGGACGACCTCCTCATGCTCCTCGGCCACCGCGCGCTTGGCCTTGTCCACCGCCTCCGGCCAGGCCGCCTCGAAGTCCTCTGGCGTGTCCACCGGCGACAGCCCGCGCTGGTGCAGTTCCAGGTCGGCGATGAACTCGGGGTTGCCGCCCAGCATGATGTCGGTACCGCGGCCGGCCATGTTCGTCGCCACGGTGACCGCGCCCTTGCGGCCGGCCTGGGCGATGATCGCGGCCTCCCGCTCGTGGTACTTGGCGTTCAGGACCTCGTGCGCGATGCCCTTGCGCTTGAGCATCTTGGACACCAGCTCGGACTTCTCGACGCTGGTCGTGCCGACGAGGACCGGCTGGCCCGCCTCGTGCCGCCCGGCAATGTCGTCGACCAGGGCCTCGAACTTCGCCTGTACCGTCTGGTACACCACGTCGGACTGGTCGGCCCGGATCATCGGCATGTTGGTCGGGATCGGCACCACGCCGAGCTTGTAGGTCTGGTGGAACTCGTTCGCCTCGGTCATGGCGGTGCCGGTCATCCCGGCGAGCTTCTCGTAGAGGCGGAAGTAGTTCTGCAGGGTGATCGTGGCGAGGGTCTGGTTCTCGTCCTTGATCTGCACGCCCTCCTTGGCCTCGATGGCCTGGTGCATGCCCTCGCTGTAACGCCGGCCGTGCAGCATGCGGCCGGTGAACTCGTCCACGATCAGGACCTCGCCGTTCATCACGACGTAGTCCTTGTCCTTCTTGTAAAGCTCCTTGGCCTTGATCGCGTTGTTCAGGAAGCTGACCAGCGGCGTGTTCACCGACTCGTAGAGGTTCTCGATGCCGAGCCAGTCCTCCACTTTCTCCACGCCGGACTCGAGGATGCCGACCGTGCGCTTCTTCTCGTCGACCTCGTAGTCGCCCTCGCCGTCCTCGCCGCGCCGCAGCCGCGGGGCGATCTTGGCGAACTCGAGGTACCAGCGGCTGTTCTGGTCGGCCGGCCCGCTGATGATCAGCGGGGTGCGCGCCTCGTCGATGAGGATCGAGTCCACCTCGTCCACGATCGCGTAATGGTGCCCCCGCTGGACGCACTCCTCCAGGCCCCAGGCCATGTTGTCCCGCAGGTAGTCGAACCCGAACTCGTTGTTGGTGCCGTAGGTGATGTCGGCGGCGTACTGCTTGCGCCGCTCGTCGGGCTCCATCTGGGCCAGGATCACGCCCACCTCGAGGCCCAGGAACCGGTGGATGCGCCCCATCCACTCCGCGTCGCGCTTGGCCAGGTAGTCGTTGACCGTGACGACGTGCACCCCCTGGCCCGCCAGCGCGTTCAGGTAGGCAGGCAGCACGGCGGTGAGCGTCTTGCCCTCACCGGTCCTCATCTCGGCGATATTGCCCATGTGCAGCGCCGCGCCGCCCATGAGCTGCACGTCGAAGTGCCGCTGGCCGAGCGTGCGCCTGGCCGCCTCGCGAACGGTCGCGAACGCCTCGGGCAGCAGGTCCTCGAGCGGCTCGCCGCCCGCGTAGCGCTGCCGGAACTCGTCGGTCATCGCGCGCAGCTCGGCATCGCCGAGCGCGGCGAAATCTTCCTCGATCGAGTTGACCTGGTCAGCTATCCGCTTGAGCTTGCGCAGGATCTTGCCCTCGCCGGCGCGGAGGACATTGTCGATGATGGCTGGCACTTACGTCGCGCTCCTTGCGGATCGTCTGGTTCTGTGGCGCGGTATGCCCGCTCTGCCGGCAACCACGGTGCGCCGGCCGGGCAGGCGTCGGGCATCGCGGCGGGCTCCTGGCACCGTGCCTACAGCCATGGTAGGCGAGACCCGGGGTGAAACCGAGTCCTCGCGGTCAGCCCGGTACCCTAGGGGTCCTGGTGCTCCCGGCTGGGGCCCCGGCGACAATGATAGGCACGCCGAGCGGGCGCGATGAACGGGCAGCTGGGAGGAGAGGAGCAGCGCGAATGTCGAATCAGGTGGAGCCCGGCACCATCGGCAGCGCTGCCGCCGGGCCAGGTCCCGCGGGCCTGGCGCAGCAGACCGCGTACGTGCCGCAGACCCCGGGGACCCCGGTCTCCTATCCGCCGCCGTACCACGGGCGCACGGTGTCCTGGTTCGCGGTCTCGCTGGTCATGGCCGGATTCCTGTGCGGCGGTCTCGGCCTGGTTTTCGGCCCGACCTGGTGGGCGTTCTGGCTCGGCCTGGGCATGTCGGTGCTGGGCGGCCTGATCGCGCTGGCCACCAACATCTTCGACGACTGGTATTAGGAGGCCGGGCCCGCCAGCGGCCCGATGCCAGGCAGGATTGTCAGACCACCCGGCTACGCTGGTCGCTCGTGCCCGGTGTTTCCCATCCTGTACCGCAATTCACCCTGTCGCCGGATGACGCCCGGCTGATCACGCTCCGGGCCCAGGGGTTCGTCGGCGCCCAGGCCCGGCGGGGCGGGGTACCGGGCATGCTCCGCCGGGTCGGCGCGGTCCAGCTGGACACGATCAGCGTGCTGGCCCGCTCGCACGAACTCGTCGCGTACGCCCGGCTCGGGCCGGTCCCGCGCGAGCGGATCGAC
>Ga0335081_10023165_pt1 | contig 10046 bp, 11 predicted proteins | sample Lox_Sample_35_FD_206713 | JGI IMG/M metagenome (GOLD analysis project Ga0335081, IMG submission 206713) | Soil microbial communities from Loxahatchee National Wildlife Refuge, Florida, United States - Lox_Sample_3.5 | ecosystem: Environmental > Terrestrial > Soil > Wetlands | place: USA... | reverse complement strand
CCTTGGCCTGGCCGCCGCGCGGGAACACGAGGTGCCGATGCCGGTCGCCGCGGTGGTCCACCAGCTGATCCAGAGCCTGGTCGGGCGGGGATACGGCGATGCCGACTTCGCCGCCCTGCTGCAGCAGGAGGCGGATTCCGCGGGCCTGCCGCTCGTCAGCGAGCACGCGGACGTATCCGACGGGCTCGGCACCAGCGACTCCTTAACCGTGACCATCCCGAATCAACGAGGAGGAAGGAGGCCCGGGCGTGAGACCCCTCCCCACCTGGCTCTCCAGGAATTACCTCGCCCTGAGCGCGGTAGCCGTCCTTTCGGCCTGCCTCGTGGCGGCTTGCAGCAGCAGTAGCACCACCACAGGAACCACGAAAGCCACGTCCAGCCCGACCAGCACCAAGCCGATCCTGATTGGCGCCTCGCTGTCGCTGACCGGCGACTTCTCCGCCGACGGCCAGGCCTTCGACCGCGGCTACAAGCTCTGGGCCAGCGACGTGAACTCCAGCGGCGGCTTGCTCGGCCGCCAGGTCCAGCTCAAGATCCTCAACGACAACAGCTCGCCCACCCAGGCGCAGACCAACTACCAGACGCTGTTTGCCTCGGACAAGGTGGACCTGGCGTTCGGGCCGTTTTCCTCGCTGCTGACCACGCCGTCGGCGTCGGTCGCGGCCAGATACGGCTACGCCCTGGTCGAGGGCGCCGGCGGCGCGCCGACGGTGTTTAACAGCCCGGCGAACCAATCGGCCCACAACGTCTTCGACGTCAGCTTGCCGATCGAAGACGAGATGATCCCGTTCGTCAACTGGGTCGCCTCGCTGCCGCCTGGCCAGCGGCCGAAGACCGCGGCCTACCCGATGGCCGACGACCCGTTCGCCGACCCGCCGGTCCAGCTGGCCCAGCAGAAGCTGCAGGCACTCGGGGTCAAGACGGTCTACTCGAAGATCTTCCCGGCCGAGAACGCCTCGTACAAGCCGGCCGCCGACCAGGTGGCCGCCACCGGCGCGCAGGCCGTGCTGCTCGGTTCCACCGACGTCCCGACGGTGTCCGCCTTCATGCAGGCCTTCGAGCAGCAGCACTACAACCCGAAGATGTTCATCTGCGCGGCGGGCCCGGACCAGGGCGCCGCGTTCACCTCCGCGGTGGGGAAGGGCAACGCGACCGGGATGATGGTGCCCAACGGCTGGTACCCCGGCTACTCGAACCCGGAAAGCCAGAAGATGGTGAATGAGTACGTGGCCAAGTACGGCGGATCCCCGTCGGACGTCAACGCCGACGTGGCCGAGGCCTACTCGGTGGGTCAGGTGATGGCGCAGGCGGTCACCGGCACCAAGGGCACCGACAACGCCAAGATCATCACCTACCTGCACAGCGGCGTGACGCTCAGCACCGTCCAGGGACCGGTGCGGTTCGACAACTCCGGCAGGAACTCAAGCGCCGCGGCGTTCACCTTCCAGTGGCAGCAGAACGGCACCGCGTTCAAGCAGGTCCTCCCGGTCAGCGCGAGCGGCTCGGTGGCAATCGTCAACCCTAAGCCAAACTGGACCAGCTAGCCCGATGGCACGCCAGGTCTACCAGGCTATTGTCGACGGCATCCTCGTCGGCGGCGTTTACGCCCTGATGGCCGTCGGCCTGACGCTGATCTTCGGCGTGCTCGACATCATCAACATCGCCCAGGGTGTCCTGGTCATCCTGGGCGCTTACCTCAGCTATTCCCTCGAGACGCGGCTGCACATAGACCTGTTCGCCGGGCTGCTGATCACGGTGCCGGCCATGTTCGTGATCGGCGTCGCCATCCAGTGGGCGTTCATCCGGCGGCTGCGCGGCCGGGAGCGGACGTCGATGACGCTGCTGGTCACCTACGCGGTCGCGCTGATCATCGAGGGCATTCTCTACGAGATCTACGGACCCGACCCCAAGCAGCTCAACGCCTCGTACGTGCAGTCCAGCGTGCACGTGTTCGGCTTCTACCTGTCCGACATCTACCTGTACGGCTTCGCGCTGGCGCTGGTGCTGATCGCGGCCATCTACGCGCTGCTGTACCGGACCGGGTTCGGGCGCAGCGTGCGGGCCACCATGCAGCACGAGACGGCGGCGCGGCTGATCGGCATCGACGTGAACCGCGTCGCCGCGCTCACCTTCGGCGTGGGCGTCGCGGTGACCGCGGCCGGCGGGATGATGTTCGGCGCCACCAACGCCTTCAACCCCAACAGCGGCTACGACCTGATCTCGCGGCTGCTCGCGATCATCATCCTGGGCGGCCTCGGCAGCATCGGCGGCGCGCTGGCCGCGTCGGTCTTCATGCTCACCCTGGAGTCGCTGGTCGATATCTGGTCCCCGGAATGGGCGATCGTCGTGTTCTACGCCGTCCTGGTGCTGGTGCTGGTGATCCGCCCGACCGGGTTCTTCGGGCGGCCGCCGGTGCGAGCGCAATGACCGGTACCGTGAGCAGGCAGCGCGCGGCGGCCGGGCTGGCGCTGGTCCTGCTGGCCGCGGCGGCCATCGTGTTCCCGGTGGTGTTCAGCAGCCCGGTGATCACCAACTACGCGATCTACGCGCTGATCTTCATCGCCGTGGTCACCGCCTGGAACATGTTCTCCGGCTTCTCCGGCTACATATCGCTCGGCCAGGCGGTGTTCTTCGGCAGCGGCGCCTACGCCGTGGGCATCGCGGCCAGGGACTGGCACATCAACGGCGTGGGCGTCTTCGCCCTGCTGCCGCTGGCCGCGGCGGTGGGGGCGGTGATCGCGGTGCCGTTCGGCCTGATCGCGCTGCGGGTGCGCCGGCACACGTTCATCGTGATCACGATCGCGGTGTTCTTCATCTTCCAGCTGATGGCCTACAACTTCTCCTTCACCGGAGGCAGCGTCGGCGTCGCGGCGCCGTTCCTGCCCTGGTCGCCGACGACCTTCAACGACCGCTTCTACTACATCACGCTGGGCTGCGCCGTGGTCGCGGTCGTTCTCGCGGTGCTGGTCAAGAGGGCCCGGTTCGGCCTGCGGCTCCGGGCGATCAGGGATGACGAGGACCGGGCGCGCGGGCTCGGCGTGCGGACCATGCGGGTCAAGCTGGCCGCGTTCGTCCTGTCCGCGACGATCACGGGCCTGGTCGGCGGGGTGTGGTTCCTCTACCTGACCCAGGTCCAGCCGCCGTCCGGTTTCGACCCGCTGTTCGACCTGTCGCTGGTGCTGATGGCGTTCCTGGGCGGGCTCGGGACGATCTCCGGCCCGATCATCGGCGCGCTCATCATCGAACCCGGCCAGCTCTACCTGACGATCAGGTACACCAACGGCTATCTCAGCGAGATCCTGCTCGGCGCGCTGTTCCTGGCCATCGTGATCTTCGTGCCGCGCGGCATCGTCCCGACCGCCGGCGAGTGGCTCAGGCGAGCCCGCACCAGGGGGAAGCCAGCCGTGCCTCCCGCGAGCCAAAGGGCGCCGGCGGCGACTGGACTGAGGAGCGAGGAGCCTGCGACGAGCGACGAGGGAAGGAGCCGCCTCAAGAGGCGCCCGGGGGCGAGCGGGAAGACAGAGCGAGCGGGGAGATAACGTGACCGTCTTGCTGCGCACCGAGGAGGTACACAAGGCCTACGGCGGGGTCCGGGCGCTCGACTCCTGCACGCTGGAGGTCGAGGAGGGCACGGTAGCCGGCCTGATCGGGCCGAACGGGTCGGGCAAGACCACGCTGTTCAACGTGATCACCGGCTACGCCAAGGCCGATACGGGCGAGGTGTACCTGGCCGGCCAGAAGATCACCAACGTCACCCCGGACCGGATCTTCGCCCTCGGAATCGGCCGGACCTTCCAGCTGACCAGGATCTTCGCCAGCCTGACCGTGCTGGAGAACATGCTGGTCGCGTCCAGCCGCGGGAACGCCGCGGCCCGCAGGCGCGCGATGGAGCAGCTGGAGTTCGTCGGCATCGCCGGGCACCACGCCGAGCTGGCCGGCACGCTCTCCTACGGCCAGCGCAAGCTCCTGGAGCTCGCCTACGTGCTGGTGGCGGACCCCGCCGTCATCCTGCTCGACGAGCCGGCCGGCGGCGTTAACCTCTCCCTGGTCAACCACATCGCCGAGCGGATCCGCGAGCTGAACGCGGTCGGCAAGACCTTCCTGATCGTCGAGCACAACATGGAGTTCGTGATGGGCCTGTGCGACCGGGTCACGGTGCTCGATTCGGGCGCCGTGGTGGCCAGCGGGCCGCCCGGGATCATCCGGACCGACCCCCGCGTGCTCAACGCCTACCTCGGCGAGGACCTGGACCCGGATAACCCCGGGGAGGACGAATGACGCAGACCGGGGCGGGCACCGAGGTCCGTTCGGTCCTGAAGGTCAGGGACCTGGTGGCCGGGTACGGCGGCGGCGATGTCCTGCGCGGGGTGTCCCTGGACGTAGCCGAGGGCGGCATCACGTGCGTGGTGGGGCCGAACGGGGCGGGGAAATCCACGCTCATGGCGTCGATCAGCGGCCTGCTGCGGCCGCGCCTTGGCTCGATCGAGCTCGACGGGCGGAATCTCGCCGGGATGTCGCCGCGCCAGGTGCTGCGGCTCGGCGTGGTGCAGGTGCAGCAGAACCACAGCCTGTTCCGCGACATGACGGTCCGGGAGAACATCGAGCTCGGCGGCTACATCCTGGGCGACCGGGCGCTGACCGCGCGCCGGGCGGCGGCGGTATTCGAGCTATTCCCCGACATCGTGGGCTGGGCCGGGAAGAAGGCGGGCAGCCTGTCCGGCGGGCAGCAGCGGCTGGTGGAGTTCGGCCGCGCGCTGATGCTCGAGCCCAGGCTGCTGCTCCTGGACGAGCCGTCGATGGGGCTGGCGCCGAAGATCCTGCGGACCGTGTTCGGCGCGATCAGGCAGATGAACGCGGCCGGCACCACGATCCTGCTGGTCGAGCAGAACGCCCGGGCCGGGTTGCGGCTTTCCAGCCACGGCGTGGTGATGGAGAGCGGCCGGGTCCGGCTGTCCGGCACCGGGCGTGAGGTGCTGGAGAACCCCGAGATCGGGGCGCTGTACCTGGGCGGCGCGGTCGGCGCCGGCTAGGTCGGGGCGGGTCAGTCCCGCTTGCGGGCCAGCGTCAGCCCGTCGCCGATGGGCACCATGACCAGGTCCACCCGGTCGTCGGCGGCGGCGTGGTCGTTGAAGTCCCTGACCGCGATCACCAGGGGGTTGTCGTTGCCCGCGTCGATTACCCGGCCGTGCGAGAACGTGTTGTCCACCATGATCAGCCCGCCCGGCCGGACCCGCGGCACGATCTCGCGCCAGTAGCCGAGGTAGCCGCCCTTGTCGGCGTCGATGAACGCCAGGTCGAATATCTCCTCGTCCGGCAGCCAGCGCAGCGTGTCGATGGCCGGGCCGATCCGCAGCTCGATCCGGTCGGACAGGCCCGCTTTCTCCCAGTACTTCCTGGCCACCGTGGTCCACTCCTCGCTGATGTCACAGCACAGCAGGCGGCCGCCCGGGGCCAGCCCCCGGGCGATGCAGATGGAGGAGTAGCCGGTGAACGTGCCGACCTCGACCGCCGAGACCGCGCCGCTCAGCTGGGTCAGCAGGGTCATGAGCGTACCCTGCTCAGGCGCGATGGCCAGGTCGGTCTCGTGGGGAAACAGCTCCGCCGTCTCGTTCTTCAGCTCCCGCAGGACGGCGTCCGGCGGGCTGCTGTGCGCGGTCAGGTACGCGTTGAGGTGGAGGCTGATCTGCTCGCTGCGCTGTGCCATGGGACAACGCTATCGGCATGACGTCCGCCTCCGCGAGATGGCAGTGATCAATATCTAGATTTCAGGTCGGACAAGAAGGTTAACGGTCTTCTCGCCTAACCAATCGGCACGACGGCATCCGCTATCTAAGATCATGGTCTGCGGCCAGGAGATTAGGCTGTGGCCGTGAACGGAACCGCCGGCGACCGGCCCGGACCACGCGTGGCCCGGGTAGCGCAGGCCGCCGATCTGCCGGGGGCGCTGAAGACGCTTGGTATCGGGATGCCCCGCCCGGTCCTGGTGCTGGTCGGAGGGGCGGACGGCATGACCGCGGATCAGCAGGCGGCCGTGACCGAGGCGATAGAGCGGCTCGCTCCCGCGCTCGGCCGGTGGGGGGCGGCGGTGGTGGACGGCGGGACCGATTCCGGGGTTATGCAGGTCATGGGCCAGGCCCGCGCCGCCACCGGGGGGAGCTTCCCGCTCATCGGCGTCGCGGCCGAGTGCACCGTCGCGCTCCCGGGCACGTTCCCGGCGGACGGCACCGCCCGGCTCGAGCCCCACCACACCCACGTCATCCTGGTGCCCGGAGACACCTGGGGTGACGAATCGCCCTGGCTGTCCAGCATCGCCACAGCCCTCGCCGGCCGCGAGCCATCGCTGACCCTCGTGGTCAATGGCGGCCAGCTCACCTACGACGACATCGGGCACAGCCTCCAGGCGGGACGGCCCGTTATCGTCCTGGCGGGGACAGGCCGGGCAGCGGACGCCATCGCGGCCGCCGCGGGAGGCCAGCCCGGGGACCCCAGGGCCGCGCAGGTAGCGGTCTCTCCCGAGGCCCGGATCGTTCCCCTCAATAATCAGGACGCCCTCTGTTCGGCGATCGGATCAGTCCTGGCCCCGTCGGCCTAACCTCCCGCACCTCCCGCCTGGTCGTCGCCCTCGAGCTGCGAGGCGAACTGGCCCCACTGGGACTGCTCCTGGCGCAGCGCTTTCTCCACCCGTTGCACCATCGCGGCGATGTCCTGCTCGAGCTGCGCGTCGGTTTGGCCCAGGTCGGGATCTGGCGTCGGCCGCGAGGCGACGTGGACGGCCCGCACCGCGTCGCCGTAGATCTTGGACTGCTGCTCGAAGGCGTACAGCGCGAGGTAGGCCGCCAGAGTCGTCGAGGCCGCGGACAGGATCGCCGCCACCGCCGCCCATCCGTTCGCCCACCCCACGGTGGTGCCGGCCAGTGCGCCGGCGCCGGACGCCAGGCCGAGGATGGTGGCGGACAGGAACAGGCCCTGGCCGGTCGCCCGGTCGAACTCCTCGAGCCGCATGTTGTAATAGCCCACCTGATCCTTAATCCGGTACTTCTCGTAGAACAGCAGGAATTCCCGGTCCCGCTCGCTCATGAGACATCCTCCGCCGCCTCGATGTCCTCGACCCGCTGCCGCAGCCGCCTCTTCCGGGCGGCGTCGGCGCCCTCGTATTCGCCCGCCCTGGCCAGGAACAGGAAGTACTCGCTCTTGATCCGCTCAGCCTTCAGCCGGGCCGACAGGTAGCCCTGCTGCGCGCGGCGCGACCGTATCAGCACGGTCAGCCCGGCCAGCAGACCGGTGAGCCCGGCCTGGAGCACCGCCAGGATGACGTTGCCGCCGCCGATGGCCGCCTGGGCCGTCGCCAGCGAGGTGGCCACCAGGCCGCCCGTGATCAGCAGTACCCGCTGCCGCCAGAACCGGTTCTGCAGGATCTTGGCCCGGTGATCAAGCTTGCGGAACCGGGATTCCAGTTGGCCGCGCCAGACGGCGAGATCGCTCTCCAGCTCCCGGTAGTCATCAAGCGGCGCTGGCGGCACCACCGGCCAGTCGTCATCCCACTGTTTATCCTCTTTCGGACGCCAGAAAAACCTCGGGAACCGCTTCAGCAACGCCGGCCAATGCTTCCGGCGCGGTTCCGGCTCCTCCGGCTCCTCCGGGACCTGTCTGGCTGCGCTCTCCGCAGGCTGTACTTCAGTCATGTCGACCCCCTCGGTGGACAATCTAGCCAGCGGGGCGGAGGCACTGGGATGCTTCCGCATCTATCAGGTCGTAAGGCGTGGATGCCGCGTTCATGTTGTTCTCACGACATGGCTGGGACATCCACGCCGTATCGGCAGAGCGCGGGGCGGCGGACCGGCCCGCGGCGGGGAGGGTGGTGGCGGGCGGCGGACCGGCCCGCGGCGGGGAGAGGGCCGCGGGGCGGCCGCTCAGTCCAGGCGTGAGGCGCGGTGCCGCAGCGCCCGGGCGAACTCGGCCGCGAATGACGGTGCGTCGGCCTCCGCCAGGCGGGCGAAGGAGATCCGGACGCCAGGCGGCGCGGCGATCCGGAACCGCTGGCCCGGAGCGACCGCCCAGCCCGCCGCGGCCAGCGAGGACGCGACCCCGTCCTCGTCGGCGACGGGAACCCAGCAGGTGAAGCCCGACCGGCCGCTGGCCGTGATCCCGTGTGCCGCCAGCGCAGACCGCAGGGCCGCGCCGCGGGCGGCGTACACCCGCGCCGCGGTCGCGAGGGTCCGGGCCGCCGCGGCGTCCGACCACAGGTCCGCCACCATCTCCTGGAGCTGGTAGCTCACCCAGCCGGTGCCCAGCGCCTGCCGGCCCGCGACCCGGGTGATGGTCGCCTCGTCCCCGGCCACCACGGCGACCCGCAGGTCAGGCCCGAGCGACTTGGACACCGAACGCAGCGTGACCCAGCGGGCTCGCCCCGGGCAGGCGGAAAAGGCGGGTACCCCCGCCACCGGCCCGGCGTGATCGTCCTCGATGACCCCGGTCGCGGGGTGCCGTCGCAGCACCGCGGCGATCTCCGCGGCGCGGCCGGCGTCCCAGGCCGCCCCGGTGGCGGCCTGCGCCCGGGGCGTGACGATCAGCGCGCCGGCGCCCCGGGCCAGCGCGTCCGCCAGCGCGCCGGGCCGGATGCCCAGGTCGTCGACTGGCACGGGCACCGTCGTGAAGCCCATCGCCGCGAGCAGGTCGTAGGTGACCGCGTGGCCGGGATCCTCGACGATCACCCGGTCCGCGGGCGTGAGCCAGCTGGCCAGGATCCGCTCGATGGCGTCCAGCGCGCCGCCGGTCACGGTCAGGCTGGCGGTGTCGATGCCGTCGGCGGCCAGCTGCCCGGCCGCCAGCCGGCGCAGCCGCGGCGCGACCGGCGCCCCGGCGCGGGGCGACTCGGCCGCCACGGTGCTCGCCGAGCCGATCGTCGTCGTCACCGCGACCGGGACCGTGGTGGTGCCGCCGCCCGCGTCCTAGCCGCCCCCTCAGTATCGGGCTACGATGTTATTGCACCGAAGGTGGTGGCGAGCATGCAGAGGTTCAAGTACCAGGCCCTGGTGACGCCCTTCGCGGACGATGACGGCGATGCGCGCTCGATGCTCAGCTCCGGGTCGCACCGGATGGTGCTGCGCGCCGAGAACAGCGAGACCCACCGCACCGAGGTCTTCGCCGCCCTGGTCGACGGCGGGGAGGGTGAGTCCCTGCAGGCCGGGATCCCGCAGATCATGGTCACGCTACGGGTCATCGGTGACGACGTCTCCGACTATTTCGGTATCGGCAGTCACTTCAGCCTCTGGTCCGGGCACGATCTCGGCCGGGGCGTGGTGACCCGGCGGCTTCTCATCTGATCCCTGGCTGGTCGCCGCTAGGGTGCAACGGTGACCACATCTTCCTCGGCAGCCGTGGGGTTGTTGCCGGCGACCTGCCGGGCGCTGACCCACCGGATAGCCGTCGGCCAGGCCGAGGGCCGGACGCCGTCACTGGCCGGGGCGGTGGTGCGGGACGGCGGGCAGGCCTGGTTCGGGGCCCGGAGCATGCTCGACGGGCACGAGCCGGACGGCGACACCCAGTACCGCATCGGCTCGCTGACCAAGACCTTCATCGCGGTGCTGGTCATGCGGCTGCGCGACGAGGGCCGCCTCGATCTCGCCGACCCGCTGGGCAAGCACCTGGACGCGGGCCCGATAGGAGGCCGAGCGGCGGGCGCGACGATCGCCCAGCTGCTGTCGCACACCGCGGGCCTGGCCTCGGAGACCCCGGGACCGTGGTGGGAGCGGAGCCCGGGTGAGCTCCGGCCCGGGCTGGCCGACATCCTGAGCTCGCCAGCGCATCCGGCCGGACGGCTGTTCCACTACTCCAACCCCGGCTACGGGCTGCTCGGCGCGCTGGTCGGCCAGCTGCGCGGGCACGGCTGGGACGAGGCGCTGCGGCAGGAGATCCTGGCCCCGCTCGGCATGACCCGCACCACGCTGTCGCCGGAGCCGCCGCACGCGCGCGGCTTCGCGGTGCACCCGTGGGCCGACGTCATGCAGTTCGAGCCGGCCGACGCCACCGGGCTGATGGCCCCGGCG
>Ga0335081_10023164_pt1 | contig 10046 bp, 10 predicted proteins | sample Lox_Sample_35_FD_206713 | JGI IMG/M metagenome (GOLD analysis project Ga0335081, IMG submission 206713) | Soil microbial communities from Loxahatchee National Wildlife Refuge, Florida, United States - Lox_Sample_3.5 | ecosystem: Environmental > Terrestrial > Soil > Wetlands | place: USA... | reverse complement strand
TTACCCGGGCTGGGGATTACCCGGGCTGGGGTCACCCGGGCTGGGGATTACCCGGGCTGGGGTCACCCGGGCTGGGGATTACCCGGGCTGGGGATTACCCGGGCTGGGGTCACCCGGGCTGGGGACTACCAGCGTGCGGTGACCCGCTGGTTTCGGTGTTGCTGCGGGCTGCATAACGGTCCGCTGTTATCCTGGTAGCCCGTGGGGAGCACAGCGCGGGCTCGGTCGAGGCGGGACTGTCGAAGCAAGCACCGTCGGCCCGTCATCGCATCGATCACGGGAGCCCTATTTTGGCTGCGTCACCGCTCGTCTCAAGGTCTACTACCACCAAGTACGTCTTTGTCACCGGGGGAGTCGCTTCCAGCCTTGGCAAGGGCTTGACGGCGTCCAGCCTGGGCAGGCTGCTCAAGCTTCGCGGTCTGCGGGTAACCATGCAGAAGCTGGACCCGTACCTGAACGTCGACCCCGGCACGATGAACCCATTCCAGCATGGCGAGGTCTTCGTCACCGACGACGGGGCCGAGACCGACCTCGACGTCGGGCACTATGAGCGTTTCCTTGACACCGAGCTCAAGGGCTCGGCCAATGTCACCACCGGCCAGATCTACTCAAGCGTGATCGCCAAGGAGCGCCGCGGCGCCTATCTGGGCGACACTGTCCAGGTTATCCCGCACATTACCAACGAGATCAAATCGAGAATCAGGGAGATGACGGGTCCTGATGTGGACGTCGTCATCACCGAGGTTGGCGGCACCGTCGGCGACATCGAGTCGCAGCCGTTCCTCGAGGCGATCCGCCAGATCCGCCACGAGATCGGCCGTGACCACTGCTTCTTCCTGCACATCTCGCTGCTGCCCTACATCGGGCCATCCGGTGAGCTGAAGACCAAGCCGACTCAGCACTCGGTGGCGGCGCTGCGGAGCATCGGTATCCAGCCGGACGCGATCGTCTGCAGGTCGGACCGGGCGATCACGACGGAGCTCAAGCGGAAGATCAGCCTGATGTGTGACGTCGAGGAAGAGGCGGTCGTCTCCGCGGTCGATGCTGTGTCGATCTATGACATCCCGAAGGTGCTGCATTCCGAGGGACTCGACGCCTACGTGGTGCGCAGGCTCGGGCTTCCGTTCCGCGATGTCGACTGGACCGACTGGGACGAGCTGCTCCGCCGGGTGCACCGGCCCGCCCGCACCGTTACGATCGCGCTGGTCGGCAAGTATGTCGATCTACCCGACGCCTATCTCTCCGTTACCGAGGCGCTTCGCGCGGGCGGCTTCGCGGGTGACGCCCGGGTCAACATCCGGTGGGTGACGAGCGATGACTGCGCCGCGCCGGAAGGCGCGGCGCGGCGGCTCGACGGCGTGGACGGGGTCGTCATCCCTGGCGGATTCGGCGTCCGCGGCATCGAGGGGAAGATCGGGGCCGTCAACTACGCACGTACGCATGGTATCCCGCTGCTCGGCCTCTGCCTCGGCCTGCAGTGCATGGTGATCGAGGCCGCGCGCGGGCTCGCGGGCCTTGCCGAAGCAAACAGCGCGGAGTTCGAACCGGACACCACGCATCCGGTCATCGCCACCATGGACGAGCAGCGAGATGTGGTCGCGGGCGAGCGGGATATGGGCGGCACCATGCGACTCGGCCTGTACCCGGCGGCACTGAGGGAGGGAACGGTCGTCCGCGAGCTGTATGGCAGCGACCTCGTGCACGAGCGGCACCGGCACAGGTACGAGGTCAACAATGATTACCGCGAGCGCCTCACACAGGCGGGGCTGGTCTTCTCCGGGCTCTCGCCGGATGGGCGGCTGGTCGAATTCGCCGAACTGCCGCGCAGCGTCCACCCGTTCTTCGTGGCCACACAGGCACATCCCGAGCTGCGTTCCCGCCCCACCAGGCCGCACCCGTTGTTCGCCGGTCTGGTGACCGCGGCCCTGGAGCACGCAAAGGGCTTGGTGCAGCCGGCCGGGGGCCGGGCAGGAACCAACTCCATACTGACCAGCGCATGACAGTTCCGCGGATCAGCGACGCTGCTGAATGCTGGCCGGTGCTGTCCTCGATCCTCCGGTACCGGGGCAGCGTGTTCAGCCTGCGGACCGACGTGGTCGCCATGCCGGACGGCGAGGCGGCCGGCCGCGACGTGGTGGAGCACCCAGGCGCGGTGGCCGTGGTCGCCATCGGCGACGGTGACCGGGTGCTGATGATCCGGCAGTACCGGCACCCGGTGGGCCGGTATCTCTGGGAGCTCCCGGCCGGGCTGCGGGACGTCGAGGGCGAGCTGCCGCTGGCCGCCGCCAGGCGTGAGCTGGTCGAGGAGACCGGCTACCGCGCCTCCGCCTGGCTTACCCTGGTGGATTTCTTCGCCACGCCCGGGATGAGCAGCGAGCGGATAAGGATCTTCCTCGCCCGAGGGCTGACCGAGGTGCCGATTTCCGAGCGGCACTTCGCGCCGCGGCACGAGGAGGCAAGGATGCGGGTCGCATGGGTGCCGCTCGAGGAGGCCCTCCACGGCATCTTCGCCGGTCAGCTGCACAATCCGACGGCCGTGGTGGGTATCTTGTCGGCGTACGCCGCCCGGTCTGACGGGTTCGCGTCGCTGCGCAGCGCGGAGGCACCAGAGGGCTGATCGCCGCGATCTGAGAGAGGTCTGATGGGCATGAAGCTGGGCGTCCCCAAAGAGATCAAGAATAACGAATACCGCGTCGCGATCACGCCGGCCGGTGTGCACGAGCTTGTGCGCGGGGGTCACCAGGTCTTCATCGAGGCCGATGCGGGTGCGGGTTCCGCAATCCCCGATTCCGATTTCACTGCGGCGGGTGCGGCGATATTCTCCGCCGCCGACGCAGTGTGGGAAACCGGCGACCTGATCCTCAAGGTGAAGGAGCCGGTGGCCGAGGAATACCACCGGATGCGCAAGGGCCAGGTCCTTTTCACCTACCTGCATCTGGCCGCCTCCCGGCCGTGCACCGACGCGCTGCTCGGTGCCGGGATCACGTCGATCGCCTACGAAACGGTCCAGTCGCCCGACGGCTCGCTGCCGTTGCTCGCGCCGATGTCCGAGGTCGCGGGCCGGATGGCGCCCCAGGTCGGCGCGCATCACCTGCAGCGCGACGGCGGCGGCCGCGGCGTGCTGATGGGCGGGGTCTCGGGCGTCTACGCGGCCAAGGTCGTGGTTCTCGGCGCCGGAGTGTCGGGCATGAACGCTGCCGCGATCGCGATTGGCATGCAGGCCGAGGTGCTCCTGGTCGACAAGAACGTGGCCAGGCTGCGTTCGGCAGACGCCATCTATCAGGGCCACTGCCAGACGGTCGCTTCCAACGCGTACGAGGTCGAAAGGGCAGCGATCGATGCGGATCTCGTCATCGGCGCGGTCCTCGTGCCCGGGGCGAAAGCTCCCACGCTCATCTCCGACGAGCTGGTCAGCCGGATGAAGCCCGGCTCGGTCCTGGTGGACATCTCCATCGACCAGGGCGGCTGCTTCGAGAGCTCGCGCCCGACCACCCACGCCGAGCCCACCTACCGCGTGCACGACTCGGTCTTCTACTGCGTCGCCAACATGCCGGGCGCGGTCCCCCATACGTCCACCTATGCTCTCACCAACGTGACGCTGCCTTACGTCGTGGAGATCGCGAACCGCGGCTGGCGCGAGGCGCTGCGGTCCGACCCCTCGCTCGCGCTCGGGCTCAACACGCACGAGGGAATGCTCACCTGCCGGCCCGTCGCTGAGGCGCACGGCTTGCCCGTCTACGGCGCTGGCGGCGTGGCCAGGCTCGAGGAGGTGCTTGGCTGACCGCTACCTACGAGCTGGACCGTCAGGTGCACGGCTATCTCCAGCACCTCACGGTCGAGCGCGGCCTTGCGAGGAACACCCTCGAATCGTACCGGCGGGACCTGCTGCGATATCTGGACGCGATGGCCACCCGGGGCAAGACGAACCTGGCGGCGGTCGCGGAGGAAGACGTCGCGGCCTTCCTTGCCGGGCTGCGCCAGGGCGGCGACGACCATCCGCCGCTCTCGGCAGGATCCGCGGCCCGCGCGGTGGTCGCCGTGCGTGGCCTGCACGCGTTCGCGCTCCGCGAGGGCCTGGCCGCCACCAACCCGGCGCGGGAGGTACGCCCGCCGGCGCCGCCCAGGCGGCTGCCCAAGGCGATCTCCATCTCCCACGTGGAACGCCTGCTCGCCGCGGCTCCCGGCGCGCCGGGTCCGCCGGGTGCTCCGGAAACCGTTACCGAACCCGCCCAGCTGCGCGATCGCGCCCTGCTCGAACTCCTGTACGGTACCGGAGCGCGGATCTCCGAGGCGGTGGGCCTCGACGTCGACGACCTCGACCTCGACCGCGATCGTGACACCCCGGGCGCCGTTCGGCTGGCCGGAAAGGGTGGTAAGCAGCGGGTCGTGCCGGTGGGCAGCTACGCGCGCGCCGCACTCGACGCCTACCTCGTCCGGGGAAGGCCCTCGCTCGCGGACCGGCCAGCGGCGACCCGTAGGCATTCCGCCCGCACCGCGGGCGGTGCGCTGTTCCTCAACGTCCGTGGCGGCAGGCTCACCAGGCAGGGCGCGTGGATGGTACTCCGTGCGGCGGCCGGCCGGGCCGGGCTCACCGACGTCTCACCGCACACGCTGCGGCACTCGTTTGCCACCCACCTGCTGGAGGGTGGCGCCGACGTCCGGGTCGTCCAGGAGCTTCTCGGGCACGCGTCCGTCACCACGACGCAGGTCTACACGCTCGTGACAGTGGATCACCTGCGCGAGGTGTACGCGGCCGCGCATCCGCGCGCGCTCGGCTGAGCGGGGATTCTGCGCGCAAATACGAAGCAATCGGTGAGTCGGCTTGCCGCTCGCCTGCGCAGGCCCTAGTGTCACCAGCCAGAAGGTCCCAGGGTCGTCTGCCGGGGAGGTCGCAACTGATGGCAGCAACCCATGCAACCGCGCCGACAACGGGGCGCACAGAGCAGCAGGCGCCAGAGCAGCAGGCGCCAGAGCGGGCAATTTCCGAGCGTCCGCCAGCGTCCGAGCGTGTGCCGGGGCCCGGTCTTACCGGGCGGTCGGCGCTTGCGTTGCCCGAGCCCGAACCGCTCATAACGCACGGCCCAGCGCGCGTGATGGCCGTCTGCAACCAAAAGGGCGGGGTCGGCAAAACTACCACCACCATCAATCTCGGCGCCGCGCTCGCCGAGTACGGCCGCAGGGTCCTGCTTGTGGACTTTGACCCGCAGGGCGCCCTGTCGGTCGGCCTCGGCATTCACCCCTTGCAGCTCGATTACACGGTCTACAACTTGCTCATGGGGCGCGGTGTGACCCCTGCGGACGTGGTACTGAAGTCCGGTGTGGATGGCATGGACCTGCTGCCGAGCAATATCGACCTGGCCGGTGCCGAGGTCCAGCTCGTACACGAGGTCGGCCGCGAGTATGTGCTCGGCGGCGTCCTCGAATCCGTGCTGCCCGAGTACGACGTTGTGCTCATCGACTGCCAGCCGTCACTCGGGCTGCTCACCGTCAACGCCCTGGCCTGCGCAGATGGCGTTCTGGTACCGCTAGAATGTGAGTACTTTGCCATGCGCGGCGTAGCCCTGCTGATGGAGACGATCGACAAGGTCAAGCGCAGGCTGAACCAGAAGCTCGCGATCGAGGGCCTGCTGGCGACAATGTACGACTCCCGGACGCTGCACTCACGCGAGGTGCTGTCCAGCATGGTCACCGGATTCGGCGACACGGTCTTCCACACCGTGATCAATCGCACGGTCCGTTTCCCCGACGCCACGGTCGCCGGCGAGCCCATCACCCGGTTTGACTCCGCGTCTTTGGGCGCGTCCGCATATCGCGATCTCGCCAAGGAGGTGCTTGAGCGGTGGCGGAAGGCCGGTCCAGGCGAGTAGCACTGCCTGGAGCTGCCGAGCTAATCCTCTCCGCCCGGCTCAGCCCATGTGACGACTGGGCGTCGGCGCAGGATCGGGGAGCCGCCACAGGCGGTGCCTGTGCGAAGATGGCGATCGCGGCTGGCACCCGGGCGAAATCGCCTGGACGTGCGGTCACGGCTCCACGGGGAACCGTCGCGGAGCGCGGCGCGCGCTGTGGCACGGCCCGGGTCCGGCTAACGTCGGATCCGTGAGCGGCGCGGCTACCGGCGACGTGGTCGGCGAGGCGGTCGGCGACGACGGCTTCCAGGTGCACCTCGACGTCTTCGAGGGCCCATTTGACCTGTTGCTCGCGCTCATCTCCAGGCACAAGCTGGACATCACCGAGGTCGCGTTGTCACAGGTAACCGACGAGTTCATCGCCTTCATCTCGGCGCACGGCGGCGCGTGGGACCTCGACCAGGCGAGCTATTTCCTGCTCGTCGCGGCCACGCTGCTGGACCTCAAGGCGGCGCGGCTGCTACCTGCCGGTGAGGTGGAGGACGAGGAGGACCTGGCGCTGCTTGAGGCCCGGGACCTGCTGTTCGCGCGGCTGCTGCAGTACCGGGCATACAAGGAGGTGGCGGCAGTTCTGGCGGGAAGGATGGCGCGGCAGGCGCGCTGTTTCCCCCGTCGCGTGCTGATGGAGCCCGCCTTCGCCGAGATGCTCCCAGAAGTGCTTGTCGGCCTCGGCGCGGTAGAATTCGCTGCGTTGGCCGCAAAAGTCCTCGCGCCCAAATCGGTCCCCACGGTGTCGGTCGAGCACATCCACGCTCCAAGGACCAGCGTGCGCGAGCAGGCCGAACTGCTGGCCGGGCGGCTCGCAGCGCTGCGCCGCGCCACGTTCCGCGCTCTGACCGCCGATTGCGCGGGCACCTACGAGGTGGTGGCGCGGTTCCTCGCGCTGCTCGAGCTCTACCGTGTGCAGGCGGTCTCGTTCGAGCAGATGCGGGCCCTCGGCGAGCTGCACGTGACGTGGACAGGCCCGGACGCCGATGAGCCGGTCAATATCGAGAGCGACGAATAGTGGACCGAGCAGGGATGAGTACGGACATAAATGATCCCGAACGGCTGCCGTGGCTGCGGGCATCCCTTGAAGCGATTCTCCTGGTCGTGGACGAGCCGGTGGCCGAGGTGGTGCTTGCCCAGGTCCTCGAGCGCCCCCGCCACGAGGTCGCGGGCGCGCTGCGCGAGCTTGCCGCCGAGTACACTGCCCAGGGCCGCGGATTCGACCTGCGTGAGGTCGCAGCAGGCTGGCGGTTCTACACCAGGGCGGAGTGCGCGCCGGTGGTGGAGCGGTTCGTCCGCGACGGCCAGGAGGTGCGGCTCACCCAGGCGGCGCTGGAGACACTGGCGGTAGTGGCCTACCGCCAGCCGGTGAGCCGGTCCCGGGTGTCGGCGGTGCGCGGCGTCAACTGCGACGGCGTCATGCGGACGCTGGTGCTGCGGGGCCTGGTCGACGAGGCGGGCACCGACCCGGAGACGGGCGCGATCCTGTACCGCACGACCAGCTACTTTCTTGAGCGCATTGGCCTGCGGGACCTTGGCCAGCTGCCGGACCTGGCCCCGTTCCTGCCAGAGGACGTCGAGGACATCGAGCGTGAGCAAACTGGAAACTAAGACCGGGCAAACCGGGCCCGGGCAAACTGGGCCCGGGACTGAGCATGAGCGCGAGGCTGGCGTCCGGCTGCAGAAGATCCTGGCCGCTGCCGGGCTGGGCAGCCGAAGGCACTGCGAGGAGCTGATCGGCGAGGGCAGGGTCGAGGTAGATGGCGAGGTCATCTGGCGGTTCGGTGCCAGGGTGGATCCCACGCTCCAGATCATCCGCGTGGACGGCAGGCGCATCCCGGCCCGCCAGGACCTGGTGTACCTGGCGCTGAACAAGCCGCCGGGCGTGCTTGCCGCGATGACGGACCCGCGCGGCAGGCGTACGCTCGCGGACTTCGTTGGCGACCGGCAGGAGCGGCTGTTCCACGTGGGCAGGCTCGACTATGAAACGGAGGGCCTGCTGTTGCTCACCAACGACGGTGAGCTCGCCCACCGGCTGGCCCATCCGCGTTACGGGATGGTCAAGACCTACCTCGCCGACGTCCCTGGCCCGCTGCCGCGCGGTCTCGGGCGGCGGCTGCAGAACGGGATCATGCTGGATGACGGTATTGTCATGGTCGACAGGTTCCGCGTGGTGGACCAGGCGGGTGCGCGCGCCCTCGTCGAGGTGACGCTGCACGAGGGCCGAAAGCACATCGTCAGGCGGCTGCTAGCCGAGGTCGGCCACCCGGTGAGCAGGCTCGTGCGCACCAGCGTTGGCGTGGTACGGCTCGGCTCGCTGAAGCCGGGTGCCGTCCGGGCACTGACCACGGCGGAGATAGGCGAGCTGTACTTCGCTGTCGGCCTCTGAGTAACTGCCGCTAACCTGGGACTGTGGTGAGAGCGATACGAGGCGCCATCCAGGTTGCGGGCAGCGACCGCGAGTCGATCCTGGACGGCACCACCGAGCTTGTGACCGAGGTGCTCACTCGTAACGGCCTGACCACCGACGATGTGATCAGCGTGATCTTCACCGCGACCCCCGATCTCACCGCCGAGTTCCCCGCCCTCGCTGCCCGCAAGATCGGTTTCGACGACGTCCCGCTGCTGTGCGCCACCGAGATCGACGTACCCGGCGCACTGCCCCGGGCGGTCCGGCTGCTCATGCATGTCGACACGAGCAGGCCACGATCGGAGATCCAGCACGTATACCTGCGCGGCGCGACCATGCTGCGGCTGGACATCGCGCAGTGAAGTCCACGACGTCCACGACGGCGCTCGGCGGTCAGCGGCTTGTCGTGGTCGGCGCCGGGCTGATGGGCACTTCGGTTGCCCTCGCCGCGCGCGAGCAGGGCGCGCGGGTGTGGCTCTCCGACTCCGACATTGGCGCGCAGCAGCTCGCCGCAGATCTCGGGGCAGGGGAGATCATGCCCGCCGGAGGCCTTCCTGACGGCCGCGCCGACCTTGCTGTGCTCGCGATGCCGCCCGCGGCGGTGGCGCTGGCGCTCGCCAGCGCCCAGGCCCGCGACCTCGCCCGTATCTACACCGACCTGGCAAGTGTGAAGGTACTCCCGGTTGCGCAGGCGCGGCGGCTTGGCTGCGATCTGGCCTCGTATGTGGCGGGCCACCCGCTGGCGGGCCGCGAGCGATCGGGGCCTGCCGCCGCGCGTGCCGACCTGTTCCTTGGCCGTCCCTGGGCGCTCTGCCCGCTACCGGAGACGTCGCCGGAAGCGCTCGCCGCGGTGCGCGCTCTCGTGCACGCCTGCGGCGCCGAGCCCACCGAGGTGGACACCGCGCGGCACGACCGTTTCGTCGCCCTCGTCTCGCACCTGCCGCATCTGATGTCGGCCGTCATGGCGGCCAGGCTGACCGGCGCGGAGCCCAGTGCGCTGAGGCTGGCTGGCCAGGGGCTACGCGACGTTACCAGGATCGCGGCGGGTGACGCGCGGCTCTGGACATCGATTCTCACCGCGAACGCCGGACCTGTCGCGAGCCTGCTTGACGCGACGGCTGCCGATCTCGCCGCGGCCGCGGAGGCGCTTCGCGAGGTCGCGGACGGCGACGAGACCTCGGGTAAGAGGGTCAGCGACCTGCTCGTACGTGCGGCCACGGGCGTGGCGAGGATCCCGGGCAAGCGTGGCGGGCCCGCGCCCTCGTACGTCGTTCTGCAGGTCGTGATCGCCGACCGGCCCGGCGAGCTGACCCGCCTTTTCCAGGCGGCGGGAGACGCGGACGTGAACATCGAGGATGTGTCGATCGAGCACTCAACCGGCCTTGCTGTGGGCGTGGCGGAACTGTCGGTGCGGCCGCAGGCGGCGGGACGGCTGGCCGCTGCGCTCCGCGAGCATGGCTGGCCGGTCCACGACTGACTGGTCGACCGGGTGGGGGTTGGTAATCGCGCTGCTGTGACGCTGCGCCGGATGGGCCGGGCCCGCTCGGCCCGGTGCTCCTTGGCCATGGCGCCGCCGTGCGCGTATAGCATCACGGCGTGACCCTTACAGACCTGGGGCGTGTCCCGTGAATCTTTGGCGGCGCGGATCGGCGCCCAGAACGACGACCGGCGGCGTTGTCGTCGTCGCCGATAGCTCCACTATCGGCTCCTCCTCCGCCTTGCCGGTCGCCCTCTTGGATCAT
>Ga0335081_10023161_pt1 | contig 10047 bp, 8 predicted proteins | sample Lox_Sample_35_FD_206713 | JGI IMG/M metagenome (GOLD analysis project Ga0335081, IMG submission 206713) | Soil microbial communities from Loxahatchee National Wildlife Refuge, Florida, United States - Lox_Sample_3.5 | ecosystem: Environmental > Terrestrial > Soil > Wetlands | place: USA: Florida... | reverse complement strand
GCCCGCCACGCCCGATCCGAGCGCAGCCCGCATCCGTTCGAGGATCTTCCAGGGTCCCTCTTCTGACGCCAACAGGTGCGTGATACGCCAGACTCCCAGGGTGGCCAGGAGAAACCAGTAGTAATGCATATCTGGCTAGCTCGCGCAAACCGGCGCGTGGGCGGTTACTTTAAGCATATGAGGCCCACGCGCCTTTGCGCTCTAGTTTGCCGTCCCGGCTCCCAGGCTCTCGCGGCTCAGACTCACTGCTTCTGAGCCGCGCGCGTTAGCAAGCGGTATGTGGGACGGCATACTAACTACTCACCTTCAGATTGATCGTCTGGAAGTCGTAATCCGCCAGCGTGGGGAAGTTTGACCCATCGGTTACGCGCTTCCCGGCGCGGATGCGGAACTCATAGCAGCAATCTACAGGCGGATAGTAAGTCATCACTTCCGGCCCGCCGACCCAGGAGTTCTGGGCATAGTTCGGATCGGCGCCGCCGGGATATGGGTTGGTCTTGTACCCCCTGGTTCCCGGAGGAGTCACCGCTCCGCCGCTGCCGTGCCCATACTCGGCGTCCACGTAATACTCGAACAGGTGGCCGTTGTTGTCGTGCACATCCACGGTAATCTGGACATAACCGCCGGGCCCGATGTCATAGGCCGGACAATCACCTGCTACCGTCGGAATCTGGCCGCTCGCGGTAAAGGCGGTGATCCCAAGAACGGCTGCCGATGTCAACGGCGTGTTGTCGATGGTCAGTGTCAGCGGATCGTCGGGCGCCACGCTGGCCAACGCGAACGTGTTGTCGTACCCCACCAGGGTGAGGTCTACGCCGGTCATCGCCACGCCGCTGGTGAGCACGGAAGAGGAAGCTTCCAGCATCAATCCGGGGCTGCCCCAATAGATGTGATACGTATTCGGGAACGAGGGGAAGGCCGGCAAACCTCCCGGAGCGGGCAGGTTCTGGCGTGCTTCAATCGTGGCGTATAAATTCACCAGGCCGCTCTGATTGAAGGGACCCAGTTGCACGGGGAAGCTGCCCACAAAGTTAAGCGCCGCGTCATAGACGTAAATGTAGCGGGTAAGAGGCGAAGCTACGGGACTTCCGGAACCGGCCGGAGGCCGCGTGGCGCCGCGTGCGGGATTGCCACCCCAGTTAGCAGCATTCACCTGGTAGTAGGAGAAGGCGGCCGGGTCGTAGACCCCGTAGAGATAGAGGTTGCCCTGAAACGCCAGGTCCTGATCGTCGGTGCCGATATCCGTGGGAATCTCGGCATATCCGGTGTTGTGGTCGATATTGGCCACATTCAGAGCGCCCACGTTGGTCCAGACGAAACCGTGCGGAGGCGGGCAGTTCGGGTTGCAGACAGTGTCCGTCTGGTCGTTGCCTACCAGCGTTACGGAACTGCCGTCTTCGAAGCACCAGCGCGTGTCGATGGCCGGATCTTCATCGAGCACCGTAACGCCGTTCTGCGTCACGCTGAAGACGATGTTGGGGTCGTCGCAGCACCACCACCACCACGGGAAAATGCGCCGGATTTGGGCGTTGGCGAACTTGCTCTTAATGAGCGCCGTGCGCTGGGGGTCGGGCGCGAAGTCGGCGGTTGCGCGGGAGAATCCCTGGCCTCGCGCCAGCGCCTTGGCATCCGGCCGGATCAGCGCAATCTGATTGGCCAAGGTGGCGGCGGGGCCGGACAATCGCTGCTCGAGCGCTTCAATCACGCGCAGAATGTCCCATTCCCACCACCACGGCCAGCATTCCCACCAAATGGGATAGCAAGGCCAGCAGGGATAACAGAACAGACAAGTACACCAGGGGAAACAAGCAGTGAAGGTGCCATCCGGACCGGTGGTGACCGTGACTCGTGGAGTCTTGACGTACCCGGTGGCGGTGTGGACCACCGTGTAGACAGTGACCTGCGCGCCCGGGGCGGCGCACTGGTCCGGACCCACGAATCGGCCGCTGATACAGTACGGAGGACATAGCCGCAGCAGTTTCTTCAGCGTCTCTTCGGAAACTGCGATGTCGGCGACGTGATAGTTGCGTTCGGCCTTGAGCACGTCTTCCGTCTTTAGCGGGACGCGCACCAGGTCTGTCAGATGTTCAATGTGTTCGCCTGCGCCGGCGGGCGCCACCACCAGGGCTAACCCGAAGGCGCTTTTCTCACTCGCGGCGGCGCGCGACAGATTCAGCCGGTACGAGCCGTCTGCCTGCACCGGTCCTCTGGCCAGTACCTGGTCGCATATTACTACCAGGGCCTCCAGCCTTTGCGCATCCGCCTTTGGTACTTCTGTGATTTTTCCCAGAATTGTCATCGTTTGTTGTAACATTCGTGCATCACCTCGTTTGGAGCTCGGTTTCTTCATGATTATGAGCTCAGTTTCTATGGCTAGGTGATCGCTGAGTGCATGCCGTTTCAGTAGATTCGTACTAAGGAGTTTACCCACATGTTGAGAAGCCCGAGGCGTCAAACACCATGAAATTATCCGAATATTGATATAATCGTTACCCTTTTCGCTGGGATTCGCCTAAACTGATTCCTTTCCATGACCGCTACGGCCGGGTCGAAAACGCGCTTCGGGCGGCGATGTAAGCTGATAGAAGATGCGCCTCAAAGACGTGGCTAAACGCGCAGGCGTGGCCAGCGCCACGGTTTCCCGCGTGCTCAACGGATACGCCGGAGTGAAAAGCTCCACCCGCGCGCGCGTCCTGCGCGCCGCCGAGGAGCTGAAATACAAGCCCAACCTGCACGCCCGCACTCTGGCCGGCCGGCAAAGCCGCGTCCTGGGGATCGTGATGGCCAACCTCTACAACCCGTTCTTTGCCGATATCTACCACGCCATCGAAACCGACGCGCGGCAGTGCGGGTACGATGTTCTGCTGGCCAACAGTTCCCAAGATGTAAAGCTGCTCAAGTCCAGCGTGCACCGCCTGCTGGGGCAGCAAGTGGCCGGGCTGGGGGTGTTTCCCGAAATGGAACCCGCCATCCTGGAAGAACTCCGTGAAGCCCGGATTCCGGTGGTGCTGTTCGACGCCGGAACGCCGGAAGAGAGCTTCACGTGCATCGATTTTGACTACCGCAAGGGCATTCGCATGCTCGTCGACCTGCTGGCCGCCCTGGGGCATCGGCGCATGGCGTACATCAGCGCACCGGTCTTTCTGCGGCCCACCGAGACCCGGCGGTTGGAGTTTCTGGAGGCCACCGCGCGCCATGGAGCGGAAAGCCTGGTGGTGACTCCGCCCGAAGACGGATTTACCGGGGGGCGCGCCGCGGCGCGCGAACTGCGGCGCACCGGGTTTGCGCCCACCGCCATCCTATGCGTGAACGATTGGATCGCGGTCGGCGTCATCCGCGAGTTGCGGAACCAGGGGCTGTGGTGCACCACGTCATTGCGCTTGAACGGATTGTACGAGGCGGGGGTAAATACCGTGCGCGCCAACTCCCGCGGCCGGCACCGAAGGGAATGTCAAGCGCAACAGTTGCCGCAATCCGGGCCTCATTGAGGTGGATTCGAGCGTGCTTAAGAACACGCATGTTCCATGGCTCGGGGAGCAGGGCAGCCTGCAAATCCGCTTCGATTTCCTGAACGTACTAAATCACGTGAACCTGACCGATGTCAATCCGAACCTGCCGGATGCAACCTTCGGCCGATCAACCTCGGCACTGGTGCCGCGAACCATCCAGCTCGGTGCGCGGATATCGTTCTAGCTACCCCCTTGGCAGGGCGCGGTGTAACGCCGCGCCCACGCTCTTTCCGGTTATACTGAGCAACTTACTACCTAACATGCGACACTTTCCAAGATGGCTGGCGGCGCTGGCAGCGTTCGCGGCTTTTCTCTCCACCTCGCCCGGCTGGCAGAAACACTCTCCGGGTGACGGCCGGGTCAGGGCCGAGCACGACTATCCGATCCGGCCCGTGCCTTTCACAGCCGTCCATTTGACGGATGTGTTCTGGGCGCCGCGCATCGAGACCAACCGCAAGGTCACTATTCCGTATGCTTTTCAAAAGTGCGAAGAAACGGGCCGGGTGGCCAATTTCGTGCATGCTGCCGAGGCGCTGCGGGGTCAGCTCCCGGCCCGCGACCGCAAGATCCCTCCCTATCCTTTCGACGACACGGATATCTACAAAGTCATCGAGGGCGCTTCTTACACCCTGAGTGTGAAACCCGACGCGCACCTGGAGGCATATGTCGACAGCCTGATCCAGAAGATCGGCGCGGCACAGGAGAAGGACGGATATTTATACACCGCCCGGACGATCGACCCGGCGCATCCGCATCCCTGGGCCGGCGCGCATCGCTGGGAAGACGTGGAAGTCCTGAGCCACGAGCTCTACGACTTGGGGCACCTGTACGAAGCGGCAGTGGCCTACTACCAGGCCACCGGCAAGCGCAGTCTGTTGAATATCTCGATCAAATCAGCAAACCTTTTGTGTAATACCTTCGGGCCGGGCAAGAGGACGATCTGGCCCGGGCACCAGAACATCGAGATGGGGCTGGTGGATTTGTACCGGGTCACCGGTGACGAGCGCTATCTCGACCTGGCTAAGTTCATGCTGGATTCCCGCGGACCGGGCGGCTCATCTTATAACCAGGCGAACCTGAAGGTCATCGACCAAACCGAGGCCGAAGGCCACGCGGTTCGCGCCACTTATATGTACTCCGGGATGGCCGATGTGGCCGCCATGACCGGAGATACGGCCTATGTGCATGCCATCGACACCATCTGGGAGAACGTGGTTGGCAAGAAACTCTATATCACGGGAGGAATCGGTGCGCGAGGCGCGGGCGAGGCCTTCGGCGCCAATTATGAGCTGCCCAACCTGACTGCTTATAACGAAACCTGCGCGTCGGTGGGCAACGATTTCTGGAACGAACGGCTGTTCCTGCTGCACGGTGACGCCAAGTATATCGACGTGATGGAGCGCACTCTCTACAACGGACTAATCTCCGGCGTGTCACTCGACGGCAAGTCATTCTTCTACCAGAACCCGCTCGAATCCAACGGCCGGAAGGGCCGCAGCCCGTGGTTCGGCGTGGCTTGCTGCCCGGGTAACATCACGCGATTTATGGCCTCGGTGCCGGGCCATGTTTACGGCTTGGCCGGCCGCACCTTGTATGTGAACCTGTTCGCGGGCAGCAATGCGGAGATTCCCATCGCCGGCCGCACGGTGAAGGTCGTCCAGCAGACGCGCTACCCGTGGGACGGCGCCGTGAAGATTACGGTCGACCCGGGCCAGCCGCTCGCCATGGCTATCAAAGTACGGATCCCCGGATGGGCAGGAGGCGAAGTGGTCCCCAGCGATCTTTACCGCTTTCTCGACCAACGGCGCGAGCCTGTCCGTCTGAGCGTGAATGGCAGGGAGGTGACCGTTCACCCCGTCGAAGGATATGTGACGCTCAACCGCGAGTGGAAGACTGGAGATATGATCGCTCTCGATCTGCCCATGCCGGTGCGCCGCATCGCCGCCAATTACCAGGTGGCCGCCGACCGAGGACGCGTGGCTCTGGAGCGCGGGCCGATCGTCTACGCCGCCGAGGGCGTGGACAGTCCCACCCGCAAGGTGCGCAACCTGCTGTTGCCTGACGACGCGAAGCTGACCGCTGAGTTCAAGCCGCACCTGCTGAACGGCGTCGAGGTGCTGGAAGGCGAAGCGATTTCGTTGGCCTACAACGCAGAGGGCAAAGTCGTCCGCACGCGCGTGAAATTCACCGCGATCCCGTATTGTACCTGGGCCAATCGCGGCCGGGATGAGATGGTGGTGTGGATTCCGGACCGCCAGAGCGCCGCCCGGCCGTCGCCCTGGCCAACCCTTGCCATGCTGAGCAGAGTGAGCGTCTCCCACGCCGCGGGAGTCACCGGCGAAGGCACGCAGAAGTTTCCCCAAGCCGTCAACGACGGCGATGAGCCCAGTTCCTCGAGCGACCCCGCCTCATACTTCGATTGGTGGCCCGAGAAAGGCAAGGCCGAGTGGATCGAATACGACTTCCCCAAGCCCTCTTCCGTCTCCCGCGTTGAAGTCTATTGGTATGACGATACGGGCCGCGGCGAAGTGCGCGTTCCCGCGTCCTGGCGCGTGCTCTATAAGGATGGCGAGGCGTGGAAGCCGGTGGCCAACACCGGCCCATGGGGAGTCGCGAAGGACCGATACAATAACGTCTCCTTCGCGCCCGTCACCACCGCCAGTCTGCGCCTGGAAGTCACTATGCAGACGAACTGGTCCGCCGGCGTCGAGAAGTGGAAGGTTCAGTAGCTGTAGTTCGTTCGGCCTTCCGCCGCGCGCCGTGATTTAATTCTAAAAGTGGCAGACAGAGTCATCCTGGTCACCGGCGGGGCTGGCGGCATCGGCGCGGAAACCTGTGGGCGGCTGGTGTCCCAGGGCGCGCGGATCGTCATCGCCGACGTCAATCTGGCGGCCGCTCAAGCCAAGGCGGGTGATCTCGTCCAGGGTATCGCCGTCGAATGCGACATCACCAATCCGGAGCAGTGCGAGCGTGCGGCGCAAGCGGCGGCAGATCGATTCGGCCGGCTCGATGGGATGGTGAACTGCGCGGGCGTCAGCCGCCCCCAGGATTCCATCTCCCTGCCGCCCGCGGACTGGGCGCGCATGGTGGATATCCAGCTCAACGGAGCGTTCTACATGGCGCAAGCGTGTGCCAGGCGCATGTGGACCACCGGCGGCGCGATCGTGTTCATCACCAGCACCAATTCCGAGGCCGCCTTCCCGCGCCGCGCCGCTTACTGCGCCGCGAAGGCGGGCGTCACCATGCTGACGAAGGTGCTGGCCATCGAGTGGGCCGAGCAGCGCATCCGCGTCAACGCGGTCGGTCCCGCTTACGTCGCCACCGAGATGACACGGCGCAATATCGCGGCCGGAAACGTAAGCGAGGCGCAGATCAAGGCTCGCATCCCCCTGGGGCGGCTGGCTGAACCCGCGGACGTGGCAGACGCCGTGTCGTTCCTGCTGAGCGACCAGGCCGCCTTTATTACCGGCCATTCCTTGTACGTGGATGGCGGCTGGCTGGCGTATGGGTATCTCTGAGAATCTCCGGGTTGCGGCGCGCCCAAAAAGAGTGCTGCAATAAAGTGCGGCTTAGGAGCGCAAAGGGACGCGGTTTCCCGCGCCGCCATGGAGGAGGGAACTCGAAAGCTCGACGCGGCGCGGGTCGTCCCGTTTTGCGCGAGTTCCTAAAAAGTGCCGCAGGAGGGACCATGCCGGATAATTTGCTGGTGACGCACGATTCACTCGCCGGCCGCGTCTTCGACGACGGCTTCGAGTATCTCTCGTTTGAGAACGTGCTGCTCGAAGCGGGCGGCAGGCGCGACGGCCAGACCGCCGGACGCGAGTTGGCCCTGGTAGTGCTTGGCGGGCGCTGCTCCGTCACCTCATCGCGGGGCGAGTGGCGGAATTTCGGCGCGCGCACGAACGTTTTCGATGGCAAGCCCTACACGCTGTACCTCCCGCCCGGAACGCGTTTCGCCGTCTCTACCGAAACGGGCTGCGACCTGGCGCTGTGCTACGCGAAAGCGGAAGAGCGGCACGAGGCGCGGCTGGTGGGGCCCGGCGAAGTGGAGGTCGAGATTCGCGGCGGCGGAAACGCGACGCGGCAGATCAATCACATGCTCAAGCCGGATTTCCCGGCGCAGCGCCTGCTGATCGTCGAGGTGTACACGCCCGCCGGAAACTGGTCGAGCTATCCGCCGCACAAGCATGACGTGCACAATCCGCCGCAGGAAGTGGATCTGGAGGAGATCTACTATTACCGGATTTCGCAGCCGCAAGGCGGCGCCGGATACGCCATACAGAAAGTCTATACGAAGGACCGCCGCATCGACGCCACCCTGACCGTGCGCGACGGCGACCTGGTGCGCGTGCCCGAGGGCTACCATCCGGTGGTGGCCGCGCACGGCTACGACGTGTACTACCTGAACGCGCTGGCAGGCTCGGCGCGCTCGATGGCCGCCACCGACGATCCGGATTACGCCTGGGTGCGCGGCGAGTGGCGCGACAAAGACCCGCGGTTGCCGATCGTATGAGCGGCGAAGAGGCGAGCGCCATGCAAGTGGCAATACTGGGCCGCATCGGTTACGACCTGTATTCGGAAGAACCAAACGTCGCGCTGCCGGACGTGCGCCGGTTCTCGCGCTACCTGGGCGGGAGCAGCGCCAATATGGCGGTGGGGCTGGCGCGGCTCGGCGCGCGGGTGGGCATCGTAAGCGCGCTGGGCCAGGACAGCTTGAGCGAGTTCCTGATCGAATTCCTGCGGCGGGAAAAAGTGGACGTGAGCCACGTGCAGCGCGTCGCCGGATTTCTGCCGTCTCTGTGCCTGACCGAAGTCTCGCCCCCGGATCATTTCCCGCAAGTCTTCTACCGCCACGATGCTGTCGACACCAAGCTCGACATCACCGAAGCGGCGCTCGAATACATTGCAGGCCGCCGGATGTTCGTGACCAACGGCACGTCGCTCTGTGCATCGCCCTCGCACGAATCCACGTATCTGGCGATGGAGCGGGCCAAGCGCGCAGGCTGCCGCGTGGTGTTCGACGTGGACTATCGCGCGATGTCGTGGCGCAGTCCCGCGGATGCGGGCTTGGCGGTGCGGCTGGCACTGCCTTCGATCGACGTGCTGATCGGCAATCCCGCGGAGCTTGAATTGGTGGCGGCGGCTGATAATCTCGATCGCGCCACAGCCCTGCTGTGCGAGCGCGTTCCCATGCTGGTGAGCAAACTCGGTGCGCAGGGCACGCGCGTTTGGGAAAACGGGCAGTGCGTGTTCCTGCCGCCCTATTCGGTGGACGTGGTGTCCACCATCGGAGCGGGCGACGGATTCGCCTCCGGCTTCTTGTATGCGCTGCTGGCCGGGAAACCGGTAGCCGAGTGCCTGCACTATGGAAACGCGGCGGCCGCGATCGTGGTAAGCCGGCTGAGCTGTTCGGAAGCCATGCCGGTGCTGAGCGAAGTCGAAGCCATGATTGCGCAGCAGCGCGAGCAGGTGGCCGGAGGCTGAGGCGCGGGCCATGTTCACAAGCCGTGAATTTCTGGATGATGCGCTGCTGGCACGGCTCACAGCCGTGCGTGTGAGCGATCCCGAATACGCCGCGCGTATCGCCGCCGCGCGGACCCGGCGCGCGCAACTCGCGCCCGACGGGAAGCTCAACCTCGTAGCCGCGGACCATCCCGCGCGCTACGTCACCAAGGTCGGCGATGACATCCTGGCGATGGCCGACCGCCGCGACTACCTGGCGCGTGTCCTGCGTGTAGTTTCGAGCGCGCGTGTGGACGGCGTCATGGCCACCATGGATATCCTCGAAGACCTGCTGGCGATCGACGGATTCGTGCGCGAGGCCGGCGGTGCGCCGCTGCTCGATCAGAAGCTGTTGATTGCGAGCCTGAATCGCGGCGGATTGGCGGGGTCGAGCTGGGAGCTGGATGACCCCATGACCGGCGCGACGGCCGCCTCGTGCGAGGCTTTGCGGCTCGACGGAGCGAAGATCCTGCTGCGCGTGGACTTAGCCGAACCCGCTTCGCTGAAGACCATCCGCGAGTCGGTCGCGGCCATCAACGAGTGCCTGGCCTTGCGGCTGCCTGTGTTTCTCGAACCGCTGCCGGTGGCACGCTCGGCGAACAGTTACGCGGTGGTGAAAACGCGCGAGGCGCTCGCGCGGCTGGCCGGCGTAGCTTCGGCGCTGGGCGCCAGCAGCCGGAACCTGTGGCTGAAGCTGCCGTACGCGGAAGGCTACCAGACCGTGGCGCGCGCCACCACGCTCCCCATCCTGCTGCTGGGCGGCGAATCGGCGGGCGACCCCGCGCCGTTCCTGCGGCAACTCGAATGCGCGCTGCGCGCCGGGCCGAACGTGCGCGGAGCGCTGGTCGGCCGCAATGTTCTCTATCCTGGAACAGAAGATCCGCTGGCCATGGCGGAGGCCGCCGGCGGTATCGTGCATGAAGGCTGGACGGTCGAGCAGGCGCTCGAAAAAATGGCCGAAGTCCGTAGAAGGAGGGACCCATGAAAACGAGACGGCTCACGATGGCCCAGGCGCTGCTGGGCTTCCTGACGCATC
>Ga0335081_10023160_pt1 | contig 10047 bp, 9 predicted proteins | sample Lox_Sample_35_FD_206713 | JGI IMG/M metagenome (GOLD analysis project Ga0335081, IMG submission 206713) | Soil microbial communities from Loxahatchee National Wildlife Refuge, Florida, United States - Lox_Sample_3.5 | ecosystem: Environmental > Terrestrial > Soil > Wetlands | place: USA: Florida... | reverse complement strand
ATGCTGTCGGAGGCCGCGCGCGCGTAGCCGGCGAGGCCGACGAATTCGAGCAGCTCGAGCGCCTCGGCGCGGCAGGCGCGCTCGGCGCGCGCCAGGCTCGGAAAACGCAGCAGCGCGGCGAGCAGGCCGCAGCGCTCGTGCAGGTAGCGCCCGACCATGACGTTCTCGAGCGCGCTCATGTTGAAGAAGATCTGCAGGTTCTGGAACGTGCGGCCCACGCCGGCCGCCGCGTAATGATGCGGCGCACGGCCGGTCAGCTCCCGTTCGTCGAGCCAGATGCGGCCGGCGCTCGGGCGATATACGCCAGTGAGCAGATTGAGCAGCGTGGTCTTGCCGGCGCCGTTGGGGCCGATGATCGAGTAAACCTCCTGCGCCGGAATCTCGAACTGGAGCGCCTGCACGGCGTGCACGCCGCCGAACTCCTTCGACAGGGCCTCGACCCGAAGCAGGCTCATTTGCGCTCCCCGGGTGCGAAGCGCGCGGCCAGAGTCGGCACGCATCCTTTGGGCATGAAGATCATGGTGAGCATCATGACCGCACCGAACACCACCATCTCGTAGTCTTTCAGCACCGTGAGCAGCTGCGGCAGCGTGGTGAGCACGGCCGCGCCGACCACTGCGCCGAAGGTCGACGCCATGCCGCCGAAGACCACCATCGTGACCAACTCGATCGAGTGCAGAAAGGTGGCCCTGCCCGGGGTGATGAAGCCAGAGTAATACGCCGTCAGGCCGCCCGCGAAGGCCGCGAACACCGCCGACAGGACGAACACCATCACTTTCTGGCGCACGCTGTCTATGCCGACCACCTCGGCGGCGGTCTCCGAGCCGTGCAGCGCGCGCAGCGCGCGCCCGCCTGGTGATTCGACCAAGTTGAGGGCTAGCCAAACCGCGAGCAGCAGCAGCGCGCCGACCACCCAGTACCAGGCCTTCTCGCCCGAAAGCGCGTGGCCGAAAAGTGCGAGCGGCGGCACGCTCATGCCGTCAGGGCCCCCGGTGTAGTGGTCCTCGCTGGACAGCATGATCGAGATGATCACGCCCAGGCCGAGGGTCGCCATCGCCAGGTAGTGGCCGCGCAGGCGCAGGATCGGCCGCCCGACCAGGTAGGCGAGCAGCGCGACGCCGGCGGTCGCGGCCGCGAGCGCCGCGAGCGGTGGCCAGCCGTAGCGCGCGGTGAGGATCGCCGAGCCATAGGCGCCAAGACCGAAGAAACCCGCGTGGCCGAGGCTGATCTGGCCGGCGTAGCCGATCAGCAGGTTCAGCCCGACGCAGACGATCGCGTTCAGCCCGACCAGGACCGCGACGTCGTAAAAGTAATTGTTCGCGAGCGCGAGCGGCAGCAGCGCGATCACCGCCGCGAGCGCAAGCAGTCCCCCGTTGCGTGCCGTGCGGAGTGCGGCCGGCATCGGCGCCGGGGCCCTAGACGCGCTCGGCGGAGCGGCGGCCGAGCAGCCCGCCCGGCATCAGCACCAGCACCGCGAGCATGATGCCGAACGCGATCACGTCCTTGTAGGCGGAGGACACGTAGCCCGCCGAGAGCGATTCGAGCAGACCCAGCGCCAGCCCGCCAAGCACCGCGCCCGGCCCGCTGCCCAGGCCACCGAGGATCGCGGCGGCGAAGCCCTTCAGGCCGAGCATCACTCCCACGTCCCAGGCGGTGAAGGTGATCGGCGCGATCAGGATTCCGGCCAGCGCGCCCAGCGCGGCGGATAGGCCGAAGGAAATCAGCAGAACGCGCCGCACGCTGATGCCGACCAGCTGCGCGGCGAGCCTGTTGTGCGACGTGGCGAGTATCGCCTTGCCGTGCAGAGTGTGGTTGAAGAACCACCACAGGGCTGCCACCACGACGAGCGTCACCCCCACTACCCACAGGCTCTGGGGCACGATGGTGGCGCCGCCAATCGCGATCGGACGCTCGCCGCTGAACGCAGGCAGCGCGTGCAGGTTCTTGTCCCATAGCAGTCCCGCCAGGCCGCGCAGCAGGATCGAGGCGCCGATGGTGATGATGATCAGCGTCACCACCGACTCGCCCCGCACCCGCTCGACCGCGAGCTTCTCCAGCACCAGCCCGACCAGGGTCGTGGCGGCGATGGCGAGCCCGGCGGCGAGCGGCAGCGGCAGCCCGGTCGCGATCAGCGACACGGTGGCCATGCCGCCGATCATCACGAACTCGCCTTGGGCGAAGTTGATGACGTTGCTGGCGTTGTAGATGATCGAGAACCCGAGCGCGACCAGCGCGTAGATCGCCCCGACGGTCAGCCCGCTGAGCAAGTACTGCAACAGCTGCGCGCTCATCGCCGGGGCGCGCGCCCTAGTGCACCAGGGTCCAGTCGCCGTTCTTGATCTCGAGCATGCGGAACGCCGACAGGTCGAGCCCCATGTGGTCTGTAGGCGACATGTTGAACTCGCCGTCGATGCCCATCCACCCGCGGGTGGACTCGATCGCGTTGCGGACCTCCGCCTTGTTGGTGCTCCCGGCCTTCTTCATCGCATCGGCCACCAGGTACAGCCCGTCGTAGGCGTGGCCGCCGAAGGTAGATACGTCCTGGTGGTAGCGCGATTCAAAGTCGTGCTTGTAGCCCTCGACCACTTTTTTCTGCGGGTCGTTCGCGGGCATCGCCTCGGCCACCAGCAGCGCCGCGGCGGGCAGGCGAACGCCGTCGGCGGCACCGCCGGCGAGCTGGATGTACACCTTCGAAGCGACGCCGTGCGACTGGTACAGCGGCACGGTCATGCCGATCTGGCGGAAGTTCTTGGTGACGATCGCCGGGGCCTGGCCGAAGCCGCAGTTGAGCACCGCCTGAATCTGGGCGTTCTGGCGCATCTTGGTGAGCTGCGGAGTCATGTCAGTGTCCTTCGAGGCGTACGCCTCGTCGGCCAGGATCTCGATGCCGTACTTCGGCGCAACCTTTATGCACTGGGCGCGCATCGATTTGTCAAAGCCCCCGTCGCCCGAGATCAGCCCGATCTTCGAGATGCCGCGCGTGCGCATGTCGCTAAAGATCTTCTCGCACGCCATGCGGTCGGTGGCGGGCGTCTTGAACACCCACTTCTTGACCGGCTCGACGATGTCGATCGCCCCGGCAAGCGAGATGAATGGGATCTGCGCCTGCTCGATGAGCGGAATCACGGCCATGGTCTCGCCGGTGGTCGAGCCGCCGACAATGGCGTCCACCTTGTCCTCCTCGATCAGTCGCTTGACGAAGGTGCGCGCCTTTTCGGCGTTGCCGCCCGAATCGTAGGCGATCAGCTCGAGCTTCCTTCCGAGCACGCCGCCCGCAGCGTTGATCTTGTCGACGTAGAGCTCGAGCGTCTTCTGCTCCGGGTCGCCGAGAAAGGCGGCCGGCCCGGTGACCGACAGGAACGAGCCGATCTTGATCGGCGCCGCCGCGTGCGCGGCGAAGGCGATGGTGGCGATCGAAGCAAATCGGGCAAACGTGCTTAGGCCGCTCCTGAGATTCATGACGCTCCTCCTCGAAAGTGGAATGGTCGGCCGGGCCGTTGCGTGCGGCGCGGCTGCGCGGTAAGGTATTCCGGTACTCCAAAGCGTATTTGAACGTTAGCGCGACTGCCTAGGGAGCAATTTGATCTATCGCAAGAAAAGCAGCATTGCGCCGGCTCGCGAGGTGCCTGAGGCGCGCGTACGCGGCGTGCTCCCGGGCGACCTCGAGCAGGTGATCGAGATCGACACCGCGGTCACCGGACTGCGCAAGGCCGCGTACTGGGCCGAGATCCTTAGCCGCTACGGCGGCGCACGCCGGCAACGCCACTTCCTGGTCGCCGAGGCGGACGGGCGCATCGACGGCTATGTCATCGGCGAGGTGCGCGACTGGGAGTTCGGCTCGGCGCCGTGCGGCTGGGTGTTCGCGATCAGCGTGCGGCCCGATGCGCGCCTCGGCGGGACCGGAACACGCCTGCTGGGGGCGATCAGCGACAGCTTCCGGCGCGCCGGCGTTTCCAAGCTGCGCACGATGCTGGCGCGCGACAACCAGCTGATCCTGTCGTTCTTCCGCAGCCAGGGCATGATGGCCGCGCCCTTCATTGCGCTCGAGAAGGACCTGTGACGGGGGCGCGGTGAAGCTGCAGACAAACACCCTGCTCGCGCTCTACAGCGTGCTCGAGTTCGCCGCCAATCCGGGGCGCCACCTGTCGGCGGCCGAGGTGGCGCAGAAGTACTGCGTCTCGCCGCATCACCTGGCGAAGGTGTTGCGCACGCTCGGCCGCGCCGGCCTGGTCGGCGCAGTGCGTGGCGTCGGCGGCGGCTACCGCTTCGCAGGCAACGCGAAGCGCCTCACGCTGATGGACGTGATCGAGCTGTTCGAGGACATCAGCGCGCCGCGCCGCGCGATAGCGAAAGCCGCCCGCCGGCGCAGCGCCGCGGACGCGATCGCTGCGCCGCACGAAGTCGAGGACGCGCTCGGCGTGGTGCTGAAGGAGATAGACGAGATCGCCAAGGCGACCTTCCGCTCGATCACGCTCGATACGATGCTCAAGTTGGTGGAACGCAGGCGCGTCCCGCGCGGAGCCTAGCTCACGTCTAGGAAGGTTTCCCCGGTTGCCCCCACCTGCCAGTATTTAGCCGCACTGGTTGACCTCCACCGTGACATGGGCGAGCTCATGGTATTCCCGCAGCTGCGCCTTGACGCGTGCGGGCGTCATCGCCGTGTCGTGGGTGACCAAACTCAGGATGCAGGCGAAGCAAGCCTTCCCGACTCGCCAGAGATGAAGGTCGGCAATGCGGGTGGACCCGCTGGGGTCGACATTCGCAACGGCTTCTCGGATTTTGGTGGTCACCGGGTTGTCCATTTCCCGGTCGAGCAGCACCCGGCTCGTGTCGCGCAGCAGCCCCGAGGCCCAGCGCGCGACAAGGATTGCGCCGACAATTCCCATGACCGGATCGAGCCAGTTCCATCCAAATACCATACCGCCGGCAAGCGCGACGATGGCGAGCACGGACGTGGCGGCGTCGGCAATCACGTGAATGTAAGCCGATCGCAGATTCAAGTCATCGCGCCGATGATGGGCACCGCGATCGTCGTGCGAGTGGTCGTGATGATCGCCGGCGCGTCCAAGAATAAGGGCACAGGCGACGTTGACAATCAGGCCGGCTACGGCGACTCCGATCGCCTGCGGAAAGTGAATCGTCTGCGGCGTGACGATCCGCTCGACCGAGGCGAAGGACATCATCGCGGCGACGCCGACCAGGAACACCGCGCTGGTGTAGCCGCCGAGGATCTCTATCTTCCAGGTCCCGAACGCGAAGCGGGAATCCTGCGCATAGCGGCGCGCTGCGACATAGGTGTACGCGCTCAGGCCGATGGCGACCGCATGTGAACTCATGTGCCAGCCGTCTGCGAGGAGCGCCATGGAGTTGAACCACCATCCGGCGCATATCTCGACGACCATCATCGCGGCGGTGATCCACATCACTGCCCGGGTGCCCCGTTCGGCGGCGCGGCTGCCGGGATTGAACACGTGACTATGGGTCCAGGGGCTCAGGTCGTGGGTGTGCATCGTGGCTCCAAGAGGGATGACGGGCCGGGGTAGCGCGCATTATCGTGCAGCTTGCGGTGATATGCCCCGGCGCCCTAGATATACCGGTACGCGTGGGGAATAACCTGGGGCGGCGGGATGGGCAGCGTAAGATCTGGACATCGCAAAGGAGAAAGGCCATGAAACGCAATCTCGCAATGGCGGCCGCGGCGCTCGCATTCGACCTTGCGGTTGCGCCGTTCGCCTACGGCCAGGGCTACGGCTACGGGCCGGGAATGATGGGCGGCTACGGCTGGGGCGGGGGCTGGGGCTTCGGCATCATCGGCATGCTGCTGTGGTGGGTGCTGATCATCCTCGGCATTGTGCTGCTCGTGAAATGGGTCTTCGGCGGCGGACCGGGCGGCGGGCGCACGGCGGGCGATCGCGCGCTGGAGATTCTCAAGGAACGCTACGCTCGGGGCGAAATCGACAAGAACGAATTCGAGCAGAAAAAACGCGACCTGCGCAGCTGACTCGCCGGCTCGTTCCGGTTGCTTTGCTCAGTGCTTGACGGACGAAGCCGACTTTCGTCTGACGCCGGAGGCTGCGCGGTTGGGAGCGGCGGCGAGGCGGTCGAGAATCGGGCACTCGGGCCGCTCGTCGCCGTGGCAGCGCGCGGCGAGCGCCTGCAGGGTGCGCTTCATCGCTTCGAGCTCGGCGATGCGCTGATCGAGCTCCGCGACGTGCTCCAGCGCGAGCGCCTTCACATCGCGGCTGGAGCGGCGCTGATTGCGCCAGAGCCCAAGTAGCTGCTCGATCTGCTTGATCGAAAACCCGAGGCTGCGCGCCTGCCGCACGAAGCGCAAGGTGTGAACGTCTCTGTCGGAGTAGGTGCGGTAGCCCGAACAGGTCCGGGCCGCCTTCGGGATCAGGCCGATCCCCTCGTAGTGGCGGATCATCTTGGCCGACACGCCGGAACGCCTGGCCGCGGCGCCGATGTTCATCTGCATCGCATCCATGTTCAACCCCCGCTTGGCCGCCAGCGCCGCAGCGTCAGCGCGTTCGTCACCACGCTCACGCTGCTGAAGGCCATCGCCGCGCCCGCGATGATCGGGTTCAGGAAGCCGAACGCCGCCAGTGGGATGCCGACCATGTTGTAGAAGAAGGCCCAGAACAGGTTTTGGCGGATCTTGCCGTAGGTGCGGCGCGAAATGCTGATCGCGTCTGCCACCAGCCGCGGGTCGCCGCGCATCAGGGTGATGCCCGCGGTGTGCATCGCCACGTCGGTGCCGGTGGCCATCGCGATGCCGACGTCGGCGGCGGCGAGCGCCGGCGCGTCGTTTATCCCATCGCCCACCATCGCGACCACCCGATCCTTGCCGCGCAGCTCGGACACCGCCTGCGCCTTGTCCGCGGGCAGCACTTCCGCCCGCACCTCGTCGATGCCCAGCGCCCGCGCCGCGGCCTGCGCGCTGCCGCGGTTGTCGCCGCTCAGCATGACGGTTCTGATGCCCCGCGCCTGCAGCTGCGCGATCGCCGCGCGCGCGCCGGCCTTGAGCGCGTCGCCGAAGGCGAACAGGCCCAGCAGGCCGCGCGCGCCGCCGGCCTGCGCCGCGAGCCACGCTAGCGAGCGTCCCTCGCGCAGGAGCGCCCGTTCGCGCTCGGCGAGCGGCGCGGTATCGACGCCGAGCTCCTGCATCAGCCGCGAGCTGCCAAGGTACAAAGTGCGCCCCTCGACCATGGCCTGAACGCCGCGGCCAGGGAGAGCCTTCGATTCGCTGGCCGAGGGAGGAGAAATGCCTTCTGCGCCGGCTTTCTCCATGACTGCGCGCGCGAGCGGGTGCTGGCTTGTCTGCTGCAGCGACGCCGCGAGCCGCAGCAGCTCGGCCCGGTCGCCGCTCAGCGGCTCCACCGCAAGCAGCTGCGGCCGCCCTTCGGTCAGCGTTCCGGTCTTGTCGAACACGACGGTGGTGATCGAATGCGCGATTTCGAGCGCCTCGGCATCCTTGATCAGCACCCCGTGGCGCGCCGCCACCCCGGTGCCGGCCATGATCGCCGTCGGCGTGGCGAGCCCCAGCGCGCAGGGGCAGGCGATGACCATTACCGCCACCGCGTACAGCAGCGCAGAGGTCCAGTTCCCGCCGGCGAAGCCCCAGGCGAGCAGCGTGACGAGCGCGATCGCGAGCACGACCGGAACGAAGACCGCGCTCACCTTGTCGACGATGCGCTGGATCGGCGCCTTGGCGGCTTGTGCGTTCTCCACCAGCCGGATGATGCGCGCCAGCGTCGATTCGGCGCCCACGGCGCGCGTCTCGACCAGCAGCAGGGCCTCGGCGTTGATCGCACCGCCGGTGACGCGCTCGCCCGGCCCCTTGGCGACCGGCAGGCTCTCGCCGGTGATCAGCGACTCGTCGACGTGGCTGCGGCCTTCGCGCACCTCGCCGTCGACCGGCACGCGCTCGCCCGGGCGCACCGCGACCAGGTCGCCGACGGCGACCGACGAGAGCGGTACTTCGACGTCCTTGCCGCCGCGCCGAACCAGCGCGCGGTCCGGCCTGAGCGCGTTGAGCGCGCGGATCGCTTCCGTTGTCTGGCGCTTGGCGCGCGCCTCGAGCCACTTGCCGAGCAGGATGAAGGTGATCAGCGCCGCCGAGGTCTCGAAATAGAGCTCGTGCGCGCCCGAGCCGAGCAGCCCATATAGCGACAGGCCGTAGGCCGCGCTGGTTCCAAGCGCCACCAGCAGGTCCATGTTGCCGGTGAGCGCCTTGAGCGCGTTCCAGCCCGCGCGGTAGAAGCGCGCTCCGAGCCAGAACTGCACCGGCGTTGCGAACGCGAGCTGCACCCAGCCCGGCAGCGCCCAGTGCGCGCCGAAAACCATTCCGGCCATCGGCGCGAGGAGCGGCAGCGTGAGCAGCGCAGATACGGCTACCGGCCACCAATCGGGCAGCCCGCGCGCGGCGCCCGCCGCGCCTGCGCCTTCGAGATCGACGGAATCCGCCTGGTAACCGGCCGCTTCGACCGCCGAGCGAAGCGAATCGATCCCGGTGCCGGAGACCATCACCACGTGGGCGCGCTCGGTCGCGAGGTTGACCGAGGCCGAGAGCACCCCGGGCACCCTTGCGAGCGCCTTTTCCACCCGCGTGACGCAGCTCGCGCAGGTCATGCCGCGAATCGCGAGATCGAGTTCCTCGCGCCCAACCTCGTAGCCGGCGCGCTGCACCGCCTTCGCCAGCGCGTCGATCGTGACCGACGGCGCGCGCTTGATGGTCGCCGCCTCGGTGGCGAGGTTGACCGACGCGGCCTGGACTCCGGGCACCGCCGCCAGCGCCTTCTCGACCCGCGCCACGCACGAGGCGCAAGTCATGCCGGCGATCGGCAAGCGCAGATCGCGCGCCGCAGAATCCGGCGCGGCGCCTGGTGCCGTAGTCGCAAGTGAGGCGGACATGGCTCTATTCGAAGCGCTCTGACATATGTTTCAGCCCAAGGGTTCCCATTATAGGAAGGTCCAGCCCGCAGCCACGCGGCCGCAAGACGCCAGTTTGACGTGCATCAAAGCGCCCGGACATCGGGAGCGTAGCCTTTAAATGAAAACCGATGGTGAGAGTCCAGCCAGGCGATATGTGCCATACCCAAGCCGCGACGCGTCCCCGCACCGGAGCTACCGGGGCCGGGACGCCGTTCGCGCGCATGGCGCGCCTGCGAGGCTGGGTGGCGGGAATCGCGCTTTTCGCCGTGCTCGGCTATTTCACGCAGCCGCTGTGCTGCGCGTCGGCGGATGCGGCGGTCACACACCAGCGCTCCGGAACGGATGGTTGTTGCGTAATCCAGGCGGCGATGCATCATGCGGCGCCGTTGCCGGCAACCTTGGTGTGGAACGACCGGTCTCCCGTATTGGGCCCGCCGCTTAGCCGCGACGGCAGCGTCGTTCCCCCGATCACCTTAGGCCTTTCGCGCGCCGTCGAGCGTCCGCCGGATCGCCGCGCGTCGTACCACTCGCGCAGCGCGCGGCTTCTGCTTTAGCCCCTGCCATCCGCCGCCATCTGCCCCCGACAAGGGCAGGGCGCTTCGATTCGCGCAATTTGCGCGCGGATCGCGCATCGCAATCAGCGAATGTACATATTTGGTAGCGACACTCGAAAGGAGATTCACCATGAAGATCCAAAGCACGACAGCACGCAAAACCCTGGTTGCCCTGATCGCGAGCATCGGTCTGGCGGCCGCCGCGATCCCGACCTTTGCGGATGCCCAACCTGGCTATCCGGCGATGATGGGCGGATACGGCCCCGGCTACGGCCCGGGCCCGGGAATGATGGGAGGTCCCGGTTACGGGGGCGGCTACGGGCCGGGCAACGGCGTTGCACCGGGAGCGACCGGTGGCTACGGTCCGGGCTACGGCTATGGCATGGGGCCGTGGATGATGGGCGGCTACGGTCCGGGCTACGGCATGGGACCCGGGATGTTCGCAGGCTGCGGCGGCTACGGTTACGGCTACAACGCGCTCAACCTCAGCGATGCGCAGCGTGCGAAGATCCAAAAGATCCAGGAGGACGCCGCGCGCTCGCAGTGGGAGACCATGAAC
>Ga0335081_10023159_pt1 | contig 10048 bp, 10 predicted proteins | sample Lox_Sample_35_FD_206713 | JGI IMG/M metagenome (GOLD analysis project Ga0335081, IMG submission 206713) | Soil microbial communities from Loxahatchee National Wildlife Refuge, Florida, United States - Lox_Sample_3.5 | ecosystem: Environmental > Terrestrial > Soil > Wetlands | place: USA... | reverse complement strand
GGGTTGCGCCGAGCCATCCGGCGCGGAGTAGTAAGAAGTCCCCTCCGCCCCGAGCGGCGTGCCGGGAGGAAAATCCACCAGTTGCAATTTGCCGGCGACGGCCCCGTCCTGCGAAATGGTTCCGTCGGCGCTGATGGCCAGCGGGCCGCTGGGCAAATTGAGCGGCCCCTGCTCCCCTAGCACCGGGTCACCATCGGCGGTGGTCAACTGCCCCGCCGGAGAAATCTGGAAGTTCCCGTTGCGGGTGTAGCGCGCGCCGGCCCGCGTCTGCACCACGAAGAAGCCATCGCCTTCGAGGCCAAGATCGAGCGGGTTGCCGGTGGGCTGGAGGTTGCCGGGGGTCAAGTCGAGGCGGCTTCCGCCCAGAACGTTGAAGTCATTGGCAGCGCGATTCAAGGGATTGCCGGCCGCCATCCACGTCCCCGTGAGCAGCGAGCGAAATGTCGGCTGTTGTCCGCGATAGCCGTTGGTATTCAGGTTGGCGAGATTGTTGGCGATGAGTTCGAGCGCCTGGGTCTGGGTCCGCAGCCCGGCGCAAGCCGCATAGTAGCCACTGTTCAAGGCACGCTCCCGGTGTGACTCGAAGCACGTCGCGCGCCAATGTCATGGTGCCGGGAAGACTGCCGCTAAGTGGTTAGGATTTGCGCCGCTTGACAGCGGGCACGACACTGGAGGAACAATCGGCCACTCATTGCCCGGTATGATTTGCCCAGCCGGACGACTTCGGTAGGCAACTGTGGGCGGGAGAGTCTGGCCGAGACTAGCTGTGGACTTCCAGCGCTACAATCACCGGCCCGCCCTCGAAGGAAAACATCACTTCCGTGGGTCCAGCGTCGGCCAGAGAGTGAAAACTGTAGTCGCCCCCGGTGATCACCGTCGGCACCGACAGCATGCAGCCGCTGCCCATGCCGGTCAGCTTGTTCTTGAAATTGCCGGCAATCATGTTGGCGATTTCCCCAATCGCGTCCCACACCTGCTTCTCGGCGTCTTTGGGATCAATGCTCAACATCTTGGCGGTCATCAGCACCGCCGACTGGGCGGTGCAACGCATGGTCACCACCCCGCACAGCTGCCCGGCCAGGCCCACCATGGCGGTGAACTCGAGGTTGGGGGGATTGGGGTCCGCCAGCGCCTCCAGTTGCGCCCCCAGCATGATCTCGAAAACCTCGCGCACCGCCAGCTCCAGCAGCGGCAACCAGCTCTCCGGCGCCCCTTCACGGGTCATCATGGAATGGGTGGATTTCATTTCTTGTTTTCCAGCAGAGGAACTACGTGCTCCTTCACCTGTTCGGGAGTAAAGGGTTTTCGGATATACCCGCGCGCTCCCACCGAAAGCGCCTGCACCACATGGGACTCGCTGCCTTCGGTGGTGATCATGACCACAGGAACGTCTTTTGCGTTTTCGACGGTCTTGAGCTGGCGCAGAAACTCAATGCCATCCATCACCGGCATGTTGATGTCGCAGAGAATCAGGTCCACGCCGCTCTCGCTGAGCGCCCCCAGGCCTTCGGCCCCATTGCCGGCCTCCCGCACTTCCGAGAGATCAATGCCGGCCTGGCGTAACGAGCGCTCCACAATCTTGCGCATCACCGACGAGTCATCCACGATCAGTGCCCGCACTTTGCCCATAAATGACGTCCTGAGGCCCCGCTGCCCCGGCCTGTGATGATGCCGATCTCTGCGCTTTCTGGTGATCTATCGGCGGAGCGCAAACGGACTTTACCGGGCGGCGAGCAAACTTAAGGTCTGCGCCAAGAGAGCGCCTTGGTTGCTGATTAGTGCTTTCTCATGTGATCGGACCGGAGTTCGCTGCCCGGGGTTGATCGCCCGAATGCAGATTTTTCTCGCGGCCGGGTCTCCCAAACCACAGATCGCTCGTCTCTTTTTCGCTTTCCAGCCGCACCCAGAGGTGTTCTCCACAGGCCGCGGCCCGCACCCGCCGGGCTCCCAGCTTGAGGGCGTAGCCGCCGGTGATCCGCGCCATCTCGTGCGCGTCACGCCAGCCTTCGAAGCGCAGTTCGCCGGGACGCGGCCGCTGGCCAATGCGCTCCAACTCCTGGACGATGGCGCGCTCGCCGATCAGGCACGGCTCGGTGTGGCAGTCGAGCATTTGCTCGATGGCATAGAGCACGGTGTAGTCAATGCCATCGGCAAAGGCGACATGCAGGACCCGCGGTCCCGCCGAAAAGTGGATGGGCAGAAGGCGGGCCTGAAGCAAAAGGCAGAACGGCAGCAGCCGGCAGCATTCCGGGTCATGCGCCACACCCGCAGGCAATACCGGGCACGCCCATTGCAGGCCGAGGGCGACGGTGACCTGCTGTTCGGTGGCAAATCCCAGCTGCTCCAGCCAGTGGCCGATCCTTCCTCGGCCTTGGGTGCGTTGCAGGTCGAGGGCGCGGCGCAATTGCCCGTTGCTGAGCTCTCCCCGGGCCAGCAGGAGCAGGCCCAGCGGCACACGGTGTTGCGGCCCCGGGGTAGGAAACCGCGCCACACTGGCCCGCACAAACTGCCGCTCCACCGCGCGCTCAAAGCACTGAGGCGAGCAGTACCAGATGCCTTGCAACTCGATACCGCCGCGCTTTCCCCATATTTGCGCCCGCGACGTCCGACGGCAAAATGCATCCGTGCACTGCGGCAGCGCGCTCCGCCAATCTCGCCAGGCGCCGGACATCCATTCTCGCCATCCCATCAGGCTTGCATCCGGCGCTGGGCCGGCTCCGTTCCCGGCAATTCCAGGACCTCCAGCACGCGCAGTCCGTAGTTTCCGTCCACGACCACTACTTCTCCGCGGGCAATGACTTTGCCGTCCAGCAGCAAGTCTGCCGGCTCCTGCACTTGCCGGTCCAGTTCAATGACCGCTCCCCCATTGAGTTCGAGGACCTCGCGCAGCAACATGCGCCGGCCTCCGAAGCGCAGGGCCACTTCCAGCTCCACATCCAGAAACAGGTTCATCCGGCCGGGCAGCTCAGGAGCGGAAGGAACTTCGGGCGTTGGCGATGGCGACGCTTCGGCGGGAGCAGGGGCCACGGCCGCTCGCAGCGAAGCCAGCAAAGCCGCGCTCATTTGCCACTCCAGCCACAGGCGGACGGGGGTGTCGGCCGCGGAGTTGATCCAGCCATCTGCTCCCGCCGGCCAGGATGGGGCGGCGCCAAATTCAACCCGCAGCTGGGTTTCGCCCCATTGGGGACGGATGGCGGTGGCGGCATAGCCGGCGATCTGCCGGAACAGCTCTTCGACCGCCTCCCGGTGGTCAGAGGAAAATTCGGCAGCCGGGTTCGGCGACTCCCCCAGAAAGATCTGCGCCACACTTCGCGCCGCCGCTTGCGGCAGGCTCAGGGCCATCTCTCCCCGTAACCCTCCGGAGCAGGCCACCATAATCTTGAGATCGCTGGCCTGGGGAGGAACGGCGTCCGCGGGCGCCGACTCCAGCGTCTCCATGCCGAAGGAGATACCGGCAATCTGCCCCAGGACCTGGGCCATGCTCTCCGCCCAGAGCTGCATGAAGGGTCGGAATTCGGGCCCCGCGCCCGGCGCGCTTTCGCCTGCACTCATCTCGGCTCCTCACTCGCGCTCGCGAACGGCAACGCGCTGCAGCAACTGCGCCGCCCGCGACGTTCCGCGGCGGGCGACCATGGCGCTAAACATCGTCTGGCCCTCCACCCGAAGGGCGGCGGGCTGCTCCACCCGGCTGGGAATGCTCAGCAAACTGCCTGGCTCCAGGCTGGCCAGCTCCTGTAGCGACACCGCTGCCGGCTCCAGCCACAGCTCCGCCTCCAGAGGGCACTTGAGCAGCCTCTGCTTCAGCCGTCCTTCACCCCCGGCGCGAGCCCGCCGCCGGGCCGCCACCCAGCCCAGGGAGAGCTTGCGCAAGAGCGCGCTGGAAACCATCGCCGGCACCACCAGGTTCATGGTGCCGCGGCTCTCCGCCACCGTGATCTCAAAACTCAGTGACAGCGTCTTCTCCTCCGCCGGCAGCAGCTGCTGGGCCTGCGCCGGCTGCTGGCGCTGCTCGAATCCAAACTCCAGCGCCAGCGCGCTCCAGGAAACCTCCAACTCGCGGCAGATGATGCGCACCACGGTTTCGAGAATTTGCTCTTCGATCTCGGTGATCTCGCGGGTGGGCGGCGCCCCTTTGCCTTCTCCTCCCAGGGAGACATCAATCAGGGGAAAAGCCACCGCCAGGTCCAGCTGCAACAGGCCGGTGGCCGCCACCGGCTCCAGCTTCACCGAGGCCAGATAGGTCACTTCGGGCAGGCGCTGCAGAAACTCGGCGTAGGTGAGGTGTTCGGCCGAGACCAGCGCCGCGTTGAAGACCACCCGTAGATAGGCGCCCAGCGAGTTGGTCAGGTTGCGCGCGAAGCCCTCATGCAGCACGCTGATGGCCTGCATCTGCTCGCGCCCGATCTGCCCGGACTGGCGCGCGTCCCAGACGACGATCTTCTTCTGGCGCGTTTTGGGATCGGCAGGTTTGCCTCCGCGCGCCGCCTGCACCATGGCGTCAATCTGCGACTGATCCAGAATCTTCTCGACCATGGCCGGTTCAATCTCCTCCTGCGCCGGCCGCCCGGCCCTGCGGCGGCGTGCCTTGCGTGAGCTCGCTCAGGCGGGCGCGCAAGCGCACCAGCGCCATGGAATGAATTTGCGAGACCCGCGACTCGCCCACTCCCAGCACCGTCCCCACTTCCTTCATGGTCAACTCTTCGTAGTAGTAGAGGGCCAGCACCTGGCGTTCTTTTTCCGGCAGATCGGAGATGGCGCGCGCCAAAAGGTCTTTCATCTCCGAGCGCAGGCAAAGCAACAGTGGGGTCTCATCGGGATGGTCGGGAAGATACTCACACAGGTCTTCTTCTTTGCCGTCCTGGTGTGAGGCCACGCGCAGGCTGCCGATTTCGAGGCCGTCAATTTCTCCCAGCAGCAATTGCAGGCCGCGCAGGTCGAGGCCGAGTTCGACCGCCAGTTCCGGTTCGCTCGGGTTGCGGCCCAATTGCGAACGCAGTTTGTTGTGGGCCTCCTCCAGGCGCCGGGCTTTGCGCCGCAGGTCGCGCGGGCTCCAGTCCATCTCCCGCAGGCTGTCGAGGATCGCACCCCGAATGCGGAACTTGGCGTAGGAGCCGAACTGCACATGCTTCGAGCGGTCGAACTTGTGCAGGGCATCAATCAGGCCGACCACGCCGGCATGCACCAGGTCTTCGAAAGGGACATGGCGCGGCAGCCGCTCGTGGATGCGGCGCGCGATGTAGCGCACCTGCGGCAGCTGCTCGAGCAGCAGCCGTTCGCGTTCTTCCTCGTCTGCCCAGGCGGTGTACGCCCGCCGGGTGGCTTCGGTCATAAGAAACTCCCTCAGTCGTCAGGAGGCCGCCAGCTACTAGCCAATTCCAGATCAGTCGGCGGCAAGCTAGGGTTTTGCTGACGACTGACGACTGAAGACTGACGACTGTTACCTCACAACTCCCACCGACTGCACCTGCACCGTCGGCGGGATTTCTCCCGGCGACACCACCACCAGCTTGGGCAAAAAGGGTTCGAGCAGGCGCTTGAGATGAAAACGCGCCGGGGTCGAGCACAGCAGCACCGGGGTGGTCACGGAGACGTGTTCGCCGACCAACTGGCGCAAGCCGTCCAGAATACGGCGCACAAACGACGGGCCCAGTCCCGCCGCCGGCGTCACCGAAGCCTGCGGGCCGAACACCTTGCCCAATTCTTCTTCGATCCCGTTGTCCAGGGTGAGCACTTTCAGGCCGCCGTCGTCGCCTAATAGAGGACGCACCAGCGCCCGCCCCAGCGCCTGCCGTGCCGACTCCACCAGAAACACCAGCTGTTTGTTGACTGGTGCAAAGTCCAGCAACGCCTCGAGGATCGTGGGCAGGTCGCGGATCGAAACCTGCTCGCGCAACAACTGCTGCAGGACTTTCTGTACCTCGCCCAGGCTGAGCAGCTTGGGCACCAGTTCCTCCAAAAGTTTGGGCTGGGCCTCGGCCAGGCGGTCCAGCAGGCGCTTGGTCTCCGGCCGGGTGAGCAGCTCGGCGGCGTGTCGCTTGATGACTTCGGCCAGATGCGTGGCCAGAACCGAAGTCTGGTCCACCACCGCGTAGCCCGAAGCCAGCGCCTGGTTCTGCAGCCCGGGCGCGATCCACAGCGCGGCTACACCAAACGCCGGCTCGCGCGTGGCTACGCCCGCCAGCGGCGGCGGGGAAGCCTCGGAACTGATGGCCAGCAGATAGTCTTCGTACATCTCCCAGCGCGCCACTTCCACCCCGCGCATCGAGATCACATACTCCCGGGGCTTGAGCCGGGGATTGTCGGTGATGTGTACCGGGGGCACGATGAAACCCAGCTGCATGGCCAGGTTGTTGCGCAATGCCCGCACCCGCGCCAGCAGCTGGCCGCCTTGCTGGTTGTCCACCACTGGCACCAGCGCGTAGCCGACTTCGAGGCTGAGTTCGTCCAGCTTGAGCAGGTCTTCGAGCGCCTCTTGCGGTTTCTTGTCTTTTTCTTTTTCTTTGGCTTCTACCGCGGCCGACTTTTCCGCCTCGGGCTTGGGGGCGCGCCAGGCCAGAATGCCCATCAGGCCGCCCAGCAATAAGAAGGAGAACTTGGGCAGGCCGGGAATGGCCGCCAGCGTCAGCATGACGGCGGAAGCAATAAACAGCGGCCGGCGCTTCGAGAACAGCTGCCGCCCCAGGTCGCCCGAGAGCCCGACGTCTGAGGTAGCGCGCGTGACCACCATGCCGCCCGCCATCGAGACCAGAAGCGACGGAATCATGGTCACCAGGCCGTCGCCCACGGTGAGCACGGTGTAAGTCTTGAGCGCCTCGCGGAAGGGGATGTCGAGCTGAAACACGCCGATCAAGAATCCCGCAATGATGTTGACCGCAGTAATCAGGATGGTGGCCAGGGCGTCGCGCTGGTTGAAACGCGCGGCCCCGTCCATGGCGCCGTAGAACTCCGCTTCGCGCGCGATCTGCTCGCGGCGGCTGCGCGCCTGGGCCTCATCAATCAGCCCGGCGTTGAGGTCGGCGTCAATGGCCATCTGCTTGCCGGGCAAGGCATCGAGGGTGAAGCGCGCGGTGACTTCGGCGGTGCGCACCGCGCCGTGGCTCACCACGATGTACTGGATGGCGATCAATGCGACAAAGAGCACAAAGCCGACCACATAGTTGCCGCCGACCACGAACTGGCCGAAGGCCTCGATCACCCGCCCGGCCGCGGCTGCGCCTTCGTTGCCATGCAGCAGGATGCGCCGGCTGGAAGCCAGGTTCAGCGACAGGCGAAACAGGGTGAGCAGAAGCAGCAAGCTGGGGAAGACGGAAAACTGCGCGGGACGCAGAATGTTGATGGCCGAAAGCAGCACCAGCACCGACGCGGTGAGGCTGGTGGCCAGCAGCAGGTCGAGCAGGAACGATGGCACCGGCACCAGCATGACGAACACCAGGGCCACGGCGGCGATGGGGACGGCCCACTCGGCGACGCGGCCAGCAGCCGGGGCTGCGGGAGCGGTTGCGGTGGCTGCGGCCATCGTCTAATGTCCTCCTTGGACCGCGGCCTGGGCGCGCTGCTGGGCGCGGTAGATGGCAGCGAGAATTCCCGCCACTGCGGCGTAAAGTTTTGCCGGGATGCTCTGCCCGACCTCGACCGCGCGGTAGAGGGCATGCGCCAGCGGGGGATTTTCCACCAGCGGGATGCCCTGCCAGCGGGCAATTTCCTTGATCTGCCGTGCAATCAGATTGCGGCCCTTGGCCACCACGGTGGGAGCGGACAGCTGCGGCCCGTATTCCAGCGCCACGGCAAATTCGGTGGGATTGGTGATCACCACCGCCGCCCGCTTTACGTCTTCCAGCATGCGGCGTTTGCGCATCTGCCGTTGCAGGCGGCGGATGCGGCCTTTGACCGCGGGATGGCCTTCGATTTCCTTGTACTCATCGGCCAGGTCCTGGCGGCTCATGCGCAGCTCGCCTTCCAGCTTCTGCCGCTCCAGGAAGTAGTCCACTCCCGCCCACAGCAGCAGCACCAGCGCCGCTTTCCACGCCATCTCGAACAGTTCCGACAACCCGAAGGCGGCAATGCCGCGCTGGTTGCGATTGACCAGGCCGAGCAGCGGGGTCCAGTCGCGCGCCAGAAGCACTACTGCGAGATAGACGACCGCCGCCACCGGCAGGAGCGACTTCAACAGCCGCCCCACGGCGGGCAAAGAGAATAGTTGCCGGGCGTGGGTGGCCGGACTCAGCCGCGACAAGTTCGGCTGCAGCGCGGCTGGAGAAAACACCAGCCCGCCCTGGGAGAAGGCCGCCACCACCGCCGTCATCCAGCTCAGCGCGAGGGCCACGCCGACCGCCCGCAGCACCGCGAAGCCGTTCCAGTTCAGCATGGGCATACTCATTCCCGTATCCGTCGCGGCCGCATCCAGGGTCCGCCGGAACAGCATCCGCCAGTGTCCTGCAAAGGCGGGTGACTGGACCGCGATCACCAGCACGGCGGCCAGCGCCGCCAGGCTGCCGGTCAGTTCGCGGCTGCGCGCCACCTGGCCCTGCTCCCGCGCCTTCTGCCGGCGTCGCGGAGTCGGTTTCTCAGTGCGATTGCTTTCTGGCATCGTGCTTCAGCGGGCCAAATGCAGCACCCGCTCCCCCCATCCGATGGCGGCGGCAAACTCGCGTTCGAGCAGCCGCGGCCACAGGGCAAACGATCCCGCCAGCACCGCCAAGCCCAGCAGGTTCTTCACCGAAAGCCCCACAAACACCACCGGCAGCTGGGGAGAGACTTTGCCCAGAAATCCCAAAGCCACATCCGCCACCAGGGTGGCCACAATCACCGGCCCGGCCATTTCGAGGCCGACCAGCCAGATGCTGCCCGCGGCGCGCAACAGTCCTTCGCCGGCCCGGCCGCTCGGCCAGGCGCCGGGCGGAAGGTAGCTGAAACTCGCGGCCAGCCCGCGCAACAGCCAGTGGTGCACGTTGAGCTGAAAGAAAATCAGCAGCGCTACCAGCTGCTGAAAAATTCCCAGCACCGGCGTGTCCGCCTGGGTCTGGGGATCGAGGATGGTGATCAAGGAGAATCCGGTCTGCACGCCCACCACCTGCCCGGCAAACTGCGCCGCTTCGAAGATGAATTGCATGGCCAGTCCCAACATCAGCCCAATCACGGTCTCGCTCCCCATCACCCGCAGCCAGCCGAGGGGAGTGGCTTCGACCGCCGCCACTCCCACCACCGGCCACAGCAACCCGGTCAGCGCCAGGGTGAGCCCCGCCTTCACCGGCAGGGGAATCGCGCCGCTGCCCAGAAACGGGGGGAACATCAGCACGCCCGCAATGCGCGCGCCCACAAAAACCGCCGCGGCCATCACCTGATCGAGACGCAGCGCATCCATCCCGGCCCCTAATGGAGAAACGGGCGGAAGTCGGAAAACAGCTGCACCGTGAACAGGCCCATGCGCCGTACCATCCAGGGCAGCAGGAGAAACACTCCGGCCGCCACCGCCGCCAGCCGGGGCACGGTCGAAAGCGTGGTCTCCTGCAGCGAAGTCAGGACCTGAACAATGTTGATCCCCACGCTCACCACCGTCGCCAGCACCAGCAGCGGCGCGCCCAGCCAGAGCGCGGTCTCGAGCGTCCTGCGCGCAAGTTCAACCACCTGGTCCGCAGACATTCGGCCTCCTCAGTTGAAACTTTTCATCAGCGAGCCCACCAGCAGGTTCCAGCCATCCACCATGACGAACAGCATCAGCTTGAGCGGCGTCGAAATCACCACCGGGGGCAGCTGAAACATGCCCACCGAAGTGGTGATGGCCGCCACCACCATGTCAATCACCAGGAACGGAAGGTAGAGCGCCGCCCCGATCTGGAACCCGGCTTTTAACTCCGACAGAATGTAAGCCGGCACCACCACCCGCATGGCGACGTCGTCCGGTTTTGCCGGACGCGGCTCCCGCGCCAGATCGAGAAACAGCGCCAGATCTTTTTCCCGCGCGTACTTCAGCATGAATTGGCGCAGCGGGCCGGAGCCGCGCTCGACCGCCGTCCACGCGTCTAGCCGGCCTTGCTCGAAAGGCACAATC
>Ga0335081_10023158_pt1 | contig 10048 bp, 9 predicted proteins | sample Lox_Sample_35_FD_206713 | JGI IMG/M metagenome (GOLD analysis project Ga0335081, IMG submission 206713) | Soil microbial communities from Loxahatchee National Wildlife Refuge, Florida, United States - Lox_Sample_3.5 | ecosystem: Environmental > Terrestrial > Soil > Wetlands | place: USA: Florida... | reverse complement strand
GGTTGGGTTGGCTTTATCTCGCCCGTCGCCGAATTCACTCCAAAAAGCGTCCAAACGGAGGAGTTACGAACAAGTCTCGTCTATGAAGTCAGGGTGTTCGTCAAAGATCCGCTCGATCAGGTTCCCCTAGGAGCTCCGGCGACTGTCTACTTAATGGCGAATAGTCATCAGTCGGCCCTGCGGCCCATAGCATCAATGGACCGATTTCAAGAAGCAGATCAATGAGTGTTGATGTGTCTACTCTTGCCATCCTGGCGCGCGGAGTCCATAAAACGTTCCTGCAGGAGAATGGCGATGTAGCTCATGCTCTAAACGATGTCTCGTTTGAAGTCAGGCGGAACGCATTAACTGCTTTGGTCGGCCCAGATGGGGCAGGCAAGACAACATTCCTACGCCTGGCCGCGGGGTTGATGAATGCGAATTCGGGCGAATTGCGGATTTTTGGCCTAGTTGTCCCAGAGAGGTCGCAACAGGTTCAGGCACGCATAGGTTATATGCCTCAGAGGTTCGGTCTTTACGAAGATTTAACCGTACGAGAGAACCTGAATCTGTACGCTGATCTTCACGGTGTTGGACACGATGAACGAGAGGCGCGCTACCAGACCCTCACCGAAATGACGGCGCTGGGTCCTTTTATGCAACGACTGGCCGGGCGCCTTTCTGGAGGAATGAAGCAAAAGCTAGGACTGGCCTGCACGCTCATCCGCTCGCCGGAACTCCTGCTTTTGGATGAACCAACCGTCGGTGTCGACCCGCTCTCGCGGCGCGACCTCTGGGAGATCATTCTCCGACTCGTCCGGGATGAGGGTTTGACCGTGGTGGTCAGCACCTCATACCTGGATGAAGCTGAGCGCTGTCGCCATGCCATCGTCATGTACGAGGGAAGCGTGCTGATGCAGGGCAGCCCTGAGGACGTGAGCCGGTGTGCCGCCGGCTGTGTGTTCCTGGCTACACCAGGCAAAAACCTTGCGGCCCGAGCCGTACAGACGCGGCTACTCGGTCATCCGCAAGTAGTCGACGCCGTTCCGGAGGCAGGTAACGTGCGCGTGGTTACCGACGGGTCCCCGTTGCACGGTCTGACACAAGGTTTGGCTTCGATCAGGCCGACTCGCGAGCGATTCGAAGATGGGTTTATGTGTCTTTTAAACAAATTGACCACCAAGCGACCGAGGGTTGCCCTTGTCGAAGAACCTATCGCAACAGGATTGAGTAACGAGCCTATGGTCGAGGTTCAGGATCTTGTGAGACGCTTCGGCTCCTTCACTGCAGTCGATCATGTGAATTTCACTGTGCATCGAGGCGAGGTTTTTGGCCTGCTCGGACCCAACGGCGCAGGCAAGACAACGACCTTTCGCATGCTGTGCGGTTTGCTCCCGGCTACACACGGCAAACTGCGCGTGGCCGGACTCGATCTGGGACGCGCGCGTGCGTCTGCTCGCGAGCGACTTGGTTATGTGGCTCAAAAGTTTTCATTGTACGGTATTCTCTCGGTATCCGAGAATCTCGATTTTTTCGCGAGCGCTTATGGTTTGCGCGGGACACGCAGACGCGAACGCGTAACCTGGGGCCTGGAGCAATTCGATTTAACGCAGCTCGCGGCTCATACTGCAGGACTTCTTCCCGGAGGTTACAAGCAGCGTTTGGCCATGGCTGCGGCCCTGCTGCACGAACCCGAGATACTTTTTCTCGATGAGCCTACCAGCGGAGCGGACCCCTTCGCGCGTCGTGAGTTTTGGCAACGGATCACTGCACTTGCCGAACAAGGAGTCACCGTTGTCGTCACGACCCACTTTATGGAAGAGGCCGAATACTGTGATCATGTCGTAATACTCGATCAGGGACGAGTACTCGCCCGGGGTTCTTCGGCTGACATACGGGGACATGCTGCAGCCATGACGGGCCACGAAGCCACAATGGAAGATGCTTTCATCACGATCGTCCTGGAGGCGCGTCGAAACGAGACAAATCGGCGCGAAGAGAGGGGAGCTACGGCATGAAGCTCCCGCAGATTTGCGGAGACGACCCTCTGTCTTCCAGGGCTCGACGCGTATGGGCGTTGGGGCAAAAAGAAGTGCGGCAAATTATCCGCGATCCTAGCAGTATCGCGCTAGGCGTGGTCTTTCCGACTATTCTGATTCTTCTTTTCGGCTTCGGCCTCTCTCTGGACGCCAAACATGTGCCTGTTGGTGTGGTCTTAGAAGACGCTTCGCCCGATGCGACGGAGCTTGCGTCGACCTTTCAGCTTTCACGATATTTTGACGTGCGGCTCGTGGGCTCCATGTTCACGGTTCAAAAGCTGATGCTGGCCCATCAGGTCGACGGCATCGTCTGGATCCCCATGGATTTCTCGCGGCGGTTACGCGGGGGAGATGCTAAAGTCGAGATCCTCCTCAATGGACAGGACGCCAATCACGCACGCATTGTCCAAGGCTATGCTCAGGGAGCCGTCGCACAGTGGACGAAGCGTCGCCTCGGCGAAGGTGCAATTGCGTTCGATGGCCCGGTGATGCTGCAAGATCGGATGTGGTTCAACGAGGCCGACGACAGCCATTATTTTCTTGTTCCCGGCGTGATCGTGCTGGTGATCACGCTCAATGGTGCGCTGCTCACGACTTTGGTCGTTGCGCGAGAGTGGGAGCGTGGGACTTTCGAAGCATTATTCGCCACTCCTGTACGCAGCGACGAGATACTACTGAGCAAAGTCATACCCTATTTTGGTCTGGGGGCTTTCGGACTGACTTTGTGTCTGCTGGCTGCCAAATTTCTCTTCCACCTTCCGTTCCGCGGGTCTCTGTGGGTGCTCGCCGCTGGCTCTATCCTCTACATACTCGTCGCGCTAGGGATCGGCTTACTTATCTCGGCGACGGTAAAAGTCCAATTTCTCGCCAGCCAAATCACTTTGGCGGTCGCTTTCGTTCCGGTGGTACTACTCTCCGGCTTCATTTATGACCTCAACAGCTTGCCAGCGGCAATGCGTTTTGTAACTTACATCTTTCCTGCTCGGTACTACACAAGCTTGCTCCAGACGGTGTTATTGGCAGGCGACTTCTGGCCCGTCATTCTTCAGAATGCGGCGGTGCTTGCCGGCATGGCGACTTTACTACTCTTGATGGCGCGACGCGCGCTGAAGAAACAGCTCGACTGAGGTGTGCCTTGCTTTCAGCCGTTTTTCGCATCCTTGCGTTGGCACGCAAAGACCTCGCAGCCATGCTCAAAGACCCAAACGAGCGCGGAGTCCTCTTCGTCCCTCCAGTCATCATAATCATACTCTTTGGATATGTGGCAACTTTTGACCTGAACCGGATAAATTATGTGGTCTTAAATCGTGATCGCAGCCCTACCTCATTCGCTCTGCTTGCCACGTTGGATAGTTCAAATGTCTTCCGGCGAGTTGCGAACCTCGAACGGCCGGACGAAGTAAGGGATGCCATCGATGACCGGCGTGCTCTGCTTGCAGTTGAGATCGACGCGGACTTTGAACGTCATTTGGAGGCGGGCGAGTCTGCCGACCTTCAGGTCATAGTCGACGGGCGCAACTCGAACACTGCTGGCACCGCTTTGAACTACATGAGTGCCATTGTCGACTCGTTCAACGCCGATTGGCGCAGAACTCATGGCGAAGCCGATCAGCCGGTGACTATCGCACTACGCGCCTGGTACAACCCAAATCTTGAGTCACGCTGGAGCGTTGTTTCGGCCTTGGTCGGAGCTGCCACAATTGCGGAGATCTTGCTCTTGACTGCGATGTCGGTTGCCCGTGAAAAAGAACAGGGTACTTTCGATCAATTGCTTGTAACACCTTTCCGTCCATTTGAGATCGTGGCGGGCAAGGCTCTTCCGCCGTTCATGGTCGGCTTGATTCATTCGGTTACCATATTAATCGTCGCCCTATTTTGGTACCGGATCCCGTTCGAAGGATCTTTTGCAGTTCTCTACATCGGCATAGTGGCTTTCTTTCTTGCAGTGGTAGGCGCCGGGCTCCTTCTCTCCTCAATACTTGAGACGATGCAGCAAGCCCTTTTGGTTTGTTTTCTTGTGGCTATGCCGTTGCTGTTGCTGTCCGGGCTTTTCACACCCTTGAACAGCATGCCCAGCGCGCTTCAATATCTCACTCTTATCGATCCCGCTCGTTACATGATAGATATTGCTCGGAAGGTCTATCTGGAAGGTTCTGGGCTAAATCAGATTTGGCCCGATCTGTGGCCCCTTTTAGTGATGGCCGCCGTTACGCTCACGCTCGGCGCCTCAGTACTTCGGCGAAGGCTTGGCTAACGGGGGTTAATCAGTTTCGCTCTGTATTCGAAAGAGGCGTCGGCGGGCCGCCGGTAAAAGTGACCACCCGCACTTCGTATAATTCGAAGCTCGAGGACCGCTGGAGCATCATCCCGGGCTTGATTGGCACACTCACGCTTCCCGAGATGCTCCTGATGACGGCGATGGGCGTCGCTCGCGAAAAGGAGGAAGAGATCTTTGACCGGTTGCTCGTAACACCCTTTCGTCCCGCCGAACTCATGATTGGCAAGGCGTTGCCTTCGCTGCTCGTGTTCCTCAGCCATGCCACCGTCTTCCTGCTGGTCGCTCAGCTTTGGTTTCAGATTCACTTCGCAGGGTCGTTCCTCACGCTTTATTTTGGCCTTACCTTATTTCTTTTGGCGGTGACCGGAATCGGGCTCCTGCTTTGGTCGCTGGTCGGGACCATGCAGCAAGCGCTGCTCTTGTGTTTCTTGCTGGCGATGCCCCTCATGCTCTTGTCCGGAGTCTTCGCCTCACCGACTAGCATGCCGGAGGCACAGGACTTCGATTTGATTAATCCGCTAGGCTACATGATCGATATATCGCGACGAGTGTATCTCGAAGGCATCGGTCTAGATCGGCTGACATCAGATTTGTGGCCATTGGCGGTCACGGCAGTGGTCACGCTTTCGATCGGTGGCTGGGTCTTCAATCGGCGGTTGGGGTGAAAAGGCGCACGCGTCATCCCGTCTTATTGGTCCTAAGGTCCGACTTCACTTTAGGCATTCTCCGAGCAGCGACGCCTAAGATCAACAACTGGACAAGCGTTCTAATGATTTTCCAACATCCATATCGACAGTTTGAAGGCATCGCCCGGCAATGACCGCTCTCAAGAAAGCTAAATGGAGGAATGACAATGGTGGACGATAAAGTCGCAGTTGTTGCCGGCGTCGGTCCGGGCATTGGCGCGCGTTTTGTAGAAACTTTTGCGCAGGGAGGTTACCGCGCAGCGCTCGCGCGAAATCCCAGTTTTTTGGACCAGTCTTCCACCACTCCACTATCGTCAACATCAACGGCGAGAGCTTCAGACTCAAAGATAAACGCAAAGCCGGAGTCTTCGCCGCCTCGATCAAGAACGCCAAGCCCTAAGCAAGTAGCTCTCACGGACTGGCGAGGAGGGCAGCCCTCCTCGCGCTCCACCCCACCGCTTCAGCGCAAGTGGGTCAGTTTTACTTCGGCGGATCTCGCAGGAAGCTGGGTCAGAATTAAACCGGCGTTGACATCGTCGCTCGAAGGCAGTCAGCCTCGCCTCCATTGAGGCCCCGCAGCGGTGGTCCGGGTGGTCCAATCATGAGACTGGATTTTCGATTGGCGCAAAGCGCCGAGCTTTTCATAGGCTCTTTGGCGGGACGAAGGCTTCTCGCGAGGGCCTGTCAAAAGACGTTTATCCACCAATTCTAGAGGCACCCATGCCACGCACGCGAATCGTCTGAAGCACGAGCAGCGCCACGAAATCGACAAGTCGGTTCCGAGCGCTTAGTAAGAGCGAAGCCAGCGCTGGCGGCGAGGAGTGTAAAAGCCGGACTTCGAACGCCACCCAAACGCAGCGGTTCACGTGGCGATACTGTCCTCGCCGCGCAATCCCGCAATCACGATGCCGACCTTCTCCTCCGCTGAATATTGCCGCCGGGTCGCCCGCCGGATATCCCGAACCGTCTTTTCCGCTGCCTCGGAATGTAGCTCCGCTTTTCGATCTCATCGCCGCTCCTTCGCGGTTAAGATGAGCTCAAATATCCCTTCCTCAATCACGCCTTTCTGTCCAACTTGTGCTGACGGGGAACAAGCAAGGTCATCCTGCCGAAATGCGCCTTGAAGCATTCGGAGTCCGTTAACGCGCTGCTTCTGGATAAACTGGGGCGCGGAGTATGACCTACAAGCTTGGTTCCAGCGCGAATTCGACAAAGCCAACGCTACGTACTGGAACGGCGCATTGCCTCGCGTCCGAATCGAAGTGCTAGAGATGGACATATTGGGCGAGTGTCAGCGCGGCTTCATCAAGCTCAACGTTGCCCTTGAACACGCCGACGAGACGACCCGGCGCGGCATTCTGCTGCATGAGATGGCGGACCTTGCCCACGTCCGCGCGGAGGGGCACGGACGCGTCTGGAGGGCAGAGATGCGGCGACTCATAGCAGCCGGCGCACCGCTCAACGAGAGCGACATAACCGAATAGCCCTAAAACCCTAAAGTACCCAAGCACCGTTTATCCTCACGCCGCGTTGCCCCGCGCAGTCGTGCTCATGACTCCCACCGACAAGTTAAAGTTGTCCTCGAAGTCACGATTCAGCGATTGCAAAAGCAACGCTAATATTTTCGTATCGTCCAGCACTCCAAGATTCCCAAGTTACAGGACCATCTCATCAACTATTTCATTAGATTTCCTAATCCCGGATCCGACCTCGAGGATATGGCCAAGCTTTGCGATTACCTGCAGTGCTCCCTCGGCGAGTTGCTCGAGACCGTGCGGTAGTCCGCTATCGATTCTCGGCTAAAGTGTAAGGCTAATCTTTCAGCCAATTCGGCAGGCTCGGGTTCTGACCTTCGCCTTGACGGCCTGCATTCTGGAAAGGCCGGCGGGCAAACGACGATTGGTCAATTCGCAAATGTGGGGCGATTTCGAGTTCGGGCGGATCCGGAGCGCCCGTTAGCCTGCCGCGCCGAAGTCTAAAAAGCTACGAACCCCGCCTCCGCATCTCCTGCGCCGCCCAACCAAGTGAATGTCTGTCGCCCCGTTTGACACCTGATCCTGCCTGCCCTCTTCGCATCTCTCCGCAGCCTCGAACGGGCAAAGTCAGACTGGCCTATCCTGATCGCTCATTGCATCGCTCATTGCGCAGACCGCTTTTCGCTGTGTTCCGAACGTCCCGCCGTGCGAGTTTGCGCGAAGTGGATTCGGGGGCAAGATCATGAAAGCCGCAACGCGGTAGCAGGAACTCAACCTGCGGAGTGCCCTCGCAAGTAGGATCACAGAATTCACACGCCCAACTGGCTTTCCCCCGGCGTTGGTGTCGACGTCTTCTGCGTTACACGCGAAGCCACACTACAGACGAGCTGATTATCTATCCGCTCGTCATGTTGGTCGTAATCGCAGCCGCTTACCACCTGGTGTGAGTCCGTCTCATCATTCCTCCGCCTTCCGCGTTTGGTCTTAGCCGCGAAGTTATCTAGGCGAAAGCTCCGGTACGCGCTGCGTAAAGGAGGAGTTGGTATGGCTAGGATGATCGAACCCCGGCGGCCGAAGTAAGCAGGGGAGCCCGCAGCTCCGCGATTATCGGTCGACGGCGCCGCCTATAGTCTGGCCTGAGGCTATGCGTCACCGCTGATAAAATAGCGGCGACGCGACTTGGGGCTATCGCTCGACGAAGTCAGCCAGGACCGGTGGAACACGCAGGCGCTGCGGAATCAGTTCATCGCCGATATCGCGGTCGATCGTTTGGTGGAGATAGTAGATGCGCCGTTCCTGGTAGCTGAGCGGGATACCGTCGATCGTTTTCGCTTCGAACGAGGCCTGCATGAAAGGCAGGTTGCCCAGGTCTTCTCTTAGTATTTTCTCCGTCGCTGCGATAATCCGCTCATATGCTGCCCGATTCAGTTCGTTCATCGGTGCAGCCATCAGGTAGTAGACCTCGTACCGCATCTCGCCTGGCGCAACGGGCCAAGTCTGGGTGGTGAAGATCAGCGTCGGGGAGATCACCATGACGGTGTTTGGGTAGATCAGATAGGCGTAGGCGCCTTCGCCGGTAATCGAGTTGACCTTTGGAAATCGCGTCACCAGCGGATTGCGCTCAAGCGGTATGCGGTGGGCGATGAACATCCGGGAATGACCGTTTTCGAGCAACCAGATCGCTGTCGCCTTCTGATCGAGGACCGGCGCGAGACCGGGGTGAACGGTGTTAACGTGGTAGGTCTCGATGTTGGCGTCGATCGCGAGCTTCCAGTTGCCGCGCAGGCGGGCAACGCTCTTGCGCACGAAGCGCGACTGGCTGTCCGCCGCGCCATCGCCGATCTCCTCGTCCACGGTCCGCATGATTGGCGCCAGGAACTCGCGCAGTGGCCGGGCGTTGCGATTAAGGTTTATGAAGACCAGGCCCGCCCACGTGTCGCAGCGCACAGCGCCGAGCGCGAGACAGCCTTTGTCGAGGTTCTTGAAATTCTCGCTGTCGGGCACGCCACAGAGTCGCCCTTCGAGGTCGTATGACCAGCTGTGGTACTGGCACACCAACCGGGTCTTAACCCGCGCGTGCGGTTCTTTGAGCAGCGGCGCGCCGCGATGGCGGCAGGTGTTGTAAAAGGCACGAATGCGCCCGTCGCTGCCCCGGACTAGCAGGAGTGGTAAGGGGAGTTGGTCGAGCAGGATTGCGTCGCCAGCTTCGGGCAGTTCGTCGATATGCGCGACAAAGAGCCAGTTCTTGCCAAAGACATGTTCGCGTTCAAGCGCGAAGAAAGCCGGGTCGCAATAACGAGCTGCGGGAATCGGCGGCAGCGCCGGGAAATCCTCCGGATAGGCCTTGCGTACCTTCTCGGCGTGGGAGCGGTCCCTAATCTCATCCGCAAAGGAAACATCCATTTCTGCATACCTCAAGGCGAGATAGTGAGCGCTTACTTTCCTATTGTCAAGGCAAGAACCCATTGACGAATTGGGTTCGGCCGGATATCTCTGTCTCACGGTCGCTTGGAAACTGGCGTGAAACCTGTGAAGAACCGCGCGCTGCGCCGGATGGGCCGTCCGCGGAAGAGCGCTACAGCAAATGGCAAATCGACGCGCGACCGCATCCTCGACGCTGCCGAGGAACTCTTCGCGCGGCATGGGTTCGACGCTACTTCGGTTGATGAGATCGCGGCACGCGCCGGACTAACCGTCGGAGCCCTCTACCGCCATTTCAGCGCCAAGGGTGAGCTGCTGCTCGACGTAGTGCGGCGGGCGCTGACCTCTCTCCCGATCGCCCGTCATATGCGCGGCGACAGCGGACGCGCGGACTTGCTCCCGGAGATGGTCGCGCTCTATATGGCGCCCGCTTCGCGGCGGCTCAGGCGCATCGTGATCGAGCTTCATACCGCCGCCAGCCGCGACCGGCGGGTCGGCAAGTTATTGCGCGAGTTCAGCGAGCGGATGGCCGCAGACACTCGCGCGCGGATCGAGAGCGGTCGCGCCCGAGGCACGCTGGAACCCGCTCATGATGCCGACCTGTCAGCCCGGCTCCTGATGGTCCTGATCGCCGGATTGGCTCACGTCGATACCCTCTACCCGACACTGTTGGCGAACCCAGACTGGAGAATGCTGGTGCTGGAGGTCGTAGCGACCCTCCTAGGCATGAAACCGCCGCAACTGATTACGAAGGGTCTGGCAGAGCCCCACTAAAGATCCCATCTGGCCAGTGGGCGTTCTTTGGAATCGATCATTTCTACTCCCGCTCGCTCGCAACCAAGCCGCGGATGGAGTCATTTGACGTACAGGAAGATTCCTTCGTAGATGAGGGCAGGTTTGTTCTGGCCGACAACCTGGACCTGGCTCTCCTGGGTTATCTGAGTACCTTGCGGGCGTGCCTCGACGGCAATCACGCGCTGACGGGCATGAACCTGGGCTCCGGCCGGAACCGGCGAGATGAAGCGCAACTTGTTGGCGCCGTAGTTCACCACGTTCCGGTAGCCTACAACCCTCCATCCGCTGTCAATCTCGAAAGCCGGCAGCAGGCTCAGGGTGAGGAAGCCGTGCGCGACTGGTCCCCCGAATGGACTCTGGCGTTTCGAGCGTTCG
>Ga0335081_10023157_pt1 | contig 10048 bp, 5 predicted proteins | sample Lox_Sample_35_FD_206713 | JGI IMG/M metagenome (GOLD analysis project Ga0335081, IMG submission 206713) | Soil microbial communities from Loxahatchee National Wildlife Refuge, Florida, United States - Lox_Sample_3.5 | ecosystem: Environmental > Terrestrial > Soil > Wetlands | place: USA: Florida... | reverse complement strand
CCAAGCGCGCACCGGCGATCGCCTTTCGGTAGAGTTCTCCGCACTCCAGCGGCGCGATCTTGTCCTCGCGGCCCCAGACCACGAGCGTGGGAACTCCGCGCAATCGAGGCAGCAGCGCGGGCAGGCTCGGGTCATGCATGTACGGCTTCCAGCAGTAGCGGGTCGCCGCTTCCCGGTTGATTATCTGGGCCTCGCGCTCCTCGGGGTTCGGTTTGCGCCCGAAGAGCAGTTCGTAGTCCGCCACCTGCTTCGTATCGAAGAAGGACAACCTGCGCGCAGCCTCGGTCCCATAAAGAAAAATATCCGTGATCTCCGAGTCCCTGGGCCGGACGCCAGCGGCATCGACCAGCACCATGCGTTCGACCGTGCGCGGCGACATCACGGCGATTTCCGCGGCCAGCCAGCCGCCCACGAAATGTCCGACCAGCGCCGCCTTCTCGATTGCCAGCTCCTGGAAGATCCACAAGTAAAAGCGTGACAGATCGTGAAAGCTCTCGAGCCATTCGGGGCGTTCGGATCCAGCGAATCCCGGATGGGTTGGGACATAGACTGTGAAGTTGCGCGCCAGCTCGTCGTAGCAGCGCAACCATCCAAGATTCCCCTCGAGGCTGTGCAGCGCGACCAACGGGCGCCCCGAGCCGCCCTTGAGATAGCTGATCTTCGCGCCGCCAACGCTGATGGTGTCCTGCCGGTATTCAGTGGTAGCCATCGATATCACTCTCGCGGTCTGTGGAGAACGGGGGGGCCGCTATCAGGGCGCCTGCTCGAACGGACCGGGCAGGTCAAGCTCCTTGCCCATCTCGCGCAGCGCCGGGATCACTTCCTGCTTCATCAGTTCCAGGCAGCGCATCGTATCGCGATGATTGATCGTGCCGTCGTTGGTCCAGACCCCTAGAATTCCCGGACGCACCACCTGCAGCCCTTCCCGGATTTTCCTGATTACCGTCTTGGGACTGCCCACCACGACGCGATTACTGTCGACCACCGCGTCCCAGCCAGCCGCGTCGACTCCGCCGTAAAGCGCGTCGGGCTTGAGCGCATGCTTGTACTGCTCGAGAATTCGCTTCGAACCCTCGCGCGAGTTGTATCCCGCCGGCGCCATGAAGTCCCCCGGCATCGGCACCCGTCCGACCCCGGCGTTCCCGATCAGGAAGCCCTTGCCGACCTCGTAGGCCTTCTCGTCCGTGTCCTGCACGTGGATACGCCAAAGGTAACCGAAATTCTGCGGACCCGGCTCATAACCGGTTTCCGCCGCAGCTTTCTGATAGAGCGCCGTCATCTGCACCGTAACTTGCGGATCGGTTTCCAGGTAGATGTACGGGTAGTGATGGCGCGCGCACCACTCGAGCGTCTCGGGGCTACCGACGCCGGGAATCCAGATCGGCGGATGCGGCCGCTGCAGCGGGCGTTCGAACGGATTCACCACCCGAAACTGATAGTGCTTGCCCTCCCATCGAAACGGTCCGGGCGTCGTCCAGGTCTTGATTATGAGGTCGTGCGCCTCCTGGAAGCGCTCCCGGTTGTACACCGGATTGGTGTTGGTCGCCCAGCTTTCGACGCCGGTGCCGCGCACGAAACCCGATACCAGCCGTCCGCGCGAGATCATGTCGATTTCAGCCAGCTCTTCGGCCAGGCGGATCGGGTTGTCGAAAATCGGCAACGGATTTCCGAGCAGCACGATCTTGGGCTTTTTGGTGACGCGCGCGAGGATGGCGGCCTCTAAATTCATCGCGGCGCCCATGCAGGTCGGGGTGTTGTGATGCTCGTTGAGCATCAGACCGTCGAAGCCGGCCTCCTCCGAGAACTCGTATTCGTCGAGATACTCGTTGTAGAGGTCGGCGCCGAGTTCGGGATTGAAGTAAGTATTGGGGAAAGTGAGCCGCACCGAGTTACGGAAGCTGTTCCGCACGTCCTCCTCGGTATAGTTCACATACGCCCGCTCGGTGAACCGCATGATGAACATGGCAAAAGCTCCGGCGCGATCGCGCTTCAGTTGAGGCCCATGTCGTAAAGCCGGTTGGCGTTGTCGAATATCATCTTGCGCGTGACCGCCGGCGGCACCCCCGCGAAATTCTCGTCGATCACCTTGAGCGAATTCGGAAAGGTCGAGTCGGCGTGCGGGAAGTCCGACGCCCACATGTAGTTGTCCTCGCCGAAGAACTTCCACGTCGCCGGGCCGAGCGGGTCGTCCTGGAAGGTCGCCGACACGTTGCGCCGCACATACTCGCTGGGCTTGAGCGGCAGCTGCTTCGCGTTGGCGACCTTGGAATGGACATGGTCGAGCCGATGGACCCAGTTGGCGAACCAGCCGATGTCGTTTTCGGCCGAAACGATCTGGAGCTTCGGGAAGCGCTCGAAAACGCCGCCGTACACCAGCCGCGTCATGCACTGTTCGACCACGTGGATCACATGAATCTGCAGGTCCGCCGCCATCGGCATCGCCGCCGTCAGCGGCATCCCCGACACCAGCGGCTTGTGCAGCGAAATTGGCATCCCCGTCTCCGACGCCGCGCGCCAGAGCGGATCGAACCGCTCGTCGCTGTATGGCATCTCGACGGTGTCGGAAGCCAGTATCAGCATGCCCTTGAGGCCCATCTTTGCGCAGCGTTCGATCTCCGAAACATCGGGCAGCGCGCCGAGGGAGTAGAGCCCGATACCGATGAAGCGCTTGGCGTCGTGCGCACAGAATTCCGCCAGCCAGTCGTTATATACGCGCAGGCACGCCTGCTGAAGTTCGGCGTCCTTCACGTTGAACAGCACGATACCGAGGCTTGAGTAGAGGACTTCGGCGACGACCCCGTCGAGGTCCTGGTCCTTGACCCGCTCGACCGGGTCCCAACCGCTCGGACGGGCCGCCTCGTAGCCGTGGCTCATATGCTCCCGCAATTCGTTTCCGCTCTTGCCCGCGGCAAACACTCCGGCGACGGTCAAGGGATGGATTCCGGGGGCGACGAATTGATACGTCCCCCTGCCCTTTTCGTTCTTGACCACGCGCGGAGCCTGGTCGCGGTATTTGCGATCAAGCCGTTGCTCCCAAAGGTCGCCGGGCTCCGTCATGTGCGAGTCGGCCGAAATAACTCGTTGCGATGCCATTTTCACTACTCCTCTGTGGACCAAAGCCATGATCGGTTCGTCAAGCGGGATGGCCCGCGCGCAATACGCGTCCGGGCAACACTCCGGTGTGACGCTGTTCTTCGTACAATATCCGGCCGTTGACGACGGTGTATTTGACGCCCTCCGCCTGCGTCACCAGCCGCCGGCCTCCGCCGGGGAGGTCGCACCGGACTTCCGGACGCTCGGGCGATCCGACCGTGTCGAAATCGAAGATCGTGATGTCCGCGGCCATCCCGGGCCGCAGCAGGCCACGGTCCGCGATTCCGAAGAAGCGCGCCGGTTCGGACGTCATCCTTTGCACCGCGCGCTCGAGCGCCAGCGCCTGCCGCTCGCGCACATAGGTGCCGATCAGATAGGTCGGATAACCGGCGTTGCACAACATGTCCACGTGCGCGCCGCCGTCGGAAATTCCAATCATCGTTCGCGGATCGCTGAACTTGCGCGCCACGCGTTCCTCGTTGATGTCGAGCAGCGGCATCATGTAGACGAGATTGAGGTCGTCTTCGATCGCAAGGTCGAAGAACACGTCGAGCGGAGCCGCCCCGCGTTCGCGCGCCGCCTCGGCGACGCTCTTCCATTCCATCGGCTTGAGCGCCGGGTTCGCCGCCTCCTTGATCTTGGCCCGCTCCCACAGGTCGTGCAGGACGGCGCGCCTCTCGAGCTCTTGTGCGAATGTGCGGCGGAACTCCGGGTTCGCATAAAGTTTCTTCTGCGCCTGCGCCGGCGTGTCGCCGAAGGCGGGCTTCATCGAATTCATGGTCGCGAACAGGAAGGGGTTGCGCAAGTTGAACTCGATGATCAGCGGGCGCGCCGCCACCTGCGGACGGCATCCCCGCTCGAGCAGCGGCGCCACCTTCTCCAGCGTCTCGACCCACGCCTGCGGCGCATCGTCGCGGTCGCGCAGGTTGAGCCACGTCACCGGCCGCCCGCTTGCGGTCGAAAGCAGGTCGAGCAGGGCATATTCCCGATCGGAAACCGTGCTCGGCTGTTTGGTCAGCGCGATTTCGATCGTGCCGCGGCCCAGCTCGCGCAGCACCCCGGCGTACGATCGCAGCTCCTCGTCGCTGGCCAGCCGGCACGCCAGCGGCTGCGCCTTGTACCCCAGATGCTGCGGCATCACCGTCAGCGAAAATCCGAAGGCGCCCGCCGCCACCGCCTCGCGCAGCAATCCGCGAATTCGCGCGGTCTCGTCCTCCGTCGCCGCGCGTCCCATCGCCTCGTCGCCCATCACGAACTGCCGAAAGGGCGACAGTGCCGCAAGAAAGCAGGCGTTGATGCCAAGGCCGCGATGGTCCGCCGCGTCCATGTATTGCGGGAAGCTCTCCCAATCCCAGGTGATGCCGCGGCTCAGCACGTCGTGCGGAATCGCCTCGACGTGAACCAGGTTCCACGCCGCGATATCGCGCTCCGCCGGCTTGCACGGCGCGAGCCCGACTCCGCAGTTGCCCATGATCACGGTGGTGACGCCATGCCACGACGAACACGTCACCAGCGGATCCCAGCAGATCTGCGCATCGTAATGCGTGTGCGGATCGATGAAGCCCGGCGCGACGATCAGGTCCGACGCGTCGATCACGCGCGCCGCGCCGTCCCCCAACTTCCCGATCTCGGCAATGCGTCCTCGCGTCACCGCGATATCCCCGCGGTACGCGCGCATCCCGCTGCCATCTACGATCGTTCCGTTTTTGATCAGTAAATCGTGAGGCATCGCAATCCACCTCCTCGCGCGCTTCAGCCTTGTCCGTAGGCCCCGAGCCGCGCAAAGTCAAGGCGCGCGGCGGCATCCTCGCGGTTTGACGCGCCCGCGGAAATGGTTAAGTTGGACGTGCCCGCCGCCCTTCGACGCGGGCCGGTAACGCGGAGCCAAAATCGTGAACGGGCCTTTGTACTTCCTCGAGAAAGTTGCGCGCGCAACCGTGAGTATCCATGCCCAGGTCCCGCAGGACCATCCCTCGGTCGCGATGGGACTCGGCAACGACCGCCGCGGCACCGGCACCATCGTCAGCGCCGACGGCCTTATCCTCACCGTCAACTACATCATCATCGGTGCCCAAAACGTCGTCGTCACCCTCGCCGGCGGCGAGCAGCTCCCCGCGCGCATCGTCGCCCGCGATTTCACCACCAGCATCGGCCTCCTTCAGATCGAAGGCCGCAACCATCCTCACGTCGAAGTGGTCTCATCCGCCGAAGCGGTGCTCGGCCAGGAGGTCTTCATCGTCTCGAGTCTCGGCGGCGAGAAACGCTGCGCCGACACCGGCTTCATCACCTATCTCGGACCCTACGAAGCCGCCTGGGAATTCGTTCTCGAGCGGTGCGTATGCGTCTCCGCGTCGGCCCTTAACGTCGGCCTGAGCGGCGGACCCATCTGCAATTCCGCCGGACAGGTCCTGGCGATTTCCTATCTCAACTTCCCCGACCTCGTGCGGCCCATCCTCGGCATCCCCGGTGAATGTTTTCTCTCCGGCCGCGACGAACTCCTCCGCCATGGCCATCGCGTGAGCACGCCGCCCAGGCTCTGGCTCGGGCTCTACTCGTATACGCTACGCGAGCACGTCGTGATTGCCGGCGTGATGCCCGGAAGTCCCGGTGAGAAGGCCGGCTTGCGCCAGGGCGACCTCGTCCTTAGCGCCGACGGCCGCGAAATTCACGAACGCAAGGCCCTTTACGAGGCGATCAACCGCCACCGCCCCGGCGAAAACATCCAGCTCCGCATCCTGCGCAACAACCAGGTTCACGACCTCGCCGTATCCGCCATCGTGGTCGACGACTACCTCGGTTAGCCCGGCTCCGCCCCGCCCTTAGCCCGCTACACGTCCTTGAACTCACGCTTCGATTTGCGCCCCTGGATCGCCGCCTGCGCCGCCGCCAGCCGCGCCACCGGCAGCCGGAATGGCGAACACGATACGTAATCCAACCCCAACTGGTGGCACAGCTTGACGCTCGCCGGGTCGCCCCCATGCTCGCCGCAGATCCCGATCTTGAGCTTCTTGTTGGCCTTGTGTCCGCGCTCGATCGCGATACGCATCAGGCCGCCGACCCCTTCCGGATCCAGCTCCTGGAACGGATCCTTGCGGTAAATCCCGCGTGAGATGTAATCGTTCAGGAACCTGGCCGAATCGTCACGCGAAAGGCCGTAGGTCATCTGCGTAAGGTCGTTGGTGCCGAAGGAAAAAAACTGCGCGACCTCAGCTATCTGGTCCGCCTCGATACAGGCGCGCGGCACCTCGATCATGGTCCCGATCAGATACGGCAGCTTCCCGTTGCGGCTGGCCACCTCGCGCGCGACCTCCCGGATATCCGCGGCCAGCAGTTCGAATTCCTTGCGCTCCCCGATGAGCGGCAGCATTATCTCCGGAATCGCCGCGACACCCTCGGCCCGCAATTCCATCGCCGCCTCCAGGATCGCCCGCGCCTGCGCCTGATAAATTTCCGGATAGCTGACGCCCAGCCGCGATCCGCGATGCCCTAGCATCGGGTTGAACTCCTGCAAATTGTCGCGAATCTGCTTAAGCCGCTCGGGGTCCGCCCCGGTGCTTTCCGCGAGCTTGCGGATCTCCTCGTCGTCCTTCGGCAGGAACTCGTGCAAGGGCGGATCGAGCAGCCGGATGGTTACCGGCTTCCCCGCCATCTCGCGCAGGATCGCGATAAAGTCGCCCTTCTGCATCGGCACGATCTTCTCGAGCGCCCGCGCGCGGGCCGCCTTGTCCTCCGCCATGATCATCTCGCGCACCGCTTCGATCCGTCCGGGCCCGAAGAACATGTGCTCGGTGCGGCACAGCCCAATCCCCTCGGCTCCGAATTCGCGCGCGATCCTCGCATCGGTCGGCGTGTCCGCGTTCGCGCGCACACCCAGCCGGCGCTCCTGGTCGGCCCACTTCATGAACCTGCGGAAATGCTCCGACATCTCGGGCCGCACGGTCGCTACGCGCCCGGCTATAACTTCGCCGGCCGACCCGTCCAGCGTCAGGTATTCGCCGCGCCGGATCACGCGATCGCCGGCCTTGAGCAGGCCCTGCCCGTAGTCGATCTCGAGCGCGGAGCATCCCGCGACGCAGCACTTGCCCATCCCGCGGGCGACCACCGCCGCATGGCTGGTCATGCCGCCGCGCGCGGTCAATATCCCCTCCGCCACCTGCATCCCGTGAATATCCTCGGGCGAGGTTTCGAAGCGCACCAGGATCACCGGACGGCCGGCGCTCTGCACCACGATCGCCTCGTCGGCGGAAAAAACGACTTCGCCGTAGACCGCGCCGGGCGACGCCGGCAGCCCGCGCGCGATTACCTCCTTGGGCACCGACGGATCGAGCCTTGGATGGAGCAGTTGTTCGAGTTGCGCCGGTTCGACCCGCGTCAGCGCGGCGCGCCGGTCGATCAGCTTTTCCTCGGCCATTTCGACCGCGGCGCGCACCGCCGCCTCCGCCGTGCGCTTGCCGGTGCGAGTTTGCAGCATGAAGAGCCGCTCGCGCTCGATTGTGAACTCCATGTCCTGCATGTCGCGGAAATGCTTTTCCAGCCGCGCGGCGACCTTGAGCACTTCCTTGAAAACCTGCGGAAAACTTTCCTCCAGCGTGGCATAGCGCGCCGCCCGCTCCGCCTCGCTCACCCCGTGGCGCTCCGCCCACTTGCGCCCCGCCGCGAGGCTTATCTGGAGCGGCGTGCGGATTCCCGCGACCACGTCCTCGCCCTGCGCATTGGGCAGGAACTCGCCGTAAATCCCACGCTCCCCGGTTGACGGGTCGCGCGTGAACGCCACCCCGGTCGCGCAGTCCGCGCCGAGATTCCCGAACACCATCGATTGCACGGTGACCGCCGTACCCCAGTCACCCGGAATATTGTTGAACTTGCGGTAGGCGACCGCCCGCTCGTTGTTCCACGAACCGAACACCGCCCCGATCGCCTCCCACAACTGCTCGCGCGGATCCTGCGGCAGGTCGCGCCCGATACGGTTGCGGATCAGCGCCCGGAACTCGTCCACCAGCTCCTTCAGATCGTCGACCCCGAGCTCGACGTCCTCCTTGACCCCGCGCACGGCCTTTTTGCGCTCGATAATCTCCTCGAACGGATCGCGATCGTTCTTGTTCTCGGGCTTGAGCTTCAGCACCACGTCGCCGTACATCTGGCAAAAGCGCCGGTAGGAATCCCAAGCAAAGCGCGGATTCGCGGCCTCGAGCCCCTTAACTGTCTCGTCCGTAAGCCCGAGGTTGAGAACCGTATCCATCATCCCCGGCATCGAGACCCGCGCGCCCGATCTGACCGAAACCAGCAGCGGGTTTTGCGCGTCGCCGAACTTGCGGCCGATCACCTTCTCGATCCGCGCCACACTCTTCGCCACGCCCTCGGTCAGCCCCTTGGGATACTTGCCCTTATGCTCGTAGAAGTAATTGCAGACCCGCGTCGAGATCGTGAAGCCCGGCGGCACCGGCAGCTTGAGCGATGCCATTTCGGCCAGATTTGCGCCCTTGCCGCCGAGCAGGTCGCGCATCCCGGACCGCCCTTCCGCCGCCCCGCCACCGAAAAAATAAATCTCAGGATGAACCCGCGCCATCGTAAAATGCTCTCCCGGCTTGTTGACCCGATAAGGCGCTGTGCCGCAGCGCCACGGCTTGTTCCTGCTTGCGGGCTTTCGCCTCAGCGATACCAGCCGATCCGTTCGACCAGGGTTCCCATCAGACCCGAAATTGGCACCCGCACCTGCTGCGTCGTGTCGCGATCGCGCAGGGTGACCGTATCGTCTTCCATCGTCTGATGGTCGATCGTCACGCCGAACGGCGTCCCCACCTCATCCATCCGCCGGTAGCGCCGTCCGATCGAACCAGCCTGATCGTAAGCCACCATGAACCAGCGTTGCAGCATCTCGCGCACCGCATGCGCCTTCTCCGGATGGCCCGCCTTGCGCAGCAGTGGATACACCGCCACCTTGATCGGCGCCAGCCGCGGGTCCAGCCGCAGCACGATTCGCTCCTCGTTCTCGACCACGTCCTCGTCGTAGGCGTCGAGCAAAAAGGCGAGCATCGTGCGGTCCACGCCCGCCGCCGGCTCAATCACCCACGGATGGTACCGGCTCTTGGTCTCCTCTTCGAAATAGGTCAGGTCCTTGCCGCTGTGCTTCTCATGCTGATCGAGATCGAAACTCCCGCGCCGCGCGATCCCTTCCAGTTCGCCCCACCCGAATGGATAGAGAAATTCGACGTCGGTGGTCCCGCGCGAATAGTGCGAAAGCTCTTCCGACCCGTGCGGCCGCAGCCGCAGATGCTCGGCCTTGATCCCGTACTTCACGTACCACTGAAAGCGCGCGTTTACCCAGTAGTCGAACCACCGCTGCTCTTCCGCCGGGTCGGGCTTGACGAAGAATTCCATCTCCATCTGCTCGAACTCCCGCGTGCGGAAGATGAAGTTGCCGGGCGTTATTTCGTTGCGGAATGACTTGCCGGTCTGGGCCACGCCGAACGGCAGCTTCACCCTCTGCGTGTCGATCACATTGGAGAAGTTCGCGAAGATTCCCTGCGCCGTCTCCGGCCGCAGGTAGATCGTGTTCGCGGTATCCTCCACCGGACCCATGAAAGTCTTGAACATCAGGTTGAACTGGCGCGCCTCGGTCAATTCGCCCCCGCAGTCGGGGCACCGCTCACCCTCGAGATGATCGGCCCGGAAACGATGCTTGCACGCCTTGCAGTCGACCAGCGGGTCGGTAAAATTCTTCAGATGGCCGGAGGCCTCCCAGGTCCGCGGATGCTGCAAAATCGCGCTGTCCAGCCCAATCACGTCGCTGCGTGACTGCACCACGTCGCGCCACCACGCTTCCTTCACATTGCGCTTCAGCTCAACCCCCAACGGCCCGTAGTCAAAGGTCGAACCCAGGCCCCCGTAGATATCGCTGGCCGGAAACACCAACCCGCGCCGCTTGCACAGGTTGACCAGCTTCTCCATCGTAACC
>Ga0335081_10023156_pt1 | contig 10048 bp, 14 predicted proteins | sample Lox_Sample_35_FD_206713 | JGI IMG/M metagenome (GOLD analysis project Ga0335081, IMG submission 206713) | Soil microbial communities from Loxahatchee National Wildlife Refuge, Florida, United States - Lox_Sample_3.5 | ecosystem: Environmental > Terrestrial > Soil > Wetlands | place: USA... | reverse complement strand
CTCGTGAAAAACATCACCCTGGGTGGGGGAATGCTTCTGAAAAAGAGGTGGGGGAATGGTAGTGAAAAACTACGGTCTTAAGTGGGGGAATGCTCGTGAAAAATCACAATGACCTCGAAAAAAGAGGCTTACAAAAATGCAAACATTTTAAATCACGTGGGACAAAAAAATCCACAATGGTCAGGTATACAAAATGGGTTACTTATAATTTTTGACAGCTAAAAAACAGCTGACATTTTCGATTAAATATGGAATAATTTAACCCATAATGTAATTTGTGCTATTGTACTAAACGACAGTTGCAGCTTTTGAAAATTGATAATCCTATAAAAGGCAGTTCATCTAGAGGTTGTTAGCGCCATTCCTCAAAAGCCTTCCTTATTATTCATTATTCCATAGTTTCCATTCTTGGCAACAGTTGAATTATCAAGCAAAATTCAAATGCGTATCCCCTTAAAATACCCTATCAAATACATTGACAAATCTTCATGCCGGTGCTTGTATCTAAATAGTTATCGATAAAGCCGAATTCCGCAAAGCCATGGGTCTTAAAAACCAAGACGTCCGAGCTGCCGAAGGATGATGCCTTGGATGAGTGCGGCCTTTCTTTTTTTGCTATGGCTTCAATATATATTTCAGTGATCCCGTAGTGAGAATGAAGGTGGCACACTAGCACGCGACTGATCAGACGGAGGTGAGAGCTATGTCAACGCATATCGTTTTGTTTAAGATGACGGATCAGGGAGCCAAGGACATCAAGAACGCACCACAGAGAATCGAGGCGGCCTCCAAAGCCACGGAAGCAACGGGGGGGCAAGATGACGTTCTACTACACGACGGGTGAGTATAACTACATCGGCATCTTCGAGGGGCTCACTGACGAAGCACTTACGTCTTTAGGACTGAAAACATACTCCGCGGGGAACGTCAGAGGAACAGTGCTTAGAGCATTCACGACGAAAGAGTTTGCCGAGATCGTTAAGAAGCTGCCTTAGCCTCGTTAGTAAAAACAAAAATTGACGGCTCCTGCTGAGTGGCAATGTATTCTACATTCTAGTGTGCCACACATATGAATATCGTGCTTGTCCGGGTAAAATGCAGAATGACTTGATGGTAAAATTGCAAAAACGAAGATGCTCAGTTTAAATGGATTCACAGATGAAATGCTACCCCTGTGACTCCCGCTATACAGACGAGGGTGCACATTTCGACCCGAATAGGTGGACATTTCGATAGTTCAGGCATGACTCAATTGCTCGTAATTCTTAATACACCTATCTTAAGGAGGCGAGAATAAGATGGAAAAAAAGACATACGAAGAAATTGCAAAAGTTGCACATGATCTCTACGAGAAGAATGGAAGGGTTCATGGACAAGACGAGCAAAATTGGCTTGAGGCGGAGCGAATCGTGATGGCTCGGTATGAGAAGGGTACTAAAAAAGAGAAGTCGATAAGATCATCAAAGGCAACGACCAAGAAAGGGAAGTGAAAAAAGAGAACGTTATGTAAGCCGTAGTTTATTAATCTATGGTGAACAATTAATGATGTACAGATGAAGTTTGCTTATAAGTTATTGTAGTCGCCATTCGTTTCGTTGCGATTTACAAACTTTCGACTCGTTTCCTTGAGCGTCTACCCCTGAAATCCATTCTACAATCCATTCTACAATGTTGACATAGACTGGAATCAGGCATATATTCTTCCATAGTATTGGACTAGATACTTCCGGGTGCTAACGACTAGTATTTTGCATATTCTAAACGCTTGTCTCTGCAAGCCTGCATGGCTGTTCGGCACTCCACAATCCGCGAAGTCGTATGGAATGCTCGTTGAGGTTTAAAGCCAAGTTTTGTTTCTGAAACAGTTGAAGGTTCCATTCTCCGAAACGTTTGGATATTCAAACTGTATTCATTAAATTTATACTCAAAAATATCCGTAACTATTCAGCAAAATAGTTTGATTAAAATGCAAATAGTTCTTGACAACGTTATTATGAGGCATGGTGTATTAATATATTCATCATGGACCTCACATATATGGACTGTGTGCGATGCAGAATGTGCCCAGTCTGGCAGCCAAACATACAGGACATGGTAATCCCAGCTTTCAAAATAAAAAGACGGCAGAGGTAAATGTCGCAGCAAAAAAGCCGTTCTGAAAACCTGTGTTATAATGCTCCATCACACGGACAGGTTATTCAGAATGACGATAGAAAATATAAGCGTTGAAGCCACAATCGAGCGGGTCAAAGCCCAGATCGCCGAAGAAAAGGAACTGTCGCCGGCGCTCAAATCCAGCCTTGAAGTGCTGTTGCTTCTGATGACGCTTCTCGTGAATCGGCTGGGCCTTAACAGTAAAAACAGCAGCAAACCGCCGTCGATGGACCCCAATCGAGAGAAGCATCCTAAACGGCAGAGCACCCGTAAGCCTGGAGGGCAACAGGGTCGTACCGGTACAACGCTACAGCCGGTTTCCGATCCTGACGAGATTAAAGTCCTGCCGGTTGATAGAAGCACACTGCCTCGCGGCCGCTATCAGGAAGTCGGCCATGAAGTCCGGCAGGTCATCGACCTAGATATCTCGCGAGTGGTGACGGAATATCGGGCTCAGATATTGAAAGATCAACAGGGCAATCGCTATGTGGCCCTGTTTCCCGAGGGAGTCACTCGTCCAGTGCAATACGGTAACGGTGTCAAGGTCAACTCGGTCTACATGTCGCAATACCAACTGATCCCGTATAATCGCATTGAGGATCATTTTCTGGAGCAATTGCAGATTCCCGTCAGCGGCGGCTCCATCTTCAATTTCAATCAGGAGGCATATGGCCGCCTGGAATATTTTGACCAGTGGGTCAGGGTACAGCTTGCCGCATCAGGGATGCTTCATGTAGATGAAACGGGGATCAATGTCGGCGGCAAACGAAACTGGCTGCACAGCGCCTCCAACGCCGAATGGACCTGTTTCTTTCCTCATGCTAAACGTGGGACCGAGGCCATGGATGCAATGGGGGTACTTCCAATGTTTCATGGTATCCTCTGTCACGATCACTGGAAACCGTACTTTACGTACGGCGTATCCCATGCCCTGTGCAACGCTCACCATCTCAGGGAACTAGAGAGCGCCTTTGAACAGGACAAACAGCAATGGGCCGTAAAGATGTCGGACCTGCTCAAAGAGATCAACAAAGCCGTTCTTGATGCTGGAGGCGTTCTCCCAACTGCGGAATCGAAACACTTTCGAAAACGCTACCGAAGATTGCTCGCGGAAGCCGAAAACGAGTGCCCCGCCCCGAAAGAAATTCAACAACGAAGGATCAGGGGCCGGGTTCCTCGCTCCAAAGCGAGAAACCTTCTGGAACGGCTTCGAGATTACGAGAACGACGTACTGAGATTCATGGATGAACCTGATGTCCCGTTCTCGAACAACCAGGCAGAAAACGACATTCGGATGACAAAAGTACAACAGAAAATATCAGGGTGCTTTCGTTCCTGGGATGGCGCTCTAATCTTCTGCCGTATCCGAAGCTACTTGTCCACCTGCCGGAAACAAGGCATCACTGCAACCGAAGCCTTATTGCTTTTATTTGAGGGCAAATGGCCTGAGTTCATGTCATTCAGTTCGCCCATTACGTAACGGCTATTCCGGAAGCTGAATAGTTACAAATATCCATGCAATAAAAAAAGGACGCGCAAGGGAATATAGCGGAGGGGACCGATGAACTCAGATGACCATATCTGGGTATTGCTGATCGAAGACAACGACGATGATGCCGTACTCATGCGCAAGTTCCTTACCTCAGCTCGCAACATGCATATCGATGTTGAGGTGGTGAATAGACTTTCGTCTGCACTCAAGCACCTGGGAGGAATGAAGTATGATGTTATCCTGTCTGACCTCGGGCTGCCCGATAGCTGGGGGCTGGACACATTCGCCAAGGTCCATTCTGCATGTTCGGACGCCCCAATTATCGTTCTAACAGGGCTGGACGATGAAGCAGTCGCCCTCGAAGCGATGCAGCAGGGCGCGCAGGACTATCTCGTCAAAAGTCATATCAACAGTATAAATATAGTCCGGATCATCCGCTATGCCATTGAACGCCAGAAGTTGCTGACTCGGCTTGAAAATAGCTTGAAGGAAATAAAGACCCTGCAGGGGCTGCTCCCCATATGCGCTTGGTGCAAAAAAATCCGCGATGATAAAGGGTACTGGAAGAAGGTCGAAACCTATATCACAGAGCTAACTGGCACTGAGTTTACGCATGGTATATGTCCCGCTTGCCACTCAAAACTCATGGAGCGATATTCGGACTCCATGGCTGAAAAGATACCGAAGAATGAATAACATTTGAGCACTAGATCGTGGACGAAACATGTTTATTATTGAAAAAGTTGAGGCCGTCTCGGACTTTGTTGCCAAGCCATCATCCCAGAATGAATAAACCAGCCATCAGTTAATTCTAAAGCTAAAGAACAATTTTTGACTCGCCTGCATTTTTCCCGTTTTTCTATCCATACGACATCACTGAAATCGCCAGGGTCAGGAATATATTCTTCCGAATACAATTGATAGATACATAAATCAAAGAGCAACGCTGACGTGGTTGCCGGAAAATAAATAACAGGAGGTCGAAATGAGAAAAATAACAGTATTCAATTTCGTAACACTTAATGGCTTCTTTGAGGGGCTAAAAAGGATATCAGCTGGCATAGGCACGACGCAGAAGAAAATAAATATGCTGCTCAGGGTCTCCAGTCGGGAGGCACGCTTCTTTTTGGACGCGTGACTTATGAGATGATGGCAAGTTACTGGCCGACACCGCTTGCGATCAAAAATGATCCAATTGTCGCCGAAGGAATTAATAATGCGGACAAAATTGTCTTTTCAAAGACGCAGAAAAAGGCTGAGTGGAATAATACGAAAGTTGTGAGTGACAATATTGTGGAAGAAATAAAGAAAATGAATGTGATGCCTGGGAAGGATATGACACTACTGGGCAGCGAAAGCATTTTAACCCAGTTTGCAGAAGAGGGTTTAATGATGAATATCAGATCATGATGGACCCCGTTGTCATAGGCGAAGGTCCGCCGATATTCAAAGGCATCAAGCACAAGCTTGATCTGAAACTTACAATGATAAGAACCTTTAAGAGTGGGGTTGTTCTGCTCTGCTACCAACCTACCGAAAAAGCGTAAGCTCATGGGGTGAGGTTACACTCGGCAGGTTGGTTAGAGTCAAGCGAAACTTGATGGATTGAACTTTAACTAGTAACTCTACGCAGACCGCGACGCGACCTGTGTTCTCAATGTTCACATTCACATTTCAACATATAACTCTTGCAGTCGAGGTGTGAGTCAAATCACAGATTCATTAATGATAAACGTGCATAATCAGGCCTGCCAGCAATAAGATCTTAACCATGTGTTCAGTCAGTAATAGGGAGGGTCTTATAAAGAAGCCAAAATATCCGGTTATTCCTCAATCTTGTAATCATGTGTTCCTGTACGCGTGGTGGTGTTTGCGCCAAACCTTCGGGAGGAAGTGATACCCCACGGCCAACAACAGCGGCCCCGACCTTCAGCCCATTGCCAAAGATCTTTTCCCGCGCATGGGCAGCCACAATTTCGTCCGCAACGAATGGAGTGTCGTTCTTCAACACAACCGAGGGTACGTCTTCAGGTACAGATGCAGTGTTATATGCGGGCCTGTGACATACAGGAATGGACCATGATGCCTTGATTAGTTTCACCCTCCTACAGAGGAGGTGATCAAATTTAAAGCGTGGGAGCCGCTCAGGTTCTTAGATATGGGAATGAATAGGGGAAGGCCTGTCTACGAATGGTGTCAGGACCGTTCAAATACCTCAAAACGTCTGACCCAAGAAGTACCTTAAGGAGGCCATTTCATGCATAAGCAGCAATCTGGAACCGTACCATTTGTCTTCGGATTAATACTCGGCATCCTGTGCACAATCTACCTGCCCAAATACGTGGGACCCTACCTTCCTGAATCAATGGCGGGGAAAGAAAACGTGGTCAAGGGGACCGTTGCGGCGAAAGAGAAAAAGGCGGATACTCTTCTTCTGACAGTGAATACGCCTGAAGGCGCATTGCTGGCAAAATTCAAGAAGAAGGCTGAAGAGGTCAATCTCCTAGTCAACGAAAAAGACGAAATCCAATTTACTCTGCCGAAGTACCTGCCCTTTATCGATGATCCGAAAATCATACGAGTTGTAAAAGAACAGGAGGCTGTTCCTACAACGGTTGAGGCCCCCGCCGCACCCGCTCGGCCCGCGGGGAAAAGCACGACGGAAATAAAACTGCGGCAGCAGGTGAATCCGCAGGCCATTACTACGGCCCCTGGGAACACGATGGAGATGAAACCAAAGTACCGGCGGAATGGCGCACCGCCCGCCGGTGATAAGAACGCTGCGCAATGAATACGCATTGTACAGCCTACAGGGGTTGCTCGTTGTCGCAATAGCCGAACATTTCCCTAATATTCTTATTTTGTTTATTGTCGTTCTTAATCGACTGCATTCTGAAGTTGCAGAGCTTTTATTTGTCGCAACAACAAACGGTTCAAATGAAGGAGTAACATACATGAAAAAAACAGTCTTGATGCTGCTTATAGCATTTTTTACCCTCTCCATGGGAACAACGTCCTATGCCAAATCTACCGGTTCCGAGGGGACAGATGGATTGGGTGTTTATGAATTTGACGCTTCGCTAGGTCCGGCATCAGGTCCGGGAGACTATGACGGCGGCTTCGGCGTGAACTTTGGTGCAGGATATACCCTGAGTCAAATCGACAGCAATCTCCAGGCGCGGTTTGATTTCTCTATTTACCATTTCAACCATGACTTTCCCTGGGGCACTGGTACCTACACGCGTGTTCCCTTTATAGTAAGCGCCCGTTACTATGTGCCGATCGTCGATAGGGTGAGAGCATTCGGGCAGGTCGGGTTGGAAACAAGCGTTGATAATTTTGATAATGCCGGGCATCAGAGACAAAACGAAGTGAATGTCGGCATTTCGCCCGGGGCGGGCATCGAATTTTTCGTGGCCCCCAGGGTAAGTGTTTTCGCTCTTGGCCTCGTGCACCTCATTTCGGACAGCTATTTCAGCATGCACTTCGGCGTAGCTACGCATTTTTAGCACTCGCGACGGGCGAGAACCCGCAAAAGAAAATATCCAGGGCGCAGGATCTCAATCTTTTTAATCTATTCAAAGAGGTGTTTTTTAAATTAATTTATTTATTTGGGGGGTGCTGGATCGTAAGAACAGATTTGGTGCGAAAAAACATATGCTGAACGCGCCGGCCGAATTATTTGATTCAGACAATGAGATCTACACACGTATTACTCGGAGTGCCATGATCCGTATTGAAGTAAAGTAATTCTTTATTTGGAGCTTACACCAGTTCGGGGACCTTGAGTTGTGTTAAGACTCGTATCATGGCCACAGTAAATTACAATCAAAAATTTATATTTAGTAACCGGCATCCCCAAGAACTTTACTTTTTTCTTTATATTTACAAAAAATTCTTCTATATTTTAGATGTTTTATTCCTGAGCTTAACTTTCGTGTAATTTATTCTAAGGGAAAGTGGTCAGAATAGCCTAATGTCATAAATAATAAATTCAAAAAAAGATGCCAGGGAAGAGGAGTGAAATTCTCTCGCTGCCCCGCAGCCGTGAAGGGAACGAAAACCCAAAGCAAGCCACTGTCATGAGTAATATCATGATGGGAAGGCGGGTAAGTAGGATTAAGCCCTAAGCCGGAAGACCTATCAAAGACAAATTTAAATTCCCGCGGGAGGAGTTAGAAGATGAACTATAAGTATTTTATTCACCATGAGTGCAGTTATTTCCCTTGCCACGATCTTCAGGAATGGAAATCATGTCTTTTTTGTTGGTGCCCGCTTTATTTGATCGATTGTGACGGAAATTTTATAACGAAGAATAACATCAAAGATTGTTCGAGTTGTGTTATTCCCCACATTGAAGAAGGATATGATTACATCCTGGAAGTAATTAGAACGACGATATATCAAAAAAGCACAAACCCTGTTACGAAAGTCTAGCCGATTAATATTTAAATGAGGAGATGGCTATGATCTATGTACTTGCCTCGATTCGCCTGAAGACAGGAAAGCTTTATGATTATCTTGCGATTCTTAAAGCCAATATGCCGGCAGTTAGAGCAGAAAAGGGCTGCATCGAATATGTCCCAACAGCAGATATTGACGTAAAACTGCCTCAGCAAGTTCTCGATAAAAATGTTGTTACCCTTTTTGAGAAGTGGGAGAGCTTGGAAGCGCTTCAAGCTCATCTTGGATCGCCGCATATGCAAGAATATAGGGGAAAGGTAAGAAACATAGTTGAGAGCGTGTCTTTCAAAGTGTTACAGGAAGCGAATTAAAACATCGACAACAATACATCTCACGGATTTAATCGGTTGTGCCTGGGTCAATTCCAAGCCAGCGGCGACAATGCGGATGTCGACCATGAAAGCAGTCGTTATTCGAAAATATGGCAGGAATGATGTTCTGGAGATTGGTGACGTGCCGCAGCCACGATGCGCGACGGGCATGGCGCTGGTCAAGGTGCATGCCGCGAGTGTCAACCCACTAGACTGGAAGGTCCGCTCCGGAATGCTGAGGCTTATCACGGGAAATAAATTTCCGAAGGTCCTGGGCTCCGAGTGCGCGGGGGAGGTCGTCGAGACCAGCGGCGGGCTCTCAAAGTTTACCAAGGGCGACCAGTTGATCGGCCTATCAGGTGTACGCAGTCTGGGCGCGTTTGCGGAATACATGTGTTTGCCGGAAACGACAGCGTTTACCAAACCCGCCGGTCTCTCATTCGAGGAAGCAGCCTGCGTCCCCATCGCGGGGCTAACCGCACTCCAGGCCTTAAGGGACCGCGGTAGAATCGCGTCCGGCAAAAAGGTCTTAATCAACGGCGCGTCGGGCGGCGTAGGGACGTTCGCTGTCCAGATTTCAACAATCTACGGCGCAGAAACCACCGGAGTATGCAGCGCAGCTAACCTCGACCTCGTGAAAAACCTAGGCGCGGACCGTGTCATCGACTACGGTGCAGAGGATTTCACGAAAGCGCGAGATCGGTACGACATCATCTTCGATGCGGTCGCCAAACGATCCTTTGTCGAATGCAGTAAAGCCCTCAATCCGAACGGTGTCTACATTAGCACCCTCCCCTCCTTTTCTGGTTTCCTAAACCAGTATCTCATAGGCTTTTTATCAATCAGAAAGGCTCGTTCCATCTGGGTTAAGCCAAATTCCGCTGACATGACATGGATAACGTCGCACATTGAATCCGGCAGGATCAAAGTCGTCATCGACAAAGTCTTTTCCCTGGACCAGGCTAAAGAAGCCCTTACTTATAGCGAGTCCGAGAGGGCGAAGGGAAAGATCGTGATTAAGGTGGTTTGACGCGACATTTGATCCAATGATTTGCCAGACCGTTATCGCGACAGCGGAAAGAAGAATTGGCCCCTTCCTAAGGTTTGCAATTGACAGAAGGACATGGGTGCTGAGTATGGAGATCATGATCGTTCAGAAGACAAAAATTACGATTGAAACATGCAGTGAGTATGCGGCGCAGCTTACTTCTTCTTAGCGGTTGTAGGGATTGAAATTTGGAGATTTCATGTAGAAGATATTAACCTGAATCCTGCGCCATTAAACAAAATATGACGCTACGACCCTTAAAATAACACTGTAATCATGCGGCACGAAAATACAATGTACCTGATAAAAGGGTTGTCACGTTAACATACCTTTTAGGTAGGTTAAGATTATGCTGTGAAACGCAGTCAAGATATCAATAAAATCAGCATGAACTGATATTTTGGCCGATTTTCACGCAGGATTCAGGATTAAACCAAATTGAGCTTTAATATGTGTCTAGGATTGAGTGCTATAGTTAGTTGAAATTTTAAGTAGCGGCTCCTAAAATGGTAACGTTTTGTTTGCCGACAAAAACAGTCACCAGGAAAGGAGCCGTTATGGGAAGAATAGTACAGATTA
>Ga0335081_10023155_pt1 | contig 10048 bp, 7 predicted proteins | sample Lox_Sample_35_FD_206713 | JGI IMG/M metagenome (GOLD analysis project Ga0335081, IMG submission 206713) | Soil microbial communities from Loxahatchee National Wildlife Refuge, Florida, United States - Lox_Sample_3.5 | ecosystem: Environmental > Terrestrial > Soil > Wetlands | place: USA: Florida... | reverse complement strand
TCTACGAAGAACTCGGTCTACGAAGACTCGGGAGAACGATTCTCATGAACGCGACGAATGCCATCAATGCTGCCGGGGCGACGAACGCCACGACGGCGAGCGCCATCGAAGATGCCGAAAAAGTCCGCTGGGACCTCGGCATCCTTTATTCCGAGATCAACGACCATCGGCTCGATTCCGACTTAAGGACGCTGGAGGAGATGGCCAAGCGGTTCGCCGCCGCCTATAAGGGCAAGCTCTCGGAACGTCTGGGTGCGGCCGTCACCGACTATTCGGAAATCGAGATGCTGCACAGCAAAATCGCGACCTATCTATCCCTGCGCGAGAGTACGGATCTGGCGAATGCGGCGATCAAGGCCAAACACGCCGAGGTTCAGCGCGAATTGAGCGCCGTGCTGGGCGAGCACCTCACCTTCTTCGAATTGGAGCTGGTCGAGATCAGCGATGAAACGCTCAACGCCTGTTATCAGCGGGAACCGGTTGTCGCCAGGCATCGTCCGTGGATTGAGCATATACGGCTTTTTAAGCCGCATTTCCTGAGTGAGCCGGTGGAGTCCGCGCTCACCAAGCGCTCTCCGTTTGACTCCAGTTCGTGGAGTGAATTCTTCGACGAGTTGGAAGCGGACCTGGAATTCAGCTTTGGCGGCGACACGAAAAGCCTCACCGAATTGCTGCACATCCTCACAAGGTCCAAAGATGCCGAGGAGCGCGCGGAGGTGCTGCGAATTGTCAATGCCGGCTTGGGCGGCCCGTTTGCCAAATACTCGGCGCAAACGCTGTACATGGTTGCCGGATCAAAAGCCGTAGAGGACAAGGAACGCGGCTACTCGCATCCCATGGACCGCCGCAACAAGGCAAATCGCATTCCCGACGCAGTGGTCGACGTCCTGCACAGCAGCGTAACGTCGGTGGGCGGCCCGCTGGCGCGCCGGTATTACAAGCTCAAGGCGCGCCATCTGGGAGTTCCCGTGCTTCGCTGGAGCGATCGCAACGCGCCGATGCCCTTCGCCGACACCACCGTAATTCCGTTCCGCGAAGCCGAGGAGATCGTCACCACGGCTTACCAAAGCTTCAGTCCCGCGCTGGCGGAAATCGTGAGAAGCTTTTTTCGCGAGCACCGCATTGATGCGCCGGTGGCCAAGGAAAAGCGCCAGGGCGCGTTCAACTCCTCGCAAGTTCTGCCTGGCGGAAAGCCTGTCTCCTACACTCTTCTCAATTATTTAGGAAGCAACAACGACGTGATGACCCTGGCGCACGAACTCGGCCACGGCGTCCACGGCATTCTTGCCGGCGAAGCGCAGGGGCCGCTGATGTTCCACGCGCCGATTGCCTACTGCGAAACGGCATCCGTGTTCGGCGAAATGACCACGTTCACGTTTCTCCACGACCGCCTCGCTCACGCGGGAGACAAGAAATCCCTGCTGGCCTTGATCATGGGCAAGATCGACACGATGTTGAACACCGTCGTCCGGCAGATCGGTTTTTCCAATTTCGAACGGCGCCTGCACGGCATGGACGAATCCTATAAGACGTGGGCACAGCCGGCGAAGCGATCGGTCGAGGAGTTGAACGCCATCTGGCTGCGCACGGCGCAGGAACTCTACGGCCCGCAGGGCGAAATCTTCACCTACGAAGATTCCGATCGCTTGTGGTCGTACATTCCTCACTTCCACAGCCCGTTTTATGTGTATGGATACGCGTTCGGGGAGTTGCTCACGCAAAGCCTCTTCGCACAGCGCCGCCGTTTAGGCGCCCGTTTCGAGCCGCTTTACCTCGATCTCTTGCGCTCGGGCTCGACGAAAAACGTCGTGGAACTGCTCGCGCCTTTCGATCTCGACGCCAGAAGCGAAGCTTTCTGGAGCGAGGGGCTCACCGGCGGTTTGGGCGCGTTGATTGAGGAAGCCGAACGGATGTCGCGCGATTTAGGACTCGTCTAAGTACGTCGCGCGCGAGCCCGGAGCCAATTGCGTTGACCGCGACGGCGCACCTCAATACACTTGCCCAACGAGTTTACCCGAGCAACGGACTGGCGATCCGCGCCGTCTAGTGGATGAGGAGGCTGGGATGAAGATCAGACACACCGCTTTCGTCCTGCTCGTTCTGGCTGGCTTTTCCCTCACCCATGTGCCTCTATTCGCGCAAGCGCCGCCATCCTTCGCGCCCGAACAGCTCGACCAGTTGGTCGCGCGAATTGCTCTCTACCCGGATCCGCTCTTGGCGCAGATTCTTACTGCGGCAACGTTTCCAGACCAGATACCCGACGCCGCTCGCTGGGCCGATCAGCACCATTACCTCACCGGCCAGGCTCTGGCCGATGCGATTCAGGCCGACCAGGTCCCGTGGGATCCCAGCGTGCAGGCGCTGCTACCATTTCCCTCCGTGCTGGACATGATGGCGTCCGACACGAGGTGGACGACCGACCTGGGTAATGCCTTCCTGGCGCAGTCGCAGGACGTAATGGACGCGGTACAGCGCGAACGCCGCAAGGCCAGGGATTTCGGTTATCTGCGAACCAATGGCCAGATCGTGGTGGGCGGAGGGCCGTACATCACCATCATGCCGGCCAATCCCTCGTTTATCGTCGTACCAGCTTATGACCCGGGAATCGTGTTCTTTGCGCCGAGGCCCGGTTTCGTTGTGGGCGGGGCCATCCGCTTTGGTTTTGGAGTGACGATCGGAGGATTCTTCCGGCCCTGGGGCTGGGCTCCTGGTTTTTATGGGCGTTTTGATTGGGGCGGTCACGCCGTCTTTATTAACAATGCGCGTTGGGGACGGACTTGGGTGAATCGCGGCGCATACGTTCATCCTTATCCCGCAGTCCGCCGATATGAGCCCGGCCCGCGGCCCGCGGAACGCCATGAAATGCATGAACGAAGTGAGCGCGAACGACAAGATGCCCGAGAGGGGCGCCGGGGACGCGAGGAGCATCGCCGCTAGTCAGGCGGTCGGTCTCTGGGAGCGTGGGCTGAATGCTGCCGTCGAGCGATAGATAGCTCATATGGATAAATCGACGCTCTTATTGTTGGCTGTCATACTGGCGGTCTTTGGAACGTCAGTGGCGGTGGGGCGCCCGTCGTGGGGCATATTCACGGGCGTCGCCATCATCCTGCTGGCCGCTGGATTGGCGGCGGGAGCGCTGCCCATGCGCTCCGACGATTATTTTGACGAGCGCGCCGGAGCAGGCCAGCGAATCTCGAAAAGCCTGGTCACGCTAAGCTCCACCGCCATCGTGGCCATCTATGCCGCCGGTTATCAGCGCACCAGTTTGGCGGCGCACAAATTCGATTCCCAGGGCGAGCAGCGAAGAACGGTCGCGGAGGCTACGCCGACGCAGCCGCCCCCGCAGGAGAATCCGCTAACCCCTTCGACGCCGGCCAGCACTTCGGTTCCTGCGATCTCTCCAGCGAAGAAGAGTGGTGTCCGCAAAGCTGCCGCGAATCGCAAGTCAGGTTCGGCCTCCACGAATTCAAGCGAATCGCCGGAAGCTTCTCCTGCGTCAGCCTCCGGCGCGGGCGCGAATTCCGCGGCCAAGGCAGCTGCGCCTGCGCAGATTCAGTACAAGGATGGTGTATTTCTTGGCTGGGGCAGCTGCCGCCACGGCGATATCGAGGCGTCCGTTCAGATTCAGGACGGCAAGATTGTTACCGCGACGATTACGCAATGCCTGACGCGCTACTCCTGCAGCTGGATTTCTCCCCGCGTTCCGAATCCCGTTTTGCCCGACCTGCCCAGAGAGGTTGTGGAAAGACAGAGCGCGAAAGTCGACTACGTTTCCGGAGCCACCGAGAGCAGCTATGCATTCGCCGATGCCATCACTGCAGCCCTGTCCAAAGCGAGCGAGTAACGACGTCGTTCGCTCCGCGACGCGCATGGGCACCTTCGTGACCATTCACGTGGTCGGGCCTGGGTCCGATCAGGAACCGGACGCGCACGCGCGGACGCTTCGCGAGCAGGCCGCCGAGCGGGCATTGGCATGGTTCGATCGCGTCGAGGAGTGCTGCACGCGATTTGACGCCGGCAGCGAATTGATGCAGCTGGCCGCTCAGGTGGGCGTTCCGGTTCTCGTCAGCACGCTTTTGTTCGAGGCGGTGCAATTTGCGTTGGCGGTGGCCGAAGAGAGCGGCGGCGCATTCGATCCCACGGTCGGTCGCTCCATGGAAGCGCGCGGCTTCAACCGCGAATACCGCAGCGGCCGGCCGATCCACACGTCTGTGGACTGCGACAGAGCGGTCAGCTATCGTGACGTCCTGCTCGATCCCGACTGCAAGACAATTACTCTGCTGCGCCCGCTCGTTCCGGATCTTGGCTCCGTGGCTAAGGGCTTGGCGGTTGATCTCGCGGCGCGCGAGCTTTCCTCTTTCGAGAATTTCGCCATCAATGCGGGCGGCGATCTTTATCTGGGCGGAAGCAATCCGGAGGGCGAACCTTGGTCCATCGGAATCCGCCACCCTCGAAAAGACGCCTATCTGATCGATCTCCTTCATGTCTCGAACCGCGCGGTCTGCACTTCGGGCGATTACGAAAAGCGCAGCGCCGATGGCGGCCATCACATCCTCAATCCGCGCACCGGAACTTCGGTCGACGGCGTGGCGAGCGTGACCGTTGTCGCTCCCTCCGCCATGCTCGCGGACGCGCTCGCGACAGCAGCTTTCGTTTTGGGGCCGGCGGAGGGGATTCGGCTCTTCGATCGCCTCGGCGTGAACGGATTGATCTTTTCTACCTCTGAGTCCACCGTTGGCTCCTCCACAAATTGCGGCGCGGCGGAGTCGCCCTCGCTCACGCGGTACGCCACTCAGGCCATGCATGAGTACATCTAGCTCGACGATGTGGCGATTCTTCCAGACGCCCAAGGGCCTTCTCATCGTCGTTTTCTTGATTCTGCTTGCCGTCATCGCTCCGCACGAAGGCATCCGCCGAATCGTTCCCGGCCTCGTCTCGGCGGTGATCGTGGCCGGCGTGATGGATCTTCTGATCCTGCGCAAAATGCATGGAGCCTGGGAATTTCCCAGCGGCGCGGTTCTCACCGGCATGATCGTGGCCATGATCTTGACGCCGCAGGAGCCCTGGTACGTCGGCGCTTGCACCTCGGCGGTGGCCATTGCCAGCAAATACGTCGCCCGCACTCGCTCGGCGAACATCTTCAATCCCGCGGCTCTTGGACTGCTGGCCACGTTCTACATTTTCAATACGGGGCAAAGCTGGTGGGGCGCTTTGCCTGAGATCAGCCCCTGGGCTTTGCTGCTGTTGGCGGCCACGGGTGTCTTCATTACCGACCGCGTGAACAAGATTCCCCTCGCGCTCGTTTTTCTGGGCGTCTATTTCGGATTGTTCACGCTCACCGCCTACGTCAGCGAGCCGGGCAGGGTCGCCGAACTCTTTCGCGCGCCGGATCTGCATGCCGCGCTCTTTTTCGCGTTCTTCATTCTTACCGACCCGCCCACGTCGCCGGTCCGGTACCCGGATCAAATCGTTTGCGGCGCGCTCGTCGCCCTGGTGAGCTTCGGCATCTTCCAGTGGGTGGGCGCGGCCTACTACCTTCTGGCCGGCGTGCTGGTCGGCAACGTGTGGGAAGCGTGGCACCGCTGGTACCTGTTCTCGCGGCGGCGCGTGGCCCCCGAGCCGACCTAGCGCCCACAGTTGGCTTCGAAAGTGCCCGTGTTTACACCTGAGTGGACCGACTACGAGCTTTTGGACACCGGCGACGGCAAGAAGCTCGAGCGATTCGGCGAATTTACGCTCGTGCGTCCCGAGCCGCAGGCAAAGTGGCGACCGAGCCTTCCCGCAAATCGCTGGCAAGCCGCCGATGGCGAATTCGTGAAATCGACAGGCAAGCAGAAGGCCGCGTGGAAATTTCGCAAGCCGGTTCCGAAGCGATGGGTGATGCAGCGAAAAAGCTTGAAATTCTGGGTGCAGCCCGCGCCTTCCGGTCACGTGGGAGTTTTTCCGGACCAGGCCTGTCACTGGGATTGGATCGAGGAAAAGACGAAACGCGCGTCAGGGCCGGTGAGAATACTGTCCCTCTTCGGGCATACAGGCTTAGCAACCCTCGCCGCCGCCGCAGCGGGAGCGCGGGTGACGCACGTGGATGCGTCGCGCCCCGCGGTCGCATGGGCGCGGGAGAATCAGAGCTTGTCGGTGCTGAACGACCGTCCCATCCGCTGGATCGTGGAAGACGCGCTGACCTTTGTGCGCCGGGAAGGGCGCCGCAGCAATCGGTACGACGCCATCGTGCTGGATCCGCCCAGGTTTGGGCGCGGCCCAAAAGGCGAGATGTGGAAATTGGAGAAGTCCCTCCCGGAATTGCTGGACGCGTGCCGAAACTTGCTGAGCGCTTCGCCTGCGTTTGTCCTGCTCAATGTCTACACGACCGTCTTGATGCAGGGCCGGATCGAAAAAGAGACCGAAAGTTTGCGCTCCTGGCTGAACGAGATGCTCGCAGGATTTCGGACGGAGATTACCGCCGGCGAATTGGCGATCAAGGATGGCGCAGGCCGAAAAATCTCCAGCTCGCTCTTCGCCCGCGCCGACTTTTCCACAAGACCCTATTTACGAGCACGATAAAATAGTCATATGTCTGGATCAGAAAGAAAGTTCAGCCGGTCCTTGGAGTCGTGCGCCGCCTTGCATTTGCGTCTCTCGAGGCGCCTCCCTCTTCCCTGCGTGGCCTCCAACTCTAATTTCAAGGCCCTCTTGTACAACTCCTTTGGAATCACAACGTTTTCCAACCCTAGAAGATAAGCCCAATGGAATCACAACGTTTTAAAAAAACAGGGGGGAGAGGGTCTAGAGGGCGCACTTTCCATGCCAAAGTCGGCGGCCAGAGCAGCTCAACGCTGTCCCACGTTCGGGGGGCCACGCCGCCCGGTCGGAGAAGAACGCAGTAGGTTACGGTTTGACTCGGGGCGCTGGCCGCGAATACTCTGGAACTATCCACGCGTATCGTCACTGCGTATTGGGGGCTGCCATGCAAAAGAGCCGAGTGCTTCTTGTTCCTTTTCTCTGCGGCCTGATGATCGCGGCCGCGGGGCTTGTGGCTTTTCCTGGCGGCTGGGGACGAACGCCGCGCGCGGTGGCGGCTGCGGATACCAATAGCCACGGATTCGATCTCGCCGATCTGGACACCACCTGCCCTGCCTGCCAGGACTTTTTCGAGTACGCCAATGGCGGCTGGATCAAACGCAACCCCATTCCGCCGGAATATGCGAGCTGGGGGCGCTTCAACGAACTGCAGAACCACAACCAGGAGATTCTGCGCGCGATTCTAGAAGCCGCGGCGGAAAATAACAGCGCGGCCGCCGGCTCCATCGAACAGAAGATCGGCGATTTTTACTCCGCCTGCATGAATACCGAGCAGATCGAATCCGCCGGCATTAAGCCCATTCAGCCGGAGCTGGACCGCGTAGCCGCCATCGGCACGCTTGCGCAGCTCGAAGACGAAGTCGCCCACTTACACAGCCAGGGTGCACGCGTGCTTTTCTTCTTCAGTTCCGCCCAAGACGATAAAAACAGCCGCCAGATGATCGCCGTGGCCAACCAGGGCGGCCTGGGAATGCCCGACCGCGACTACTACACGAAGGACGATGCGAGATCGAAGCAGCTGCGCGATGCGTACGTGCAGCACATCACCAAGATGATGGAGCTGGCCGGCGATATAGCCACGCAGGCGGCGTCGGAAGCAGCCACGGTGATGAGCATCGAGACGCAGATGGCGATGGCCTCCAAGACGCGCGTGGAGCGGCGCGATCCGCAGTCGAATTATCACAAGATGGACGCGGCGCAGCTTCGCACGCTTACGCCCGATTTCACCTGGGAGACGTACCTCCGCGACGTCGGATTCCCCAATATTCACAGCGTGAACGTGGGGCAGCCGGAGTTCTTCCAGGCGCTGGACCGGCAGCTAAAAAACACGCCGATTGCCGATTGGAAGATTTACCTGCGCTGGCACGTGCTGCACACGTTCGCGCCCGCGCTTTCCTCGAACTTCGTGGATGAGGATTTCAATTTCTACGGCCGCACGCTTACGGGGGCGAAAGCGCTGCAGCCGCGGTGGAAACGTTGCGTCATTTCCACCGACCGCGAACTCGGCCAGGCGCTGGGCCAGAAATACGTGCAAAAAGTGTTTCCGCCGGAGGCCAAGACGCGTGCGCATGAGATGGTGGAGAACCTGGTCACGGCGCTGCATTCCGATATCCAGACGCTTCCGTGGATGAGCGAGGCTACGCGCAAGCAGGCGCAGGCCAAGCTCACGGCCATGAATCTCAAGATCGGCTATCCGGACAAGTGGCGCGACTATTCCGCTTACCGCGTGGCGCGCGATTCCTACGTGACCGATCTGCAGCGCGGCAGGGGCTTCGAGTTCCATCGCCTGCTGGCCAAGATCGATAAGCCCGTGGACCGCAGCGAATGGGACATGACTCCGCCCACCGTGAACGCCTATTACGATCCCAACATGAACGAAATCGTCTTTCCCGCCGGGATCTTACAGCCGCCGTTTTTCGACGCTACGGCGGACGACGCGCTCAATTACGGGGGCATCGGCGCCGTGATCGGCCACGAGATGACCCACGGCTTCGACGATCAGGGCGCACAGTACGACGCGCAAGGCAATCTGCACAATTGGTGGACGGCGGAAGACTTGAAGAGCTTCCAGGAGCGCACCGCCTGCATCGAAAAGCAGTTCGACTCGTTCGTGGTCGCCGACGATCTGCACGAAAACGGCAAGCTCGTGCTGGGCGAAAGCATCGCCGATCTGGGCGGCCTGACGCTCGCGCACATGGCTTTCGACCGCACGCTCGAGGGCAAGCCCGGGCCGCCCAAGATCGATGGCTTCACCGCGGAGCAGCGATTCTTCCTCTCCTTCGCGCGCATTTGGGGTACCTCAGCCAGGCCCGAATACGAGCGCATGTCCGTAACCGTAGATCCGCACCCTCTGCCGCGCTTCCGCGCAAACGGCGCGCTGATGAACATGCCGGCCTTTGCGCAGGCGTTCGATTGCAAACCCGGCGACCCGATGGCGAAAGCCACCGGGCAGATTTGCAAGATCTGGTAGCCGGTCAGTTTGGATTCCGCCTTTTCGGCTTGACACGGAGAGTGCGGCCAGCGTATTAAGCTAACCGCGTTCGGGCCTACCTAATGGCCGGCCTCTCGCGTTCTCGACCAGCCAATACCCGTGGGGATTCGAGTTGACACTCGGGGCAATCTGTGTCATTAGTCCGCGCAACGTCCTTTAAAGCCAGTCAATTTCGAGGGGGAGTTTATGAGCTATTTTCACCGGGGCAGCAGGTTTTCGTTCAGCCATAGCAAAAAAATGTGGCAGTGGTTCGGAGGGGCCGCGCTCGTAATTTTCTTGTGCCTTCCTCTTTTTTCCCAGAGCAGCCAGGGCGTCATTCAGGGAGGCGTTTTTGACCAGAGCGGGGGCGCGGTGGCGGGCGCCGTGGTGAGCGTTGTGGACGTGGCTCGCGGCGTCACGCGAACGCTGACAACCGACGGCGCCGGACAGTACATCGCGACGGATTTGACTCCCGGCACATATACCGTAAGGGCCGAAGCCAAAGGGTTCCGGACGATCGAGCACAGCGGCGTGCTCGTGGAAGTGGGACAGAATATCCGCGTGGATCTCGTCGTGCAACCCGGTGAGCAAACTCAGACCATTACGGTCACGGGGGAAATTCCGGCCATCGATACAACCGACGCCACGCTGGGCGGCACGGTGAGCAACGAAGCCATCAACGCGCTGCCGCTGAACGGGCGCAACTTCGACCGGCTGCTACAACTGCGTCCCGGCGTCGTGAGCAACATTGGCGGCGGCAGCGGCAATGGCCCGCAAACCAATGGCCGGCGGAACACCGATAACATGCTGCGCGTGGAAGGCATCGCGGGAATGTCGCAAGCGCAGGGCTCCGACATCATTAATGCGACGTATCGCACGGGGGATTCGGACTCCCTGATGCCCATCGATGCGATTCAGGAGTTCAACACACAAGAGCATCCGAAGGCGGAATACGGATTCAGAGACGGCGCCGTGGTCAACGTAGGCGTGAGGTCGGGC
>Ga0335081_10023154_pt1 | contig 10048 bp, 10 predicted proteins | sample Lox_Sample_35_FD_206713 | JGI IMG/M metagenome (GOLD analysis project Ga0335081, IMG submission 206713) | Soil microbial communities from Loxahatchee National Wildlife Refuge, Florida, United States - Lox_Sample_3.5 | ecosystem: Environmental > Terrestrial > Soil > Wetlands | place: USA... | reverse complement strand
CCCCCGGACGAGCCGCACGCGCTCCGCATCTCGCTGCGGCCAAGCAAGGAGCATCGCGATGAACGCGTACAGCCCAGATGCGATCCGAGCGGAGACGATCACCATCACCGGCCACGGCGGCGACCAGGTCGAGGCCTACCGGGCGATGCCGCTTGCCGAAGGATCGCGCGGCGGAATCGTCTGGATCCACCACATGCCCGGCTACGACCGGGAGACCAAAGAGTTCGTCCGGCGCCTCGCCGTCAACGGCTATCACACGGTGGCGCCCAACCTCTACTCGCGTGAGGCCCCGGGCGCCGCACCCGATGACGCCGCTGCGGCAGCCCGTGCGGCCGGCGGGGTACCCGACGAGCGACTGGTCGGCGATGTCGCAGGCGCCGTTGAGCACCTGCGCTCGTTGCCCGGCGCGAACGGGAAATTCGGTGTCATCGGGCACTGCTCGGGCGGGCGGCACGCGTACCTGGCAGCGTGCTCGCTGCGGTTCGACGCCGCGGTGGACTGCTACGGCGCCTTCATCGTCGAGGATCCGCCCGAGGGCATGCCCAGGGCCATAAAACCGATCCTGCACCTGGCGTCGAACCTGAGCTGCCCGCTGCTGGGGCTTTTCGGAGTCGAAGACCGATTCCCGGCACCGGCTGCGGTGGCCGCGCTGGACGCCGCGCTGACCAAGCTGGACAAGCCGCACGAGTTCCACTCCTACGAGGGCGCGGGCCACGCTTTCTTCTCCGTCGACCGTCCGGCATACCGCGTGGAGGCGGCGCTGGACGGCTGGCGCCGCATCGACGAGTTCTTCGCCACCCACCTGAAAGGCTAGGTAGGCCAGGTCATGTGCACATATCACACCGAACATATCCAGATCGACGGCAGCGGCAAGGGCGCAACGGGATGGTTCGGCGCTAACCGCGCGACGGTGTACGTCGACCATCCCGTCCATGCGCCCTACGGCCACACGGTCAACATCGATGTGATCAACCCGCGGCTCGGCCCGTCGGCGCGGGTCGCTCTCGAACTCACCGAGGAGAGTGCCCTGGCGTTGGCCGACGCCATCAGAAAAGCGATCGCCCACGCGCCGGCCGGGCTGGCCTCCAAGGACCAGTAGGTGACACATGACTGCCGACCGTGACTATCCCCAAATGGCCGCCACGCGCGGAAGGATCGAACCCGCGCCGCGTCGGGTCCGTGGCTATCTCGGCGACGCGCTGGTCTTCGACACCACCGCAGCCCGCTACGTGTGGGAAATCCCTTATTACCCACAGTATTACGTGCCGTTGACGGATGTGCGGCAGGAGTTCCTGCGCGACGAGAACCACCCGCAGAAAGTGCAGTTTGGCCCGTCGCGGTTGCACTCCCTCGTCGGCGCCGGCCATGCCTACCAATCGGCTGCGCGGGTGTTCGATGTCGACAGTGACAGCCCGGTGGCGGGCGCCGTGCGATTCGACTGGGATCCGTTGCGGTGGTTCGAGGAAGACGAGCCGATTTACGGCCACCCACGCAATCCGTATTCGCGGGTCGACGCGCTGCGCTCACACCGGCATGTCCGGGTGGAGCTCGACGGCGTCGTGCTCGCCGACACCCGGTCCCCAGTTCTGCTCTTTGAAACAGGCTTGCCCACAAGGTATTACATCGATCCGACCGATATTGCCTTCGAGCATCTGGAACCCACCTCGACGCAGACGCTGTGCCCGTACAAAGGAGTGACGTCGGGTTACTGGTCGGTGCGGGTAGGCCCCGTTGGCGAGCAAGTCGTGTATCCAGACCTGGCGTGGACGTATCACTATCCGCTGCCGGCGGTAGGCCAGATCGCCGGCCTGGTGGCGTTCTACAACGAGAAGCTCGACATCGTCGTCGACGGTGCCGCTTTGCCTCGCCCGCAGACTCAGTTCAGTTAGCGGGCAACCGGGATCCGTTGCAGAGCAGGAACTTTTGCTCAGTCGTGAGTTAGCCGAGAATGCTGGGTATCCCGCGGGTAGGCCAGCTTTCCCAGGGCGGGCATTTCTGCGGGTAGGGCACCCGCTGCTCAGGTGGATCACATTTGAGTCATCGATGTGCACTCCTCGGCGGACACCGAAATCAATATTTAAACCGTGGCACATATATCTGAAACATTGCCGTTCGATGCTTCCACCCGTCTACGGCAAAAATCGCTAGGCACTGCAGGTGATTCCAATAAGCTCGTTGGCTCGAATTGGAGTGTGTCTGAACTATGTTGCCCTATCCCGATTGGCTCAATTCCGGAGATAACGCCTGGCAGTTGGTGGCGGCGACTCTGGTCGGCCTGATGAGCATCCCGGGCATTGCCGTGCTGTACGGCAGCCTCGTCCAAAGAAAATGGGCGGTAAACACGATGCTGATGGCCTTCACCGGATTCTCGCTGGTGCTGGTGGTCTGGGTGTTGTGGGGCTTCAAGATGGGCTTCGGAGAACCGCAAAAACTTGGCCCTGGAATTCTGCAGGCCGCGGTCGGCAAGCCCCGCACCATCCTGGGCGCCGACAACCAGCACCAGGCCGTCATTCCGCTCCTTGACGGGCTGATGCCGAAGTTCCGCTTCTCGGAGACGACGCTGGCCTACTTCCAGTTCGTGTTCGCCGCGATCACCCCGCTGCTCTTCCTCGGCAGCGTGGTCGGCCGGCTCAGCTTCAAGGTCTGGCTGATCTTCGTGCCACTATGGTCGACGTTCGCGTACTCGGTGAACGCGTTCCTGCTGTGGGGCGGCGGCTGGTGGGCGGGGAAGGGCGCCCTCGACTACTCCGGTGGCTATGTGATCCACCTCGCGGCCGGCACAACTGGTTTCACCGCAGCGGCCATTATCGGGCCCAGGCTGGCTCGCGACCGCGAGCGAGCGGTGCCCAATAACCTGCCGATGGCCGCGGTCGGTGCCGGCATCCTGTGGCTGGGCTGGAACGGGTTCAATGGCGGCGACCCGTACTTCTCCGGCGCTGACGCGTCGCTGGCCGTGATCAACACGAACCTGACCACCGCGGTCGCGGTGCTCACCTGGGTGCTGTGGGACATCTTCGCGAGCAAGCAGCGCAAGCCGACATTCCTCGGCGCGGTCAACGGCCTGATCACCGGCCTGGTCGCGATCACCCCGGCGGCCGGTTATGTCAACAGTTTCGGCGCGATGATCATCGGCGTCGTCGCCTCGTCCCTCGTCTGGATGTCCTGGAATTGGCTCGGCACGACGAGGCTGTTCAGGAAGGTCGATGACGCCCTGGGTGTGTTCCACACCCACGGCGTGGCGGGCCTGGCCGGTGGCTTGCTTGTCGGTGTGCTGGCCGATCCGCGCGTCATCGTGTACCTGGGCAACGGTAAGGATGTAAGCGATGTGACGACGTCGGGCTGGCTGTGGGGCCATCACCCCAAGCAGATCCTGATCCAACTCGGCGCCGCAGCCACGGTCATCGTCTGGGATGCGTTCGTCACTTTCGTGATCCTGAGGGCGCTGGGGTTGTTCATGAAGTTGCGGTTACCCGACGAGGTGCTGGAAACCGGCGACATCGGTGTGCACGACGAAGAGGCTTACCCCGACGAAACGCTGGTCACGGGCCGGCGGATCGAGCAGTTAGCGGCAACGCGGGCTGAGGCAGCGGCCTCCAAACCCGCCGAGCCGGTGGACGGCTGACGCCATGAAGCTGATCACGGCGATCGTCAAGCCCTTCACGCTCGATGACGTCAGGCACGCCGTGGAGGCCGCCGGTGTGCTTGGTATGACGGTCACCGAAGTCCAGGGGTACGGCAGGCAACGGGGCCACACCGAGGTCTACCGCGGGGCTGAGTACGCGGTCGAATTCGTCCCGAAGGTCCGTGTCGAGGTACTGGTCGACGACGAGTTTGCCGAACGAGTAGTTGGGGTCATCATCAACGCGGCCCGCACCGGGAAGATCGGCGACGGCAAGGTCTGGATTTCTCCAGTGGACAAGCTGGTCCGTATCCGGACCGGCGAACGCGACCACGACGCACTCTGACGTCGACGGCATTCCCGCGGCGCACTGAAGCGAAATGATTCCGCCATGCGCACGTGCGATCTGCCCAAATGTGAGATTTGCCTCTTTTGGCGTTAATCCTGAGAGTTTCTTATTCGGCGGCCTGGGGCGCAGCCACCAGGAGTTAGCGGTAGGGAGCAAATTAGCGGGTGACTCTTTTTCTAATGTTTGCCATCGACCACCTTATGGTCACTCGAGGGCGGCAGTCTACCGCAGTCTGAATCGGTAGCGTGGCGTGGATAACAGCGCTCGATTGAACTTCTTTTTGGCCAGAATTCGGTCGGTAGCATCTGTCCAAAGCAGTCACCTACAGGTGCTGGAATCCGGTTAATACAGGTCCGCCAGTGTCGCACCGCGTCGCGACCACTGTCGCGCGCGTGGACGTGCCACCAAACAGCAAAGGCGGTGCCCGCAGTGAGCGATCTAACCGACCGGGAGGCTGCTCGACGTGGCCAGGTCATCGAGCCGGGCGCCGTACCGGGTTTTCCGACCGTCGTCGAGATAGAAGTGAACAACGGCGCGATCAGCGGCATCGCCGCCAGCCCCGATGGCACCCGGCTGATGGTGGCCAACTACGGCCACAACAGCGTCTCGGTCATCGACACCGACACCTTTCGGGTCACCGAGACCGTCACCGACCTCGACGAACCATTCGCGATCGCCATGGGCAGTCACGACACCAACTACGCATACGTCAGCACTGTGTCAACTGCGTATGACTCGATCGGGGTCATCGACGTGTCCACCAATACGGTTGTCGCGATGCATCCGCTGGCGCTCAACGTGAGCGACCTGGTGGTAAGCCCCGACGGAAAGTACGTCTACGCCAGCCGCAATGGCGCTGCTGGTGGTGCCGACGTCGCCGTTTTGGACACCACGACGGGCTGGGTCGAGGCGATCGAACTCGCAGACGTTTCCGACGTTTTCAAGGCGCCGGGAACCACCACGGAATGCGTGCGGGCCAGCTCTAGCGGGGGCCGCCTGTACGTCGCCACCAACGGGCCGGCCGGCGGGCAGCTTGTCGTGATCGATGCGCACCGCGTCATCGACACCGTCGAGATCGGTCTGCCCATCCGCGACGTCGCGCTCAGCCCTGACGGTGCGATCGCCTATGTGGCCAGTTGCGCTCCCGAGTCGGGTGCAGTGATCGACATTATCGACACCCGCACCACCAAAATCATCGGCACGCGCAAGATCGGCCAGATCGGTGGCATTCTCACCGGGTTGACGCTCAGCGGCGACGGCAATCGCGCCTACGTGGTCAGCGATGGCAGCATCGAGATGCTGTGCACGCTCACGCACGACGTCAGCGGCACCGTCGGAGTGGCAAACCAGCCGTCGTGCGTGGTCGAAAGCCCGGACGCAAAATACCTATACATCGCCGACTATTCCGGCGCGGTCACCGTGGCACCGGTTGCCTCGATAGTCGCGTTGGGTATCGAGAACCCGGCGCACGAGGGCGGGCCTCGGCCGAGTGGGTTATGCCCAAGCTGCAGCGGTATGAGCCAGCACTCGTCTAGCGCTGCCGACGATGCGGGCCGGTCGGTTCCCGAGGTAAAACCACTAGTCGTTTCCTCACAGCTGTGTGCGGCGATAGCATTCGCCCGACCGCACATGAGGCGGTGCTGCGCCGATACCCTTAAGGCGGTACATCGATGGACAGCACGATGCAGGACTTTCCGTTGACGATCACCGCGATCATGCGACACGGCTGCGATATCCACGCGGCGCGCACGGTCACCACTGCCACAGGTGCCGGTTACCGGCACACCAGCTACCGCGAACTGGGTCAACAGGCCGCCCAGCTGGCAAATGCATTGCGTCGCCTCGGCGTTGCCGGAGACCAGCGGGTAGCGACGTTCATGTGGAACAACGCCGAACACCTGGCGACTTACCTGGCGGTGCCGTCGATGGGCGCCGTTCTGCACACCCTCAATATCCGGCTCTTCCCCGAGCAGATCGCCTATGTCGCCAACGAAGCCGAAGACCAGGTCGTGCTGGTCGACGTGTCATTGGCCAAACCGCTCGCGCCGGTACTGGCCGAGCTCGAAACCGTGCATACCGTGATCGTGGTCGGGGAGGGCGACACGGCGCAGCTGCAGGACTCGGACAAGACCGTGCTGGGGTATGCCGACGTGATTGGTGGCGAGTCGACCGAATTCGATTGGCCGCACATCGACGAACACTCCGCGGCTGCGATGTGCTACACCAGCGGCACCACCGGCAACCCCAAAGGCGTGGTCTACAGCCACCGTTCGAGCTTCCTGCACACGATGGCGGCGTGTACCGCCAACGGCATCGGTGTCGGGGCCAGCGATAGCGTGCTGCCGATCGTGCCGATGTTTCACGCCAACGCGTGGGGGCTGCCGTATGCGGCGCTGATGGCAGGTGCCGACCTGGTGCTACCCGATCGCCATCTCGACGCCCGATCGCTGATTGACATGGTCGAAAACCTGCGGCCCACAGTGGCGGGCGCGGTGCCAACCATCTGGAACGACGTCATGCATTACCTGGAGGAGGACCCCGACCACGACATGTCGTCGCTGCGTTTGGTGGTCTGCGGTGGCTCGGCCGTTCCGGTATCGCTGATGCGCACCTTCGAGGAAAAACACGGCGTCCAGATCCGGCAGCTATGGGGCATGACGGAAACGTCTCCGATGGCCACCATGGCCTGGCCGCCGCCGGGAACCCCGGAGGACCAGCACTGGGCAGTCCGTGCCACCCAGGGCCAACCGGTTTGCGGTGTGGAAATGCGGATCGTCGATGACGACGGCCGGGTGCTGCCCAAGGACGGCAACGCCGTGGGTGAGGTGGAAGTCCGCGGCCCTTGGATCGCCGGCTCTTACTACCTGGGACGTGATGACTCCAGGTTCGACTCCGGCTGGTTGCGCACCGGCGACGTAGGTCGTGTCGACGAGCGAAGCTTCATCACCCTGACCGACCGGGCCAAAGACGTCATCAAGTCCGGCGGGGAATGGATCTCCTCGGTCGAGTTGGAGAACTGCCTGATCGCGCACCCCCACGTGGTCGAGGCCGCGGTTGTCGGGGTTCCCGACGAACGCTGGCAGGAACGACCGCTCGCAGTCGTCGTAGCCAAGCAAGGCGAGTCGGTCAGTGCCGAGCAGCTGCGAACGTTTCTCGCGGATAAGGTCGTTCGGTGGTGGTTGCCGGAGCGGTGGGCGTTCGTAGAGGAGATTCCGCGCACCAGTGTGGGCAAGTACGACAAGAAAGCCATCCGGTCGCGATACGCCGAGCATGGCTATTGGGTGATCGAGGTTCGCGGCTGAAGGTTGCATGAGCAGACGCAAAAGCACCCAGTTTGCGCTCGGAATAGGGGCTTTTGCGTCTGCTCGGGACAGTGGGAGAGTGTGTTCATGAGCCTGCGAGTCATTCAGTGGGCAACCGGGTCGGTCGGTGTGGCGGCGATCAAAGGTGTGCTGGAACATCCTGAACTCGAACTCGTTGGCTGCTGGGTGTATTCGGAGGCCAAGAGCGGCAAAGATGTCGGCGAGCTCATCGGCGCGTCACCGCTTGGGGTGATCGCGACCAACAGCATCGACGACGTGCTCGCCCTGGACGCCGACGCGGTGATCTACGCACCGATGCTGCCCAACGCCGAGGAAGTCGCCGCGCTGCTGCGCTCGGGCAAGAACGTCATCACGCCGCTCGGCTGGTTCTACCCGACCGAAAAGGAGGCCGCCCCACTGGAAATCGCCGCGCAGGCCGGCAATGCGACGCTGCACGGCGCAGGCATCGGGCCCGGGGGCGCCACCGAGCTCTTCCCGCTGTTGTTGTCGGTGATGTCAACCGGCGTGACTTTCGTTCGCTCCGAAGAGTTTTCCGACCTTCGTACCTATGGCGCACCGGATGTGCTGCGCTACGTGATGGGTTTCGGCGGGACGCCCGACAGCGCGTTGACCGGGCCGATGCAAAAGCTGCTCGAAGGTGGCTTTATCCAGTCGGTGCGGCTGTGTGTCGATCGGTTGGGCTTCGCCGCCGATCCCGAGATCCGGTCGTCGCAGGAGGTGGCCGTCGCGACCGCGCCGATCGACTCGCCGATCGGGGTGATCGAGCCCGGGCGGGTCGCCGGGCGCCGCTTCCACTGGGAGGCGCTGGTCGGCGACACGGTGGTCGTCCGAATCACCGTGAACTGGCTGATGGGATCCGAAAACCTCGATCCACCTTGGTCGTTCGGGCCTGCCGGGGAACGCTACGAAATCGAAGTGCGCGGAAACCCGGACACTTTTGTGACTGTCAAAGGCTGGCAGCCCGAGAGTGTGCAAGCGGGCCTGGAGAGCAACCCCGGGATCGTCGCGACCGCCGCACATTGCGTGAATGCGATCCCCGCGACGTGTGGCGCACCGGCTGGCATTCAAAGCTTCTTCGATCTGCCGCTGATCACCGGCCGGGCCGCCCCGCGGCTGGGGCGCTGAGGGCCTAGGCGCCGCGCCTCGCTATCCTCGCCTCATGGCACGACCTGTCGTCGTCGAACAATCGCGGGCAATGCCTGTCACTGTCGAGGACGCCTTCGGTGGCACGTTGCCGATGCCGCTTCCGACGCTCTTTCGGCGTTGGTACGGGCCGATCCCGCCGGTCAAACAGGTGCGTGAACAGACCGGCGATTGGGACGCTGCCGGCCAGACCCGCATCGTGATGCTGGCGGGCGGGGGCAGCATGCGCGAGCAACTAACCAACGTCGATCCGCCGCGGTCGTTCGGCTACACACTCAGCGACATCAAGGGGCCATTGGCGCCGCTGGCCAACTTGATCGAGGGCGCGTGGATCTTCACCCCGGCGGGCACCGGAACCAACGTCACCTGGCGCTGGACCATCCACCCGAGGTCACCGCTGACCGCGCCTGCGCTGCCGGTATTGGGCCGGCTGTGGAAGGGCTACGCGCGCCAGGCGCTGGAGGAACTGTCCGCACAGCTGGTGAACTGAGCTAACGTCGGGGCTATGTGTCGACTCTTCGGTCTGCACGCCGGGGCGGACGTTTGCAGCGCGACGTTTTGGTTGCTGAATGCTCCAGACAGTTTGTCCGAGCAGAGCAGAAGGAACCCGGACGGCACGGGTCTGGGCGTCTTCGACGAGAACGGCCGACCGCAGCTGCGCAAGCAACCGATCGCGGCCTGGGAGGACACCGACTTCGCCACCGAGGCGCACGAGATGACCGGCACGACCTTCGTCGCGCACGTTCGTTATGCGACGACGGGGTCGCTCGACGTCCGCAACACCCATCCGTTTCTGCAGGACGGCCGGATCTTCGCGCACAACGGTGTGCTGGAGGGTCTGGAAGTGCTCGATGAACGGCTGCGCGAGCTCTCCACCGATGACCTGGTTTTGGGACAGACCGATTCCGAGCGGGTATTCGCGTTGATCACCGCCTCCATTCGGGCTTGTGGCGGCGATGTGTCGGCCGGCGTGGTGGACGCCATGCAATGGCTCGCCGCGAATGTGCCCATCTACGCGGTCAACCTGGTGCTGAGCACCGCCACCGATGTATGGGCGCTGCGTTACCCGGAGCCCCACGAACTGTACGTCTTGGACCGCCGCGGCGGCACGCCAAGTCCCGAATTCCATTTGCGCACCAAGAGAATTCGCGCGCGCTCTGAGCATCTACGGACTCTGCCGTCGGTCGTGTTCGCCACCGAACCGATGGACGACGACTCGCGGTGGCGGCTGCTGGCGCCGGGAGAGCTGGTCCATGTCGACGCCGCACTGCAGATCAGTAGCGATCTGGTGCTACCTGACCCGCCCAAGCGCCAGCTGCGTCGCGCGGATCTGAGCCCGGCGGTCGAGGCGGCACAGCACACCTCGACGTGAGCCACATCGCGGCTGGCCGCCGCGAAGCCAAGGCCGTCGCACGGTTCCTGGACGTTTGATCAGCTGGTGCGGTTAGCCTCCATCGCGGGTGGGGCGGTCTGGTCTGCCTCACCTTCAAGGGCGTCCAGGGCCTGGTTGGCCAACGCCCGGCCGACCCCGATCACCTCGACCGCCCGGTGAAATTCCAGGCTCCGGCACGTCGAGCGCGGGACCTCGATCAGCAGGTCGGGAGGGTAGGCCGC
>Ga0335081_10023153_pt1 | contig 10049 bp, 7 predicted proteins | sample Lox_Sample_35_FD_206713 | JGI IMG/M metagenome (GOLD analysis project Ga0335081, IMG submission 206713) | Soil microbial communities from Loxahatchee National Wildlife Refuge, Florida, United States - Lox_Sample_3.5 | ecosystem: Environmental > Terrestrial > Soil > Wetlands | place: USA: Florida... | reverse complement strand
CGCTGCGCGCCACCCAGACGGGAACGGGCTCGGCCTTGCCCTTGGCGGTGATCGGCTCGGCTTTCTCGAACTCGATCGCCGCGCGGCAGGCGCGGAAGGTGCGCTCGTCGACGAGGACGCCGTTCACGGGGGCCGCCGACTGGAGGCGCGCCGCGGTGTTCAGCACGTCGCCCCAGGCCATGCCCTGGCCCTCGCCGATGCGCGCTTCGAGGGAGACGATCGCTTCGCCCGTCGTGATCCCCACGCGGACGCTCAGCTCGCGGGATGGGTCCTCCTCGTTCAGCGCGTCGATTGCGCCGATGATCGCCAGGCCGGCGCGCACGGCCCGCTCGGGGTCGTCCTCGTGCGCGACCGGGGCGCCGAAGAGGGCGACGACCGCGTCTCCGATGAACTTCTCGACGGCGCCGCCGTGCTGCTCGAGCACGTGACGGAGCCGCGCGTAGTACGGCTCCAGCAGCGCGAGCACGTCCTCCGGGTCGAGCTGCTCGGCGCGGCTGGTGGAGCCGACGATGTCGACGAAGACGGCGGTGACCGGCCGGCGCTCCTCGTGACGCCGCGGTGGCTCGGGCGGCGGCGTGTCCGCGGCGAGCGGCGACGCGCAGGCCATGCAGAACTTCGCGATGTCCGGGTTCTCGGTGCCGCACTGCGCGCAGATCGCCATCCAAAGAGTGTAAGCCGCGAAATCGGCGCGGAACCTGCGCGACCGGGTTTACGTCGCGGGCTCACGCCCAGGGCAGATCCGGCCAGGCGGCGGGGTGGCCGAGCCGCCAGTGCCCGAACGGCGCGTAGGCCTCGGCGGGCTTGCCTGTGCGCTGCTCGACGCCTGCGCCGCGGTCGCGGGCGACCTCCGAGACGGGGTAGTCGATCGTCCTGCCCTCCCGTCTCGCTCCGGTCATGAAGATGACGCACGGCTCGTCGCCCGTTCCGACGAAGGTGTGATTGGTGCCGGGCGGGCAGTGGACGAAGTCCCACGCGCGGAGCGGGCGCTCCGCTCCCTCGATCAGCAGGAGGCAGGTGCCGGCAAGCACGAAGAAGTTCTCCTGCGTCGACTCCGCGTGGTACATGCCCGTCGGCTTCCCGGGCTCGAGCACGGCGAGCGTGAAGCCCGTCTCGGCGAACATCTGCGGGTCGACGCGCGGGCGCTCGGCGAGCACGCGTGGGCTGCTCTCGAACACGCAGCGGGCGCCGAACGCGTCGTTCCGCACCCAGGCCGCCTCAGCGGCGTTGACCACGAACCAGCCCGGGGTCGTCGGTGCGAGCCCCGAGCCGACGTCCTCCAGCCGCGCTTCCTCGATCATCTGGCGCTCCTTTCGCGCGTCCGTTCTACGGTCTTCGGCGATCGTCGGCGGCGGTGACCGTCCGCTTCAGGTTCTCGAGCGCCTCGCCGGTGTGCGTGATCATGAACGCCAGCGACTCGGCAACATTTACATCGTCGATCCGGTCGAGCGCGCCCCGTGCCGGGTTCAGCCTCGATGCGGCGCTCCAGGGGCCGACCGTCTCGTGTCGGACACGGGCGACCTGGCCACGGATCCCGGCGTAGGCGAGCCGGGGCAGGTCGGTAACGTCCCCGGTGAAGACGACCGGCGGGCAGAGCCGGTTCTTCTCCTCGTCGTCGAGACCGGTCGACTCGACGAAACCGATCGTGGCTGCGCACCAGGGCAGGAAGCCCACGCCGACGTACTGGATCGTGATCCGACCCGGCTCGAAGACCGGGCGCGGCGCCGAAGCCGGAACTCCTGCGGCGGTGCAGTCGACGTACACCTCGCCGCGGCCACCGGGAAACTCGCCGGCGTCGGTTGTCAGCGCCGTCGGGCCGACCGCTCGAACGCGGCGCGCGCGCACGACCTGCTCGATCGTCCGCAGCGCGTCGATCTCGCGCCTGCTGACGGTAGCGCCGCGGAAGGCGAGAGGCTCGACGGCGGGATCGATGCGCAGGAAGATCCCGGTGTCCTCGAGCCGCCTCGCGAAGTCGGGCCCGTCGGCGGCCGCAGCGGCCGCGTCGACCCAGGCCGCCTGGAGCCGCATGTACGAGCCGACCCGGTCAAGCGGTTGCGTGAAGGCGCGGTCGAACTGCCAGGGATCGCGGCCTCTGATCCAGCGAATGTGGTCGGGATCGACGCCGTGCTCGAGCAGCCAGACGCACGTGTCGATCGCCGTCTTGCCCGCTCCGATCACCGTGAAGCGGTGGGCGGGTGCCGCGAGGTCGACGAGCCCGTTGGGGGCGATCAGCGTGACGCTCTCGTCGGCCGTGAAGCTCGGCACGTGACGTGACGGGATCTCCGACTGCACGTACGTCGCGTCGACGACCTTGCGCCGCGCTCTGACGATCGTCTCGGAGCCGTCCAGGAGCGAGACGACGAGGTGCCCGTCGACGCTCGCTCCGCGATGCTCGCTCATGCCGACGAACAGCACCCGGCCCGTCGGCAGCAGGCTCTCCTCGAGCACGCGCGAGTAGTAGTCGGAGATCTCGTCCGCGCCCGCCCGCTCGTAGAAGCCGGCATTCGGCCCACGATCGTCGACGCGGTCGTGCCCGAGCGGCCGCGACTCGACCCCGTAGTAGGCGGACGGCTGGTGGAGGCGCACGAACGGGTACGCGTCCAGCCAGTGGCCGCCGGGCCGGTGCCTTCGATCGACGAGCACGACCTCGGCGTCGGAGTGCGCGACCAGCGTGTCGGCGAACGCCATTCCCGAGGCGCCCGCCCCGACCACGAGATAGTCGGTCTCGATCTCACGCATGCGACTGACCGTCGCGGCCGGCGGCGGCGACGGGGCTGCGCGGCTCCTGCCTCTGGGGAAGCGGGGTCACCGAGGCGACTGCGGTGCCCGTCGTGACGCGTGCGGTGTAGGCCTGCAGCACGTCACTATGGCTCAGCCAGCCGGCGAGCGCGCCCGTCTCGTCGACGACCGGGAGGCCGTGCTCGGACCGGAGCAGCGCGTGGAGTGCGTCACGGACGGTCTGCGTCGTGTGCAGTGGTTGATCGGGGTCGGCGAGCCCTGCGAGCGTCGCTTCGTCACCGTCTCCCTGGAGCGCTCGTTCCAGCCGCTCCGCGGTGACCGTGCCGACGTAGTCGCCGTCGCCGTCGAGGATGGGCACCCCGTCGACCGGCGACTCCGCCAGGATCCCGGCGGCGTCGCGAACGGTCGAGTCCGTGGAGAGAACGAGCGGCACCGGCTGCATCGCGGACGCGACGCGAAGTTGGCCCAGGACGTCAGGCCCGCGGTTACGGTCGATCTCGATCCCGCGCCGGCGAAGCTTCAGCGTGTAGATGGTGTCGCGTGAGATGAGGCGAGATGCGGCGACGGCGAGCGCGATCGCGAGCATGAGCGGAAGAATGATTCGGTAGTCGCCCGTCAGTTCGAAGATGATGATGACAGCGGTGATCGGGGCGCGCGCCGCCGCCGCGAAGACCGCTCCCATCCCGATCAGCCCGTAGGTGCCGGCGGGTGCTGCCGGGAAGCCGGGGGCGAGGTGGTGGATCACGTCGCCGTAGGCGGTGCCGAGCATCGCGCCCATGAAGAGCGACGGCGCGAAGACGCCGCCGGAGCCGCCGATGGCGATTGTGACACTCGTCGCGATCATCTTTCCGACCAGAAGCAAGAGCAGCAGGCCGATCACGTCGCGTCCGCGGATCGCGCCTTCGAGCTGCGGATAGCCGACGCCGTAGAGCTCGGGGAGGGCGAGCAGCAGCAGTCCGAGGAGGAGCCCTCCCGCCGCCGGTCGCAGCCACTCGGGGCCGCGCCAGATCCGGTCGGCGAGATCCTCCGAGCCGTAGAGGACGCGGATGAACGCAACGCCGACGACGGCGCAGACCACGCCCAGCCCGGCGAACAGCGGATACTCGGCGGCTGACTGCAACTGGAGCGCAGGAAGGTCGAGGAAGGCATGCGACCCGAACGCGGCCCGCCCGATGATGTCGGCGACGAACGAGGAGAGGACGACCACGCCGAACGCGTCGGCCTCGAAGTCCCGCAGGATCAACTCGAGGGCGAAGAACACGCCCGCGATCGGGGCGTTGAACGTCGCGGAGATGCCTCCTGCGGCGCCGCAGGCGACGAGGATCCTGAGCCGGGATTCCGGCATCCTCGTCCACTGGCCCAGTGTCGAGCCGAGCGCGGAGCCGATCTGCACGATCGGGCCCTCGCGGCCCACTGAACCGCCCGAGCCGATGCAAAGCGCCGAAGCGAGGGACTTGACCACGGCGACCTGCGGCCGGATCCGGCCGCCGTTCTCAGAGACGGCGAGCATCACTTCCGGGACTCCGTGACCACGTGCCTCTCGCGCGTAGCGGTAGATCAGCGGGCCGTACAGGAGGCCGCCGACGATCGGCGTGACCACCACGAACCAGAACCCGATGCCGTGCGCGTAGCCGTACGGTGCGTGGCCGGCGGAGCTGTAGTCGCGATGGCCGGTGAAGAGCAGCGTGAATCCGAGGATCAGGTAGCGAAAGGCAACCGCGCCCGCCCCCGCGCCTGCCCCGATCGCGAGCGCGAGCGCCACCAGCCCCCATGAGCTCGACTGCAGCGATCCAAGTCCGCGAGCGAACCAACCGGCGCCGGCGTCTTCGATCCGGGCGATCGTCACCGCTGCCCAAGCTGCCGAAGCATCACCGTTACATCATGCCATGATGTAAAGACCTTCAGCTCGTGGTACCGGCTGCCGGCCGGCCCGACAGACAGAAACCAGACGGGTCCGGGCGCGGGGCCGGGTGCGCCACGCAGGCGGGGGGCGCACCCGGCTCTGACAGGGTCTGCTCGGCGAGGAGGTACCGCAGAGCCCTTCCCGTCGGCGGCCGCCGGAACCTGGACCGGTCGACCCCGTCGCCGGCGACCCGATTCCCGACCGTCGTCGAAACTAAATCATAGCGTGATGTGTTCGTCAACGGTGCAGCTTCGTGGTCCGGAGACGCGTGTGCTAGACAACGGCCGACGTGTCTGGAACCAGGAAGCGCGAGAGAGGCGATGTCGAGGGTGAGCTGGCTCGTGCGGCCGCGTTCAGAACGGGGCTGAGACGGTTTCTCGCGCGCACGGATGACGTTACGACTGCGGCAGGCCTGACTTCGCCTCGCTACGACCTCTTGTTGATGATCCGCTCGGCGGCGCCGTCCGGGATCCGAATAACCGAGCTCTGTGACCTCATGCAGATGAAACAGACAGCGGTAACCGAGCTGGTGAAGCGAACAGAGGAGGCGGGGTTGCTCGAACGAGGCGCCTCGGACGAAGACGGTCGCGTCTGGCTCCTGACGGTCACGCCCGAGGGTGAACGGCGACTCATGCATGCCTTCGCAGGTTTGCGTGCCGATCGTGCCCAGCTGGCGGAGGCGTTCGACGAACTTCATGCTCGATTCCGTGCAACCGGGGCTAAAGGCTAGGGTCTAGCCCTCGCGTGTGGCGGCCGTGAGTGGCCACCCGCGCCAGGCGCCTCGCACGCTGCGCATTCGCAGATCTTCGACCCGGAGCCCTGAAGCTCGACCAATCGAGCCTCTCTACATCATAGTCTGATGTTCTTCTGCTAGCTTGCATCGGAGAACGGTTCCTGACCGATGGGGGTATGACATGAGGCTTTCTCGTCGCTCACGCGGTGAACATGCCGGACAGGCGGACTCGGAGCAGAATCTGATGTGCCCGCTTTGCGGACAGCGCGGTCGCGCAGCGGATAACGGAGAGAGCGTGGTGGCCTTCACCAGTCGAGGGGACTATCACGGTCACCCGGCATTGAGGTGCTTCGTCTGCGGTTCAGGATTTGTCATCAGAGGCGCGAACACGGAACCAATCCCGGTCGACCGCTGGTCGGAGATCCAGGCGCGCTATGAGAGAAGGCATCGAACAGCGGTGTGACGGCCGGCGTGCCCGTCGCGCGAAGAGGTCGGCCCACCATTACTCGGCGACCGCCGGATCACCGCCGCGCTTCCTCGATCATCTCGCGCTCCTTTCGCGCGTCCCGTTCTCTTTCGCCGGACCGTAGAGTGACTGCGCGGCGGGGTGCCGGAGCGGCCGAACGGGGCGGTCTTGAAAACCGCTGAGCCTTCACGGGCTCCCTGGGTTCAAATCCCAGCCCCGCCGTCTCGAGCAAGCCAATTCCCGCTCCACGAGTGGGATTCCGCCGGCTTGGCGGGTGTAAGCCCGCCGCTCGGACTGGTGCTTCGGTCGGGTTCGGGCTGGTGTCAGCCGACGGTGCCGCCGACGAGGGCAGCGAGCGTGGTGAGCTGCGCCTGCAGCGAGCCGCAGACCTGGTCACAGAGGTCGAAGATCGCCGGGTCGGCGATCCGGTAGTAGACGCGAGTGCCGTCCTTGCGCCTGGCGACCATGCCCGCGTCGGCGAGCAGCGCGAGGTGCTTGGAGACGTTCTGTTGCCCTGCCGCGAGGCGCTCCGCGAGCTCGCTCACGCTCAACTCGTCGTCACGGAGCAGGTCGAGCATCCGCACGCGCAGCGGGTCCCCGAGGGCGCGGAAGCGGCGGGCGATCAGCTCGGCCAACTCATCGGGGATCGGGTGCGGAACGGTCATCGGCTTCTCTCTGCTATCCTCTCCAACTGTTCAGTTGTAAAGTAGCACATCAGTTGATCGCCCGCCTGGGTCGATCGGGAGAGGAGTCACCAGTTGGCCGTCGTCGAAGCCCCCGCCGTCCGGGTCACGCTCGAGCACGCCGAAGCGGTCGGCACGATCGGACGGCTCGGCCGTTTCGCCGCCGACCACTTCGGCGCCGTCTCGATCGCCTGGGCCGTCGTCGCCGTCGCGCTCGCGGTATCCGCGCCAAAGGTCGAGACCGCACTCTCGGGTGCGGGCTGGCAGGCGAACGGGTCGCAGTCTGTACAGGCCCGGACGCTGATTCAGCGCAACTTCGGCGGTCTCTCGAGCTCCGGACCGCTCGTCGTCGTCCACTCGCCGACCCTGAGCACGACGTCGCCGGTCTTCCAGGCGACCGTCGCCAAGGCCGAGACGATCCTCCGCTCCGACCCGCGCATCTCCACGGTCGTTCCGCCGCGGCCCGGCGTCTCGATCTCCCACGACGGGCACACCGCCCTCGTCGTCGCCGGCGCCAAGAAGGACCCGACCGCGATGGTCGCGGCCGCCGACAAGCTGAAGGGCAAGCTCGGTGCGCTCTCGACCAGTGCGATCACGGTGAACCTCACCGGTGCATCCGGGATGTGGTCCGACTTCAACGCCGCCAACCGGACGGCGATGATGAAGTCGGAGCTCTACTCGTGGCCGGTGACGATGGCGATCCTCGTGCTCGCCTTCGGCTCGCTCATCGCCGCGGGGCTGCCGCTGCTCTTGACGATGCTCGGCCTGCTCGCCTCCGCCGGCCTACTTGCGCTCCTCACCCATGGCTTCGAGATCTCGATCTGGGCGATGAACTTCGCGCTCATGTTTGCGCTCGCGCTCGGCATCGACTACGCCCTCTTCGTCGTCCACCGCTTCCGCGGCGCGTTCTTCGGCTCGAAGCTGTCCCCGCGCGAAGCCGTAGCCGTGACGATGGACACCGCGGGCAAGGCCGTCCTCTTTTCCGGGCTCACCGTCTTCGTCTCTCTGTCCGCGGTGATGCTCGCCCCCAGCCCCGCCTTCCGCTCGATGGCGCTCGGGATCATGCTCAGCGTCGCCTTCGTCCTCGCGGCCACACTCACGCTGCTGCCGGCGGTGTTGGCGAAGCTCGGCCCGAAGGTGGACTCACTCGCGCTCCCGTGGGCGCACTCGGGCGAACACCGCTCGCCGCGCTTCGCACGCTGGGGCGAACGGCTCTGGCGCCATCCACACATCTTCGGCCCGGCCGCAACGCTGATCCTCCTCGCGCTCGCGCTGCCCGTCATCGGCCTGAAGACCGGCATGCCCTCGATCAAGGTCGTCCCGAAGGCCGACGGCTCCCGCGTCGGCTACACGCAGGTCCAGCAAGCCTTCGGCCCCGGAGCGCCCGGAGCGCTCCAAATCGTCGTCCCAGGCATCGAAGCCGCACAGGTCGCCGCAATCGCCAGGCGCGACTCGGGCATTGCACAGGTGTCGCAGCCACAACAAGGCGGCAGCGGCCTTGCGCTCCTCCAGGCCACCCCGACCACCGACCCGTCGAGCAGCGCCACTGGTCGCACGATCGACCGACTTCGCAGGGCCCTTCCAGCCGGTGCGCTGATCGGCGGTGCCGCTGCCGAGAACCACGACCTCGAGCAGGCGCTCGCCGCGAGGACGCCGCTCGTCATCGGCGTCGTGCTCACGCTCGGCTTCGTCCTGCTCCTCGTCGCCCTGCAGGCGCCGCTGATCGCCGCGCTCGGCGTGCTCACCAACTTGCTCGCCGTCGGCGCCGCCTTCGGGGTCGGCCGGCTGATCTTCCAGAACGGCCACGGCGCCGGCCTCCTCGGCTTCCAACCACAGGGTTTCATGGACGCCTGGGCGCCCGTCTTCTTCTTCGCGATGATCTTCGCGATCTCGATGGACTACACCGTGTTCCTCCTCTCCTCGGCGAAGGAGCACTGGGACAGGTCGCACGATCCGAAGGAAGCCGCTGTCGGCGGTCTCGCGCACAGCGGCCGGGTGATCTTCGCCGCCGCCGCGGTCATGGTCGCCGTCTTCTTCACCTTCGCGCTCTCCGGGCCGCTGCCCCCGAAAGAGATGGGCGTCGTCCTCGGCCTCGCCGTCCTCCTCGACGCCGCACTCGTCCGCCTCGTCCTGATCCCGACCCTGCTGCGCGTATTCGGCCGCTACGCCTGGGCGCTCCCACACTGGCTCCACCGGCTACTCCCCGACGTCCGTTTTGGACACGCCTGATGAACCGACAAGACCGAGGTGATTCGTGCATGTCGGGTTCGATTTCGTCACGGCCTTCGGCGGCCCTGAAAACCGCTGCGATCGACACCCGGCAGCGGCGTGGTCCTGGCGGCTGCGGGAAACCACGTTCGCGGATCCGCACCGGCGCCGATGACCCGCCCCGGGCTCGTTGATCCGATAGCGGTCGGAGCCATGCATCGGTTTGGAGCGAGATGACGTCCAACAGGTCGTTCCGAAGAAGGAGGAGGACGCGATGAAGCGCTTCAAGCAGTGGGAGTTCGCGGCGATCCCGCTCGTGATCGTGATCCTGGGCGTGCTTTTCATCCTCTTCGCGGCGTTCGATGCCGGCCCGTGGGCCTGGCTCCTGGTCGGTGCCGCGGGCCTCGTCGTCTGTCTGTCGCTCGTCGCTTGGTACGCACGGCGTCACCGCCACCCGGACGCTTTGGATGCGCCGCGCGCTCTGCGCCGGACAGGCGATGGCTCGATTTACCGCGTCCTGGTGGTGGCCGACGATGCCTGCCCGGATGAGGCGCTGCGAACCGCGATCGGAGCACACGCAGGCAGCCGCGCTACAGAAGCGTTCGTCGTCGCGCCGGCCGTCGGGTCGCGGCTCGCTCGCTGGACGGGCGACCAGCGCGACTACGACGCAGCGACCGAGCGCCTCGAGGCGACGTTGCACGCCCTCGAGAACCTTGGCATCCGCGCGCAGGGCCGCATCGGCTCGAAGGACCCGATCCAGGCGACCGACGACGGCCTGCGCCAGTTCGCAGCCGACGAGATCGTGCTGGCGCTCCACTCTGCCCACGGCCAAGAGTGGCTCGAGCAAGATGCCGTCGCCGTCGCGCTGGAACGCTACGACGTTCCGGTTACGCCGATCATCATCGATACGACGACTTCTGCGTAGAAAAGAGCACCCGTGCAGCCAAGCAGGGGCCGACCCGCGTCAGTCGGGATGCCAGACGAGCTTGTCGTACTCCGCGCTCGTCACGGCCGTCTGCCGGGTCACCACCCGGACACCGACCCTCACGTCTATCAGTACTCCCCCGACACGATCACGTTGCACAATGTCCGCTCACGAAGAGAGGAGGCTGTCATGACGGTGGAGACGTCGGAGCGGTCGGAGCTGGTGAACGAGCTGCTCGAGCGAATCGGGGAAACGGTCGGCCGGCGCGCCCAGGCCTCAGCAGTGTTCGGCGATCCGGTTCAACGGGAGGACGTGACGGTGATCCCGGTTGCGAAGGCCCGGTTCGGATTCGGCGGAGGGGGCGGTGCGGGCAGCCATGAAGGCGAGGAGGGCTC
>Ga0335081_10023152_pt1 | contig 10049 bp, 10 predicted proteins | sample Lox_Sample_35_FD_206713 | JGI IMG/M metagenome (GOLD analysis project Ga0335081, IMG submission 206713) | Soil microbial communities from Loxahatchee National Wildlife Refuge, Florida, United States - Lox_Sample_3.5 | ecosystem: Environmental > Terrestrial > Soil > Wetlands | place: USA... | reverse complement strand
GGGCTCGCGCATTTCGCGCGCCCATTCGATCAGTTGGCGCATCCACACCACGCGCTGGTCGTCGCCGTCGGAAGCGTTCGTGCCGTCCTTGTATTTCCAATGCGCGGCAACGCCTTGCTCCGCGATGCGGTGCATTTGGTGGGTGCGGATTTGTACCTCGAAGGGCTGGCCGCCATTGATCACCGTGGTGTGCAGGGACTGGTACAGGTTCGGGCGGGGCATGGCGATGTAGTCCTTAAACCGCCCCGGCACGGGACGCCAGATCTGGTGCACCACGCCAAGCGCGGCGTAACAATTGCGCACCGAATCCGTGATGATGCGCACGGCCAGCAAATCGTAGACTTGTTCGAGCGTCCCCTTTTGCCGCTGGACCTTCTGGTGAATGGAATAAAGCCGCTTGATCCGGCCTTCCAGCGTCGCGACCACCTCGTTTTCGGCCAGGTGCTTGCCGATCGTTTCCTGTACCTCCGCCAGAAACTTCTCGAACTCCTTGCTGCGCTGCGAAACCACGCTTTGCAGTTCGGTGTAAGCGGACGGCTCCAGATAGCTGAAGGCTAAATCCTCCAGGGCGCATAGATATCCAGGGTTTCACGGGCGATGCGTTCCTGCTTTTCCGGCGGCAAAAAATTCAAGGTGCGCATGTTATGCAGCCGGTCAGCCAGTTTCACCAGCACCACGCGCACATCGGTGACCATGGCCAGCAGCATCTTGCGCACGCTCTCCACCTGCCGTACTTCCGGCGAGACCAGGTCGAGCCGGCTGATCTTGGTCACTCCTTCCACCAAACGCGCCGTATCGGACCCGAATCCGGCCGCGATTTCCGAGAGGGGAATCCGGGCATCCTCCACAACGTCATGCAAAAGGGCGGCGCAGAGTGTCGTCGTGTCCAGCCGCAGGTCTGCCAGGATATGAGCCACTTCCAGAGGATGGGAGAGGTAAGGTTCGCCCGATTGGCGCAGTTGCGCCTGATGCTTATCGGCGGCGAAGGCGAAGGCCCGCTCGAGAGGAGCAAGGTCGTCACCGGGACGATTCTGCCGCACGTTCGTCAGGAGTTCGGCAAAGCGCGCCTGTAGCCCTCGTTCGGCTATAGCTGCCTTGCTGGCGGCCACCAAACGGGGCAGCCGGCCCGACCTATCAGCAGTGGCCATGAAAGGCTATTGTAGGTTGTTCCCGTGGCTGGCGCTACTCTGACGCCCAGAGAGTAGGCGTGAGCAAAAACAAGAAGGGCGCCCGATCCCTCGAGCGCCCTTTAAGTTCAATCCGGCTGCGGCTTTAGGACTTGGATTCCTTTTCGGCAGCCTTCTGCTTGATGTCTTTGACTTTGTCGAGCAGGTCGTCGGCCTGCTTTTCGAGCGACGCGCGAGTGGAGCTATCCACCATGTCGGCCTTCTGCCGCAGCAGCAGGCTTTGGTAAGCCATCGCATCGGCGTAGTCCGGACGCAGTTCCGTGGCCTTCTGGAGCATGTTCATGCCCTCGTCCACGAGACTGCCATATTGTTGGGTGAACTGATCTCGCACCTTGTCTGGCAAGGGGTCCGATTCCTTGAGCTGCTTTTTCTGGTTCTGAATGTTGTAGGCTTGGCGCGCTTCGGCATTACCCCGGTACGCCAGAGTCCAGTCAATCACTCCGACCCAGTAAAATGGCTCCGGATCGTCGGGCTTCAGCTGGATATGCTTTTGATGATATTGCTTGGATTGGCTGTACTTGTCCGGATCAAAGGGCGTGCCGGCCATGTTGTATAACATCGAGCCAATGCCATCCAGCGCCGAGAGATTGCCCGGATCGACGGTGAGGACGTCCTGAAACTCGCTTACCGCCTGCTGGCCCACGCGCACGTTGTCGTCCGAAGGAGCGCCCGGAATATATTCCGTGGCATAGGCCGTTGCCAGGTACAGCCGCGCATTCAGCAGGGTCGGATCCAGGTCCTTGGCCTGTTTGAAATCCTCGATGCTGGAGTCGTATTGCCCGTTCTTGAAGGCTGCCACGCCCTTATTCAGCAGGTCGCGAGCCTTCAGCTTGTTGCACCCGGCGGCGCCGAACATGGTTGCCAATACGGCTACTAAACCGAATACTTTTGCCGCCGTGTTATGACTGCCGATCGTCTTTGCTTGTGCGTTCATGAAAAGCTTCCATCCTGCTCTGTCTGAGATTCGTCCGCCAATGACGGCTACGCCTCGACGTCCGCTGTGCGCGGCGCGAGGATCGCCGCTATTGTCCGGCCTCGAGCTTCGCCGTGATCAAACCCACTTTGTCGATGCCCGAGAGGCGCATGATATCGATAGCATGCGCCACTTGCGCGAAAACCACAGTATCGTCGCCCTTGACGAAAGCGACCTTTTCGGCCCGCAGCTTGAAGATATCGTTCAGCCGAGGCCCCAGGTCGTCCCACGTCGCATTGTCCTCGTTGATCTTCAGTTGATTGTTGTCCAGCACCTGCACGACGATGGTCTTCGCCTCGATGTTTTTCTGGTTTTGCGTATTCGGCGGCGCCGGCTGCGGAACCAGAGCATCCAGTCCTTTGGGCGTCAGCGGCGTAATCACCATGAAAATAATCAGCAAAACCAGAAGAATGTCGATCAGCGGAACGACGTTCATCGAAGCCATCGCGCCTTTTTTTGCCCCAACTTCCATTCCCATCTTCGTTACTCCTCTTGTGTTGCCGTGTTTGCGTTTCCCTGGACCGCCGTTTGATCGCGATCCCGCTTCGGCGCGCTGCCCCAGTCTAGGCGGGCGGCGGCGCCGAAGCGCGGGTCTGCTGCTCTATCTTGTCGGTTAGCAAACCTACGTTGTCCACGCCCGCCGAGCGAACTTCATCGACCAGTTTCACCACGTCGCCATATTTGGCCCGCCCGTCACTCTTGATGAAGACGGTCTTGTCCACGCGGTTGGAAATGCGGTCGCGCACGAGCGAGGAGATCTGGTCGAGCGGCGTCTTTTGGTTCCCCAGGAAGATGCTGCCGTCGCGGGATATGCCCACGATGATCGCGTCGTCGCGGTCCGCGTTGGGCATGTCCTCAGGATTGGAGACTTTGGCCATCTCCACGGTCATACCCTTCTGCAACATGGGCGTGACCACCATGAAGATGATGAGCAAGACCAGCATGATGTCGGCCATGGGAATAATGTTCGGGGCCGCCATCACCGGTGCTGCTTTGGGTTTGAAATGCGCCATGACTTACTTCTTTCCGCTTCGCCGGGTAATGAAGTAGTTGATCAACTCCATCGAAGAGTTGTCCATCTCCACGTCGAAGGCTTCCACTTTGTTGGTGAAGTAATTGAAGGCCCAAACCGCCGGCACCGCCACGAGCAGCCCGAGAGCCGTGGTGACCAACGCTTCGGAAATTCCGCCCGCCACAGCCGAAAGCCCGGTGGCCTTCTCGGCTTCGATGCCCTTGAACGCGTTGATGATGCCGACCACCGTGCCAAACAAGCCCACGAAGGGAGCCGTTGAGCCGATGGTTGCCAGACCGCTCAGTCCACGCTTCATATCGGCGTGCACGATAGCGATCGAGCGATCCAGTCCGCGCTTGGCCGCTTCCACCACTTCCGCTTCGGACACTTGCGCCGAGGCGGATTGAAACTCCGAAAGCCCCGTCGCCACTACTTTGGCGATATGGCTCTTCTTGTTCCGCTCCGCGATGGAGATCGCTTCATCCAGCTTGCCTTCGCGAAGCGCGCCGGCCACCTGCTGCACGAACACGCGCGACTGTTTCCGCGCCGCGCTGTACATCAAGGCCCGGTCGATCATTACGCCCAGCGACCACGCCGACAGGATAAACAGGATGAATACCACCGCCTTGGCGATGATGCTCATGCTGCCCCACATCGAGCGCAAATCCCACGTTCCAGCCTGCAAGGCGAGCAGGTTTAATGACGAAACAGCTAAGTTCGCAACCATACGGTTTGCTCCTTTGTGATTCGCACACTATCGACCGAGGCCTTCCCACGTGCTTGGCCTCGGTCCGAAACCTTTGAGGTTAGCCCAATCTTCGATTAGCTAACGACTAGCCACCGAGGACAAACGAAACCGTGATGGTCGTGTCCACTTCGACCGGGTCGCCATTCAATTGAGTCGGCTGGTAGCGCCAGTTCTTCACCGCCTCCAGCGCCGATTGCACCAGAAGCGGGTGCCCCGAAATGACCTGTAGTTCGCCAACGCGCCCGTCCTTATCGATGATCGCGTGCAGAACTACGTTGCCCTGAATACGCGCCTGCCGCGCGAGAGGCGGATAAACCGGCTGCGGCTGAGCAACAAGCTTTGCCGCTACCACCTGTCCTCCCAGTTTGATTCGTGTTTGCTTTGGGGCAGGCGGAGGAGGCGGCGGCGGTGGGGCCGCAACCGCTGGACCCGCGCCCAGGCCGCCAAGCAAGCCGCCATCCACGCCACCCAGCACGCCTCCGGTAACCGGCGCCTCTGGCGGCAGCTCCGCTTCCTTGAAGACTTCCACTTGCTTCGGGATCGCGCGCGGCTGCATCAGCTTTCCTTGCTGGATAAGCCTGGCAACGGGCTTAACGATCTTAGGGGCCTCGGCGGGAGGAGGCGGGGGAGGCGGTGGCGGAGGCGGCGCGATCAGAAGCGTCGTCAGCATCGCCTTGGGCAACGCCTGCGTATAAATCAGTGGAATCAAAATCAGGACGATCAGCACCATCGCTTGAATAATCGTGGACACAACGATCGTCCAACTCTTATTCGTTTTCTTTCTCACCACGCTCGATTCGACAAGATCGTCAAACATGTTATCTCCTGCCGGCCGGGGCCAAGCGGCCTTGCACTTCTCTCGCCCGAGGTTTTGTGCCAGATGCTGCGCCAGAGACAGGCATTGCGCTCTGGCCTTTCCACTGATTCCAAGCAACCACCAGCGGAGCGGCAATGCCGAAACTTGAATACGTTCCTACCAAAATTCCAACCACCAGTGCAAATGAAAAACTGCGAAGCACCTGGCCGCCCATCAAGAAAAGTACCAGGACTGTTAGGAAAGTAAGGCCACTGGTTAAAATCGTTCTCGACAGAGTTTGGTTGATCGAGCGGTTCACAATCGTCTTGAATGGCTCGCGTCGCATCAGCCGCAAGTTCTCCCGAATCCGGTCGAAAATCACGATTGTGTCGTTCATCGAATAGCCCACCAAAGTGAGCAGTGCCGCAATCACCGTCAGGGATATTTCAAAATGTAGAAGCGAAAACAGTCCTAACGTAATGAGTACATCATGGAAGACCGCTATGACAGCGGCGGCACCGTACACCAATTCGAAACGAAGTGCAATATAAACTAGCATTCCGGCCAAGGCGTATAGCGTGACGTAGACGGCTTGCCGCCGCAGGTCCGCCCCCACCTTGGGTCCTACAATCTCGACATTCACCACCGCAAACGGTCCGGCGTAAAATGCGTCGCGCATGACGGAGATCACCGGCGGCGTCGCGCCCGCCCGCTGCAGATCGTTAAGGTTCGAGACCACTCCGCCGCCCGCGTGATCGCGGTAGTCCGTCAGTTGGCGCGCCAATTGCTGATACCGTGTAGCGCCCGTCGGGCCCGAGGTAAGTGGATCCTTGCGTGTGAGCACATCTGCGATCGTTTCCGGCGAAGCCTCATTAAAGTCTTGCTTGCCGGCTTCGCCACCACCAAGCGTCGCTTGCAGCGCTTTCAGAATGGACGCCTTCCCCGCATCGAGAGCTTCGTTGCCCTCGCCCCTCTGCGGAAGATAGATCACCACTTCATTTGGGTTCGTCGTGCCGATGTCCGAAATCCGCTGGATCACGCTGTCACCCAGGCCCTGCTCCACCAATCCCTGCCGCAACTTGTCCACCGGCGGCGTGCTCGCAAATCGCACGTAAACCAAGGTTCCGCCCTTGAAGTCAATGCCGTAGTCCAGGGTTCCTTTGTGGATCCACGACGCCGTGCCGATGATGAGCAGCGTCAACGACAGGCCGACGAAATACTTCGTCTTCCCCATCCAGTCAAAGTTGACGTCGTGATGAAAAAACTCCATCCCGGGTTTTGTCCCTTCAGTTAGACACCGCCCGGAGCACTTTAGTGCCCGGGAGCGGCTTTAGATGCTTAGGGCCGTCTGGCGCTGCATCTTCGCCAGATGCCAGTCAAAAATCACCCGCGACACATACACCGCCGTAAACAGGTTGGCCACAAGGCCTATCGTTAGGGTGACGGCAAAGCCGCGCACCGGCCCGGTTCCAAACACAAACAGGAAAATCGCGGAAACCACCGTGGTCACGTGCGTATCGATGATCGTTAGAAACGCCCGCTTGAAGCCCACGTCCACGGCCGACGCCGGCGCCTTGCCGGCGCGTAACTCCTCACGGATGCGCTCAAAGATAAGGACGTTGGAATCCACGCCCATACCTATAGTCAGAATGACTCCCGCGATGCCCGGCAGCGTCAGTACCGCGCCGAAATACGCCAGGGCAGCCAGCAGGATCACCAGATTCAGCAGAAGCGCAACCACCGCGTTCACGCCCGAAAGCCGGTAGTAGAAGACCATAAAAATGAGCACGACGAGTAAGCTGATAATCGAGGCTTGCACTCCATGCCGGATCGAGTCCGCTCCCAGAGAGGGCCCCACCGTGCGCTCCTCCAAATAGCGGATCGACGCCGGAAGCGCTCCGGCGCGCAAGACCAAGGCTAAGTCGTTTGCTTCTTGCTGTCCAAACCGGCCGGTAATCCGTCCTGAATCTTCGATGCGGCTTTGAATAACAGGGGCTGACACTACCTTGCCATCCAAAACAATCGCCATCGGACGGCCTACGTTTTGTTCGGTAAAAGGACCAAACCGGCGCGCCGCTTCGGTCGACAGCGTGAAATTTACTTCGTAGCCTCCGGGATTGTCCGTGCTCGGCACAGCCGAGGCGCTGCGCAGATCGCGGCCGGTAATGATGGGCGCGCGGTCTACCAAATACCAGCTGCCTTGGCCGGTAGCGTCGGTGTCCTTCGAGGGCAGTAGCTGCGTGCCCGGCGGCAAAATGCCGCCATGCGCGCCCTGCGCCGCCGCTTCGGATGGATACGGATTGGCATCCTCCACGCGGAGCAGTTCCAGTTGTCCGCCCGCTTGAATGACGGATTTGGCGCGGTTCGGATCGCCCTCGCCCGGCAGTTCCACGATAATCTCGTTGTCCCCCTGCCCGTAGGGCGCCACAACGGGTTCCGTCAATCCCAGCGCATCGATGCGGCGCCGGATGGTCTCTATGGTTTGCGACATCGTCTCGGACTGGATGCCCGAGACGGTCGACGGCTTTATGCTGAGCAGATAGCCCGATTGCTCGCCGGGCGCCGGCGCGAGGTCCCAATCGGGGAAGTTCGAGCTCTCTAGGTCCCGGAAAGCCGCGGTCGAATCGGGCGCAACATTGTGAACCAGAATTTGGGTATCGCCCACCTTCCGCAAGTCGTCGTAGCGGATGTTTTTGTCCCGCAGCAGCGTGCTCAGGTGGTCGATGGTTTGATCGGTTTGCAGGCTCACCGCTTCGTTCACCTGCACCTGCAGGATGAGGTGCGTCCCGCCCTGAAGGTCTAAGCCCAGCTTGATCCTCTTGGAGAAATTATCGCGAGCTTGGGCCAGCGAAGTCGGGAACTCGGGCAGTCCCACTAAACCAAAAAAGCACAACAAAACGACCAAAACGATAAAGACAGCTTTCCATTTGATGGTGGAATTCATTGTTTCTTTTCATCCGCGCGAGCAACCGGAGAGGTCCGGGACGTCACGCTCCCTGATTCCGCTTAACCTTCCTTGCCTTCCGTCTGAAGCCCTGCTACCGCCGAACGCGCTACCTTCACCTTCACCTGATCGGCGATGCGCAGTTGTAGGGAATCGCCATCGAGGGACACGATCGTCCCGTACAACCCGCCGTTGGTCACGACCTTATCCCCGGTCTTAAGCTCGTTCAACATGGATTGTGTCTTCTTCTGCCGCCGCTGCGCCGGGAGGATCAGCAGCACGTAGAAAATTACCATGATGATCGCCAAAGGCAAAAAAGCGATCAAACCATTTCCCGCTGGACTCTGGGCGACAAAAAGGAGCGAGGCCGCCACGCTACTGCACATCATGCTTGATTGACTCCCGACCGTGTCCCCAATTATTGCAGGATCGAGCGCAGAAAGGAAATCCCGCCGCCCTTTTTCCCGCGGCGCGCCCCTCCGTCATGCGAGGGCTTCATCCAAACGACCCGCCGCTCTGCTTATCGATGACCTGCTTCCAACCGCGCCTGAAGCTCGGAGGAGAACCGCGACAGGTTCCCAAACGCGATAGCCTCTCGAATCGCCTTCATCATGTCAAGAAAAAAGTAAAGATTATGGCGGGTGTTCAGGATGGCGCCCAGAATCTCGTTGGCGCGAAACAGGTGGCAGAGATACGCGCGCGAATAGCGTCGGCACGTCGCGCAGCCGCAGCGTTCGTCGATCGGCCGCGGATCGTCGATGAACTCGGCATTTTTGATGTGCAACGGGCCTTGGCTCGTATAGAGATAGCCGTTTCGCGCGTTGCGCGTGGGCAGCACGCAGTCCATCATGTCGATCCCGCAGCGCACATAGTCCACCAGCTGTTCCGGTTTGCCCACTCCCATTACGTATCGCGGCCGCTCTTCCGGCAAGCAGGCCGCCGTCTCGCCGGCGATCTCGTAGGACAACCCGTGTGGCTCGCCCACCGCCAGCCCCCCGATGGCGTAACCAGGAAAATCCAGGGCCACGAGTTCCCCCGCATTTTCCCGCCGAAGATCCGCATACGTCCCGCCCTGCACAATGGCGAAGAAAACCTGCTCCGGATTCGCTTCGCTCGCCGCGCTCGTCTCGATCTCGTTCTTGCACCGCTTGGCCCATTCCAGCGTGCGCCTCGCCGCCGCCGCGGCACGCTCGTGCGCCGCCGGATACTCGATGCACTCATCGAGCACCATGCCGATATCGGATCCCAGCGCGCGTTGCACTTGAATGGCTTTTTCGGGCGTGAGCATGTGTTCGGTGCCGTCGAGATGCGAGCGAAAACGAACCCCTTCCTCGCTTATTTTGCGTAAATCCGCCAGGCTAAACACTTGGTACCCGCCGGAGTCCGTCAGGATGCCGCCCGGCCAAGCCATGAACCGGTGCAGCCCGCCCATGCGCCGAATCAGCTCGTGCCCGGGCCGCAGATAGAGGTGATAGGTGTTCGCCAGCAGGAGTCCGACTTGCATCTCCTCGAGCGACTCTTGCGTCATTCCCTTTACGGTCCCGGCTGTTCCCACGGGCATGAACGCAGGCGTCTCGATGGTTCCGTGCGCCGTGGTCAAGCGCCCCAGGCGTGCGCCGGACGGGTCCACCTTCACGACTTCAAAGCCAAATGGCATACGGGGAGTCTAGCAGCCCTGAGGTCTGCTTGTAGCTTCCACAATGGGCTCAGGATTCGCCGGAGCCTTCACTGTGAGGGCAGTTCGATTGTTTGCCCTGTAGCCGTGCCGCTCCTGGTAACTCCGTACCTATTCGCCTTCGATGGCGCATCTGTTTCCCTCTATAATGCCCTCAAGCTCGCTTTCGGAGCTCACCGATTCGAATGGACTCCCCTAGGCCCCCTCAAACTCAGTGGCGAGCGCTCTTCTCGCATGCAGGCTTTCCCTTCTTTTTCGCCGGCATGTTCGTATCGCTTTTCGGCACGGGAATGAATTTCGCCGGCGTCACTCTCTACGTTTTGGGTAAGACCCATTCCACTGTCCAGGTAAGCCTCACCGTCATCCTGCTGACCTTGCCTCGACTGGTTGTCCCCCCTTTTGGGGGCGTGCTCACCGATCGCGTCGACCGCCGCTACCTTTCGATCGTCTTGGACTTGGGGCGTGCGGCCATCGTCTTGGCGGCCGCCTTCCTCGCCTGGCGAGGCAGGCTCGAGCTTTGGCAGCTCTACTCCATGGTTTTGTTACTCGGCGTGGGGTTTGCGATCTACTGGTCCTCGAGTCTCGCTTTACTTCAGGAGTTGGTTCCTCCGCAGCGGTTGATTGGCGCTAATGCCGCCGTGTTAATCGCCGTTCAAGGAGGCATGCTGGCCGCCGGCGGTTTGGTGGGACTCGTTTACGAACGTGCCGGACTGG
>Ga0335081_10023151_pt1 | contig 10049 bp, 7 predicted proteins | sample Lox_Sample_35_FD_206713 | JGI IMG/M metagenome (GOLD analysis project Ga0335081, IMG submission 206713) | Soil microbial communities from Loxahatchee National Wildlife Refuge, Florida, United States - Lox_Sample_3.5 | ecosystem: Environmental > Terrestrial > Soil > Wetlands | place: USA: Florida... | reverse complement strand
AGGCAATGGCGGCCGATGACGACGTTGTGCGCGATTTGCACTAGGTTGTCGATCTTGGTGCCTTCGCCGATGATGGTGTCGCGCGTCGACCCGCGATCGACCGTCGTGTTGGCGCCGATCTCAACGTCGTCTTGAATGATGACCCGGCGCGGCTGGGGAATCTTCCTATGACCCCGCGGCGAAGGAAGGTAGCCGAAGCCATCTTCGCCGATCCGCGCGCCGGCATGGATGATGACGCGGTCGCCAATCAGAGCATTGAGGACTGTCGTTCCGGGTCCGATCGAACAGTCGCGGCCAATGGCAACGCCCGGCCCGATGACTGCGCCGGCCGCGATCAAGGTTCCGCCCCCGATCTCGGCGTGCGGGCCGACCAGTGCGAGCGGATCGACGGCGACGTTGGCCTCAAGACGCGCCGAGGGATGCACGTGCGCGTGCGGCGAGCGGCCGCTGACCTCGAACATCGAGGACGGACGCAACGCTCCGGGAAACAGCGCGCACGCGACCTGAACAAAGGCGCGGTATGGCTCTGCCGTCACCAGCACCGGCAGGTCATTGGGCGCAGCGGCCTCGAAGCGCGCCGACAGCAGACAGGCCCCGGCATGGGTCGCGGCCAGTTCGCCGAGGTATTTTGCATTATCGAGGAAGCTGATGTCGGAAGCCCCAGCCGTATCGAGCGGGGCGATATTGCGGACACGCCGGTCGAGCGCCACGTGCGCGCGCGGCTCGGCGCCGGTCAAGGCCGCGATTTCTCGGATCGTCAGGTCGCCTTTCGGTGCAAAGAAGCTCGGCATCCAGGCTGGCTCGACGGCTGTTGCAGCCGCGATCAGAACTGCGTTCCGCCGCCGAACTGGAACCACTGGGTGCGATCGTACGGCTGCTTCAGGATCGGCCAGGCGAAGTCGAAACGCAGCGGTCCGAAGGGCGAGGCCCAGATGACGCTCGCGCCGACCGATACGCGCACGGCGGGACTGTCGGCGAATAGCATCCCGCACTGGCAGACATACGAAGGGCCGCTCGCGGGAGTGACGAGACCGTTGACTTCGCCGGTGGCCGGCCACGTGGTTTCAGCGTCGTAGCCCCACGCCGAACCGGAGTCGACGAACACGGCGCCGCGGAAGCCGGCATCCTTGGGCAAGAAGTAGAACGGATACTGGAATTCCAGGCTGGCGCCCCAGTATTTGGTCGCGCCGATCGGGTCATTCGTGGTCCCGGGTGTGATGTCGCGCGGTCCAAGGCCCGCAGGCTCAAATCCGCGGACGAGGTTGGGGCCCATCTTGAAATCGTCGAGCATGCGCACGCCCTGCCCGCCCAGGCCCAGCATGTCGCCGGCCTGCAGATGCAGGATGCCGACCAGGTCGGAGACCACCTCATAGTAGGCCCGGAAATCCATGACCGAACGCATGTAGGCCACGGCGCCGCCAAGACCCGCGAAGTCCTGACCCACGCTGAGAAGCAGGCCGTTGGTGGGGTTCTTGTTGTTGTCGAGCGTGTTGTAGGTCAGCCCGTATCCGGCGAGCGACGTGAGGTAGCCGCCCTCCGAAAGTTCGAACCGCACCGGCAGCGAAGCCTGGCCGGCAAAGAAGCAGTCGGTCTGGCCGGTCGCCAGGTATGACGCGGCAATGCCGGGATAATTCTGGAACACGCCATTGCCCGCCGCCTGCACTGCGGCCGGCGTCGGGAACGTGTTGACGAAATCGGGATTGATGTTGTTGCAATCGTCGAGCGTCGACGGCAGCGTGATCTTCTGCCAGTACAGCGAATATCGCAGCTGGAACGTCAGATCTTCGCGCAGCGGAATGCCCAATTTAAGATTGGTGCCGAACGTTTCCGTCCCATAAGAGATGTAGGTGCTCGCCAGCGTCTCGCGAGCGAACAGGTCAATGCCGGCGGCCAGTCGCTGATCAAGGAAATACGGCTCGAGGAAGTTGACCTCTGCGCCGCGGATGAATTCGCCGTAAGTGACCGAGGCTCTGCCGTACCTGCCGGTGCCCAGAAGGTTGCGCTCAGAAATCGACACCGACGCCATGAAACCGTCCGCGGTCGAATATCCGCCCATGACCGAGAAGTCGCCCGTGGACTGCTCTTCGACGTCGACGTTGATTACCACGCGGTCCGGTGCCGAGCCCGGTTCATTGGTGATCTTCACCGTCTTGAAGAAGTTGAGATTCTTGATGCGCCGTTCGGCGCGGTCGATCAGGGCGCGGTTGTAAGGATCGCCTTCAGAAATGTCGAACTCGCGCCGGATGACATATTCGTGCGTTCGCGTGTTGCCGCGGATGTTGATGCGCTCGATATAGGCGCGCACGCCCTCGTCGACTACGAAGACGATGCTGATGGTGCGGTTCTGCGCGTCACGATCGCCACGCGGGCGCACCGAGGCGAAGGGATAGCCGTGCTTGGCAATCTCGACGGTGAGGTCCTCGACAGTCTTCTCGACCGCCTCGCCGTTGTAGATGTCGCCCTGTCTCGCGCGCAAGATGGGCCGCAGCGATTGGGTATCCACCGCGCGGATGTTCGATTGGATTTCGACCTTGCCGAAGCGGTACTGCGGCCCCTCTTCGATAGTGAAGGTGATGATGAAGCCCTTCACCGCGGGATCGTATTCGCCGGTAGCAGCGACAACCTGCACGTCGGCGTAGCCGTGTTTGAGATAGAAGCGCCGGATGAGGTCGCGGTCGGCTTCGATGCGATCGGGGTCGTAGACATCCGTGGTTTGCAGAAAGCTGAGCCAGTTCGACGTGGAGGTTTTGATCACCTCCTTCAGCCGCCACGAGGAGTAGGCGTTGTTGCCGACGAAATTGATGGTCTTGACGCCGGTTTTCTCGCCCTCGTGAATCTCGAAGATCAAGTCGACGCGGTTGTTCGGCCTCTGGATGATTTTCGGCACGACCTGGACGTCGAAGCGCCCGTTGCGGTGGTACACTTCTATGATGCGCTGGACGTCGGCCTGAACCATGGCGCGCGACAGCGTCCCGCGCGCTTTTGATTGGATTTCCGCCTGGAGCTGCTCGTCCTTGATCTTGGTATTGCCCTCGAACGCGAGCCGATCAATGACCGGCGCCTCCACGACGGTCACGATGAGGCGGTTGCCCGACTGGGTGATCCGCACGTCCTCGAACAGGCCCGAGGCGTAGAGCGCCTTCAGCGCCGCGTCGACCTTGGCGGCGTCGAGGTGCTCGCCCGGTCCAAGCTTGAAATACGAGCGGATGGTCTCCGCTTCGACGCGGCGGTTACCCTCGACGACAATGATCGTCACTTGGCTGAGATTGGCTTCGGCCTGGGCGGGAGCAGCAAACGCCAGAGGCACGGCAAAGCAAAAGAAAGCTCCGCCGAGAAGCAAGCCGGCCACAAAGAGCCCTCGCCTTACCCGCACCCACATGCCCATGCGCCAAGCGCCCTTATTCCCCTCGTTACCGCCCCCTTAGTGGCCGGTTAGTGGCGGTCTCCCTCGGCTTTGGTCAGTATCCCCGATCGTCTCGGCACCGCGTCGCATTCTCCCCCCACCGCATCCGAAGCCCTCGCCGCGCTTTGCGGCCGATTTGCGACCGATCTAGGACGTCGTCAGATGAATGATGTCATTGAAAGTTGCAAATATCATCAACATGAGAACGATCGCGAGGCCGATACGGAAGCCGACCTCCTGAGCTCGTTCCGACAGCGGACGGCCGCGCAGGGCCTCGATCGAGTAGAACAAAAGGTGTCCGCCATCGAGCAACGGTATTGGAAAAAGGTTGAGAAGCCCGATCGAGACGGAAAGCACGGCGGCCAGCTGGATGAGCGGCACGAATCCAAAGCTCGCAACCTGTCCCGACATTTGCGCGATTCGGATCGGACCGCCGAGCTGATTGGCCGCCTCGCGGCCGGAAATGACGCCGGCAACATAGCTCAGCGTCCTGTAGGCCACCGACCACGTTTCCTCCACGCTCATCCAGATGGCCTGCAACGGCGGTACAGGGTGCAGTTTCAGGTCTTCCGGCGCCATCGAGCGGGTGATGCCAAGAACCCCGATGCGGTGGACGTTGCCGAAATTATCCTTGACCTCCTTGAGCGTCGGCGTCGCCTTGAGCACGAGGAGAACGCCGTCGCGTTCAACAGTGATTTCCAGGGTCTCCCCGGCGCTGTCGCCGACGATGCGCTGCATATCACCGAAGCTGCTGATAGGGTGGCCATCGATGGCCACGACCAGATCGCCTGGCTTGAAGCCGGCGGCGGCGGCGGCGCTGTCCGGTTGCACGGAATCGACCCGCGCGCTCATCGTTTGCTTGCCGTAGAGCATGAAGATCGCGGCGAAGATCACGATGGCCAGGACGAAATTTGCCAGCGGTCCCGCGACAACGATGGCGGCGCGCTTGCGGACGGGTTGGAACACGAAGCTGCGCGCGCGCTCCGCCGGGTCCATCTCGGCAACTCGCGAACCTTCAGAGACGCTCGCGACGTTGTCGTCGCCAAGAAACTTCACGAAACCGCCGAGCGGAATAGCGGATATTTTCCAGCGCGTGCCGTGCCGGTCGTTGAAGCCAATGATTTCTGGGCCGAACCCTATTGAAAAGACCAGGATGCGCACGCCGCACCAGCGCGCGACCAGGAAATGACCCAGCTCATGGAAGAAGACGACGAGGCTCAGAACGAACAGAAAAGGGATGACGTACGATGTCAGACCACCACCAAGCGCATGTAAATGCGAGACAAAATTGGACCCCATGATCTGTCCTAGCGCGTCCCCTGGAATATCCGACCCAACGCTGCAGGTTATGATGCCATTGCGGCAATTTCGGGCAAGAGGCGAGTCGCCAGCCTTCTCGCGTTATGGTCAATCGCGACCGCGTCCTCAACCGATTGCGGCTCGGCCAGTGTGCCTTCGCGGTCCGCTGCCTCGAGCGTAGCCTCGACGAGGGATGGAATGCCGGTAAAGCCGAGACGCCGGCCGATGAATTCGCGCACCGCAATCTCGTTAGCCGCGTTGAGAATCGTCGGCGCCGCCCCGCCCGAGTCAAGAGCGCGGCGCGCGAGGGCCAGCGCGGGAAAGCGCACCGGATCGGGCTCCTCGAAGGTCAACGTCGCCAGGCGGGCGAGATCAAGCCGCGCCGCGGGTGTACCCATACGGACCGGCCATGCCAGGCAGTGGGCGATGGGGATACGCATGTCCGGCGACCCAAGCTGGGCGACTACGGAACCGTCCCGGAATTCGACCAGGCCGTGGACGACCGACTGCGGATGCACGACCACGTCAAGCGCGCCCGCCCCCAGCGCGAACAGATGATGCGCCTCGATGAGCTCGAGGCCCTTGTTCATCAGCGTGGCGGAATCGATCGTGACTTTTGGACCCATCGACCAGGTCGGATGCTTAAGCGCTTGCTCGACTGTGACTTTCCGCATCGCTTCGAGCGGGAAAGTGCGGAATGGCCCACCCGAAGCCGTCAGTACGATGCGGCGCACATCCTCGCGCCGGCCGGCAGCCAAGGCCTGGAAAATAGCGTTGTGCTCGGAATCGACGGGAAGGACGGTGGCGCCGGCGGCCGCTGCCCGACGCATGAACAAGGCGCCGGCACACACCAGACATTCCTTGTTCGCGAGCGCCACGGCCGCCCCACGTTCGGCAGCGGCTAGCGTAGGCTTGAGGCTTGCCGCGCCGGTGATCGCCGCCATCACCCATTCGGCAGGCCGCTCCGCCGCCGCTACAATGGCTGCGGGCCCGGCGGCGACCTCGATGCCCGATCCAGAGAGCTCGGACTTAAGCTCCCTATAGGCCTCGGGCTCGGCGACTGCGGCAAACCGGGCGCGAAGGGAGCGGGCGAGCTGCGCCAGCGCCGCGGCATTGCTGTTGGCGGTCACCGCTTCGACCTGATAGAGCGCGGCGTCTTGCCGCAAGAGATCGACGGTGCTCGAGCCGATTGACCCGGTCGCCCCCAACAGCGTCACCGTGCGCGGCGCGGGAGCCAGCCCGACCCTTGCGAGCGGCTGCGTCTTCTTCATCGGCCTACCATAGCAGCAAGCCGTGTGCCGGCGCATCAGTTCCCTGGCGCGCCACCCCGATGACCAGCGCCGCAAGCGCAGCGACTAGGAAGCCGTCCAGTCGGTCCATCAATCCCCCGTGCCCCGGGATGAAGTGGCTGGTGTCCTTGACCCCAAAGCGGCGCTTGACCGCAGACTCGAACAAGTCGCCGAGCTGGGCCAATACGGACAGCAGCAACCCCATGAGCCCCGCTATTCCCCACTTGCCGACACCGCTCGCATAGGCGACCACGGCGGCTCCCGCAACCCCCCCGGCGAGCCCACCGATTGCGCCAGCCCAGGTCTTGTTCGGACTTACGCTTGGCCACAGCGGCGGTCCCCCGATGGCACGCCCGCAGAGGAAGGCGAAGGTGTCGGTCATCCACACGGTTGCAAAAAGAAACAAAAGGGCGACGAAGCCGAGCTGAGGATCGCGACGTAACAAAGCCGGTCCGAGGAAGGCGGCTCCCGCATAGATGACGCCCCCTGCCGCCCAGATACCCCCGCCGGAAGCACCGGCCCCCGGGGGTGGTGAACGGGCAGCAAGTCCCGCGACGAGCGCTCCAACCGCTATGGCGACGACGACCGTGACGACGCTCTCGTCGAGAGCAGTGACGGCAAACGCCGCGGCGAGCGCTGCGAATCCCGGGGCCAGCACGCGAGGATCGGCCTTGCGGCCGATCAGGACGGCCCACTCCCACAGGATGCCTCCACCCCCGACCGTGCAGAGAGCGAGAAACAGCCAGCCGCCGATGTAGGCGCTGACCAGCACGATAGGTCCGAGCACGAGTGCCGAGGCAATGCGCACGAGGAGGTTTCGCGCATCGTCGCGTGCGACGTTTCCCGCCGCGCGGCCGTCGCGATGGTCGGGCGTGGTCACGAGCCGGTCTTTACGGTGCGGACGCAGCCACCAGTCCGCCAAAGCGGCGTTCGCGCCGGCGGTACTCGGCTATGGCCCCTTCAAGCACGGCACGGTCGAAGTCGGGCCAGTTGATCGGAACGAAGATCAGCTCGCTATAGGCCGCTTGCCAGAGGAGGAAGTTCGACAGCCGTTGCTCGCCGCTGGTGCGGATGATGAGATCCGGGTCGGGAATATCAGGCGCATGGAAGTGGCGGGCAAGCAGGTCGGGCGACACCTCATCGGCTGAGAGGCGACCCTCGGCGACCTCGATCGCGACGAGACGCGCGGCGCGCGCGATCTCCTGGCGGGCGCCATAATTGAAGGCGACCACAAGCGTGAGGCCGTCATTGTCGCGGGTCAGATCCTCCGCCTCTTTTAGAAGAAGGAGGATCTCGCGGTCGAGATTCTCGCGCTCGCCGATGATGCGTACACGTACATTGTTGCTGTGGAGCTCGGCAAGATCGTTGCGCACGAAACGGCGCAAAAGCCCCATCAGATCGCGAATCTCCGACTGAGGACGCGACCAGTTCTCCGAGCTGAACGAGAAAATTGTGAGCACGGAAATGCCGATCTCACCGGCCGCCCGCACGGTCCGGCGCAGGGCCTCGACGCCCCGGCGATGACCCTCCACGCGCGGGAGTCCCCGGGCCGCCGCCCAGCGCCCATTGCCGTCCATGATGATGGCGACGTGCCGCGGAACATCGAAGCTGTCGCTTCCGGCCCGCAGCGATAGCGTCGCCGCGCTCGTCGAGCTTGCCGCGTCGCTCAAACCGTCATGATCTCCTTTTCCTTGCCGGAAAGCATCTTCTCAATCTCGGCGATCGTCGAGTCGGTCGCCTTCTGCACGTCTCCGGCTTGGCGATTATGGTCGTCTTCGCCGATCTTATGGTCCTTCTCCAGCTTCTTGAGGACTTCGAGCCCGTCGCGGCGCACGTGACGAACGGCCACTCGCGCCGCCTCGGCGTATTTGTGCGCGACCTTCACGATCTCCCGCCGCCGCTCCTCGTTGAGCTCGGGGACGCGCAGCTTGATCACCTGGCCTTCGGTCGAGGGCGACAATCCAAGATTGGCGGCCGAAATCGCCTTTTCGACCGCGTGCACCATCGAGCGGTCCCAAACCTGGATGCTGAGCAGCCGCGGCTCCGGCACGGTGACGGTGGCCAGTTGATTGAGCGGCATGTGGCTGCCGTAAGCTTCGACGTTGATATGCTCGAGCAGTCCAGTCGAAGCGCGTCCGGTGCGCAGCGTGCCAAGCTCGTGCTTGAGCGAAGCGAGCGCCCCCTGCATGCGGCGCTTGAGGTCGTTCATGTCGAATGTCGTGGTTGCCATGGCGCTCTCCCCGATCGATGTCGTTTGCGGGTCCAATTGATCGCTTCCGCCCGCAAGCGCGTTTTCAGCCGACCGTGGTGAAATGTCCCTTACCGCGCAGGACGGCCTCGATTGCGCCGTGCTCGCGAATTGAAAAGACGATGATAGGCATCCGGTTCTCCTGGGCAAGCGCGAAGGCGGCGGCATCCATGATCTTCAGCTTACGGTCGAGCGCTTCCTGATGGTCGAGGTGCTCGTATCGCTTCGCGGTCGGGTCACGCTTGGGGTCGGCAGTGTAGACCCCGTCCACGTCGGTCGCCTTGAAAACGGCGTCGCACCCCATTTCGGCCGCGCGCAGGATCGCCGTGGTGTCCGTGGTAAAGTAGGGGTTGCCGGTGCCGCCGGCGAACACGATGATGCGTTTATCGTCGAGATGGCGCAAAGCGCGCCGACGCTCGTAGGTTTCACAAACCTGAGGCATGGCCAGCGCCGACATGGTGCGGGCGCTCACCCCGGCGCGTTCGATGGCCGCTTCGAGAACGAGTGCATTCATCACGGTCGCGAGCATGCCCATGGCGTCCGCCGTCGGCCGCGACAGCCCGTCCTCGGAGATCTGCGCGCCGCGAAGAATATTGCCGCCGCCGACCACCACTCCGAGGCCTACGTCCAAGGCGTGACAGGCGACGAGATCGGCGGCGAAACGGTCGATCGTCGGCTGGTGGATGCCGAATTTCTCAGGACCGCTCAGGGCTTCACCGGAGAGCTTGACGATCACCCGTCGGTACTTCGGCCGCGCCATCGAATCGTCCGCCTCTCGCCGCTCCCGGCGCGCGATCGCGTACGGCTAACGCATTCGCTCGCGCAACCCAATAGATCGCGGCCTCATTGAGCGCCGGCCAGGGCCGCCACTTCGCCGCCAAAATCGCCGCTCGGTCGGTCAATGCCTTCGCCGAGCGCGTAACGCACGAAGCCGGCGATCTTGATCGGCGCGCCAGCCTTTGCCTCACCTTCCTTGAGCGCCTGCGCAACGCTCTTTTTGTCGTCGAAGATGAAAGGCTGATCGAGCAGGCAGACTTCCTTGTAGAAGGTCTTCAGGCCGGATTCGACGATCTTATCGACGACCGCGGCGGGCTTGCCCTGTGCTCTCGCCTTCTCGGCAAGCACATTTTTCTCGCGCTCGATGGCTGCGGCATCAAGTCCAGACGGATCGACGGCTTGCGGATTCGCGGAGGCGACATGCATCGCCACCATGCGGCCGAACGTCTTGAGCTCATCGGGCTGGCCCGGCGATTCGAGCGCGACGATCACGCCGATGCGCCCGAGCCCGTCGGTCACGGAATTGTGCGTGTAGCTCGCGATCACGCCCTTGCCGACGGAAAGTCCGGCGGCGCGCCGCAAGGTCATGTTCTCGCCGACCTTGGCAATCGTTTCCGAGATCGCATCGGCCAGGGTGCGATCGCCGACGCGCGCGGCAAGGATCTTGTCCACGTCGGCACCCGCATCGAGCGCGACGTTCGCAACGATCTTCACAAGACCCTGGAACAGGTCATTGCGCGCAACGAAGTCGGTCTCGGAATTCACCTCGACCACGACCCCTTTGCTCCCGGCGATCCCGATGCCGATCAGTCCCTCGGCCGCGACCCGCCCGGCCTTCTTGGCGGCCTTGGCAAGGCCCTTCTTGCGCAGCCAGTCGACCGCAGCCTCCGAATCGCCGCTGGTCTCAGTAAGCGCAGCCTTGCAATCCATCATGCCGGCTCCGGTCTTCTCTCGGAGCTCCTTCACCATGCTCGCGGTGATGTTCGTTGCCATTTCCGTCAGGTCCCTAAATTTCGCGCCAGCGTCCCTATCC
>Ga0335081_10023150_pt1 | contig 10049 bp, 6 predicted proteins | sample Lox_Sample_35_FD_206713 | JGI IMG/M metagenome (GOLD analysis project Ga0335081, IMG submission 206713) | Soil microbial communities from Loxahatchee National Wildlife Refuge, Florida, United States - Lox_Sample_3.5 | ecosystem: Environmental > Terrestrial > Soil > Wetlands | place: USA: Florida... | reverse complement strand
TGCTTCCTTGCGGGTCGCAACGCGCGATCTGTGCTTGGGCTCCGGGCTTACCGCCAACCGGATAAATCAGCCTGACGCCTCGGGACTCTATCCTGCCTTCGACATTTCTTCCTGTTCGCCTCGACCAGCGCTTTGCTATAGACCCTTGCGTGCCTTCTCTGCTTTGCCTTGCGGCTGCAGAGTGACTGCGCTCGAGCCCCGGACGCCGCACCAACCGGGAAAACTTCAGAAGCTGTCAAAGAACGAGTATCTTTGTACTCCTTTTATTTCTGCCGTCAATAAAAACCCGCCGCTCTTATCTCATTGCCCTGCAATCGGGTGCAGGCCATCCACAAGGGGGTGACCAAAACTTGTGCAATCTCGCCCGGCGGTTTCTGCGCGCAAGGGCCGCGGCCGCAACAGATTTCTGCCCCATGACCACTCTGAAGCCCGCCCCGGCCGGCTCCCGCAGGGCAATTCCATGTGCAAATCCGCTGCAAGTGCGGTTATAAGGCGGGTTTGCGGAATCCACGCTGGTGCGGCAGCCCAACCCCCATGGCTGCAATATGCCCTTTGCAAACCAGAAGCCGCGTCTATAATCTCGGATACCGCTTTAGCTGCCAATCTTCGTTGGAGGCGCCATGTCTCAGGCTATTCCGGAGAAGTACCGCGATCTGTTCAGTAAGCGCGCGTTTGCCAGCCTGGCCACCCTCATGCCCGATGGCCAGCCGCAGGTCACGCCCGTCTGGTTCGATCTGGAGGGTGACTTCGTGGTGTTCAATTCCGCCAGAGGACGGCAAAAGGACCGCAACGTGCGCCGCGACCCGCGCGTCACTCTCGCCATCGTGGACCCGGATAATCCTTACCGCTACCTGGAGATTCGCGGCAAGGTGGTCGAGATTACCGAGCAGGGCGCGGATGCCCACATTGACAAGATGGCAAAGAAGTATCTGGGCGTGGACAAGTATCCTTACCGCCAGGCCGGCGAAGTGCGCGTGCTCTACAAGATCCGCCCCGAGCACACCACCATGATGGGATGAGCGGCGCTTGCCCTGACCAACCACCCCCCGAAAGGATTCCTTCGACCTCCATGCTGACGACTGAACCCCCTATTGCCCTCAAGCTCGACCTGGCCTGGGTGCGCTCCCGGTTTCCTGCGCTGGCGCAAACCGTGAACGGCGCGCCGGCGGTATTTTTCGATGGCCCGGGCGGCACCCAGGTTCCGCAGCGGGTAATAGACGCCATCAGCGACTATCTGCGCCACTCGAACGCCAATACCTGCGGCGCCTACGCCACCAGCCGCCGTACCAACGCCATGATTGATGAGGCCCGCGCCGCCATGGGTGATTTCCTCAATTGCGCGCCCGAAGAAGTGGCGTTCGGGCCCAACATGACCACCCTGGCCTACGATCTCAGCCGGGCCTTCGGCCGCGAGTTGCAGCCGGGAGATGAAATCGTCCTCACCCATCTCGACCACGACGCCAATGTCTCCACCTGGCGGGCCCTGGAAGAGCGCGGAGCCGTTATCCGCATGGCGCAGATTCGCGAGGAAGATTGCACGCTCGACCTGGATGATCTGGCCTCCAAGATCAACCGCCGGACTAAGTTAGTGGCCGTGGGCTACGCCTCGAACGCGGTGGGAACGATCAATCCGGTGCGCGAAATTATTCGGCTGGCGCATGAAGTTGGCGCCTTGGCCTTCATTGACGCGGTGCACTATGCGCCCCACGGCTTGATTGACGTGCGCGCGCTCGATTGCGATTTTCTGGCCTGCTCCACTTACAAGTTCTTTGGCCCGCATATGGGTGTGCTGTATGGCAAGCGCCAGCACCTCGAGCGGTTGCAGCCCTATAAGCTGAGGGCGAATACCGAGGCCATCCCGAACCGTTGGGAGTGGGGCACGCTCAACCACGAGTGCATCGCGGGGATTGGGGCCTGCGTGGAATATCTGGCGGACCTGGGCCGCTCGGTGAAGCCTGCGGCTTCGCACCGGCGGGCGGCGATTCTTGCTGCCTACCATGCCATTCACGAGCACGAGCGCGCTTTGGCGGAGCGCATGGTTCGGGGATTGCTGCCGCTACCAGGATTAAAGCTCTATGGAATCGCTGACACCGCTCATTTCGACCAACGCTGCCCGACCTTTGCCGTGCGCATAGACGGCCACACTCCGCTGGAACTGGCCACCCGCCTTGGCGACCGCGGCTTCTTCACCTGGGACGGCAACTACTACGCCCTGAACCTGACCGAACGGCTGGACCTGGAGAAAGACGGCGGCTTCCTGCGCATTGGCCTGGCGCACTACAACACCGCGGAAGAGGTGGAGCGGTTCCTGGAGGCATTGGGGCAGATCGCAGCTTGACTCTCTGCGTCCTCCCTGTCCTCAGTGGTTAATTCCCGGGTTTAATCCCGGTTTTTCCCGAAATGGGAAAGCCTTCCGGTCTCTGACCGCCAAACCCCCGGTCTCGGCCTCACCAGAACCCGCTTGTGCGACTTTCGCACAGGGTCTAATTTCGAGTTTTGCCACCCGGGGGAGGCCGGAGGGTCATCCGCGGGGGATCGCGGCTGCATCTGGCGCCTGAGCGGCACATCGGCCTGGCGCCTCCACCTGCTTCAAGCCATGCCCTGCAAAAGCAGGTCCCTCCACTGCGCTGACTCGCGCTTCGCTCCGGTCCGGATGACACCAGGGGTGTTCAGGCAGCGTGGCGTAAGCGTAGAGCGATTCCGTGAAGCCGGCAATTACGGCGCAGCCGGCCGGCGCAGTTCGGTGATCTGCTCACCTTGGGCAATCAGAACGATCTCGGCCATGTTCACGAATAGCCCGTGCTCCATTACACCGGGAATGGATTCCAGTTGCAGGGCCAGTTTCGCGGGATCATGGATTTCCCCGAAGCGGCAATCGAGAATGTGATGGCCCTCATCGGTTACGTAAATCTGCCCCGAGGCCTGGCTGCGCAGCTGCACCGAGGCCCCCAGGGCCTGGATTTCTTTCGCCACCAGCTTTTGCGCGAAGGGGACGACCTCAACCGGAACCGCGAATTTGCCCAGCACGTCCACCCGCTTGCCGGAATCGGCGATGACGACAAAGCGGCGCGCGGCTGAAGCGATGATCTTTTCGCGCAGAAAAGCCCCGCCGCCGCCCTTGATCAGTTGCAGGTTAGGATCTACTTCATCGGCGCCATCCACGGCTACGTCGATCTGCTGGATTTCATCGAGCGTAGTCAGCGGGATGCCAAGGCTGGCGGCCAGCTGCTGGGTGTGGACCGAGGTCGGAATGCCGCGAAGGTTAAGCCCCGCCCGCACTCGCTCGGCCAGAAAGCGGAGGAAATAGGCCGCGGTTGAGCCGCTGCCCAGGCCTACGATCTGCCCTTCCTGCACCAGTTGCACCCCGGCGCGGGCTGCGGCCTGCTTTTCAAGGTCCTGCTGCTGCTGATCGGTCATAAGTCCTCAGCTGGCCGCATGCTATTCCAGTGTACTGCTGGCTTGTCACCGGCGGGTTTGCCCATCGTATCGCAACAGCCGGAACCCGGGAGGACACAAGGCAAGACCGCAGACAACGCTGAGGCAACAGGCAGAATGAGGGCACAGGCCGGGAGTGTGATTGCCGTCCTTGCGCCGCATTGTGGAATGTGCTTAGACTTGCGGACGAGTGCAAGCGATAGCCGCGGCATGCTTTCCGCCGCAAGGCAAGTTTTTTACCAAGGAGAACGAAAAATGAGGAAGGCCGTGAGGCTGCTGTTCCCACTGCTGGCATTTGCAATGACGAGCGCCACCTGGTGCCTGGCGGAAGGCGGCGCCGATACCTTCAAAGCGAAGTGCGCGATGTGCCATGGCGCAGATGGCAAGGGCGATACCGCGATGGGCAAGCACTTTGGCCTGAGGGACCTGGGCTCCGCCGACGTGCAGAAACAGTCGGATGCAGAACTGACCACTATCATCAGCAAGGGCCGGAAGAGCATGCCGGAGTATGGAACCAAGCTGAGCGCTGAGCAGATTGATGGGCTGGTGAAGTTCATCCGCACGCTGAAGAAGTAGGCGGGCTGGCCTTCAAACCGACGGAATTTATCATCGCGGGCAGGGCCAGATCTCAGCGCGTTTGCCGAGCCCTCAGCGCAACGGCACAAAGGCGCACAAAGGAAGGTCCCTGAAACCAGGGCCTTGGTGAATCTTCGTGCCGCTCACGCTTCAATGGTTTTGCCGGGCTAGCGCGAAACTCCCGCCAGCCATCGTCACTGCCGGGTAATAAGGCCGGGCTCAGGTATCATTTTGCGCTTGAGGGTGTTTTTATGAAGCTCAAGCGTTCGCGTCTTCTGGCAATTCTGGTTTCGTCGCTGCTGGCTGGGTTCGGCTTTTCTGCGGCCGCCCAAACCTCCACCAACTCCGAAAGCTTTGCCGGCACCTGGCAGGCGAAATTTCAGGACAAGGTGTTCTTCACCCTCCAATTGCAAAGCGATGCGGGCAAGCTCAGCGGCACCGCCAGCCATGCGGCCACTCAGACCGGTAAGAACGGCGAACTCACCAGCGCCGACGCGAAGGCCGGCAGCGACCGGATCGTCGGCTCCAAGGTTCTGGATGAGCACACGCTGCGCTTCACTACGCTGGAGGATGATACGCAAGCCACAGCGCAGTTCGAATTGAAGCTTACCGGCGCGAACCAGGCGGAGATTCAGCTTTTGAGCACTCCCCAAGGAGCCACCGCACCCAAGCCCTGGACACTGGAGCGCACTTCGACGCCAGGCTCCAGTACGCAGAACGAAACCCAGAATAAACCGCAGGACGTCAAATCCAAGCTGGCCGCGGCGGCGCAAACCTGGCTTGCGGGGCAGTTCGGCCCGAACGCCTCGAATTCCGGCGGCTCCGCTTCCGGCGGCTCGTCTTCCGCGGTCTCTTCGGCGGCGTCGAAAGACACGCCCACGGTGGGCCTGGAAATTTCCAAAGCCCCGCTGGATGCCGAGTTGCGCAAGGACATTGACGGCCTGCCGCGGCGAGTGAACGACCAGTTCAACAATCTGGGCGATATGGTGAATTTCGTTCTGATCGGCTCAGAGGCGCAGGTGCAGGCCGCACTCGAAGCTGCGGACTGGCACCTGGCCGATACTGACGACCGGCGTGCGGTTCTGAACGCGGTGATGCAGACCTACGACAAAAAAGATTATCTGGCCATGCCCATGAGCTCGCTCTACCTGTTCGGCCGCCGGCAGGATTTCGGCTATGAGATGGCCGATCCTTACGCCATGGTGGCCAGCCGGCACCACTTCCGCATCTGGAAGGCGCCCTTTGCCTGGAAGGGGCAGACCGTGTGGGTGGGAGCGGGCACGCACGATATCGGCTTTGAGAAGGATGTGCGCAATGGCAAGGTCACGCACAAGATTGATCCCGCGGTGGATGGCGAGCGGGAGAACATTGGCGGCAGCCTGCAAAAAGCGGAGAAAACCGCGATGTTGAGCTATTACTTTCCACCCGGCGCCGTGCAGGAAGCAAAAAATGCCACCGGCGGCGGCTATCACTCAGATGGACGCATTCTGGTGGTTGAGTTGAAATAGGCGGCTTGAAAAGCAGGTCCCTCCACTGCGGCCGCCGGGCTGCGCCCCGGCCGGGATGACAGCGGTGAGCATTACCTTCCCGGTCCGAATCCCCCGCGAGATTGCCGTCATCCGTTATGCTAGTAGTGAAGCAACTATGGTGGCATCTACAGGCAGCACGGTGGCGGAAAGCGCCGCATCCTCTCATCTCGACAATGCCGAACGCGAGCGGGTGTTTGGCCCGTTTCGCCGCTGGGGATATCTCGAAGCGGACCTTGATCCGCTCGGGTTCTTTCGTCCCAAGCTGCATCCCGAGCTGCAGTCGGGCAGTGAACTGGCGGAAGAAGCACGGGGAATTTATTGCGGCACGGTGGGGGCGGAGTTCATGTACATCGCCGACCCCGAGAGGCGGCGCTGGATCCAAGAGCACATGGAGGGGCCGCAGCCGGCGGTGGACCAGGCCCACGTGCTCGAGCAACTGATCCGGGCAAAACTCTTCGAGCAGGTGCTGCAGCAGCGCTACCTGGGCAACAAGCGTTTTTCGCTGGAGGGTGCAATCGCGCTTATTCCGCTGGTGGATGAAATTCTGGAGGCAGCGGCGGAGCGCGGGGCGGTGGAACTGGTGATGGGCATGAGCCACCGCGGGCGGCTGAATGTGATTGTGCAGGTGGCGCGGCGGGCGCCGGAAGAGGTGTTCGCCGGCTTTGAAGATGTGGACCCGCGCAGCGTGCTGGGCAGCGGCGACGTGAAGTATCACATGGGCGCGACCGGCGAGTACATCACGCGCTCGGGCAAGAAAATCCACATTCATCTGGCTTCGAACCCCAGCCACCTGGAGGCGGTGGACCCGGTCACGGTGGGCCGCAGCCGCGCCAAGCAGGACCGCGCGGGAGTGGGCGGATGGCAGGAATATCTTCCTTTGCTGGTGCACGGCGACGGGGCGTTTGCGGGGCAGGGAATTCTGGCCGAGACGCTGAACTATGCCGACCTTCCGGGCTACACCGTGGGCGGCACGGTGCACGTGGTGGTGAACAATCTGATTGGCTTTACGACACCCTACAGCGAGCTGCACTCTTCCCACTTCGCGGCGCAGATTGCGCGCCGGCAGGCGGTGCCGATTTTTCACGTCAACGGCGAAGATGTGGATGCGGTGGTGCGGGTGGGCCGCATGGCGCTGGAATACCGCTATGCGTTTGCCAGCGATGTGGTGGTGGATTTGGTGGGTTATCGCCGCCACGGACACAGCGAAGTGGATGATCCCACGGTCACCCAGCCGCTGATCTATAAGGCGATCCAGGAGCACGCGCCGCTGTGGGAAATCTACGCGGAAGACATTGGCGCGGAAGACGCCGAGAGCAAAGCCCAGGCGATACGGGCCGAACTCGAAGAGGCGCAGCAAAAGGCGAAGTCGGCGCGCAAGAAGCCCTCGCTGCGCGAGTTGCCCGGCTACTGGAGCGGTTACAAAGGCGGACGCTACAAACCGCAGTACGAGGTGGAAACCGGGCTCGGGACGGAGCAATTGCGCGAGCTCAGCCAGCGGCTGACGGCTTATCCCAAGGATTTTCACATCCATCCAAAGATCAAAAAGCTGATGGAGCAGCGCGCGGAAATGGGCGCGGGCAAGCGGCCGGTAGATTACGGGATGGCCGAAGCGCTGGCGTTTGGCAGCCTGGTGAAAGCGGGAGTTCCGGTGCGGCTGAGCGGGCAGGATTCGAAGCGCGGCACCTTCAACCAGCGGCATTCGGTCCTGCTCGATATTGAAAATGAGCAGGAGTACATGCCGCTGGCGAACATTGCCGAAGGGCAGGCGCGCTGCCAGATTTATAACTCCACGCTTTCCGAAGCCGGCGTGCTGGGTTTCGAATATGGGTACAGCCGCGACTACCCGGAGGCGCTGGTGCTTTGGGAAGCGCAGTTTGGCGACTTCGTCAACGTGGCCCAGGCGGTGATAGACCAGTTCATCAGCGCAGGCGAGGATAAGTGGGGTTTACTCTCGGGCGTGGTACTGCTCTTGCCTCACGGTTATGAGGGGCAGGGGCCGGAGCACTCGAGCGCGCGCATCGAGCGCTTTCTGCAGCTGGCGGCGAGGGACAACATGCAGATTTGCCAGCCCTCGAACGCCGCGCAATATTTTCACCTGCTGCGGCGGCAGGCGCTGCGGGTATGGCGCAAGCCGCTGGTAGTGTTTACGCCAAAAAGCATGCTGCGGCATCCCGATGCGGCCTCACCGCTGGAAGACCTGACGCACCAGCATTTTCTGACTGTGCTGCCGGATACGGGAGCGGCCGACGCCCGGCGGATCGTGCTTTGCACGGGCAAGATTGGGCACGAGCTTCGCGTGGAAAGAGAAAAACGCAAGGACCAGTCGACCGCCATCGTGTTTCTGGAGCAGCTTTATCCCTTTCCGGAGGCAGAGCTGGCAGCCGAGCTCGACCGTCATCTCCACGCGCGCGATATCGTCTGGGTGCAGGAAGAGCCGGCCAACATGGGCGCTCTTTTCTACATGCTGCCGCGGCTGAAGCGGATCGCGGGCAAACGGCATGTGCTCTCGGTGAAGCGCTCGGCCAGCGCCAGCCCGGCCACGGGCTCAGCCAAGGCGCACGAGGTCGAACAGAAAACCCTGCTGACCCTGGCGTTCACCACCAAACACTGACTCCTGCCCACCGATGAACCTGTAGAGACGTAGCTTGCTACGTCTCTACGGGCGGTCCGAGGTGTTAGGCTAGCCTTCCAGCTGCGGCCATGCATCGGCAATCTCGTCAAAGCGAAGTCAGCCCACGCGAACTCAGCATTGCCATTGATACCGGTGGAACCTTCACCGACTGTGTGTGGGTAGAGCGCGGCCGCATTCGGATGTTGAAAGTCTTTTCTACCCCGGGGGATCCTTCGCAGGCGATCGCCGAAGCGCTGCGCAAAATTGGCGGCGCCAGGCGGCGCACCCTGCTCCACGGGACGACGGTAGGAACGAACACACTGCTGCAGCGCAAAGGAGCGAAAGTTGCGCTGGTGACCACCGCCGGATTCGAAGACGTGATCGAAATCGGGCGGCAGGCGCGGCCGAAGCTGTATGACTTCTTTTTTGACCGGGTGGAACCGCTGGTCCCTGCCGAGTGCCGGTTTGGAGTGAAAGAGAGAATCTCTGCCACCGGCGAAGTGCTGGAGGCGTTGGACCCGGGGGAGCTGGCCGAGCTGGTAACGAGTATGCGGGCGAAGAGCCCTGCAGCGGCCGCCATTTCGCTTCTGTTCTGTTTCGCCAATCCAGGGCACGAGCAGGCGGTTGCTTCGGCGTTGCGCGCCCTGGGCATTCCGCTCTCGGTTTCACATGAGATTCTTCCCGAGTTTCGCGAGTACGAGCGAACGAGCACGGTGGTGATGAATGCCTACTTGCAGCCCGTGATGCAGAGCTACCTGGACCATTTGGAGCGCAAAGCCGGCTCCCGCGAGGCGGCGCAAGGACAGACCACGCGAATTTTCGTGATGCAATCGAATGGCGGAATTGCGGCACTCCATGCCGCAGCGCGCGAGCCGGTGCGGACGGTTTTGTCGGGGCCTGCAGGCGGAGTGGTGGGCGCGGCGGCCATGGCCAGGCGCAGCGGTTTTCAGCGCATTATTTCGTTTGATATGGGAGGCACCTCGACCGATGTGGCGCTGGTGGATGGGGAAATCCGCACCAGCGGCCAGTCGGAAGTTGCCGGGCTGCCGGTGGGCGTGCCGATGCTCGACATCCACACCGCAGGCGCGGGCGGCGGCTCGATTGCGCGCTTCGATGCCGGCGGGGCCTTGCGGGTGGGGCCGGAATCGGCAGGCGCCGACCCAGGCCCGATCTGCTATGGGCGGGGCAAGCAACCGACGGTGACCGACGCCAATTTGCTGTTGGGCCGCATGCAGCCAAACCGATTTCTGGGGGGGAAATTTGTGCTGGACGTGGAACGCACACGGCGAATGGTGAGGGAGTGGCTGAAGAAGCAGGCATCCACTCTGAACCTGGAGCAATTTTCTGCCGGCGTGGTGCGGGTGGTGAACGCTGCCATGGAGAGAGCTTTGCGCGTGGTCTCAATCGAGCGGGGGCACGATCCGCGGGAATTTGCGCTGGTGGCTTTTGGCGGCGCCGGGGGATTGCACGCCTGCGAACTGGCCGAAGCGCTGGGCATTCCGCGGGTCATGGTGCCTGCCCTGCCGGGGGCGCTTTCGGCACTGGGCATTCTCGCCAGCGATGTGGTGAGAGATTATTCGCGAACTGTGCTGTGGCGGGTGGCGCGGCAGCTCCCTGCAGAAGGGCTGGGAAAAGAGTTTGCGGGGCTGGCTGCGCGGGCGGAGCGCGATCTGCGGGCCGAAGGTTGGAAGGGAAACATTCAGCTTCAGCGCAGCGCGGATGTGCGATACCACGGCCAGGGATACGAGCTGAACGTGCCTTATGGCCAGGAAATGCTAAAGGCGTTTCAGAAAGAGCACCAGCGCCGTTATGGCTACAGTTATCCGGAGCGGGAAATCGAGCTGGTCACGCTGCGTTTGAGAGCAGTGATTCGCGCGCCGCAGATCAAAAGCCCGCTC
>Ga0335081_10023149_pt1 | contig 10049 bp, 8 predicted proteins | sample Lox_Sample_35_FD_206713 | JGI IMG/M metagenome (GOLD analysis project Ga0335081, IMG submission 206713) | Soil microbial communities from Loxahatchee National Wildlife Refuge, Florida, United States - Lox_Sample_3.5 | ecosystem: Environmental > Terrestrial > Soil > Wetlands | place: USA: Florida... | reverse complement strand
GGCCTTGCCGAGTTCTGTGGTCCACGGCAAGTTTGTCTCCATTAATTTCAGCACGTCGGGGAAGAGCACCAGCGCGACGAACGCGGCATCGAACCCTGCCTTCTCGGCCGCCTCCTGAAGATCGCTGCCTTGGAGTTGGCTGTTTTGCTGCAGCCATTTGTTCACATCCGTAACCTGCGTGGGACTGCTGGCGCAGGCCAGCACCTGCGCGAGCAACGCGTCGGGATAAAGCGCGATGGGTGCCAACAGCTTGTCCATCGCCTGCTGATCCGGTGTGGCAGCCTTAGGAGGAGCGGTCTGTGCGGACGCATCTGCGGTCCCAAAGCCTCCGGTGGTCAGCACCAAGCTGAACGACAAAATCGTGGCCAGAATGTTTTTGTACATCTTAGTATTTCCTCTCTCTTCTCAATCGAAGCCTCTAAATCAACATCCGCGGGTTCAAGCTAACTCGCTTTCACCGCATACTCGCCCGCAAGTCGACGAGCACTTGATCGTATGCGCTTTCCACAGGCAGGAGAGCCGTGCGCGGGTACTCCATTTCAAGACTGACGAAGACGGAAATCACAAAAACTAGCGCGAACGCAGTGATGTGCAGCCAATTGCGCTGCTTGCTTCCTGCCATACTGTAACCAGCAAATATCGAGCAAACCAACGAGAGCAAGAATAGGAGGGCGAAGGTGCCTACCGGGGGATGATTCCTGGTCGCCAAGATTCGACTGGCAGAAACGTCGAACATGTCGTTGACCGCAGGAATCAGAAGCTTGGGTGCGTCCGGATTAGCTCCCCGCAAGCGCGTATCCTCTAAGGTCGCTCTCCAGATGGCAGCCTGAACGGTTGCGGACCTGGAGAGTTCCGCCTGGGCGGACTTGACATCAGGCAACTGCCGAAAAATCTGCAGCTGAGAATCGACATATTCCCGGAAGTATTCGCGCATTGCCGGCTGCGATTCGGGAGGTAGGAGGTCCACTCGCGAATAGGCCGTGCCGATTGCGTTGGCCTGACTTTGGATCAACTTCCTTCGCGCATCCAGTCGGGAGGGGCCGCCGTTAAAGGTAAACGCGATTAGTAGGCCGAATAGACTAAAGACGGCGCCTTGCACCACGCCGATGCCAGACATCGCTCCCTGCGGATCCTTCACAAGGTAGCACTTACCCAGCCGACGGCCGATTTCCAGGCAGATCAACATGCCGACGGACATGACGAAGGCGAACGGCAGAGCTGGAATTACGTAATCCATGTGATCCTGTTCTCCCTCTAAGGAACTTCGTTAGAGCCTCCGCTGGGATCGAACGTCACCGGAACGGCCTTCCGAGACGCTCCTTATTTCTTGCCAATGCTTCACTTACCCATTTGGGACAGCCTTGCGACAGCCGCCGCAGCCGTGTAACGTACGATATCCTTGTCGTCCTTCATCATGGGCACGATCGCGGGAATCAATTTGGGGTCGTTCCGGAGAGCGATGGCATTCAGCGCAGCCGCCTGTACAATTGCACTTTTGTCAGAAGCAGCAGCTACCAGCGCCTCGCCGCTCCGCGGGTCAGGATCGGGCGCCAGGGCCATTGCTGCACCCGCTCGCACCGGGGAAGTGTCATCCTTTTTTAGGGCTTTGAACGCGCCAAGGGCGATGCCAGCGAATGGAACATATCCGAGACCCTGCTCGACGCCGAATTGCGCCATCTTCTTTGGGTCATGGAGCATTTTCTTCTGATCCTCCAGGAGGCCCTCCCCACTCTTGCGCTCTCCGGTCAAAATCGCGAAGTATACTTCGTACCCTTTTTCGTCACCCAGACTTTTCAATGCCTGGGCAGTCGCCATGACCACGGAAACTTCCTTGTCCTTCAGCAGTTCGTGAAGTTTCGGGATGGAATTCTTGGAATCCATCTGCCCGAGAGCCTGGGCGCTGGCTGCGCGAACTTCCGGAGCCTTGTCTTGCAGGGCCTTTTCGGCCATTTCGACGGATCGGGCATCATGAGATATCAATCCGAGTACCCGCACGGCAACCGCCCGTTCGGATGTGTTGCTGTCCGACATGCCTGTTTCAAGAATCTTCCACGCGTCCTGCTCAGTATTCTGGGCCCGAGCAACACTCGCCGCGAGTAAGATAAAGATCGCGCCTGTGATTAGAGATTTCAGCGTCATCATGCTTATTCCCTCCTTGGCTTCCCAGACCTCGTGCTCCGAGCCCTGCTTTTGAATAAGCACGACTAATACCGACCAAGAAACTCTTGTCGTCCGCACTTAAATGCTTATTATTCTTTCGATTGGGAACCTATTCAGAGGCGGCAGGGATCGCGCGAGTACTTACTCTGTCCGAAATTTCGGAGTACCCCCGACATTTCGGAGCTCTAAGCGATTATTGCACCGGCTAGAAATCCGACAAGGGGACTACCGAGCTTTTCGAAAATGTGGTCATGGGAGACAGTCCGTCTGACTGAGACGGAGAATACTTTGTTACGTGCTCAAGTTCAGTTGTGGCGGAGGGCCGCAAGCCCCAACTGACTCTAATCGATTCACGGCGGGAAAGCGGCGTATCATTCGAACGATGTATCTCCACAATGCCCGCATGATTTAACGTTGGGAGAATTCTCATTTGGTTCCCCACCTAGCTCACACAAAGCGTTCGGTTTTTCACCGTAAGCACATGGCGCGTAGTCTGAGCTTTTTGAGTCTTATTTTCAATTCTCCTTTGAGGGAGAAAGAGGACTCGGCTCTGTAAGCGGAAGGTCAATGGTGATGGGTGCATGGTCCGACAAAGCATGGTCTGGCGCGCCGTTCAGTTCCTGGAGTGTATGGCCGAAATGCGGCGCAAATTTGTAGCTTCCACCCGGTTTCTCGGAATCCGTAGCAAGGCCCTTAACAAAAAACCAGTCGAGTTTGAATTCGCCTACGAGTCCTCCGTAGGTTTGTGGCAGGGCAAAAGTGTATCGAAAGCCTTTGGCTGCGCGTTGGTTCGAATCGCTCAGTTTGCCACCTCTATTTTCCGTGCTCCTCTCATCTTCACCCCGGAAGTCAAACGTGTGGCCATCATCAAAGTGGAAATCCTCAAGCTTCTTAAAGAAGGCAGACTCTTTCTTTCGTGAAAATATCGGAACATCCACGCCCGTGGGGTCATTTCTGGCTCGGAGCATATTTACTGGCATCAGCAAGATTGTGGGCGCACCCGTGGTCCATTTGATTGCATCCTTGGCCCATGCCTGGGGGTCTTTAACCCGCTCAGTGAGGATTTTAGTCGCCGAAGTGGGCGAGGAATCCTTGGCGGTGGTGTTCATATCCCCCGCGATGATCACGGGATTGACATCGGCACGGACCCACTCCAGAATCTGCTCCATCTGCTTTCGTCGGCATACCGGCTTGCATTTGTTTTCCAAATGCGTAGCCACGACGGTGACTGCGCCCGTCGGAGACTCCGGTACCGCGAGCTCCACGATCAAGGCCATTCGCCCGCCGCGACGAACCTCGCGAGAGATTCTTTCCATGAATGCCATGTTGGAACCCCAACGCTTGCTCGCCTCCAGCTTTGAGACTTCTTTCTTCTCTGATCTGTACCAGTCATAACAAACCGGAAGTGGCCGCAGAGTTGCATTTAGTATCGGATAACGGCTCAAAACAGCTGTACCATGCATGCCAAGATAGCGACTCTTGTCCGGCTGGAAGGACTTTTGAATGTCGGCTTCCGCCGCTTTGTCTTCCATCCTTACCTGTTCGAGCCCCAAGCTCAGTGGATCGACTTCGAGAAATTCGACACCATACGCATAGTTCATTTTTAGAGATTGCGCCAGTTCGCGACTAACATCCCGATAGTCGGTTCGGGTCACTCCGTAGTCCACTTCGTTCAAAATGAACAGGTCGCTGGCCTTAAGAAGTTCGAGTTGATTTTTGACCGCTTCCAACTCTTCCGCATCGAGCGGCTTGGACTCAGGATCTTTGTTTTCTTCGATGAATTTCCCAAACTTGTCTGGCTCCGTCAGGGCGATGCGGATCCCCTCAAATTCCAACCCACGTTCGATATTCCACATTGTCGCGCGAATAAAGGAGCCGAGAGCTTCGGAGGATGGACGAATTGGCTTGGAACCAGCGAAATAGGCCTCATTGCTCATGAAGGGTGTGTGTAGAAGCTGATCCATCCGAGTGGTGAGCTCTGCACTCGGTTTGTCCTTTTTCTGTAACTGGACCAACTCGTCGAAAGTCAGCAGCTTGGGAGTCGACAAGAGGACGTACTCTTCTTTCGCGGCACGCGTTTGGCCCAGGGTGCCTGCGCTCACCAACAAAAGCAGAAAGCTGGCGGTCCACCCGAGCGCGCTGACAAAATTAACGGGCGAACGCTTTCTGACCGACCGCACGACTTCCTTTCTCAGTTCCTCTCGCAAGTCATTTGGATTCATGGGTGCACCATCCTGCGCTCTGTTTTTGCGATAGTCCTTCTCGTCCAGCCTTCTGGCAAGACCGATTTACGATGCAAAATCGAGCAACCTTTCTCTCTATCCCGTCGATACCGGAAACAGTGCGATGCGGCCCAGCGTCACCCCGAACCGTCGCCGGTTCGGGCGCGGCTTCATACGCATCTGGCCGATCAGCAAGATGCAATGAGTCAGAATGCCTCGCCAACGCCCATGCCGAACGTGTGGCCGTCCCTGCCTTGCGCGATGTCCGCACGAAGATTGACGTGATATTTTTTGCTTAATTGGAACCGCACCCCGCCGCCGCCGCTGGGTAGGAATTTTTGAATCCCATACAATTGGCCTCCACCAGGGATGACTTCACCGCCGCCGCCGAAAGCGACAAACCCAAACCTCTTCGGCAAAACAAGCCGATACTCCAATTGTGTTGCGAGCATGTAGCGACTGAAGTATTGCCCAGCCACATATCCTCGCAATTCGTTGCTCGTCCCAAAGATACAGTTCTCGTAGAAAGGCGGGGCCCCGCCAGTGGCGCAGAAATAGGCGTTGTAGGCAAACACTTGGTTCTTACCTAGACTCCCATATTCATCGAAGACCATCTTGTACGATTGGAAGGAGTATTTACTGCCTAATCCTTGGGAATAGAAATCTGAGGTAAAACTGAAATAGCTTCCGCTTGTGGGGTAGAAGCGATTGGGGCTGGTATCTCGGGTCAATTGGACGCCGATGGCCCTGAGGGTCGTGTGGATCCCAACATCGGGCGGGATCGGAAAGTTGCTGACATTATTCGGCCTGACGGAAATCAATGAGTCTCCGGTCGAAAACCGGAGCCCCGTGAAGAATTTCCATCCCACGCGTCGCAGAAACTCCCCAAAGAATGCCTGGCCTGTTTGGTTCAAAGGTAACTTGAGACCCGACTGGATTCCTGTGCCGTATATGTTGTAGTTCAGATCGGCGTTTCCGAAACCAGCCGTGATCCTATACGTGTTCCGCTTAAAGTAGAGTTGTCCCGCAACAGCGAAACCTCGGCTGCCGTTGTTGGTAATCAGGCCTGCCGCCCCAATGATCGAGGGAGGAGAGACCTTGTCCTCTGGGCTAATCGGGAAGATGTAGCCAAGTATCGGTACAATCCCAGAACCGATGGCGGGGCTGGAAATCGGAAGAGGCGCGACCACGATCGCTCCTGGTCCTCCAAGTTTCTTCTTCTTTTGCGGTTGCTCCTGAGGTCCGGCAGGAACCTTTGACTGCGCGGACTCGCCGCCTGCCGTGGGTGCAGAAGACTGCTGTTGTTTCATTTCCTGCCTCTCCGGCTGGGGCTGAGGATGCTTCGCTTCCTGGGCGTACGCGGGCAACACGCAGCTGCTGATCAGCAGCAAAATACATGCTCTCAGGGAATTAGCCATCGGTCCGCGCCCCCTCTCATAGAGCGAGATCGGGGAATAGTTCCTTAAAGAGCAGTTCGCGTGCGCTCAATCAAATCCAAACCCTTGGTTTCCACCACGGTATGAAACTCGACGAGCGGTGGCTCCTTGCCCAAGTCCATTAGAGCGAGGAGTCGCTTGTAATGATCCGTGCGAATGTGGCGCACCAAGTCATCTTGGCTGTTCCACTGCGCCTGATAACAAAAGGCCTGCGGTTCGTTGTTCTCCTGCAGAATCCGGCAGCTCAGACAGCCAGACTCCACTGAGGTGGGACCAGCCCAGGCGACAAGGGCTCGGCGCAGTTGTTCGTATTTTGTAGGTGTCACTGCAATCCGGATGCTCTCGATAATCACTTTGATTTACCTCTATGAGCTGGGCCGCGGCTGCTTACAACCCAGCTGCCAGACAACGGAGTGCCCGTTCTTCGCTAAAGTGGAAGCAAGAGGAGTTCCCAACAGAGGCAAACGGTGCGAACAGCTAAACGGTGAGCCGACAACACGTTGTAAGGTGCTGTGGAACGAGGAGGGACGGGCAGCTACCCGACATTTCGGAGTTACTCCGAAATGTCGGAGACTACTTGTGTCGGAAGATCCCCAGTTTTTGCATTCGAGACTCCAGTGTGGTCGGCTTCAGACCCAGAATCTGGGCTGCGCCACCTTCGCCCCGAATGCGCCAACCGGTCATCTCCATGACGTGTAGAATGTGGTTTCGCTCTACCTCTTCGAACGTTTGCCAGTGAGCGTTCGCCCCGGTCGTTTCCCCAATTGGCAATTTTGCTCGGAACACTGTATTCGTGCTGGTGATCAGGAAGCGTTCGATCACATTGCGGAGTTCACGAACATTTCCCGGCCAGTAGTAACTCTTGAAAGCCTCCATCGTTGTAGCCTGAATCGTCTCGATGGAGCGCCCCATTCGCTGGCTAAGCTCGTTCACGAAATGCCATGCCAGCGGCGGGATGTCTTCCCGCCGCTCGCGCAAGGGCGGAATCGTGATCGGAAAGACGTTGAGACGGTAGAACAGATCCTCACGGAACTTGCCGTCCCGGACTGCCTGCTGCAAGTTCTTGCTGGTAGCCGCGATCACGCGCACATCCACCTTGGTAGTTTTGGGGCTGCCCAGACGCTCGAATTCCCCTTCTTGAAGAACCCGCAGCAGCTTGGATTGCAGCTCGATGGGCAACTCCCCAACTTCATCCAGGAGGATCGTTGAACCGTTGGCCAGTTCAAAGCGGCCCATTTCCCGCGTCAGCGCGCCAGTAAAGGCGCCTTTTTCGCGCCCAAACAGTTCACTCTCAATTAGGCTGGCGGGTAACGCTGCGCAGTTCACTTTCACCATGACCCGGTCTTTGCGGCGACTGTGTTCGTGAATGGTGCGTGCAATCAACTCTTTGCCAGTTCCTGTTTCCCCGAGCAGAAGTACGGTGGAGTCAGTGAGCGCTACTTGTTCGACCTTCTTGAGCACGCGCCGAATGCCGTCGCTATCGCCGATCACCTCATGGTGCTGATGCTCCAGCTTTACTTCTTCCCGCAGATAGAGGTTCTCCTTCTCGATCTGATGTTTAAGCTCTTCGATCTCCTGAAGGGCTTGGCGCAGCTCCTTTTCGGCACGTACTCGGGCAAGCGCGCTGGAGAAAATCTGGGCCACCAAACCCAGCCGCCCGACCAGTGATGTAGGCCATTTGCGCTCGGCGCGCAAACATCCAAAACCAAGTGCTCCTATCATTTTTCCCGCAACAGAGAGAGGAAAGGTCACGTTGGATTTTGGTCCATGCAGGCGCAGAGTTTCCTTATCTTTTGCCGCCGCCTCCGGCAACTCGTCAATCGTCGCAAAACACACCGGTTGTCCACCCAGCACGGTTCGAACCATCCAAGGGAAGTCCCGATTGGACAAAGGTGGATTGGGTTCATACCCCGGGGCTACCCACGAATGAGTGACGATCACGTTACCGCCGCCTGGGGGGACCTGGGCCAGGGTGCTGCGGTCCAAGCCGAGGGCTTCACAAATCCATTTCTGTACTTCTGTAATCCGGCGGTCTAATTGGTCTGCGGGAACATTTATGAATGTGGCCGATAGCTCAGCGAGTACCGTCTCAAACTTCAACTGCTCGGCGATCGCTTGTTCTGAGAGCTTTCGGTCGGTTATGTCGATACATGAGCCGATATATCCCAGAAATTTTCCGCCGGTGTCAAACCGAGGCACGCCCCGGTCAACAAGCCAGCGGTATTCACCGTCGTTGCGCCGCAAGCGGTACTCCATGGTGAACTCAGATCGCGCGTCGAATGCCGCCGAGTAGGTTTCCAGACAACGATTCATGTCCTCGGGATGGACTCCCGAGGCCCAACCATCCCCGAGCTCCTCTTCCATCGTTCGCCCAGTAAACTCAAGCCAGCCCTGATTGAAAAAGTTACACAATTTATCGGTACCAGACATCCAGATCAACACAGGAGCCGTGTTTGCGACGGTGCGAAAGCGTCCTTCGCTCTCACTCTGAGCTTGTGCTGCTCGTCTCCGCGCGAATATGTTGGCAAAAAGGTCTCCTGCTTTTTGAAACCGCGAGATCGAAAGGGCATCCCACGTCTGTTGTCTTTGAAACGAAGTTGTACCCATTTTGCCGAGCAGTTCGCCACCAATCACGAGGGGAATTGCCAACCACGATTTCATGCCTTGAGACAGCATATACTCGCGCTCGGCAGTGGCTTCTTCGGGAAGATTCTCTGGCCCAGACACGCAGAATATCTCACGGTGTGCGATACGGCTCGCCAGCCAAGGAAAGAGTTCAGTAGTGTTTTCGAGCGGCGGAGCCGGTACGCCTTCGCGTACCCACCAATGAGTAACGGTCCTGCTCTTGTCGTCTGGATCGGTTAGAGCGATGAGGATTCGGTCCAGATCCATAACTTCGGCGAGGTCTTTTAACCCGTTGTTGAGTTCCGTGTCTATACGCTCGATGGGCAGGTTGATGAATGTCTTTGATAGCCTGGACAGGAGTTTTTCGAATTCCAGGCTTGCGTGAAGTTCCTGTGTGCGCTTCAGGTGCGTGACATCGCGGATGGCGGTCGAAATCAACTGTCCATTGTCTGTATCCAGCGGAGCCAAGCTGATCTCAATGGGGAACTCGTGGCCGTCCTGGTGTCGTCCAAACAGCTCCAGCCCTGCTCCCATGGGCCTTGTATGGGGAGCCGCACTGTATCGGGAGCGATGCTCGACGTGGCCATTCCGAAACCGTTCGGGCATCAACATTTCAACGGGCTGGCCAAACAGCTCTTCGCGCCGGTATCCAAACATCTTTTCGGTATGGCTGTTCACGAGAGTGATTCGGCCGTCTCGGCTCGCAAGTAGCATGGCATCTGGCGCAAACTCAAAAAACCAAGCGGCATCCATGTTGCGCATCACCTCGTGCCTTGCTGTGCTGCTCTTAGACGCTTCGTCGCGTTTCGCTCGAACTTTTGGGGAAGTGGTTAAGCTGGCATCTGGGGAGGGCGGAGCATAGTTTTTCCGTTGGGGTTGAGCTTTCGTTCCCATGAGTGAAGCCTTTCTTTCTTTTTCGGCAATACCACATTGTGGGTCTACTTATGGCCCGTATTTCGCCTGGTAATAGAATCCAAGAATTCGCCCAATTCTGTAACTACGATCACACTTGAGCAGAATCGGTTCTCTGCACGGACTGACTAGCTCAGCCTGACGTTTTTCAGGCTGGCAGACGCGAAGTCCGCTGTGCAATCAAGTTTTGACACAAACACGTACGAATACAATGTGAAGGCTCGTATCTCGTGTCTGTTCAATATTGAACATCGTCCGGATCCGTCCCTAGCAAGGCAATCCGGATCGGGTGCAGCAATTTCGCTCCGACGTTTCGGAGACACCGAGTCGCATGGCTTCTGGGGCAGATCGTCGTCTCGGTTTCGGATTTTGGTTGTCACGACTGAGATCCTTCGCTCCTTTTCAGTAGACGGTCGGCTGCCGACCACTTCAAGTTCTGCCTCGGAAAGCCTTTTGGCTAGCTTTGGCACTCAGCAACGCATCGCTAAACTGCTACCTTCCGAATGGTTTCGAGCACTTCCTTGCCAGAGTCCGTTTTTCGAAAGTAAGCCGCGCAGCCTACAGCATCGGCGGCGTCGCGCGCTTGGGGATCGTCATGAGCAGTGATAAAGATGATGGGCGTACGCTCGCCTGCGGCCGAGAGCCGCTGAGCGAGTTCTATGCCGGACATCGCACCGAGCTGAATGTCCAGGAC
>Ga0335081_10023148_pt1 | contig 10050 bp, 8 predicted proteins | sample Lox_Sample_35_FD_206713 | JGI IMG/M metagenome (GOLD analysis project Ga0335081, IMG submission 206713) | Soil microbial communities from Loxahatchee National Wildlife Refuge, Florida, United States - Lox_Sample_3.5 | ecosystem: Environmental > Terrestrial > Soil > Wetlands | place: USA: Florida... | reverse complement strand
CCGCCCGAAATCAAATCTCCCAGGCCGTATCCGCCAGAGGGATCGCCGACATAGATTGTGGAGACGTGAGTGGGAGGTTGGCTGTAGACGAGCCTCAGCCTCACGCCGTCGGAAGACACTAGCGTAATGGGTGCGAACTTCTGACCTGTGGGAAAGGCCAGAAATGGAGCGGAGTGACCGTCATAGTACAGCCTGAGAGTCGTCAGCCGGCCAGAAAAGTCAGCGACGGTAAACTGGAGGTAGCTTCTTACGCCCGGAGTCCATCCAAGCGAGCTCGCAGCGTTTCCCTGGAGGGAGAAGCTAGTTGGCCCGTTGTTTGACGGAGGTTGCTCGACCTTGATTGTCAGGGCGTTTCCGTCCAATGAGAAGCCCTCAACCCTTGAAGAAGGAGGGAGCCAGCTGAAATGTGCGTCATTGGTTAAATCGAAAGGAGGAATGGTGGATACGAAGTCCTCCCTTGTTAGGACGCTGATGTAGACCGTTAGCCGGTTCCCCGGATTAGCAAGGTCGGACGGGATGGTCGCCATCCAATTTTTTCCTCCGGTGTACAGGTGATAGAGGATTTCGTTATCCTGCAAGTAGTAGACTCTCAGCTGACAATCGGTATAGGCAACGAACCCGGGAACGTTCTTCTGTAGCCAATCAGCAGTGAAGATCTGCATCGTCCCCTGCGCCGAGTAGAGGTACATCTGCCCCTGCGACCCGACCTTCACCTCAATCCCCTTGTACTGGTCGAAGCTGATAGCGTCTGCCTCGTCAGCTACGTCGTCTGGACCCTGGGCGTCCCCCGCCGCTTGGACCAGGCCTGAGATCTGTGATTCGATCTGCGGGACGGCCGCGCCCTTCTCCTTCATCACGTCCGCCATTGCCTGTATCCTGTCGATGGTCAGCCCGGCCGTCCAAGCCGAGTTCTGTGGGAACCTCTGGACGACCTTCTCGACAACGGTGAAGGCGAGCATCGAGGCCTTGGTCGAGACCGTGTCCGAGAGGGAGGCGAGGTAAGGCTTGACGCTCGGCCAGGCGGCGCTCAACCCGGCCTTGTCCAGCGCCGCCTGGAAGTTGTCGGAGAAGTGCCCCGCCCCCTGGACCGCAGCCATCACCGAGGTGATCGAAAGGAGCTCTCCGAGGTACTGCGCCCGCTGGTCGATGGGGATGCTCTGGTCGAAGGAGAGCATGTACATCTGGGCGAGCTGCCCCGAGAAGGTGGCGCAGAACGCCTGGCTCGGAACGCGGGTGTCGAAGTAGGTCTCCAGCCCCGTGAGGCCGTTGAAGGACAAAAAGTCGAGGGCCGTCAGGCCCCCCGCGGCGTCGTTGACTACGAGCTGCTTGAGCATCCCCTGGGCGGCCGTCGCGTCGCCGTTCTGCGAGGTCGCCTGCTGTTCGACCGAGGCCAGCTCCTGGAGCACGAACCCGGGGGCGGAGGTCGAGAGCCAGGGCGGCGGGACGGAGAAGTTCTGCTCGGTCCAGTTCTTCCATTGCTGGTCGCTGGAGATCAGGCCCGCCACGGTGCTCTGGACGATGTTGGTGGCGTTGTGGGCGGCGGTCGAGAGGACGAGGCGCCAGAAGGTGGCGTTGGAGAGCTCCTGCCCGGCGGGGGACGACGAGGTGGCGTTGACGGGGAGGGCGTTGAGGTCGTAGTTGTCCTTGAGGAGGTAGGTGCCGGCGCCGGTACAGTAGTTGGTCCCCGTGACGTGGCTCTGGAATATGATCAGCACGGCGCCGAGGACTACGAGGAGGAGGATGTCCTCTCCTAGGGTCTTGCTGATGCCGGCCCTCCTTTTGGCGCCGAAGTCCACCCTCGTTCATGTTGGCGACGATAATAAGCGCCGATTGGGAAACCATGACGAAATGTCTCTCCCTTCATGAGATATTCGAGGTGTGGCACCGGGCAGGCGGCAACTCGCCGCGGGGAGAGTCGGTTTAGACTAATTAACGAACCCCGGCACCTAGCGCGCAATGACAGGACTAGATTCGGCGCTGCTGGTGCTCTCGGGAGTTCTTGTGTTGGCCGTGATAGTCGAATTCTATCTCGCCAGGTCGTATTACAGCAAGTGGCAAACGAAGCAAACACAGGCCTACAAGATAGGCGGCGCGCAGGTGAGAGGCGACCTCTACCAGCTCCTGGGAACTTTCGCGTCGCTCGACCAGTACGAGCAGGTCCTACTCCTCTCGAGCACCTCGAAGCAAGGTTCCCTAGATCTGCTAGGACTTGCGCCGGACGAACTCCACTTCATCGAAATCAAGAAGAAAGGGACCGCGCTCCAAGGCCCGGAGCGAAAAATCAAGCGCCTCGTCGACGAGAAGAAGGTGCGCTATGTCATCAAGGACGTGGAGCTTCCGGACGGATTTCAGATGGAAGATAGACCGGGACGGGCGCCTTGAATGGCTTCGAGCTGACTGTCATCCATAGAGCCTGGTTTTGTGCTACTGCTCCAGATGCGACGGGTCCCCGCCATTGACCTACGGTGGATGAACCCGGTCCCCTACCATCATCCCACTTTGTTATGCCACCATTTTCGGACTTCTTTCCGCCTAATGTATCTGATAGTCCCGAGAAAAACAAGGAAGAGGGTAATGGCTGTGAGAACGTATCCCACGTCGTCAGCTAGTCCGGGATGAGCCTGAGTGATGTTGGTGATGTTTGTGGTCTCAACACCGCCGGGAGACTGAGGAACAGTAACCGTGAAGGTCGTGGCGGTCGTCTGGGTCTCCGTGATTAGCGGACCGCCTATGACCAAAGAAAGCGGAGTTTGTGATGGAACCTGGTGGAGCTGCAGGACTGTTCCATTCGCCAAGTCCACACTGAAAATTGGACTGAATGTTCCTTGCTGGATGAAGCAGATGTCGCCTTGTCCATAGTGGGAGGGAGGATAGATGCGGTTGTTTTGGTCGGCCTGATAATGGGGGGTGTCCAGCGAGAGCATGGGGATTACTGCGTCGTTCGGGGTGCACTTTCCGGAGGCCCATTGAAAGGCCTCCACATAGGAAAATGTGAGGTTGGAGGCGCCCCAGTAGTCCCCATCGTTAATCCACGCAGTCGTCACGGCGACATGAACGTGCCCAAATTGCTGAGGATAGCCGCAGAGGGTCACTATGACTTCGACTTCGAAGTTGCCTGGAACGGTGCTGGTCCCAAAACCGATGTCTTCCTGCAACGCCGGAGGGACGCCGGGGCATTCTATCTTCATGGTGGTCTTCGGGGCCTCCGTGGTCCTGGTCGTCACTGTGACGCTCTGGGCCGTGACAGGAGCGACTCCGAATGTCAGGAGGGTCAGGTCAACGAGGACAATCAAAAGTCCGACCGCTACCCTGCGCAACAGATACCTTCCACCTCTAGCCTCTTACAGGCCTTTCGGTGCATTTGCTGTCCGTTCTCAGCCTCGCGGAAGACACACTAGAGTTTCAGGAACAGTGTCTCGCCGCAGTACTCGCATTTCATGATCCGAGACGTTGGTATCGGGAGAGGGTGACCGTTCGGACACTTTAGGGCGATCACCTCTGGACTTCCGCCCCGTCTTGGAGCGTGTATCTTGCTCACCTCTTTCAGGTCGCTGTAGCTAACGATGCCCAGTAGGGTTACGCCGTCGCCGGCGACAATAGGGATCCTTCCAATCCTCCTTGTTGACATCGCGTCCAGAAGCCTGTCGAGGCTCTCGTTAGGCCCGGCTACGAACACATCCTTGGCCATCACGTCGGACACCTTGGTTGAACCTCCCTTCCCTGGCACGACCTTCCTTAGGTCTGAAAGGGCGAACATTCCGATGAGCTTCCCGTTCTCGACTACTGGGAGCCCTCCGATGTGACGAGAGCGGAATATGCGCTGGGCGTCCTGGACGGAAGACAAAGGCCCAACCGTGATCGGGTTCTTGGTCATGATATCGGAGGCGGGAACGTTCTTTGGAAGGACGAGCTCCAACTAGAATGAGGATGTTGTCGTCGTCTTAAAGGCTTGACTAGAGTTCTATTCGGACGGTGCACTTCCTGGGAGTTCTTCTCCGCCCGTCAGGATGGCGGAAGACCTTGTACCGATAGAGCTGACCGTACTTTGTCTTGACTTCCATGACATAGGGCGAGTAGGAGGGCTTGCCGCACTTCGGGCAGATCTCCATGGAAGAGAAAAGGGGTTTGGGCACGCAGCGTGGCCCCATCGTGGTCGGGGCCACTTTGTCACGGTCAAGCAATGTGTGCCCAAACGCGAAAGAACCCCCCTGTCGTGCGACCCGTTTACACCCTTCGCAGTTTGGGCAGAATCCTAAATAGACCAGGCCGTCCTTTAAGGTTCCCCGTTATTGGACCCGCTGAAGGTGAGGAGACGGCAAGCGGCCCTTGTAGTCATCTTCTTGCTAATTGCGGGCTCGTCTCTCGATTACCTGGTGAACATAGGAGACCAAGGCCTCTCGGTCAATCAATTCCCGTATCTGCTAATTGCAGGCGTTTCCGTCTTTGCAGCTGCTTTCTCTTGGTACTATTATCAAAGGGAAATCCCCCCGAATCTCAAGAGGGAGTTCAAGAAGTCGTCGGAGCAATGGACAGGAGCTGTTCAACTCGACTCTCCTCCTGCCTACATTTTTGCGATTGCTGCACTGTTCAATGCAACAACGGTCATAGCGAGTCCCGTCGTCGGGATTGCCACTGACCTCGTCTATCTTGCCATCAGCTCCTTTGCCTATATGAGGTACAAAGAACGGTTTTCCTCGCCGTACTTCATTACGGTAGTCTTCTCTTCCGTCGCCACGTTGGCCTGCACATTTGCCGGGACATTCGCCGTGAATCCAAATTACTTGGTACAGTTCGGTGTTCCTTTGTATCCCAGTCGATCGTTCGCGTTCCTTTTCTTCTTCGCGTCAGAAACTGGGCTCTGCATCGCAACCACATACTTCGCGGCATATTCTTGGAGGACGAGAATGCTCATGAAGAATGGGATGGATGTCAAGTCTCTGGAGGACCTTCAGGGGCTTGCGATGTCCAAAGTCAAACAGAATGCCACCGTTGATTCAGAGGCGGTTGACCAGGCAGCTTCAGACATTCCCCGTGCGCACGGCCAGTTCCGCGACGGCAACTTCGATGTCGTCGTGTCCTTAGGATGGACCGTCCTCGAGCGAATGGTGAAATTCGTTGACACCGACGAGAAGCCGGTGTCACCTATTGAGGCTGCCAAGAGAGTCGGCTTCTGGCAACAGTCCCTGACTGATGTATACCGCATCAGAAACAGGCTGGCACACAGAGGCTCTCGGGCAACACATACCGACGCGCTCGAAGTAATGAGAGAGATCCGGCGGTTCCTCCTTTTCGCCTCGAAGCTCGAAAGGGGGTCACGAGACTCCGGATAAGCGTCTGAGATTCCAGCGTGCTACGAAGATCATGCCCAAACCATATTCCAAAGGACTTCAGCAATATGCTACCGTCATGGTTGGCAAAGAGGCTCCAGGAGAGAAACGCGAATCGCATATCCCCTGTGGCACAAGAGGAGGATATTGGGAAAGCAGCAAGCACATCTGTGAAAGAAACCCCCGGGATGGATATCCCTACTCTGTCACCACACTGGTCTGCATGCCTGGCGCAGATATTTTCCCCTCTTGATATATCGGTGATTAAGACTACAAGCCGCTCATGTCGCTGGATGCGGAAGGCTCTAAGCGTTTCCTTGACCAAGTTCTTTCGATTTGGATTAAGCCAGAGGTTGAATTGCGAAAGAGTGCTGGGACGTTATCCAAGTCCTTCGCCCTCTCCCGAGCACAAGTGATCATGTATCCTGACGGGAAACATGTTGTCAGGCTTAACGAAGAAGTGAAGGCATCGGCCAAAGTCAAGGCGACTAGGAATATAGATCCAGGAGAAGTTTACGAAATTTCAAGCATCGATGATATTCAGGAAGTCGACCTTTCGCCTGATGATTCGCCAGACGCGAGCCATGTGACTCTTTTCGTTCAAGGGAACATCGCGAGAATCTTCTTTGACTTCAGGAGAAACAGAGGACTCGCGAAAGAAAGGTATGAGGCCGCCATGCAGTTCCTAGACGTTGCAGAATATTGTGCCAACAAGATGCTGCTTAGACCATTCATTGACTGTCTGTTCAGCGCCGCAGAACTTCTAGCATCAAGTCAAATCTTCCTCTTCGCCGAACCGAAGTATGTCAAGAAGTCAAGTCATGGTCAAACTCACAGCAAATACAATCTTCACAGTAAGTGGGGCATTGGGAATAAGACATATACGACCACGTTCAACAAACTGTCATCAATAAGGACTAGCGCAAGATACCTCAAGCGACCGATCAATCTGTCGGAATCTGATGCGCGAGAATATCTAAAGACGGTCCAAGAAATGGCAGACTACACAAAGAGATTCATTTCATGAGCGGACAATTCTCAAACTGCCCTCGTCCATTGCTTCTTGTCAGGCCCAGCTCATCCTCCAGAGACTGAACTGACCTCTCGGACACGGAGGCTCTATTTGAAAGCATGCACGCGTGATTCACTTGATTTTTGACCGCCAGTCCGTAGCCTAGCGCCTTCTGGATACCAGAGGGTTGATTTGCCTTGTTCTCGCGCAGCCTCGTGATCTCCTCGAGCGACATTTCGACAAAGCACGACCATATGCTCCTCGAGACCCTTGGGAGGCCTGTCTGGGGGTCCTTGCCCGTGTACTTCCTCGGATGCCTGTACTTCCAATACCAGTAGCAGGCGACAAAGGGAGGGCTCGCCCTCTTCTTGATGACCGGATGGGGCTGGGGGCTCCAGGAGGACTTTCCGCAGGTTGGACACCGGACGACCCCTCCTGACGCTTGGACCCCCTGCTTGGGCGAAGTCAAGTTGGTCGCATTACAACCCCCCTGCCTGAGCCGAGAAACTATCGGACGCGGTTGGACACTCACGCTCAGTAAAAGCGGGGACGAAAGAGCCAAGCGATCCCTCGTAAGCCCTGGACCCACTGCGCACAAGTGCCTAGTTTGGGGTGGTCGTGGTTTGGGCAGCGGAGACGATTCCTCCCCTGAAATCACATCGAAAAATGGGAATAAAGGATTAAGAACAACGTTAAACATCTAGCCAGAGCGGGGGTTCTGAGAGAGGCTTGAGCGGTCGACAGGAGTTCATCGTCCCTGACGGGAGATACTCCAGAGAGCAGTTCCAACGGTGCCTTATCGAAGGGCACGATCAACTGTTCCTGCCGTCTACCAAGCACAAGTGGATCAAGATACACAGCGTCCGGACGGAGCCAATCAAGTGGAAGGAGCTACTTCGCCCGTATCTCAAGAGAGAACTGGGCGACATTTGGCATATCCAGCTTCCTATATCCAGTGACCCAAGCGAGAATGTCAACTTCTACATAGACAACTACAGCCCTGAACTGTTGCTATTCTATTCCTGCTCGACGAATTGGGAATACGCCCGTTCGCTCCAGAAGTTCATCGAAGAGACCAAAGGTCTCGGTCAGATGTGGATTGGCCCGAACAAGTTTGAGGACCTCATACTTGATTTCATTGACAAGTATCACCCTACAGTAGAACGATTCTTTGCTAGGAGAAAGGCCGGCGACAGCCTACCCACTGCCGCGGGTAGGGACGTGTCCAGAAGGGTTGACTGGAGTTCTAACGATGGGGGCGAGACGATTTGGGAGTTGAAGGAAACCTACGGTCTGAGGCCGAAGGGCGTCAGAATGAGACTCTCCGAGGGGCAGGTACAACTAAACAACAACGGGATGTTCGTTCTAACTCGCATCAATCCCAAGATGTTCGAGGCATTTCAGAGCGTGATGGATTTCGTTGAGGACGAGGAGTCAACTATCACCACTTCATCGCAACGAGTCAGGCTCGGCTTTGAACAGCTCGGGGATCAAGGGCGCATTACTCTCCCAATCATGACTTCAGGGTCGATTCATCTGAGACAGGCCAGATTGCACAGTGCTCTCGTGGACAGAATCAGAGACGACCAGCGATTCGAGTTTACGGTCTCCGTGGCTGCCGAGGGCTCGTTTAGTTGGATTGCCGAGGTGGTGGATAGACAGAAGTCGAGTATCTTTGGCATAAGTTCTGACGAACAAATAATCAACCTGATTCCGAGATTCAACGTCACTTTCGAGAGCTTCCTGGACTTTTACCACCAAATTCTGGAGAGGGTAGATTCATCGGCTACCTTCAATACCCTAGGTGCAGTCATTGGATGACAAGGCGTTTCTCGCCGAATTAGCCTCCAAAGAACTGCAAGCAGAGTACTCAGTCAGGTTGAGGGAGGTCAACAGACAGGCGACCAAGGAGTTCAAAGAGAACCGCCCGGTGCTACAGGAGCAACTGGAGAGCGGGTTCAACGAGGAGGCTACCCATGACCGCATCCTCAACACCTGCATCTACCCCTTTGTCGAAACGGGGCTGCCGCTTGCACGACTCGGGTATCGATTCATCAGGGCCGCACCACTACTAGAGCTGGGCATCAAAAACATCGATTTCTTGATCTACAGACGCGAAGGCTCGAGACCGATTGTGATTTTTGGAGAGGCCAAGGGAGGAGTGACCAATCCATCTCGGACGCTAACGGAATTCCAGGATAGACGACAGATTATCGAGGATCACATGGACTACATCAAGACGAATTACCTAGACACCCGAACCGATCCTATACAGGAATACGTTTTCGCTGTCAAGAGCAGCATGGCTACTAGGATGCGTGATGCGGTGTTGGAAAGCCCAATTAGACTTATCCTCTGGCAAGTCGATTACATGCACCACAAACTCCAGCTGGTGCAGGCACCGTCGACGGAGCCTGATCGACATCTTATGACCCACTCTGACAACCAGCTTACTAGCAACCTTGCGGTTCCTAGCGGCCTCACCTCATTCGAGAACACATTTGCTTTCTTTCCGCAAAGTCACATCTTGGCCAAGCTCGTGAACTCGCTCCAAATCGTGGACAGAGACGGAGCCAACAACATTCTCAGGCCCTACAAGCTGAACCAGTACGTGGGAGCCCAACTCTCCTATCTCAATGAGACGCAGCGACGGGCGGAAGTTGAGCAGATACTCGACGAGGCACAGTCAATACACTTCGCGGAGAGAATTCCAGAGAGCCCAGACTACCTCGTTGCATCGAGGAGCCGGTCACGGCCCGGCCTGGAAGCTGAATTGAAATTGCGATGGACCAAGAGCAAGCTAGACAAGATTTGGACCGACAAGGTTGAAGAGAAACGGCTCTCTCTACAAGAAGAGATGAGAGCCAAGAAGCGCGAACAGCCCGACCTCTTCTCATTCGAGTGAAGCTATCACTGTGCTACGAATCTTTTAATCCGAATCCTGGACGGGCTACCTCATTTTGACCTCTGTTTGCCCAGAAACGTCCGATTCAGGATACCGCAGCCTGACTCGTCTTATATCATAGGTATTTTCTGGCTGTGGCTGCGCGCCTCGGCTCGACGGCCGAATCTGAAGTACGTGATTCTAAGCCTTCGACTGCGTCATTTCCACTTCGTGAGTATTTCTTCCCTCTTGAAGGTGGCTGTGCTAACATAGAAGAGAAGCAAATCGGCCGCAAGGAAGATGCCCGACATGATGAGAAGATTGATCGTGGTCAATTGAACAACACCGATCTCGGTCAGCACGTAAATGATCAGGAAGGGGAGGAACATTACCCCGGTGAACTGCTGTACGCTTCGAACGTCGTTGGCTCGTGAGGACAGGATGACGGTCAGCTCGATGGAGAGTATGCTCGCGAGCGGTGAGAGGACGAGTAGGCTCACTCCGATGCTCCAGTTTGGATAGTAGAGATACCCTAGCCCGGCGTGAGTGATCAGGTCTATCAGGACCATGAAGACCACCGAGCTAGCCCAGATCGCGGCAATCGGTGGGACGAATGAAGCGATGATCTTTCCCAGCAGAATCTCACCGTCTGTCATGGGCGTTGCGAGCAGCGGTTCGAGGCTCTTCTGGACCTTCTCGCCGACTATGCTGTACGAGGCGATACCGGCTGGAAGACTCGCCGCAAGAATCACGTACCAAAAGGAAAACGCGTTCAGAAACGGGGCAACGGATGCGGATATGGTTCCCGCGCCAGCGACGCTTTCGAT
>Ga0335081_10023147_pt1 | contig 10050 bp, 7 predicted proteins | sample Lox_Sample_35_FD_206713 | JGI IMG/M metagenome (GOLD analysis project Ga0335081, IMG submission 206713) | Soil microbial communities from Loxahatchee National Wildlife Refuge, Florida, United States - Lox_Sample_3.5 | ecosystem: Environmental > Terrestrial > Soil > Wetlands | place: USA: Florida... | reverse complement strand
CAGACCGGACTGTGACGATCCCACAATCCTGGGCGGTCGCCAGGCCGTGGCACCCCCACCGCTGCTCGGCCATGGCGTTGCACAAGTAGACGTCGACGTCGAGCTCGCTCCCGGTGCGGACGATCTGCGGCGGTCTCGGCTCGGTCGTTCAGGGTCGACAGCGAGACTTCCCCAGATCGTCCATTCCGGAAGCCACGGTTGGCCCGAGCCTGGTGCCCGCCTTCCGGGCGGAGCAGCAGCGCGGGTGTTAGCAGGCCGACGCCGCCGCGGCTAGCACCACCCGCCGCCAAGTTTGCGTTTGGTCGCCAATCCGATAGTGCTATGCGTGCCGTCGTGCGAGCGAAAGCGATCGCCCGCGGGTAGCGCACGGCGGGTGAATCCGAGCCTGACGCCCGACAGTCAGGCCTTGACAGCTCAAGGATCTTGATCAGGCCTGACCGATCTCCCCGCCCGCCTCGTCTGGAAATCGAGACGGCAGCTCTGGCATGGAACCGTCTTGTCCCAGATGCTTCAGCGCGGCGCGAACCTGGTCGTAGGTCTCAAGGGCGTAATGCACCGCGCTCCCACGGTCACCGCGGTCGAGGAGGTTGTCCGAGTTCTCGTAGAAGTTTGAGTGGCGGTCCTCCCGTCCCGTCCGCTCCGGTTGGGAGCGTTCAGGGCGACCAAACCCAAGTCCGAAAGGACAGGAGGAACCGCCATGAAGAAGGTATCCGGCGTGCAGGTCGTCACGTCCGCGGAGGCGCTGGAAAGGCCGCTGCCTGCGGAGATTCAGGAGGCGCTCGGGGAGCTGGTGGGTGTGGCGAGGGAGGGATTGCTCACGCTGAGCGTCGGTGTCGGGCTGTCGGTGGTGCACGAGTTGATGGAGGCTGAGGTCGCCGAGGTCGTCGGGCCGAAGGGGAAGCACGACCCGGAGCGGACGGCCAAGCGTCACGGCCATGAGCGCGGGTCGATGACGCTGGGCGGCCGGCGGGTCGAGGTCAGCCGCCCCAGGATCCGCAGCGCGGATGACGCGCGCGAGCTGCCGGTCGAGACGTATGAGTACTTCGCCGACCGGGATCCATTGACCGTGGTAGTGATGAACCGGATGCTCGCGGCGTGTCCACGCGCCGGTACGCTCGGGTGGGTGAGCCGGTCGGTGAGGCGGTCGAGCGTCAGTCGCGCTCGACGTCGAAGTCGACGGTGTCGGAGTTGTTCATCGAGCGGACCCGGACCGCGCTTGGGGAGCTGATGGGCCGCCGGCTGGAGGACGTGCGCCTGGCGGTGATGATGCTCGACGGGATCGACATCGCGGACCGGACGCACGTGGTCGCGCTGGGGATCAGCACCGACGGGGTGAAGATCCCGCTCGGGCTATGGGAGGGCTCGACCGAGAACGCCACCCTGGCCCGCTCATTGCTGTCTGACCTGGTCGACCGGGGCCTGGATCCCGGGCAGGCGATCCTGTTCGTCATCGACGGGGGAAAAGCCCTCAGGCGCGCCGTCAAGGACGTGTTCGGCGAGCACGCATTGGTGCACCGCTGCCACCGTCACAAGGAGAGAAATGTCACCGATCTGCTGCCCGAGCGTGAACGTCCCGCCGTCCTGGTCAAGGTCCGCGGCGCGTGGGCGCTCACGGATGCCGACGTTGCGCAGGAGCGGCTCGAGCGGCTCGCCACCGAGCTCGAGCGCACCTGGCCCGACGCCGCCGCCTCGCTCCGCGAAGGGATGAGCGAAACGCTGACGCTGATGCGGCTCGGGATCAGTGGCCAGCTCGCCAAGAGCCTGTGCTCGACCAACCCATGCGAGTCGATGATCGAGATCGTCCGGAGCACCCAGCGCAACGTCAAGCGCTGGCAGGACGGCGACATGCGAAAGCGCTGGACCGCCGCCGGGATGCTCGTCGCCGAGCAGCAGTTCCGGCGGATCATCGGCTACCGCAACCTCGCCAAGCTCGTCATCGCGATCGAGCGCCGCGCGGCGCGGATCGCTCCCCCGCCGGATACCACTGTCACTCACACCCAGGTGACAGAAGCCGTTACTGTCTGACCATCAATACCGTGGAGGCCGCCGCCGAAGTTCCACGACGATCCGGACATCCTCGTCAGCCGCCGGGGCTGTTAGACGTCCGTGTCGACCTTGGCAGCGCACCTCCCGATCGCTGCACTCCGCCCGACCCCTGCCAGCGTTTGGCGGCAAGGCCACGCAGGGCGTGTGTCAGACGGTGGTCTTAGCGGCGTTTCTGTTCCGATCCTTCCCAGACCCCGGCCTGCTCCGTTAGGCAGCCGTCCCGTCGCTCCGCTGGCTTAGGACCGTGGCGAGCTCCTCGGCGGCTGCGAGCGCACGTGCTCCCGCTTGCTGCGGGGAGTTGAGTGCGGCTGTGTCGCCGTTGGGGGCTGGGCTCCAGGCGGGTAGCGGATCGAGCTGCCAGAGGTCCGCCGGGTGCTCGTCGATCCAGCGTTGCGCGTCGGCTTGGCCGAGCTGGATTAGTTCCTCGGCGAATTCGCCGGCGTAGAACATGTAGCTCAAAAGCTCGCCGTGCATCGCGTCGGCGCCGGCATCGAGGATCTTTCCCAGCAGCCACAGATCACGCGCACCGGGCTTCCAGGGGCGACCATAGTGCTTGCGGTACACGCGCCTGGCGATCTCGCCTATCGCCGCGGGGTCCTCGGGCGCGATGAAGATGTACGGCACGGGCTGGACCGGCTCCTGCAGCCCGCCGGGCTGCGCCTGGCTCGCAGGCTGACGGCGCTGGGAAGAACGTCCGTTGGCGCCGATCAGCCCGGCTCCGATCAGCGCATTGGTGTTCGCCAGCGTGCGGATGTCCTGGGCCAGCGGGTCGCCCAGGGCGGCGTGCAGCAGATGCGCGGCCCCGACGTAGAAGTCGGGTTGGTCTTTGGCGCGCGCCGTCCGGCTCGGGGCAACGGAATTGAGTGCGATCACGATCACTCGCTTGGCGCCCAGCCACAACGCCGGTTTGATCGGCGTGTTTAGCCGCGGGCCACCGTCGAAGTACCAGCCGGCCGCTTGCTCGGGCGTCGTTACGCGCACAGCCGGGAACAGCGCCGGGATCGCCGAAGAGGCGAGGATATGCCCTGCCTGCAGCGCAGGGGTGGCGACGTACTCGATGCCCCGCAACGGATCGGTGGAGTGTCGCGGGATCCCGCCCTGGTGAAAGACGACCGACCTGTTGCCGTGGCTCGGGGTAGCGACTACCCCGAGCGCCACCCGCTGCTCGCGGATGTTCTCGCCCAGCTGGTCGAAGTCCACCAGCTTGTCAAGCGTCTGCCGCAGCGGTTCGGGGTGCAAGATCGACGGGGCGCGCAGGCTGCGCACAGGCAGGAACTCGCCTACATAGCGCACAAACCGAGTCGCGCCGCCAAGTGCCATCAGCGGCGCGCACACGTCCCCGAAACTCAAATCGCGCCAGAAGCTCAGACCGTCCTCGATCGCCTCCTTAGCAGGACGATGCCAATTAGCCACCAGATACGCGCCGATCAGCGCGCCCGCGCTCGTTCCGACGATCACCCTGACCTGTTTCTTGAGCCCGGGCAGCAGTACCGACAACGCCCCAGATGCGTACGCCCCACGCGCCCCGCCGCCACCCAGCACCAAACCGACGTCCCCTGCACCATTCTCCTCGCTCACGTCCTCACCCCCGCGATCGCCTGCGCAGCCCGCGCCACGCGTCCATGCCTGACCCGCTAGCCACACAATCGCCCGACGAGTCGCATCGACGCCGCCCTAACCGGTCGCTGGGGTCTTCACGACCGGGCTGCGCTTCGTGGTGGTCAGCCATTTCGATGTCCATCCTGGAACATACGTTCGTATCGCACCGAAGTTACGCCACCGAGCCGCCCCTGGCGGGTAAACCCGTCGACCGGGCCCGTCGGGGACCCACACGGGCTGGTGGACGCGCCCCTGATCCGGCACGAGCACCACCCGTCAGGGAGGCTTCGCGTGCTCGTCACGCTCAGCGATGCGTAGGAGGTCCAGCGGCTGCCTGAGCTCTGCGAGGGCTGAGGTTCGGGGAAGATGATCTGCGCGCGAGCCGTGGCGCGATCATGATTCTTGCGCGCCGAGACGAACGGCGATGTCGTCTGGAAGTGGGTCATCACGGCCGTCTGGGTGATCTCGAACGTATCGTTGGACGGATCGAGCCAGCCGGCGATCACGTCGCGCACGGCCGGTGAGCGGTGACCGATTGTTAGGTGAGCTGGCCCGGCTCGTTGGGACGATCAGCGCCGGTTCGTCTATCACTAAGCGTCATGCGAGGAGATCGGCCGCTTCTCCCCGAGTTCGGTCAGCTTCCTCGTGTCGGTGGACTTCGCCAGGCGGACCGCGAGACTCCGCTCTCTCGTTTGGCACGCCGATAACTTCTTCTACCCACCGAGTGCGATCGTCGCGGTCACTTGCGCCAGCGCCGGTCCTAGGCGCAGCGCCACAACCGACCTCGCTACCGGAGCGCGACTCGAGTCGAGTCGGAGCCTTCGTCTAATAGCGCAAGAGGCCGGCACTGTCGATGAATTCGCCCAGCGCGGCGGCCGCTTTCGCGAAGCTCCACCACCGGGTGATATCCCCTCGTTGAAGGGCAGCCCAACAGATCGTGTCGATCAGCTCCGTTGCCTTGTCCGCAAGCTCGGGAAGCATCGCTACTGGCGAGGACTCGACCTCAAGGCGCAGGCTGTGGACGGCGGGTTCCCACTCGGCGGCGGTTCGTTCCAGATCCCCTAGCAACGCTGAGAACTGCCCGACAAGGTACTGCTGAGTCATCTAATCTGCCCGCAAACTGGGGTGCGGCTAGCCGGAGGCCTAGAAGTGTGGACATTGACTTCTGCTGCCGGTGGGGACGGCGAGGAAACCACTGGCTGATAAGCCAGTATCGCCGCCTCGCCGCCTTACCCCTGAGCCGCGTTCGTTGATGATCGCGTCAAGAGCGCGCGAGCAACCGCCGTGGCACTATCTTTATCGTTTCTGGTTACTCCGCTTGCCCGAAGGCGGCGATCTCCTTCTTCTCTTGTTCTGAGAGCTCGCGCGGGGTCTCGCCGCGAGCCGACTTCTCGTTTTGCACGTGGTGGCGGATCTCGTCGACGATCTCGGGGTTCGCGAGCGTCGTGGTGTCGCCGACGTCGGCGAAGTTCGAGATCCCGGCGATCACCCGGCGCATGATCTTGCCCGAGCGGGTCTTCGGCATGTCGGACACGATCCACACGTTCTTTGGGCGCGCGATCTTCCCGATCTCCTTGTCGATTGCATCGCTCACCTTTTGCTCGATCTCCTTGCTCGGGGCGAACCCCGGCTTGAGCGCGACGTACACCTCCACGGCCTTCCCGCGGAGCTCGTCGATCACTGGGACCGCGGCGGCCTCGGCGATCTCAGGGACGGTGATGCTCGCCGACTCGATCTCCTTGGTTCCGAGCCGGTGCCCGGCGACGTTGATCACATCATCGACCCGACCAAGGATCCGGAAGTAGCCGTCGGCTCCCTGCATTGCGCCATCGCCCGCGAAGTACGGCCAGTCGCGCCAGTCCTTGCTGTCCTTGTTGCGGTTGTACTTCGCGTAGTAGGTGTCGACGTACCGCTCGGGCTGGCCCCAGATCGTTTGGAAAGACCCAGGCCACGGGTTGCGGATACAGATGTTGCCCGCCTTGCCCGAGCCCTTCGGGACCTCCTCGCCGTTCTCGTCATAGATCACCGGATAGATCCCGAGCACCCCCGGCCCGCAGCTGCCCGGCTTCATCGGCTGCAGCCCCGGCAGCGTGCTGCCCAAGAAGCCGCCGTTCTCGGTCTGCCACCACGTGTCGGTGATCGCCGCCTCGCCCTTGCCGACGAAGCTGTAATACCAGCGCCACACGTCGGGCTCGATCGGCTCCCCGACCGTCGTCATCGTCTTGAAGTGGTACTTGTACTTGGCCGGCTCGTCCGGCCCGAGCTTGCGCAGCATCCGGATCGTCGTCGGGGCGGTGTGGAAGATGTCGACCCCGAGCTTCTCTGCGATCCGCCACGGCCGCCCCGCGTCCGGGTAGGTCGGCACGCCCTCGTACATGACGCTCGTGGTCCCGAGCGACAGCGGGCCGTAGACGATGTAGGAGTGGCCGGTGATCCAACCGATGTCCGCAAAGCACCAGTACGTGTCGTCCGGGTGGATGTCCTGGTAGTACCTCGACGTACCGGTCACGTACGACAGATAGCCACCGGTCGAATGCTCGCAGCCCTTCGGCCGGCCGGTCGTGCCGCTCGTGTACATCAAAAACAGCGGCGCCTCGGCCGGCATCGACACCGGCTCGACCTGCTTGCCGCGGTAGTCCTGGAGCAGCTCATCGATGAAGTAGTCGCGGCCTTCGACCATCGGGCTCTTGGATCCGTACTGGCCGGGGTGGCGCCGCCAGACGAGCACCTTCTCGATCTCCATCCCCTCCTCGCGCGCGGCCGCGATCGCCTCGTCGGCCTTCTCCTTGTGGTCGATCAGCTGGCCGTTGCGGTAGTAGGAGTCGATCGTTACGAGGATTTTGCTCTCCGAGTCAGCGATCCGATGGCCACACGCCGCGCCGGCAAACCCGCCGAACACCTCCGAATGGATCACGCCCAAGCGAGCGCAGGCCAACATCGAGACCGGCAGCTCGGGCAACATCGGCAAATGGAACGTGATCCGATCGCCGGTCTGCACGCCAGCGAAGTCCCGCAGCAACGCCGCGAACTCGTTCACGCGTCGGTGGAGCTCCTGGTAGGTGATCTCCTGCGTCTCCTCATCCTCACGCTCGGGCACCCAGATCAGCGCGTTCCTATCGCCGCGCGATTCCAGGTGCCGATCGACGCAGTTCACGCTCGCGTTCAGGCGCCCGCCGACCCACCACTTCCAAAACGGCGGATTGCTCGTGTCCAGAATCGTGTCCCATTTGCGATCCCACGTGAGCATCTCCGCGTACTCGATAAAGCAGTCCGGGTAGTGCTCCTCGCTGAAGCGCTCGAGGATCGCCGGGTCCGCCGCGTTGGCCTGCGCGACGAACGATGACGGCGGCTCGAAGTACTCCTCCTCCCGCCAATGAACCGCGATCTGCGCCTCCGAGACGCCAGCCTCGGCAATCTCCGCCGCGCTGGGTGCTCCTGGTGCCATGTCAGCCATCGAACCCTCTCCTTGTAATCAGACGTTGGTTACGTGCTCCGACTAACGCACTGGTTTACGTGTCCGCGATCCCGGCCCCCCCTATACGCGCGACGACGAATTGGGACGCAAGCCGTTCCGCCCGCTGGGCTCGATGCCTGAAACCACGTCGACCGAGGCCCCGACTGAAGGCCAGGCCGCGCGCGCAATCGGAGAACCTCAGCGGTTGCCCGCGCCGCTGAAGCCGACCGTCTCCGCGCGCAAGCCGAGACGCTAACCCGGCGCAGATGTCGCTCGCGGACGCCGCCCACGTCGTGATCACGCAGACGTCACCGATCTCCTCGACGGCCGCGGAGCCGTTCGCCGCACTCACGATCTCGCGGCCCTCGACCGTCGTACGAATAACACTACTCGGCGTGCTCTGCCGCCCGACCCAGCAGGCGCGCGACTCATCTGAGCATTCGAGTTGCATCGACTGACGCCCTATTCAAACGACGCTAGCCTACGCTCGGATGACCGCGGTGCCATCGGCATTCCACCCTGAGCCGGGACGGTAAGAACTACCCAACCCACACCGCCTGATCCGTACCTCCGCTCCGGCGGGAACGGGCCGTCTCGTCTTCCGAGGCGACCACGCCGATGCATGTGCTCAGGAGTAGCAGCCGCAGCGAGACTGCTGGAAATCGATCAAGGCAAGAGCCGACAACTGCCGGTCGCGGAGTGCCCTGTTCACACCGAAGGCGGAAGCGACGTCCCTCACGTTAGTGTTAGTCGCTTGAAGCGTGCGGACGGACTCGATCCGCAGCTAGCGCTGAGCGACGTCCACAATCGCATCGAAGGGCGGCTCGGGCTCGGCTCTGCTGGCTAGCCGACTGCTGGGTCTGCTGTGACGAATCCGTAATTTGCCCCCGCACCGTTCCGTAGCTCGCACCGTTTCTCGGGAGGATTGCCTGTGCTACAGGTAATGCACAGCAGTAAGTGGGAGGAGGTCCTCATGAAGGTCAAATCACTCCGCGAGTCAGCCTCGCGGCGGGCTGACGTCAACCGCCAGCCGGTCCCGCGCGTCGCGGTGGTGCGGCGAATCGACCCGAAGCGGCCAACCCGCGTCTGGTCGCTGCTGCTGCCGCCGAGCTTTAGTCCTGGCGGCCGCAAAGCAGCCGAAAGCGACCGGCGATACGAGTCCTGATCGTTGGGGAGGTCGGCTATGAGATTGTCCGAGATCTCGTAGAACCCTCATGCACGCCGACGTCCACCTCGGCGGATGAAAATGGGCACCCCAACCGGACCCCTAGGCCGACGCTATGACCACGGAGGGGGCGATGTCCGCGGCGGACCTGAGAACCCGCAGGGATTGTCGCGCGAGCCCGTCGTATTTTTCAAAACAAATTTGAGTGGCGGTTCTCCCGTCCCGTCCGCTCCGGTTGGGAGCGTTCGGGGCGACCAAACCAAGTCCGAAAGGACAGGAGGAACCGCCATGCAGAAGGTATCCGGTTTACAGGTCGTCACCCCGGGAGGCGTTGGAACGTCCGCTACCTCCGCGGTGCACGCCTCTCAACTGATAGCCACTGCATCGGCTAGAGGTAACGGCTAGCGATGCGGCCCGCCCCCGACCGTCATCCAGCTTCCGCGCTAAACCCGGAGGGGCAGTCTGGCCGGATCGGGTGCAGAGTGCTCGTTGGTGAGAAGCAGGCGTCGCCGCGGCAACGTCAACTCCACGTGGCGGTTCCCGGCGCAGCAGTCGCTGTCGACCGAGTTGGCACAACGCGCTGAGAACGCCCGGTGCCAGCCCGGGCGGCCCCAGACCTTATCCGATTCGTGCTATTGGGCCACGAAGCCGCCGTCGACGGGCATGGCTATTCCAGTGACGAACGAGGCGGCGTCGGAGCAGAGTCAGACGACGGCTTGGGCAACCTCCGCCGGCGAGCCCATCCGGCCGACCGGATCGAGCGCGATGAACTGTGCCTCGGCCTCGGCGTCACCGCCGACGATGCGATCGATCATCGGCGTATGGATGACTCCTGGGCAGACGGCGTTGACGCGTATCCCCTGCTGGGCGTACTCGAGCGCCGCGGTGCGCGTCAGGCTCGCGACGCCGTGCTTACTGGCGACGTAGGCAGGCAGGTTGACGAAGCCGACGAGCCCCGCGACCGACGACGTAGTTGACGATCACCCCGCCCCCTGCTCGAGCACTGCGGGATCTCGTATTTCATGCACAACCACACGCCCTTCAGGTTGATCGCGATCGTACGGTCCCAGCGCTCGAGCTGGCGTCTCTTATTGGTAGCCGGCTCGGCGCGCTCCAGCAAACTTCAGCGGCCGATCGGGAGCTCACAGACCGCTTGCTGACGATCGAGTCCGGTGCGTTCAGCTAACCGTCCGCGCGGGCGCCGACGCGCGCGCTTTCGCCCAATGGCAGGCGTCGGCTAGACCAAGTCCGGAGCTGATGGTTCGCCAGGGGTTGCAAGCACGGAGCAGGTCGTCGCCGGCGTTGCTGCTTGGGGCTAAACGCAGCAGCGGGCATATCGCCGGTCCAGGCCGTTCGCTGAGGGATCCCCGTCCGAGAGTTCCTCGGACGCCCGGCGCGCGACGGGAGCCCCGATCGTCCGCCCGTCTCAGATCGTCGCCTGAGCAGACGGCGCTGGCGGCGTCCGTTGACCAAGGACAACCGCACACCTCGGAGTTCCCTTACCGCGAGTCGGCGGAGTTTTGGGGACGTCTACGCGTCGGCGGTCGCCGGCGTGGCCGCCGGTCCGGCAGCGTTCGCGGCCCCGCCGTTGCTGCTGGGGAGGCGGTAGCCGCGGTCGGCCTTGACGACCTCGCCGGTCTTCGAGAGCTTTGACAGGGTTGTGCTGACCGTTCCTCGTGCGAGCCCGGTCGTCTTCGCGACCTCGCCCGCGGTCAACGCGTGCTCGCTCGACAGCGCGGCGAGCACCCTCGCCTTGGTCTCACCTGGCGCCGTTCGCGTCGACCCG
>Ga0335081_10023146_pt1 | contig 10051 bp, 7 predicted proteins | sample Lox_Sample_35_FD_206713 | JGI IMG/M metagenome (GOLD analysis project Ga0335081, IMG submission 206713) | Soil microbial communities from Loxahatchee National Wildlife Refuge, Florida, United States - Lox_Sample_3.5 | ecosystem: Environmental > Terrestrial > Soil > Wetlands | place: USA: Florida... | reverse complement strand
GAATAGGGGATATTCACGAACGCGTTGAGCTGCGATTCGTAGCGGGTGTCCTGGCCGTTGCGCTGGGCCACGACGATGCGGCTGGTTCCGACGTCAAGTCCGATGGCGGCGGTGGTCTGGCGAGTACTCATGGGGTCTCTCCTTCGGTTTCCTGTTCTTCCTTGATCTCGGCGGCGATTTCCTTGTAGCGGTGGCGAAGCATGGCGCGGAATCGCGGCACGCTCAGGTGTTGGAGCGCGGCCTGCCGTTCCACCTGGTCCACGGCGGCGTACAGTCCCTTCCATCCGTTGGTACGTTCCAGGAAGGGGGTGTCGTAATCGAAGCCGAACACGTAGATGCTGGCGAGCGGCATCGCGTAGTTGTCGGGAAGTCCCACGGCGGCGAAGGGGAAGCGGTCGCCCCAGTCCGTGTGGTCCCCGATCCGCATGTTGGACGGATTCACCGACACCTGCGCGTGCGTCACGCAGTTGTCCGCGGGAATTGAGTAGCGCGAGCGCAGCATCTCGGTCAAAACCTTTGCGGAGGCGATCTGCGCCGGAGTGATCTCGTCGGGCGCGCCCGTTTGCCCCTCGAAGGAAATCGCCAGAAAACTGTCGTTCAGGTTGACGTAGACGCCGTCGGCATCGGCCCACACCGAATGCCCCGCGTGATTGGCGGCGTCGGTATCGGCCACCACGGCGAAAACCCTTCCGAAGCGGTCAATCACGTAATGATAGGCGCGCTCATCCCGCACCACTTCCAGAAGATTGCGTCCAAGCTGCCGCAGCCGCCGGTTGTCCTGCTCATCGAAGGGAGCGAGCAGGCTTTCGCTGGTGTGATACACAATTCCCACCGGCGTCGAGCGCGTGGTCACGGGCGTCGGACCGCCGGTCAGGGGGAAAACGGGGAACTCCGCGCGCGGGCGATTGTTGACCAGAAAAGTGCGATCGACGCGCAGTCCGTTGCTGTAAACCTCGATATTTTCCGTGCTCTCGACGCGCCACACGCGCGGGGCGGCGCTCGGAACGGCCGACGGCGCATCCGCTCGCGGAATGGTGAGACCGCGCTCCCGCGCCAGCGTCTCGGCGCTTCCGGTGGGCCGCGGCGTCACAGCGAGCACCAGGAGCGGAATCACCGCCAGCAACACGCGAGGAAGCCGGCTCGGCCATCTCCGTGAAGCCGCGGGCAGCGACGCTAGATCGGGCGCCGGCGCGGGAATGTCCATTGCTTTCCTCAAATAGCGCAGCCGCTCGACCGGGTCGCCGATATCGCTCGCGCGTTGATCGATCGACCGCGGGGGGCCGAAACTGGAAAATTGCCCTGGCACGCCTAGTGATATAGTGCGCTTACGCAGAGGATCCTCTCCGCCCAGGAAGATCGTCAAAATCAAGGAAAAACCTTAGTTCTAGCCCACGTGGGGGCCTAGTCAGGCGCCATGATCAGAATGAGCGGACTCGAAGCCGTTAAGTTCAAGCTCATGCCGAACCGGTCTCAGTATAGCCCGATTCGCCGAGGCATTGACGCTAGTGGTTGTTGTGCCGCCACTCCCAATAGGCCTGCTTGTCGTTGTTGGACAGGTTGGAATATTCGACATGCTGGCGGTGATTTTCGGCTTCCCAGTGTGCGTAGGGCTCGCGCTCGCCGGGACCCCAGCGGTGATAATCGTGATAGTGGTAATCGTAGTAACCCCCGTGAACGCAGCCGCCCAGCAGGAGTGGAAGCCCGATCGCGGTCGCCAGAGCCAGCTTACGGATACCTCGTGTGATCGTCATGCCGTTTGACGGGCAATCGGGATACCACACGCCGTGATACGTTACACCGCCGGGCAGTTCATTTTATGTTCTCCCGCCCGTTATGATATTGTTCGTCCGGATACGCGCTGAAACGCTGTCGAGAGCGCGAATATAAACGAGGACGTGATATGGCTCAATTCATGATCAGCCGCCGCCGCATGTTGCAGAGCAGCCTGCTGGCGGGATTCATCCGCGTGCCGATTCACGCGGCCAACGGAACGCAGCCGGTGGTGGAAACCACCAACGGCAAGGTTCGCGGACTCGGCATAAACGGAATCCACACGTTCAAAGGGATTCCCTACGGAGCATCGACCGCGGGCGTCAATCGATTCCTTCCCGCGCGAAAACCCGAGCCGTGGAGCGGCGTGCGCGACGTAGTCGAGTATGGTCCGACAGCGCCGCAAGTGCCGCCGCTCCGCAATCTGCCGATCAGCGCCGGTTATGCGTATCCGGTCAAGCTTCCCATGAATGAAGATTGCCTGGTCCTGAACGTCTTCACGCCGTCCGCGGACCGGGGGAAGCGTCCGGTGATGGTGTGGATGCACGGCGGCGGCTTCACTTCCGGCGCAGGGGGCAATTCGGTTTACGACGGCACCAACCTCGCGCGGCATCATGATGTAGTCGCCGTCACGGTCAACCATCGAGTGAATCTGTTCGGATTTTTGCAGCTCGAAGAGGTCGCCGGAAAGGATTACGCGGACTCCGGGAATGTGAGCCAGCTCGATCTGGTCGCGGCGCTTCAGTGGGTGCACGACAACATCGCGGCGTTCGGCGGCGACCCGGCCAGCGTGACGATTTTCGGCGAATCGGGAGGCGGCGGAAAAGTCTCGGTGCTGCTTGCGATGCCCGCGGCCAAAGGCTTGTTTCATAAAGCCATCGTGGAGAGCGGTTCGACCCTGCGCGCGACGCCGCGTGAGGACGCAGCCAAAAACACGGAACGGGTCCTCGCGGATTTGGGCCTGAAGGGGAATCCGATCGGCCAGCTTCAGAAGCTGCCCATGGAAACATTGATCGCCGCCAGCGTCAAGCGCGGCGTGCGCTGGGGTCCCGTGGTTGACGGCCACGCGCTTCCGCGCCATCCCTTCGATCCAACCGCACCCGAAGTCTCCGCCGATGTTCCCATGCTGATCGGCTCGAATCAGACGGAGACGACGTTTTTCAATGGAGCGGACGAAAAACTGTTCTCGCTCGATGACGCCGGGTTGCGCGAAAACCTGCAGCCCATGCTGCGCGACAAAACCGACGAGATTATTGCCGTCTACCGAAAGGGCCGGCCGCACGCCTCGCCGAGCGATCTGTATTTCCTCATCTCCTCCGACCAAAGAATCCGCCTGGCAGCGATCACGCAAGCCGAGCGCAAGAGCGCGCTGGGGAAAGCCCCGGCGTACATGTACTTTTTCACCTGGAAAGCCCCCATCGACGACGGAAAATGGAGAACGCCGCACACGCTCGACGTGCCATTCGTGTTCGAAACCTACGACAAAGCCCTCATCACGGGCACGGGTCCTGAGCGCAAGGCGCTAGGCGATCGCGTGAGCGGCGCGTGGGCCGCATTTGCGCGCAACGGCAATCCGAATCTCAAAGGACTGCCGCACTGGGCGCCCTACACCATCGGCCAGCGCGCCACGATGATTTTCGATAATGAGTGCAAGTCCGTGAACGATCCGGATCACGACGAACTCAGGGCGATCCAGAGCCTCGCAAGGGGTTAAGAGGAGCTTGATGACACAAATACGACGCATGATGACGATTCTGGCCGTGAGCGCGATCTTCACGTTGACCTGCTGCGCGCAATCCACCGCAAAGAAGAAGGCCTACACGTTCCATGGGAAGGTGGAAGCGGTGCACAAGGACAGCTCCAGCCTGACCGTAAACGGCGAAAAGGTTGACGGTTGGATGGACGCTATGACCATGGATTACAAAGTCGACAATCCATCCGTTTTGAATAAGGTCAAGGCCGGCGACCAAATCACCGCGACAGTTTATGACGGCGATTATTCATTGCATAATGTGCAGGTCGCCGGAAATTCCAAGGGGAAGTGACCGTCGTTCAGTCCTGGCGCAAGGCGAGCAGCGGATCGATCCGGCTGGCCCGGCCCGCGGGCAGGAAACTCGCGCAGAACGCCGCGGCCACCAGGATCGCGATCATCGTCACGAACGTCGAGGGCGGGGTGGGACGCGCGCCTTCGACCAGCCGTTCGAGCAGCCGTACCGCCGCAATCGCGCCGCCCAGCCCCAGGGCAACCCCGATCGAAACCATCGCCAGGCTCTGGCGAAGAACCATGCTCATTACGTCTGTGGACGTCGCGCCGAGAGCGATGCGCACGCCGATTTCCGGCACCCGCCGGTTGGTGAGATACGCGAGCACCCCGTAAATGCCGATCGTGGCAAGCAGCAGCGCGAGTCCCGCGAAAATCCCGAATAGCAGCAGCAGGAATCGCTGCCGCGCCAGCGCCGCCGCGGCGAGCTGCTGCATGGTATTAACCTCGTACAGCACCTGATCGCCCATCGCGCCGCGCACTTCGCGCCTGAGCGATTCGACCAGCGTCAACGGATCGACCGAGGCGCGCACCGCCACCGACATCAGGTCCGACCAGCGCCGTACTAACTGATCGGGAACCTGTGCGAAAGGGTAATAAAGCTGTGCGCGAACCTGATCCGAATCGTCGTCTCCCGCGCCCCATTGGCGCACGTGCCCCACCACACCGACGACGATCGCGGGATCTGGACCGATGCCGATCCACACGCGCCGGCCGATGGGATTTTCACCCGGGAAGGCCTGGCGTGCCATCGCCTCATCGATCACCACCACGGATTGCGAGCCCTTGCGGTCCTGCTCGGTGATGAAGCGGCCCGCGCGCAGCGGAATGCGCATGACTTTCAGATAATCCGGCGAAACGCAGTTGGCCAGCACGTACGGCTCGCGATTGTCGGGCATCGGTTCCGCCTGCGTGCGGTAGCCGATCTGGTTAGTTCCGTCTCGCATGGGAACCGTGTCGATGGTCGCGGCGGCTTCGACACCGGGGACGCTGCGCAGACCATCGAGAATTTCGTTCCACGCCGCGCGCGTCCGCGCGGGATCGGCCAGCGTGGCGGGAGAAAGCGCGGTTCGCGCGGTCAGCACATTGCGAATGTCGAGGCCGGGATCGAGCGCGGCCAGGCGCAGCAGCGTGCGCCCCAGCATTCCGGCGGAAACCAGCAGCACGATGGCGATCGCGACCTCGGCGGCCACGAATACGCCTTGCAGTTTTCGCGATGCCGAGCCGACCGAGCGCGATCCGGAGTGAAGCGTGCGCCCCAGCGAGCGCGCACCGGAACCCATCGCCGGCGCAAGTCCGAACAGGATTCCGCTCGCGAGAGAAATCCCCAGCGCGAACAGAAGCGTCCGGACATCCAGCCGCACTTCATCCGAGCGCAGCAGTTCGCCCGGCCACCACGCGAGGAATGGACGGATTCCGGCGGCTGCAAGTCCGGTCCCTAGCAGTCCGCCGGTGAGCGCGAGCACGCAGCTCTCGGTGAGGCACTGGCGCGCCAGGCGTCCACGGCCGGCGCCTAGAGCGGCGCGCGTGGCGAGCTCGCGTTCCCGCGAAACCGCGCGCGCCAGCAGAAGGCTGGCGATGTTCGCGCAGGCGATCAGCAGCACCAGCCCGACCGCTCCTTGCAACAGCCACAGCGTCGAGCGCTGATCCACCTCGGGACGAAGCGGAGCGGCCATGAACGTGCGGCCTTTGTTCGTATCGGGGAACTGCTGCGCGAGGCGCCGGCCAATGACGGCGAGCTCGGCTTGCGCCTGGGTGAGAGTCGCGCCGGGCCGCAGCCGCGCCCAGACGTGCAGCCCATGCCTGCCGCGGCTTTGGAGCCACGGCGCCGGGTCCAGGCCGATGGGAGTGAAAATGGGCTGCTCGAAGCCTTCCACGCGAAAATGCGGTGGCGTGATGCCGATCACAACGTACGCTGTACCGTCGAACACCAGCCGCGCTCCGATCGCTGCCGGATTTCCGCCGAAGTGCCGCTGCCAGTATTCGTGCGTGATGATCGCCACCGGAGTTGCGTCCTTGCGGTCGTCCAGCTGCACAAAATCGCGCCCGCGCGCGACGGGAACGCCGAGCACCGCGAAGAAATCCGCCGGCACTTCGACGCCGGTCTGGTGCTGCGCCGGCTCAGGCTCGGTCACCGACCCGCGTTTGAACGTCCAGGCGAGCATGTCCAGGCCGCGCATCTCGCGCTTGCAATCGAGATAGTTCGGATATGTGAAGCTCCAGGTGTTGCCGAACACGGTGCTGTAATCGGTCTGCTCCCACAAGCGCAACAGGCGGCCGGGATCGCGGTAACCAAATGGCTTGAGCAGGACCCCGTCGACCACGCTGAACATGACCGTGGTCGCGCCCGTGCCCAGAGCAAGCGTCAGCAGCGCGACGGCGGCAAATCCGCGGTTCTGCCACAGCGAGCGCAGCGTGTAGCGCACGTCCTGGATGAAATCCTCGAGCCAGCGCGTACCGCGCGCGTCGCGGCAGGCTTCCTTGCTTTGCTCCACTCCCCCTAGCTCGATCCGCGCGCGCCGGCGCGCTTCCACGGGATCGACGCCCTGCGCAATCAGATCGTGCGTGTATTGGTCGATGTGAAAGCGCAGCTCTTTGTCGAGCTGTTGTTCCATCTGGTCGCGATGCAGCAGGCGGTGAATCCAGTTCATTCCGCACCTCCCTCCGGCATTTTGAGAATCAGCGCGACCGCCTGTGCCAGCCGCTGCCAGCTCGCGGCTTCCGCATCAAGCTGAGCCCGCCCCTTTCGCGTCAGCCGGTAAAATTTCGCCTCGCGGCCGGTTTCGGTTTCCTTCCAGTCCGCCGTGAGCAGGCCACGATTCTCCAGCCGATGCAGCGCCGGATACAGCGATCCCTGCGGCACCTGGACCACGTCGCGCGAGATCTGCTGCAGCCGCTGCGCGATCGCGTAGCCGTGTACCGGCCCGAAGGCCACCGTTTTTAAAATCAGCAGGTCCAAAGTGCCCTGGGGAAGATCGGATCGCATACTTTGCACTTCTACATATTAAGCTTAGACGTGTAGAAGTACAAGGGGTCTAATCGGCTATCAAGCGCTTTTTATGCGGATTCTGCCCGCCCATCCCTCCGAGGTTGCCCTATTAATGTGTTAGGATGCTCAAACCGGAGAATGGCGATGCACGGAGCGAACCGATATTTCCGAGGTTTCAGTTCATTGAGGCTGGCGAAGTCAGCCGTCATGCTACTGTGCGCGCCGATATTGATCGCGCAGACCGGTTCCAATCCGTCGCGTTGGCAGGCCCAGTACACGCCGATCTACACCGAAGGAATGACGGTCGGCCCTGGGACCGGCCTTCTGCTTGGAAACGGCGCTTCGATCGTCACTGATCCGTCCTTGGTGATTCCCGGCCACGGGGCGTCCGTTCTTCTCGACGGCGGCCAACTTATTACCGATCCGGCTATATTGCCTCTCGGACCGAATACAACATACATCGTTGAGCTTCAGTATCGCGTAGTGAGCAACCCGGCCGATAACGATTTGCTCTTTGTGAGCATGGTGCCCCCGGCGCAACCGACCCAGCAACACACCATCTTCATGCCTCCCCTAATCAGGAACGAGCCGGCTTCCGGAACATTCTCTACCGGCGCCCAAACCAATAGCTCGGCAACCTACGGCGTGACGATCTCCGCGGGGCAACAAGTATCGCTCATCGTTGGCAACATTACCATCTACCGGCAGGACGCTGTTCAGACCACCGCCCCGCCGGCTTGGGCAAACCTCGGCTCGCTTCCTTTTCCCAGGCTCGCGGCTTGGTCTGCCGTGTCTCCCGACTACATACCTGGTGGCAGTAGCATGGCGGGGATTCCGCCGTACTACTTCACACTGGAGCAGGTCGAAAACGGATTGGCATTTGCGGATGTCGTCGTGGGTTTCATAGGTCAGACCATCGGAAGCGACAGCGTTCGCCGACTCCGCCAGTTGAATCCGAAGATGGCTATTCTTTCTTCCGATATAGGCACGTGGGAGGAAGCAAACGTGGTTTCACCTTCGAATAACGGCCTTGTCGATATCCTTTATCAGTTCCTAAGCGGCATCGCCGATGCGTGGTACGTGAAGGATTCGGATGGAAACTACGTCACAAACGCCCAGGACGGCGCGCGCGAGATGAACGTCACTCAGTATGCGCCTGTAGTCAGCGGGAAACGATACGGTGACTACCTCGATGACTTTTTGACAGGGTCGATGTTCTCTACCGGAATGTGGGACGGCGCCTTCTCGGACAACCTGTTCGGGAAGATCAATCCGCATATACCCAGCGGGGGCAATCCACTGACCCTCGATGCGATTTACAGCGCGAATGAAGTCGAAACACCGGCATCCGTCAGTGACTGGGTTCGAAGCGGCATGATCGGCACCTTGCAGAATTTGCGCAACACGATTGGCAGTACTGAGTTGATTATGGGGAACAGCGGTCCTGAACCTCAGGTAGGACTCGCTCCCTGGGTGAACGGCTACACAGCGGAGTGTGCAAACTCCGCATGGGAGCCGCCAGGCTGGACCACTCCTGACGAAGGCGCGTGGCGCAGAGTGTTCGATGGATACCGCATGATGCAGGCGACTGTCATGCGTCCGGCGACCAACGTCGTCACGGGCTGTGGCGGAGTGTATTCGAACTACATCGGTACATTCGTCACACCTACCGCTGACGACATCAGAAGGCAGCGGATGATCCTGGGCACGGCGTTGTTAGATGACGGCTTTTACGCCTACGGCCTCTGCTGCCAGGCGAGCCCACTCATTTGGTTCGACGAAATGAGCGTGGACGCCAGTGGCACGGCGGTCGAGGATCGACAGTACAAAGGCTATCTCGGCAATGCTCTATCCTCAGCGACCGAGCTTGCGCCCTGTGGCCCCGTCCTCTATCAACAGGATTTCGACGTGTCTCCGCTGCCCTCGAGTCTGTCTGCATCGGGAAACGTTTATCTCTCCACCGACGCTTCCGAGGTAATCACCGGGCGGGGAAGCCTCGTACTAAGCAACCCGGACCACACCAAACCCGGATCAGTGACCGTATCCACAAATCCTGGAGTCATCCAACTCACTCCCGGTAGCACATACCTGATTCGATTGGACTGGAAAATCCTGGAAACGCTTGATGAACAGTTTTTCTCTCCGAACCCGCCCAACGGGTTTGTTCTCACTGTTTGCGGAGATGCCGTTTGCGCCAGCAATTATTCTCTGGGCGTCGTTACGGGCGACAGCGGCACGATCAACTTGCCATTGACAGTGTCCTCGGCGGCCAGCAAATGGACAGTTACTTTCGGTATTTACGGCGGTGGCGGCAAGGTTGCTGTCGATAACCTTAGTGTCGTGCAGGGCGGAGCAGGGCCTTGGCGCCGGGATTTTCAAAATGGCTTCGTCCTGGTAAACCCGCTGAACGCAGCGCACACTTTCTCGGCGGCCGAACTCGCCGGGACATTCAATAGGACCGGCATCCACCGCATCAAAGGTACCCAGGCGCCCGATGTCAACAATGGTCAACCCGTCACCGGAGACCTCACTCTCGGCGCGTTCGATGCAATCATCCTGCTGGCGGATCCGATTCGGGCCCCGCTCCGGAATCGGATCGGGGGCTCTGAAGCGCGTTCAGGGTGCTTGGCGGGTCCCCCCTTACGTCCCCCTGTTCAGCGTTAGTGTCGTCCGGCGGGGCCGTTGGGCGAGCTTATTTAGGACTCACGGAGCTACAATTGTTTTTCGATGAATCGGTTTATCGTTGCCGTAACGCTCCTGCTGAGCTCCTGCTCCCGTCCCGACGCCCCGGCGATCGATCCGCAGCTCGCCTCCGAAATCGATTCCATTCAGGCGATCGACAATCACGCCCACCCTGTGCGCCCGACGCTCGAAGGCGAGCCGCCCGACCACGAATACGACGCCCTGCCGGTCGAGTCGCTCGAACCCGAATCCGATCCGGTACGCGACCGTCCCGGTTCCCCCGAGCTTCTCGAAGCCCATCGCGCGATTTTTAATGGCGACAAGGCCGCGGCGGCGAAAAACTACGGTCGCGACTACGCCGTGAAGGTGCTCGACCAGCTCCACATTGAGACGATGATCGCCAATCGCGTCGCGCTCGGTCCGGGGCTGCCCTCGCCGCGATTCCTGTGGGTTCCTTTTGCCGACGCTTTGATGTACCCGCTGCCCACCGATTCGCTGGTGCACAACTCGGATCAGAAGCAGTTCTTCGCGCTTGAAGCCAAGCTATTGGATCGTTATTACAAGGAGTC
>Ga0335081_10023145_pt1 | contig 10051 bp, 9 predicted proteins | sample Lox_Sample_35_FD_206713 | JGI IMG/M metagenome (GOLD analysis project Ga0335081, IMG submission 206713) | Soil microbial communities from Loxahatchee National Wildlife Refuge, Florida, United States - Lox_Sample_3.5 | ecosystem: Environmental > Terrestrial > Soil > Wetlands | place: USA: Florida... | reverse complement strand
CGGTTTAGTAAAGGGAAACTTGCGGGGGTTCGCAGAAGGACAATGTCAGCGCTCAAAGCAGAGCTGTTATTTCTCCATTCCGCTGCAAGTCGTCGGCTCTCTGTATCTCTGTTAAGTCCCTGAAGACAGTCACATATTGATTGGGTGGGTCCGGGTCGCAGCCACCTTTCCGCCAATTGATATTGATAATGGAGAAAAGAAATTTCTGTCCGCGACCTGCAGCGAAAGGTCACAATGTCAGTTGTTGCAGTTTGGCCGAAAGGAATTGGGTCTCTGATACCTCGTCGCATGTGTTTGCTTTAGCCGGAGTTTGGGGACAGTAACACTTTCGAATGGGAAGTTGTGGTGAGCGTAAAATTCTTGGCAACTAGGTGTCCACCTCGTTCTAGCTCATCAAGATGTGATCGTCGGGGCGACAAAAAAAAGTGTTTACAAATTAGACAAAGCAAGCGCTCAGGACTGACCCCTTCAAAACGCGTCTGGATGTGGTCCGTCTGTCCATTTTCGTGGGAACGGAGATAATTTGTCAATTCATTTGTAAGTCTCGGTTGAAGTCTGAGAAGGGGGTCAAGATGTTTTTGGGTTGATTCCATTCAATTAGGGTACGGAGTGCAACGAGCGTTGCCGCCGGACATTCTATAGACGTGTTCACTGCGGGTCGACATATCCGAACACACTATCACAGTATTGCAGCGAAAATGATGGATTTGAAAAATATGAGGCATCAGATCGACATATTAACAATGACACTCTTACATCTGTCCGGACATCATATTTCAACAATTCCCGAGGCAGTGTACCCGCATATCGCGAGAGGGTGGGATGGATTGCCGATCCCAACGATGGGGGGATGGATAAGAACGGGCCGACCCCGAGCCATTCAACCGTGTAGATGTACATAACCTGATACTAAACTGTGACGGTTCCTGTGTTACTTTTGTTGCGGAGTCCGTACGACATTTGCCATCATTTGGATTTGAGATTGAAGGTGTGGCGCACGGCGCCGCCACCCTCGCACTAATTCAGCCGAATTCTCTGGATTCTTTAATTTCATTTCCTTGCGATACACTTCCATCCTTATTTCTCGCCGTTCACTCTCGTCGCCCCCGCACCATCCCTCTATATCCGCTACAGATCAATTCAGGAAATCACGAACGAAGAAGTCAGAACGAAACAGAAGTCAGGTCGGAATTCAGTACTGTACACGAACGAAGCTCAGCTTTCCACTTGTTTTCAATCGTCTCCCAGCCTCAGTAAAGTCCCTGGTCCTCTTCAAGTCTCTTCCAACGTACCCACCTTCTCTGTCAACAGCTCTCCACTCTTCTGCTCCCCAGGTATTGCGAAATGGCCTTTGGTATAAGGACCATCAACAATGACGCGCTTGCCGGCCCCTGCACCACCAGCTGTGTCCGCACGATGACAGCCACGCTTCGCGAGGTTCTCTCTGCTAAACACTCTCCCGCAGTGCCGCAAATCGTCCCCAACTTTGAAAATTCAGGGCAATTTCGAGCTTCATTGAAATGTGGAGGAAGACTGCTACGATCCATGGCGGTGTAGAGGCCCAAGAAACCGCAATAATGCTGGCGGCCGGCATTTTCGATCGTACGTTGCTTGCTATTTTCCTGAAGAGATTGCAAGAGGAGGAGAAGACGATATACTTGACGCGAGGGAACTCGGACTTCCAACCCGGTGCAACGGCGGAAGGGACATGGTCACCAATGTAACGGTTGTTTTATGGCGCGGATGACGTGGTAGAAGTAGAATTCGGCAGTTTTCAGATCATCGATCCCGGGGACATACAGAGTGTATGCGAGAACCAAGGTATCGAAAAGGTTGTGGATCGGAAGGTTGTTAAATGTCAGTCCGCGGAAACGTACGTCAGTACCAGCAGAGGTTGTGTTGGGCTTCGGAGGCGCTGCGCGAACACAATGTCACGTAGATCCTTCTCAACGCCAGAGACATTTAAACATTCTTGAAGGAATTTGGTGGTGGTAAGGTCGTTGAACTTTCTCTTGCCTGAGATATTGAGGAAATATTGAGGAGCTTTTCGGAATTCGGTTATTTCCATGGTCGTCCATTCCCTTTCGAATGTGAGGTATCGGTGCTTTTCATGTTGGGTTGTCTCTTCCTTCCGAGACAATTTGTTGTCCCTGGGGCGTGTGGCAGGAATTCTCCATGTACCGAAATGGAGGCCGATGAATCCCCCGGAGTAATGCTTCTTAAAGGGGTCTGTAATATCGACTGAGGAGATGTTCGGAGGGAGTGCTAACACTGGCAGAAAAGTTGGCGGGAAGAGAGCCAACAGCTTGGAATGCGAGTTCATATTTTATAGACCAGATTAAAGACACTGCCTTTGTCAACGAGAATCACTATTCCCACCACATCTTATATTTCAAAAGCTGACTCACACGAAAAGCAACTCTGAGCATCGTGACAATGCCGGAGATCCGCAGATATAGATACAAAACGATGGTCATTCGACGTCAATATGAAGTCGGGTCATGTCTTTCATCACACTGCCATCCTAACCTCCAACTTGAGATCGATGATATCACGTTCCCGGAAGAAGTAGTTTGGATGCCGTGCAAGCGGCATATTACGGAGCCCTGCTCTCTCCTCCTACCGTCTCCAACCCATTATCATACATACTTGGCCTTCGATGACTCATTGTCCGATGTGGGAACAACCGTGAAAGAGGTATATATGGGACTCCGAGATATTGAGGCTTTTCACTTGGGCATGAAGGAATCAGGTTGGAATGAAATTGACTCATCATCGCCTCTGGAGAGCTCAACATTTCCCCAAAGTATGATTCCGGCTTTTTGGTTGACGAACCTGATGCTTTTGGCCGGATTTCTCTTTTTGAGATGAGGATGAAAAGGATGATTAGGCTCAAGAATAGAGATGTAAATTTAATTGATCGGTTTACTTTCTTTCAAGTCCATATTCGCTATGTAGATGGGTTTGAGATGACTGGGAATTAATCCGGGCCAAGCCCGGGCAAGTGCATTTTCTTTCTCCATCTGTGGGCTCCGCCTTGATGCTCTCTCCATCCGCAGTTGGCATTCAAAGATGCTGCGTATCCGCCCCGATGGTAACGACACACCACACTGCCTTTAATGTATTAAACGCACTGACGTTTCTCAGAAGCGTCCCCAAACGGGTTCGGAGAATCTCGTGATGGTTACACACTCCCGTAATATCCCAATTTATGTCGCCATCCTTGAAACCCACGTAACAATGAAGCCCCCCTCACCCCGCCCGCCTTCGCGAGTTGGGTGTGGCTCTGAAAGCAAAACCCAGCCCGATTTTCGGATTTTCAAACGCAAACATCCAAAGAACAATATTCATGACCACAGGCAGTGAAGGAGAGCTGGGAGGATGTGTAGAACCGGATGATATGTGGAACACTCTGCAGAACATGAGGTTGTGCAAAAACAAATGATTACTGCCTATGTTCAGGCAGTCAAATTGAACTCGGAAATGATATCCTCTACTCGCTCACTTGAACTGCTAGATCATTCCCATTTTCATACAATATTCCATAACCAAGTGCAAGCGCAGCACTCTGAGTCTCCTCACCACCCTCCCAGTACTCACCGGCAAGAAAGGATTTTCCAATACCCGGCGGCTTCTTCAAGACTTGCAAGGTTTTCGCCACCCGCATCCTTGTGTTGACAAGCGTCCCCTAATGTAATATTAGCACAACCGTGAAAGGGAAGTAGATACTGCCACCATTTTGTGCTTGCATTTCAAAAAGTAGACATGTTGCCCACCGTCAACTTCAAACACACCCTCCCACTCGGCGATAGTTTCGTCATTGACCTTGAACACCCTGGCAAGCTCATTGAAAATCATTCCCTCGTTCTTCATGTACGCCATCAAAGCTTTCCTGCACTTTGCTTCAAACCCACTGTCGAAGTTCTGCTCGTAATGCTGGATGCTCTGCATCGGCACACTAAAAGGCGAGAAGACCCTGTATGTTTGCGAAAGAGAAAGTGTTTTGAGGTCGGGAGCTTCAATTTTTATTTTTCCATTAGAACCAATGGAGTACAAAGTTCCGTTGCAGGAGTGGAGAAAGTGGGTGAGGGCACGATGATTGGCAAAGGAGATAGTTTGGACCACTGTAGATGGAGGGAGAATGAGATTGAGGTCAAAGGATTCTGTAGGGGATGGAGCACATGGCACGCCGTGGAGCTGGCTGCGAGTGCGGTGGAAGCGGAGGCCGGGGGCGATGGGCCTGACAAGGCGGTCAAGACGTCGAGGCATTGGAGATTTCACGAGTGTGTGGTTGCTTGGCTTATTTCTTAATGCTCCTCTTCTCGAAAATTCTCTGCATAAGCAACATCCATTGCGCAAGGTCCCCGCTAACCAGCCCTTAAGACGGGTTTTCCGAGGGCCGGACCCCCGACATCCAATGAGCAAAATGCAGGAGCTTGCTGTCGCATGTCCCCCTTACAGCGTGCCTGCTGCTGTAAACTGGGAAGACAGTGCGGCAGGTTTCGTAGTACGGGGTTTCGCCGGCAGCAGTGGCAAAAGCCAAATTTAATTTGAGTGGGCCAATTGGCGTGGGGAAATAACATGTCCTGTCCTGCTCCTCGGCCCCCTTATGCCCCCCATTCCAAATTGTAATTAAGTACCCCTCTATTGTTAACGGAGGGGTGGGTTTTACCCTCGAGGAATTCTTGGCCTACACCAGGCCCAATAAAGTCAACGAATCGACACGCCGTGAACGGGTGGCCAGAGATCAGAATACCGCCAAGTTCTAGAACGGAGATCCGGTACCCGTGATAGGAACACGACAGACAGCTTCCCTGTTCGGCACCAGTCTCCGTCACGGCTAGTCCCCGCTGATGCCCCGACACCTTTGAGCACGGGACTCCCGTCCAACCCCTCGAGCCATGCAGTCGCCCGCTGAGAGACCGCAAGTCGATAACGGCAAATCAGCAATCCCCCTCCAAGACGACAAGGGCGCAGAACAGGATGTCGCCGCATTTGAATCCATGGATCCCGACACCTTTCGAGACCTGCTGGTTACCCTCCTGACGTGTCCCATTTGTAGCAATGTCCTTGCCGACCCGGTGACGTTGCAATGTGGGAATACCCTTTGTCGCACATGTTCGCTTCGGCCGCTCGAGAGCTGCGCGCTTGCTGAGCCGGGGGAAACAGAGATCCACGGGCGCTCGGGGTGTTCCTGCTTTTGGACGTTAGGGTCCCGTATTGCAGGAGTCGATTCAGAGCGCCAGGGCCAGCCGCATCGACGGACGCAGAATGAAAGTGGCGCCGGCGGCGGCGGGCCTGCGACACCGGGAGAACGCAATGAGAAATGGGTTCCGCTCACGATGAGAGAGCGGCTTGAATGTCCGTTCGGATGTCCGAGAACATATCATTCACGGAGTCTCCCGACGAATTTCACACTGCAAAAGGCGCTGGATGTAATCCCGTCGTTGAGCGCCGTGCCACCGTACAGTGAAAAGCCCGCGGAAGACCCCGCTCCGATTGTGCTGGCAACGAAACTCTATGCGGAGCTAGACTGTCAAATATGTTATCTGCTCTTGCACGATCCGCTCACGACACCCTGTGGACATACCTTTTGTCGCCCCTGTCTCCTGCGGACGTCCGACCATGCAACTCACCCTGTCTGTCCAACCTGTCGATCTCCCGTTCTCCTCCCCACGCCCTCCAACACGCCGACCAACACCCTCATCGACACGCTAATCCGCACCGTCTTCCCGACCGCAGCGGCAGAACGCGCCTCCTGTGAAGAAACAGCCGAACGACATTCTTGTTCCTCAAGTGGCGTCGTCGACACGCCCATTTTCGTCTGCACCCTCGCCTTGCCCAGTGTAACCTGTTTTCTGCACATTTTCGAACCCCGCTATCGCTTGATGTTACGACGGTGCATGGCCGGGGATCGGAAATTCGGAATGGTATTGCCGCGGTCGAGAGTAGGGCCGCGATACTTGCAGGAAGCCATGGAAATGCAGTATGTCAATGCGACTGATGGGGGGGAATTACCGACGGGCTCGAGAGCGACGTTTATGCAGTACGGGACCATGTTGGAAATTCGAGAAATCCAAATGTTACCGGATGGACGAAGCTTGGTGGAGACAGTTGGACGGGAACGATTCGCGATTGAACAATGGTCTGTTCGAGATGGGTATATCGTTGCTAAAACTCGTGTATTGCCTGATATCGAACCCACCGTTTATACTCCTCCGACATCGACGTTGACGAGTGCGATGTTGGTGGGGGACCATGGAGTCGATGCATTGACCACGAATGAATTGATTTATTTGACGAGGCGTTTTGTGCAGAGTTTACAGCATGTGGCGTGGAGTCCTGCTGCGAGGATGAGGGATAATGAGGTTGATGGGGCATTGGCTCGGTTGGATGAGGGAGGGGATGCGGTGAAATTTGCATGGTGGGTCGGGAGTAAAATTCCTGTTGAGGAGGTGGAGGGGTATTCGTTGCTTCTTCAGAGTGGAGTGCATGAGTTGTATTGTGTAATAGGACGATGGATAGGAGAAATGGAAAGGCAGAGTTGGTAAGATCCCCAAGTCCCCCCTGGCCCCGTCAAGCTTGTCGTTTTGATTTTTGGGCTGACGTGTGTGAAGGTACTCTCCATCGCGAGGTTGTCGGATTAGTTGACTGAGATCTTTGTTTGTCTGCGCTGTTTTAGTAAGTGATTTAATTGGGGATAGCGACGTCGTTTGTGTCTGGATTCTTAAAAGGTGCATCGTTACACTGTATTTTAGCTGCTGGTTTTCGACCTGGCGATATCGGGGGAATTCTAGTCAACAATGCATTATTTTCATCATGATCTGCCGCTGTCCAGCTTTTGTCATCTCCGTGATTGGGGCAGAATCACCTCAGTCCTGCATAATGTAAAACGACTTCGATTTATACTACATCAGCTTTGGTTTTTGGGATATCATTCGTTCTACAACATCCTCGGCACTTTCAACACACCCTTCAAGTAAAGGAATTCCCTCCGCAAGCCAACTCCCCACAAACCAAATTCCCTCTCTCCCCTGTCCCAGCTCGGAAAATATCTCCCTCGTCATCCTCACGGATTCCAAAGAAGGTAAATACCGTTCGAACCAGGTCTGACTCAAAATCATTTCCTTCTGCGGTGACCGCAGTGGATTCGTCGTCTGAAAGACTTGCGACGATCGCAAATACGGCGAACGATAGTGGAGAATATGCGTTGATTCCACCATGCCTTTGCAACTTTTGACTTCCGGGGATTGGATGCGTCGTTGGAAGTGTAAATCGCGTTGGAGGGAGGGGGCTCTGGGGATAAAAGATGGGTCGGTGTGAGTGACGACGAGCACAGGAACGTATCTGAATGTTTCCAAGGCCTTTCGTATGGGTAAGAAATCCCGTGTGTGCGGTAAAATCGAGGCTGAGATGGGCGCTGGTGTCGCGAGAATAACTTGTGAAAAGGGACCGAAAGTCGTATTGTCCGAGTGAAGGCTATAAATTGGACATGACCCTGATATGCTTGATAATGGCATTGAAAGATGGATTCTGTCGCGGGGGATGGATGATGTAAGAGCATGGACGACGGTTCGAAAGCCGTGGGGAGATGCGATGGTATAATGTCTCGTCCCGAAGACAGCGGCGATGTAATCTAAGTCAGTAGGAGTTGAAGGGGGGTAGTTACCGACGATTAATCCGGCAGGATACTTGAGGATGTCAGATTCCTTGCAAGTACACACAGCACTGTACAGGGGAACGAGGACCTCTTGAGAAAATTGTTGTGGAATGAAATACTCGGTGCAAAATTGCTCGAACGTGATATCCTTTATTCGCCGGAAGAAATGTAAATGGTAATGCAGCAGGCAAACGATGCACAAATAGATGAATGATAGCGAATAATAGATCACCTTAAGAAACGCAAGGAGATACGACTTTGTCGCCGGAACAGAGAGCCCCTTAAGACCGGTAAGACCGTTATATATAAGATACGGAATTCTGCTTTCCTGCCTCGAGAATGAGAAGGTAAGATCGTCTGGTCGAACGGCGACATCCAATTCGTTCAATAACCTTAATAATCTGGGATAATATCCTAATGTGAGCCATCTGCACGGAGAGGGCGGGAAACGTACCTGCATCGATCGACCGCATCGGCACGTCAATGGCGACCTGAAGACTCTTCCCCTCATCCAAGACGGTGATATTCACGCTCGCGGCATCCACGCCGATCTTGTCCTCCTTTTCGAATATATGCACTTCGTAGCCGGGTCGTCGGGAAAGGAGATATGCAGCGGTGAGTCCAGCGAGTCCGGATCCAATCTAATCGCTATTAGCCACAAGTGGCGGATGGAAGAGGAAGATGCGGTGCATATTGGGAGGACATACAATGGCAACCCTCTGTTTGGACACACCAGGCGCGTCGGAATCCGTCGGATAGCTCGTTCTGCCCATCTCGGTAACGCTGCTGATGGTGAGGGCAGCCGGGGTCGTTGACTTTGATCCGTTCTTAAATAAGCTTCCGCCTTGGGGTCATGTTCTCGGGGTCTAATTCTGAGCTGCCATTGGACCCTGGGGGCTATGGGATCGGTGATACAGCGAATTAGCCTCGTCTATTCCGATATAACCCTAACCCAGCCTCCTGTATACCAGTGAAATTGTTCTGCGCCACAGCTTGAGCCGCACCTCCGACGCTCAGATTATCTGGAACAATCTACCGGGCGCAACAGGCGCAAACTGCTCGAGTGTATACTGTAACTCAATGCTAAAGCATCGGCGGCACATCTGACGGGACCGAGAAAGGGATGACCTTTTAACCGCGAGCAGAGAAGGTTTTTCAATTCAATTGAGTGTAATCGGGGCTTCGTGGTAAGGGTGAACTTCACATTAACTGAGATTTAGGCTCGATGTGTCGGAGGGCCCGGTGCTAAAGGTGCCCCGGAAGAAAAGGCGGAAAAGGCGGACGCCCCAGTCGGTCTATGTTATCTTTCGTCCACTTAACGCTTGCGGCCCTCTTGAGTTCCTCTTTAAGTACAAGCCTGCGTTGTGTCACTAGGGTCTCTCATCTCCCGAGGATCACGACGATACCCTATTGCGATGGTATCATTACCCTCAAACAAACGAAACATCACGTGTGCCTCGTCATGGAACGGTATTTGAACTTGTCCATCTAGCCTTTAAACACTTTCACAGCAAACGACAAGATTTTGATCTCGAAGTGTGGAATGCTGAATGAGGTCCAATCGGGGTGCACTATGTGGGGTGAAACAGATCTCAGCGAGTTCGAACTTGATTATTTTGGCCATTTTCTCACAATAGCTACAGATATCACGGGAAACGTCCAAATTATCATACCTACTCCAATAATTGTCAGAATTTTATCCTTTTCCTTCTCCAAAATGCGTGCAAAGATTAAACACCTCCCAAAAATATTTCCGACAATACTATTGCGGATATCACATCTCGTTCAGACAGTATTCCTCCGGGCCGATTCTGCGTCGTGTCAGTTGTTTTGTTTGAATAGGACCTAAATCTTACCGCCTAATCCCTCGGCCAAGCTTCAACAATCAGTGCAAGAAAATCTTCATCTTCCTTGAGATGGAGTCTGGGTGTCCGTCTTGCCAGCTTGGCGCGTTGCGCAATAGTATCAATAAAGGAAGAGGGATGATTCATGTCTTAAATTCAGTCATTTTCTGTAGTAAAAATCTCTAGGCCATTCATTTAATCCTTTCATGGACAACTATCTGACTATATAAACCGAATTCCGGTTTCTTGAGACGATTGGTAGGTCGTTTTTGTCCACCATTCACCATTAATTTTGTTTCTCATTGACTCCTTGTGCTCCCTTTCCTTTTGGTTTCCTCTTTCATCTCTCCACCCCTCCTCTGCTCTGCCACATGCAGTTCCCCTCTTTCCAGAATTGAGAGCCGCATGCCCCTCTATCCCTCCTATGGATCGCCAATAACGGGATCTCCGACTCAGATCACCTTCAATGTCCCTGACGGCAGGAAGGCGTCATCGATCAGGAAGAGTTATTGTACCGGACGCAGCTTGTGTCGTTTGATGAATTTGT
>Ga0335081_10023144_pt1 | contig 10051 bp, 7 predicted proteins | sample Lox_Sample_35_FD_206713 | JGI IMG/M metagenome (GOLD analysis project Ga0335081, IMG submission 206713) | Soil microbial communities from Loxahatchee National Wildlife Refuge, Florida, United States - Lox_Sample_3.5 | ecosystem: Environmental > Terrestrial > Soil > Wetlands | place: USA: Florida... | reverse complement strand
TTCGTAGGCAGGCTAGTGTACGAAAAAGGCATACACATATTAATCAACGCTGTGCCTAAGGTCCTGGAAAAAGTCAACGCCAAATTCATAATTGTCGGTAGCGGCTACATGAAGGAGCAGCTCCTCAACATTGTACGCAGCATGAATCTTGAACACAAAGTTCTATTCGAAGGATTTCTTGACGAACAAACCCTGCTTAAACTCCAACAGTGCGCAGACGTATCCGTCGTGCCATCACTGTTTGAACCATTTGGGATTGTAGCCTTGGAAGCCATGGCTGCAAAAAGTCCCGTCGTTGCTTCAGATACGGGCGGCCTATCCGAAATCATCCAGCATGATGTAACAGGAGTTAAAGTTTACCCAAACAACCCCGATTCATTAGCATGGGGAATAAGCAAAGTCTTATTGGACAGTAGCTATAGGCACCGCATCAGAGAGAACGCTTACAAGAAAGTATTAGAAATATACGATTGGGAAAAGATCGCGCAGCAAACTAGACGCATATACGAGGGCGTTTTAGGCGAGTATTCAAACAGTTTCTGGGCTTAAAACACCAGATACTCGCCTGATAGAGCAAATACCCAAAATAGCCAAAGTGCTTGAAAACTTAGAAGCATTAGGCAAAGAACAGACAACAAGAAAAACCTACAAGAAACTACTTTTAAGATTAGCAAGCAAAACAGACCTAAGCGAACCAAACCAAGTCAACCTTACCATAGCGAGATTCAAAAAATTCAACTCGCAAACAGGCAAAGACACAAACAAAGATGTAACCAACTCATACAAAGACAGACTAATATCAGCATACAAAACCTACGTCGAATACTACAACATACAGAATTGGAAGCAACCATATTACACACCAGAAGACAGAGGCATCCAACCACCAAACGACGAAAGAGTAAAATTCCTAATAGCAACAGCCAAAGAACCCCTAAACATAAAAATAATGATAATCGGAGAAACAGGCTTAAGACCAAAAGAAGTCACAGGCACAAACGGACTACAAATAAACGACATACACAAAGACACAAAAACACTAACCGCAAGAAGCCTAAAAGGATGCAACCCAAGACCGCCAATGCCAATAAGCGACGAACTGCTAACAGCACTAAACAACTACGTATCAAAACACAACTTAAAAGGCACAGACCTATTATTCGCAGGAAACTCAGAAACACTATCAAACCACTTCTACGACCACAAAAAACTATTAGCAAAAAGACTAAACGACCCAACAATAGAACAAACCCGACTATACGACATCAGACACTATTACATAACAAAAAAAGTCAGAAAACTACAAAACACGGAAATAGTTAGGCAAATCACAGGACACAAAAGACTAAACACGCTTCAAAGATACATACACTTAGCACTAAACCAAACAGGAGAATGGGTAGTCGAACAAACCAACGACAAACAAAGAGCCAAAGAACTCTTAATCCAAGACTTCACCTACCAATTCACAACGCCAGACGGATACATGACATTCAGAAAACCAAAATAGGAACAACTTCCAAAACGCTTGCAAGACAACGGATTACCCACCCTTTCTGCTTGTAGATGTGTTGTGCAATCTGTTGTAGCTGTTCTTCAAGCACAAACATTTAAAAGCAATTTAGAGCCATATAACATTTTGTGACCGAGAGAGCCGACCACTCGGTTCGTTACAGGATAAACTTCTTGTACTCGGTTGCCCTTCTTATTTCTCCATGTATCTGCTTTACCTAGATGAATCTGGGGATACAGGTAACTGGCAAGAACAAAGAAATTTCGTGATTGCAGGAATAGCTGTTCATGAATTTTCAATAGAACTATTAGGCAGTAAACTTAGAACAATTCAAAAGAAATATTTTCCTGAAATGCCTGTCCCCCTTGTTTTCCACGCTACAGACATTCGATCAGGTCATGGAATTTTTAGAACTCTTCAACCAGAAATTCGAGAGAACCTTCTTACTGAACTCTACCAAACTATTTGTGACAATCGTTTTCCCACGGTTGCAGTATTTGGGTCAGTTATGGGCGTCGATTCTGCGAAGAATCCATTTGAAGATCGAAGCACCACTTTTGAAGAGGTAGTTTCAGGTTTTAACAGTTTTCTGGTAATGGGACACAGGTTGGGGCACACGAACAAGGGGCTAATAATCATTGATAAGAATCGAGAAGAACAGTATAAACAACTGCTCGATACATTTCAAGACGTAGGAACCAAATATGGTTATTTAGCCAATATAGTAGATATTCCATACTTTGCCAGATGTCATGATACACCCATGTTGCAATTTGCAGACCTTTGTGCATATGCAATATTCAGGTGTTACGAAAAACAAGACGACAAATACCTTAATTTGATTTTACCACGTATTTATAGAAACGTTGATGGCAAAATGTTCGGTCTAAAGCATATTACCTCTTCCAGACCATGTTCTTGTTTATCATGCGCCAGTCAAACCGTTCTTTCTTCTAAGTAATATTGCATTCACTATCATTATCATAAGAAAGTGGAGAACGGCGACTCAACAGAAGCAAATTTGACGGAACGAAGAAAACACTTAAAGTCAGGCAATCATTCGGTTCTTTTTACCACCAATTTGTAGTTTGTCGCTCTCGTCGCTTCGCTCCGAACCGCTCCACGGTATCAACCAAAATTAGAAAAGCAAAAGGTTCGCTGTACAATGAAAAAATTAGTCAACTGAATTACAACAAGGCTTTAATAAATCATAGATACACATTCGGTAAGCTATGGATAAGGAAAAAGCCAAAGTTGAACTTAAAATCCTTCTTGACAGATATAGCAATTTAAAACTTGAGAGAGAAACCGAAGTAAAATCAAAAGAAGAGGAAAAAACAAAAATAAAACTGATCAGACCTCTTTTTGAAAAAGTGCTCGGATGGAATTTCGAGGAAGAAGTTACCCCAGAAGAGAAAATATCTAAGGGTTGGGTCGATTATGGCTTTAGAATTAACGAAATGCCAAAATTTTTCTTGGAAGCCAAATCCTTAAAGGAAAATTTAGATGATGCGCGTTATTTTAGACAAGCGGTTAGCTATGCATATTATAAAGGTTGCACATGGGCTGTTCTAACTAATTTCGAAACAATAAAAATACTTAATGCCGAATGGGAAGCGCCGCTTTATACGAACAGCCATTTTATGACAATACCTTGCAATGATTTCTTGGAAAGATTTGACGATTTATGGTTACTATCGCGAGAAGGATTCGAGCAGGGATTACTAGACAAACTTGCTGAAAAATTCGGTAAAAGAACCAAGAAATCACCTTTAACTCGCCAATTAACTGAAGACTTTACAAGACTCAGAACAATTCTTTCAAAAAATATAACGAAAGAAAATCCAGGCAAAAAATTAACTGAAGACGAGCTCGACGAATCAGTACAGAGAATATTAAACAGGCTTATTTTTATCCGAAATTGTGAAGACAGAGGATTAGAGGAAAAGAAACTTTGGGAAGCAAGAAATGAAGCTGGAGTTTGGTATCATGTAACAGAGACATTTCGATACTATGACACCCACTATGATAGCAAACTATTCACCTATGACTTAAATAACCCCAAAAAAGTTCACCTTTGTGACACTTTAAAGCTTGACAACCTTATTGTAAGAGAGATTATTGATGGATTGTATCATAGTAAAGATAATTCCGTTTCTTATGACTTCTCCTTGATTCCAGCAGACGCATTGGGAACCGTCTATGAGCAATACTTAAGTCATATACTTAGAAAAACGAGTCAAAGAGCGAGCCTTTCCGAAAATAACGTTCACAAAAAAGAACAAGGAGTATTCTACACACCGACCTTTGTCGTAAATTATATAGTAAACAACACCTTAGGCAAATTAATGGAAGAAGGAAAAATTAATGTTGAGGAGTTAAAGATTGTCGACATTTCCTGTGGTTCTGGTAGCTTTTTAATAAAGGCTTTCGACATCTTGGATGAGCGATATGTAGAAGAGGCCATGCATCAAACGAAGTTTGACCTAAAAGACGACACATTGTTTAAAAGAAAAGTAATGGTACTAAAAAACAATATTTTCGGTGTGGATTTAGATAAACAAGCAGTAGAAATTGCCCAACTAAATTTACTTCTCAAAATTGCAGAAAAACAATGCAGATTACCATTATTACAAGAAAACATAAAACAAGGCAATTCACTTATTGAAGATGAAAAATTTGCAGGCGACAGAGCCTTCAACTGGAAAGACCAATTCCCCAAAATCTTTGATGATGGAGGATTCAATGTAGTCATCGGAAACCCGCCTTATGTTAGACAAGAAGAACTTAGGGAATTCAAGCCTTATTTCGAAGCAAATTATGACTCGTACACAGGAACGGCTGACCTGTTAATTTACTTCTTCGAAAAAGGAATAAAGCTACTTCAAAATAGAGGCTATTTTGGTTTCATAGCATCAAACAAGTTTATGCGGTCAGACTACGGAATCAACCTTAGGAAATTCATTTTGAAAAATTGTTTAATCGAACAAATAATCGATTTTGGCGAACTCCCCGTTTTTGCCGATGCTTCAACTTTTCCTTGTATTTTCATTCTTCGAAAAGGACAAGCACCAAAAAATCACAAATTCTTGTTTTGTGCGGTAAAAACTCTGGAAATTGGTAACTTGTCGAATTACGTCGAAAATCATGGACTTATGATAGACCAGTCATCATTGGGTGAAGGAGCATGGATAACCACCGAGGAAAATTCTCATACCATAATCGAAAAGATGAACAACAATGGTATTGCCCTTAAAAAATACACGAGGCAACCATTGCGTGGAATATTAACTGGATTTAATGAGGCATTTGTAATTGATGAGAAAGCCAAATTAGAACTCGTTAAGGCCGACCCAAAAAGTAATGAGATAATTCGTCCAACACTCCGAGGAAAAGACATAGCTCCTTATGGTGTAGATGACCCTAAACTTTGGATAATTGTTGCTAAGGATGGCATAGACATTCCCAAACAATATCCAGCAATTTACAAACACCTTTTAAAATATCAGACCGAACTTCAAAAACGAGAAGACCATGGAAAGTTTTGGTATAATTTAAGACCATGCACATACTATGAACAATTTGACAAACCCAAAATCATTTACGGCGACATAAGTCTCAGAAATAGGTTTACATTAGACTTAAAAGGTTACTATCCTCTTAAGACCTGTTTCATAATTCATAAACCTGACAAATACCTTCTGGCTCTTCTTAATTCAAAACTTTTTGAATTTTATATGCGCCAGCAGTTTCCCACACTCGGCGACCCAGAGAAAGGCGGAAGAATTTTACACGGAACAACATACATGAACAAGCTTCCAATAAAAAAAGCGGATATAATAAACGAACAAGACATTGTAAAATTGGTTGACCAAATGCTTACTCTAAACAAACGAATTAATGAAATCGGAGAAAAAAAGACAGATGAGCGACAAACACTCGAAGCAGAAATCAAAAGAACGGAAAAAGAAATCGATGAACTAATTTATTCGATTTATGAATTAACCAAAGACCAGAAGAAACTAGTTGATGACATGATATCAAGATAATAAAAACAAACAAAATTTAACCATAAAGTTTACGCAAAGTCAATCACCACTAAGCCGACGATAAACAAAGCAACGAAAATAATCCAACGAAACACAAAAGAACCTAACAACAAAACCAACTAAACTATATGTTATTGAATGATTATCTGAAATATCTCTAACAGAAACATACCAATCAAAAAAAGTCAACCAAAACAAGACTAAAGCAATAATAAACACAATCACTAAAACTGAGGTTAAAATATCTATCATAGAACACAAATCTCCCATGGCAAATCAAATAATTATGAAAAAGGAAAAAAGAGGGAAATATCGGAACCTATTGTTAAAGAAAGCTTGAACCAATACAAGTGGCAATTCATCTTTTATGATGCTTTCCTTTCCTACTACGACAAAGCTAAACATAGAAAAACAATAGATGGTGCTGAAATCGAAAAACTTGTTAACATATCAACCCTTCCAAAGCATGAGCAGCAAACATTAGGTCAATTCACAAAATAAGGAAAAGACCGAGGTAGCGCGCGCTCAGAAAACTAAAATAACCCTATTTTTTTCCGTTCCGCTCCGCTGCGCTCCGCTTCACTCCACCAAAAAACAAGATAATTTCTAGCGATTTCAAAGCTTATTCAGAAATGAAACCGATCATCTTTCAATTAACTTCGGAATCAAATCCTTCGGAACATACGACTCCTTAATACAAACACTACTATCTAACTTAAACCGACGACAAACAAAACGCAGCTTACCATTTAAACTCTTAACGTAACAAATTCCGTAACCTAACTTCTCAACAAAACGCTCACATGGCAATTCATCATACCAACAAGGTTCTCCCATAAGCATCAAACTCAAACCAACTCATACCGAGAAGCATAGGGCTTACGCCTATCACTCTCAGCAACAACTTGCCACACCTCAACACCATCCTCAAGCGCAGGCATCCAGCTATCTCGCACATAATCAACCGCATACTTAGCCAACGCAAAAACCTTACTACCCAAATATTTAGCCTCAATTAACTCATGCTGACAAAGCGGACAGAGCATCTTACGAACCTCATAAGTAACTTTGAGCTTCCGATAACTAGTGCAACCGAACCAAGTAACAACAACATGACGAATCCTGACAATGTTAACAGATAAAGCCTGACTCATTCAGAAACCCCCACCTTGATAGCACTATGATTTAACTGATACCAAGCCGTGCCAAAAACTGTAGCACGTTCAGCCTCGCATTTAATTATATATTTATTTTTCTTGTAAGAACCCCTAACTCGCTCTTCAAATCCACCGCAACCAGCACAAACAAACTCATTACCATGCTCCTCAATCAAGCGACCACTACGAGAACGAAAACGCCTAAGCGTTTTAGCGCAAGACCTACACTTTCCATACCCACCAAGAATATACGCAATACTATGTATGTGGGGGCTCCAAGTCCACCCAAACAAAACACCTTTTTCAAGAGACTCTTGATAATTCGCATACCTAAAACCATGAAAAATGAGACAACCGCCAACAACGCCAACCTCAGACAGAATTCTCTTTACTTTAATTCGGAACTTGTCGTTATAAAATTCAGCCAAACCCAAATCGGAATAAGGCGGACTGACAACAATGTGCTGGGGAGCACCAAACCGCTTAGACGCAGCCTCTATACGCTGAGCGATATGATCAGCTTCACGCTTAGCCCAACCCGAAAAACAGCAAACAGGACACCTCGGATTATTGCACGAACGATGAATCTTACGCACAAAATTCTCGCCAGCGTGTGAGACACCATCCAAATTAGACTGACTATGAAGCTCAAGACGATTACAAATCATAAATTTCTGAAAAGTACCACAATAAGAATTAGTTTGAACCCCCTGACCAACCAACTCCCAAAAACCGTGATGAGCACTAACATCCTTCGGAGCTTCACAATCACCAAACGACTTAGCATAATCATAATAAAGCTTCTCAATATCCTTCTCAGATAACCCAGTAACGGAAGGAAAAACCGAAGCAGAAAAAACAAAAAACCCAGAAAAATGAAGTAAAAGGAACCGCAGGAAAATTATAACATCCAAAACAGGAAGCATCAAATCACCACGCCCTTATCACACCGCCAAACAACACGGAAAACCTTGGATTTAGGATAATACCGAAACCTCACACGCTTACCACGAGAGCGGCAAGCACCAGAACCCGTGCCACAAATACAAAGAGGTAAACCATAACGAGTCCCAATTTGCTGAGCTAACTTGCATCTTTCTGCCCATTCCTTCTCAGCCTTGCCAACAACAAGCGAACCAAGAACCAAAGGTTCTAACATATTAATCAAAAAGAAAATGTGACCGCGAGTAAAGATATAGCTTCATAAGCTGGCAAAGCGATACATAACCGCGACGGAGAAAACCTACACGAATACAGTGGGAATCTTAAACGGCAAACAAAAAATTCACAACAAACAAGCATTAACCCTACTTTATAATAACGAACCACTTACCACATGGGAAATGGCTAAAAAATTAACAAATGTTGGAAACAGACGAAGTCTAAACTCCACTTTAAACAAATCAATGCGCAAACTCGAAACTAAAGGATACGTTTACCGAAAAGACGACGATAAATGGTATTTAAAACTCAAAGGCTTCATAGTAGTACTCCTAATTCAGCCAGAACCCAAAAAATGGAGCGATAAATGGACAACAATTTTTATGAATAACCTAAAAACCAACGAAAACGACAGGATGATAGAATTCACCAATCTCGGTTTTAGCAACACCAAAATACAAGAAATATCAAAAGCCATCAATAGATACTTAGGTGACTTTGAAAACTGGGTTGCATTCTCAAAAACCGTGGAAAAGAAAAAAATCGATATGGACAAAATCACAGACCAAACATTAGTACTCATGCTAGTATCAGAAAACCTTGACTTGTCTAAATTCTCAATAGCCTAAATTTCAATCCAATTCAAATTTCATCCCTAAAATCCAGACGATACGCTAAAAGCCGAACCTCAAGACAACCGTTCCGTCAAAATGACCACAAACTCCAAAAAATTATCAGGAATAAACAAGACCATAAAGACAGAGAACCGCATTTCCCCCAGAAGCAGTTCTCTACATTAAGGTCTATTATCCCCATAGTGAAAAGGACACAAAAATTAAGCAAACTAAATTTTTGAACCAAACCACTATCACCCCACATTGACCCTTATCTGACTCACCACTTACCTACACCCGATTCACCCGCACCCCATCGAAATTTTTCGAGAAAAATTTAGTAAAGCCTGAGCAGACAAGAAACAAGTAATAAACAGGGGACATATTCCCCTACCATACCTCTTCTAAACAGGGGACACATTCCCCTAACGTACCCTTTTGGGAAGCCAGCAAGGGGACAGATTCCCCTACCATACCCTTTCTAAGGAATATATGTATAAGAAAAAATTAGTGCTCACTCACCGCAAACGCAAATAGCCCGCCAATCGCACCACACCAATTTTTCACGCAATACAAAAACCCAAGCAATCTTTACTTTGTCAAAGAAGATTAAACAAAGAAAGATAAGCAGAAAGAAAAACAGAATAGACCAATAACTGAAAAGACCAATTTATTAAGCAGATAACAACCTAAAAACAGACCATAAATAGAAAACAAAATTAGAAATAAGACTTATAACTAGCCAAACACACAACATACTCCACAGATGAATTAAAATGACAGCAACAACAGAACCCAATAAATTAGTAAGGCTTAAGGCGAGTATTCAAACAGCTTTTGGGCGTAAAACCCAAGCGCTATTTGCCTATGACCCTTACATTTTCAACTTGAATCCAAGGGGAAATTAGTTGCCCCATCTGACGCTCGTTGCTGCCAACTAAGCTAATGTTTTTAAGTACTTCAAAAATGTTGCCTGCTAGCATGACGCCTCTGCTGCAGTGGGTTATTTCGCCTTTCTTGATCTTCCAAGCAGGGGTTGCCACCACCGAGAATTCGCCGCTTACGGGGTTACTGCTGTGTGCACCCTGCAGATAATACACAATTAAGCCGTCATCGGTCTCACTTAGCATTTCGTCTGCTTTCTTGTCTCCTGACAGTATATGGAAGTTTGTTGTGTCGATGCTTGGGGTTGACAGATATCCTGCGCGTCCCGCGTTTCCGGTGCTTTCTTTTCCTTCCTTTTTCGCTGAGTAACTGTCATAAAGGAAACTGCGCAAAATGCCCTTCTCGATGACTGCTGTTTTCTGATGTGGCACGCCTTCACCGTCAAAAGCCCACGTTCGTAGGCCACCTGCTAACAATCCGTCATCGCAAACTGTTAATTTATCGGAAGCTACTTTTTCGTCGATTTTCCCCTTAAACGCAGACTGATTTCGCTGCACGTTATCCGCTCTCACTGCATTAATCAACGTGTAGGCGAGAAGGTCCTGCAGCGCAAACTGAGTGAGAATTAGAGTGGTGCTTTTGGTTTCCACTGACTTAGTTTTTAACGCAGAA